>ULWN01010808.1_pt1 | contig 36096 bp, 34 predicted proteins | sample 1960371 | NCBI WGS metagenome assembly ULWN01 (sample SAMEA4835813, study PRJEB28245) | human gut metagenome | biome: gut microbiome; material: fecal sample | place: Denmark | collected 2008 | reverse complement strand
GACAAAAGGCTGCCTCATCGCTAACTTTGCAACAGTGCCCGTCAGACTGGCGGCGGATATCCGGGATAACGAAGGGCGGGTGTTTGCCCGTCAGGGTGAAGTGATGAATCCGCTGCAGTATGTGCCTTTTAACCAGACGCTGTATTTCATCAATGGCGATGATCCGGCGCAGGTGGCCTGGATGAAACGCCAGACGCCGCCCACACTGGAGAGCAAAATTATCCTCGTGCAGGGCAGTATCCCGGAGATGCAGAAGTCTCTGGACAGCCGTGTTTACTTTGACCAGAACGGTGTGCTCTGCCAGCGCCTCGGCATTGATCAGGTCCCGGCACGGGTGAGCGCCGTTCCCGGCGATCGCTTCCTGAAGGTGGAATTTATTCCGGCAGAGGAGGGCAGAAAATGAAGCGAAGCCTGTGGCTGCTGATGTTATTCCTTCTCGCCGGTCATGTCCCTGCGGCATCTGAGGATTCTGCCTGTGAGGGGCGTTTTGTAAACCCGATCACGGATATCTGCTGGAGCTGTATTTTCCCGCTCTCGCTGGGCAGTATCAAAGTCAGTCAGGGTAAGGTCCCCGACACGGCGAACCCGTCGATGCCCATTCAGATTTGTCCGGCACCGCCGCCGCTGTTCAGGCGTATCGGGCTGGCCATTGGTTACTGGGAGCCGATGGCGCTGACGGACGTCACCCGGTCACCGGGATGCATGGTGAACCTGGGCTTCAGCCTGCCGGCTTTTGGTAAAACGGCACAGGGAACGGCGAAAAAGGATGAGAAGCAGGTGAACGGGGCGTTCTATCACGTTCACTGGTACAAATACCCGCTGACGTACTGGCTTAACATCATCACATCGCTGGGCTGTCTGGAAGGTGGTGACCTGGATATCGCTTATCTTTCTGAAATTGACCCCACCTGGACGGACAGCAGCCTGACCACCATTCTCAATCCGGAAGCTGTCATCTTTGCCAATCCGATAGCACAGGGGGCCTGTGCAGCAGATGCCATTGCCAGCGCCTTTAATATGCCTCTCGATGTTCTGTTCTGGTGTGCCGGTTCGCAGGGAAGTATGTACCCGTTCAATGGCTGGGTGAGTAATGAGTCCAGTCCGTTGCAGTCCTCCCTGCTGGTCAGTGAACGCATGGCGTTCAAACTACACCGTCAGGGCATGATTATGGAAACCATAGGGAAAAATAACGCCGTCTGTAATGAATATCCGTCCCCAATCCTGCCCAAAGAACGCTGGCGTTATCAGATGGTGAATATGTATCCGGACAGCGGACAGTGCCATCCGTTCGGGCGCAGTGTGATGCGCTGGGAGACGGGAAAAAATCCGCCCAACACAAAGAAAAACTTCGGCTACCTGATGTGGCGTAAACGTAACTGTGTATTCCTGTAACTTAAACAAAAAGAGGAATATTTTAAATGGAAAAGAAATTAAGCAGTAAATACATTCATATGTATATGAGTATATCCCGAGTGTTCATTCGTTTGACAGGCAATGTATTAAAACTGTTTCCTTTTGCTATGGTGATATGCCCTGTGGTGTGGTTTTATCTTTGCCCTGAACATATTATCTCAGACATTGTTAACGACTGGCAGGATGCAGATACACTGGAAAAAATACTGCTTGTCAAACTGTATCTGAAGACGGTTCTTATTCTGACAGTGGTAAGCGTTGTTGTCTTGTCTCTTTCGTCAGATAAGTTTATGTCTGTTAAGCGCAGGAAATGAGTCTGTCGGTTCTCATAAATATAACCGTGTGTGCATATGTAAAATATAAATAAAGGTGTGTTATGAGTTTTTTATCATTTTTACGAAAGATAAGTAATAAAGAAAAAGAAATTTTTATCAGTGAGGAGCGTTTTTTCTCCCTGCTGGAAAGGGTGAGTGCTTTTGATGTGGTCAGAGAATGGGCTGAAAATGGTGGAGCATATTATCCTCTGCTGGAGTGCCGTCGGCTTACAGATATTGAAGATGTCAGGAAATCAGAGGATATACTGAACCGACTGGAGTTTATTGACAGAAGATTTCGGGAATTTATCAGCATTATGTCTGAATATAATCGTAATGATAAATCTAAAAACAGGTGGGAGAGGGAATTGTCTGAATATCCACCGGAAAAAATATACCAGGTCCGGAGAGAGGGAAACCATCTGTCATTAAAAAATTACGGTGATGATATTACTCTGAACAGAGATACCGCCGTGGCTACGGTGCAGATTACTGTCAGCAGAAAATGCATTACTCAGGAAGAAATGGATGAATTATATGCATTGTCTGAGAGACTGAAAGAAAAGTGTGCCGGTAATTAAATTATATCGCTATGCCGGGAGATGATATGAGCCGGAAAATATTTGTACTTTTTGCCCTGACCACAGGACTGTTTATTTCTGCCCATGCTTCGGAAAACGTGAATACGCCCGAAAACCGCCAGTTCCTGAAGCAGCAGGAAACACTGAGTCAGCAGTTACGTGAAAAGCCGGACACACAGTTGCAGGCATGGGCAGAGCAGCAGGTCAGGGCGAATCCCCTTCAGCATTCCGATAACCAGTTTCTCGATGAACTGGTCCGTAAACAGCAGGCTGCTCAGAAGGATAAACCACAGCAGGGCGCCGTGTACTTTGTGTCCTTCTCCATTCCCGAAGAGGGGCTGAAACGGATGCTGAGCGAAACCCGGCACTACGGTATTCCGGCCACACTGCGGGGCATGGTGAACAATGACCTGAAGACCACCGCTGAAGCCGTGTTGTCCCTGGTGAAAGACGGCGCAACTGATGGTGTTCAGATCGACCCGACGCTGTTTTCACAGTACGGCATTCGCAGCGTACCGGCCCTGGTGGTGTTTTGCAGCCAGGGGCACGACATCATCCGGGGAAATCTGCGCGTCAGGCAGGCGCTGGAGAAAGTGGCCACCGCAGGAGACTGCCGGCAGGTGGCCCGGGCGTTGCTGAATAACCCCGGAGATAAACAAAAATGACTTTACCTGCCGGGTATTACCGGATTGACCCGGACATCCGTGCACTGGTGGCCGCGATGAACGTTCACGGATTTCGTACATATGCGTCCTGTCAGGGGCATGGTTTCCCTGTTACGAAACTGCCGCCTTATATTGCCTTTGTCTGTCCGGTAAAAAAGGCGGCTCTTCTTGAGCAGCGACTGCGGCAGGATGCGGAGTCCATGATGCCCCGGTTGCTGTGGGGCTGGTCCGTCGGGGCTTCTTTTAACAGTGACCTTCAGCTCTGTTTCCGGCTTCAGCCTGAAGGCCCTCATCACTGGTATCACCGGTACTGTCGCCGCTCACTGCGTGCAGACTTCAGGACGCTGGTCCGCTTACTGAATCCGTAAATCTGTTCCCGTAAGGAGGCATTGATGGCGCTGACAAAGAAGCAGCGGGAAAAACTGCGTATGAAATTCGGCGGTCGTTGTGCGTACTGCGGCTGTGAACTGCCGGAAAAAGGCTGGCATGCCGACCATGTTCAGGCGGTGCTCCGCAAGTCAGAGCAGTGCATGAAGGCTGCAGAAAAGCGCATTTTCAGGCTGAAATCCACCGGTGATGTTTTCAGACCGGAGGCCGACTGTCCGGAAAACCTCGTCCCGGCCTGTGCGCCGTGCAACCTGCTGAAAACAACATATTCGCTGGAGATGTTCAGAACGCAGGTGTCCCTGCAGGTTGAACGGGGGCGCAGAAGCAGCGTGAATTTCAGGACCGCAGAACGGTTCGGGCTGATTCAGGTGGTGAACAAACCAGTCGTGTTCTGGTTTGAGCAATATCAGAGGGAGAGTGAGGTATGAAACGTCTTCTGTCATTGCTGCTGGGGCTGGCAGTCAGTGTGGCACAGGCTGACAGCAACAGTGATTACCGTGCGGGTTCTGATTTTGCCCGTCAGATTCAGGGGCAGGGTACAGGCAGTATTCAGAATTTTAATCCGCAGGAAAGCATTCCCGGCTATAACGCGAATCCGGACGAGACACAGTATTACGGTGGTGTGACTGCCGGTGGGGATGGCGGGCTGAAGAATAACGGCACCACGGAATGGGCGACCGGTGAAACCGGCAAAACCATCACAGAGTCATTCATGAACAAACCGAAAGATATTCTGTCACCGGATGCGCCGTTTATTCAGACCAGCCGGGATGTGGAGAGCCGTGCTGACAGCATTGTGGGAAACACCGGGCAGCAGTGTAGTGCGCAGCAGATAAACCGCAGTGAGTTCACAAACTATACCTGTGAGCGGGACACGATGGTGGAGGAATACTGCTCCCGGACTGCCAGTATCACCGGAGACTGGAAGTACACGGATGAATATCGTGAAGTGACGATACCGCACTCACAGTTCCGGTTCAGTATGAACGGGCTGAAACTGGTGTTCAGTGTCACGGCTCCGGTAACCGGTACAGTGGAAAGTGCATCATTGTCTGTATACGCCGCTTTTTTCTTCCTGAACTCCCGTTACACCTTCATGAATACAACCTTTAATGTCGGCCTGGCAAACGGGCAGTCGGATACTTACCCCCTGTCCGGGGCGACAGGTTTGCAGGTGACACAGGGGCAGGTTCTGACCGGTAGTGGCTGTACTGCTAACGGTAATTGCCTCCCGCACGGGAATGGTGACAGGAAAGTCTATGAATCGCTTGTCAGTGGGGCTTCCACCTTTACGCTGAAACTCAGGATGAAGGTCCGTGATAAAGAATGGGTTCCCCGGGTGGAGTGGGTGGAGAGTTGTCCGTTTAATAAAGCGGATGGCGTGCTGACAGGCACTGAGTGTTCAGAGCCGGGTGGTACGAAAACCGGAGTGATGGAAGGTAAACCCTGGAACATCACACAGGCATGCTGGGCATACCGGGATAAATATGTCACTCAGTCCGCAGATAACGGCACCTGTCAGAAATATGTCGATAATCCGGCCTGTACGCTGGCCTCACGTCAGTGCGCGTTTTATTCCGATGAGGGAACCTGTCTGCAGGAGTACGCCACGTACTCCTGCGAGTCAAAAACATCCGGGAAAGTGATGGTCTGTGGGGGAGACGTCTTCTGTTTCGATGGCGAATGTGATAAGGCTCAGAGCGGGCAGAGTAATGATTTTGCCGAAGCCGTTTCTCAGCTGGCGGCACTGGCCGCAGCAGGTAAGGATGTTGCGGCGCTGAACGGGGTGGATGTCCGTGCTTTCACCGGTCAGGCGAAATTTTGTAAGAAGGCTGCAGCCGGATACAGCAACTGCTGTAAGGACAGCGGCTGGGGACAGGATATCGGGCTGGCCAAATGCAGCAGTGATGAAAAGGCCCTGGCTAAAGCAAAATCAAACAAACTGACCGTCAGTGTCGGAGAGTTCTGTTCGAAGAAAGTGCTGGGTGTCTGTCTGCAGAAAAAACGCAGCTACTGTCAGTTTGATTCGAAGCTGGCGCAGATAGTCCAGCAGCAGGGGCGCAACGGGCAGTTGCGTATCGGGTTTGGCAGTGCGAAGCATCCTGACTGTCGGGGGATTACGGTTGATGAGCTGCAGAAAATTCAGTTCGACAGACTGGATTTCACTAACTTCTACGAAGACCTGATGAATAACCAGAAAATCCCGGACAGTGGCGTTCTGACGCAGAAAGTGAAAGAGCAGATTGCTGACCAGCTGAAACAGGCAGGACAGTAAGGTATGGAAAATAACCGAGGGAAATGATGAAGGTCATATTCACGTCGAACCGTTTTATTGATTTTCTTATCCGGCTTTTGATTACAGCGATTGTCATTTCCCCGGTAATTATCTGGTCATGGGATACGGTAAAAGAAACCACGGCAGGCGGGGTGCTTGCTGCTGCTTTCGTTATTTTTTACTCCGGTGTGCTCCTGTTTATTCTGTATTTTTGTTTTTCTGCTCTGACTGACCTGCAGAAACCTGATGAAAGAAAAAGTGATGAAAGGAATGAAGATGAATAAAGCATTACTGCCACTGTTACTCTGCTGCTTTATTTTTCCGGCGTCAGGGAAAGATGCAGGCTGGCAGTGGTATAACGAGAAAATAAATCCGAAGGAAAAAGAAAATAAACCTGTACCTGCAGCCCCCCGTCAGGAGCCGGATATTATGCAGAAACTGGCCGCGCTGCAGACGGCAACAAAGCGGGCGCTGTACGAAGCCATTCTGTATCCCGGCGTGGATAATTTTGTGAAATATTTCCGGCTGCAGAATTACTGGACTCAGCAGGCCGGGCTTTTCACCATGAGTGCTAAAAAGGCCATGCTGGCACATCCCGAACTGGACTATAACCTGCAGTACAGCCATTACAACGGCACGGTACGGAACCAGCTGGCGGCAGACCAGGCGCAGCAGCGACAGGCCATTGCGAAACTGGCTGAACACTACGGCATCATGTTTTTTTACCGGGGGCAGGACCCCATCGACGGGCAACTGGCGCAGGTCATTAATGGCTTCAGGGATACCTATGGTCTGAGTGTTATTCCCGTTTCCGTGGATGGCGTGATTAATCCGCTGTTGCCGGATTCCCGGACTGACCAGGGGCAGGCGCAGCGCCTCGGTGTGAAATATTTCCCGGCCATGATGCTGGTTGACCCGAAACAGGGCAGTGTTCGCCCGTTATCATACGGCTTTATTTCACAGGACGACCTGGCAAAACAGTTCCTGAACGTTTCTGAAGATTTTAAACCGAATTTTTAACCAAAGGTTATATATGCATACAGGGGATTTGTGTTTTTTTACAGGTGCCAGCCTGTTTATCGTGGGGGTTGTTGGTTATTTCTTTACAGGACCAAATAATAAAGGAGTTTATCTGCTGAGCTCGTTTGTCTTCTTTGTAGTAAATGTCATAAGTGTATGTATGCTGCCAGATAATTTCTTGTTTCTTTGTGGTGCGGTTATGAATCAGTGTGCCGTACCGGTTGTTTCAATGGCAGTCAGTACCATACCGGTTATCACGAAGTTTGACAGTTTCAGAAGGATGTTTGTTTGTATTATGTTGTCAGCCATATGGTCTGGAGTGATGTGGTTTTTTATTATTTCATTAGTGAAATGACTGGTGCTAATTTGTCATAAATGCCAAATCCAATAGTGAGGTTGATTACCACAGACCAGAGGATAAACCAGACTGCTATCCAGTGACTTCTGAATAACTCACAAAAATAAACATAGATGATTAGAAATAGCTATATCACAACAGCGATAATCGCTATAAATAACAGTATCGTCACAAATAAATCAGCAAAGGTTTTAATGGGGAGGAAGTGCAATAATGAATACACCAGTAAAGCAAAAGCCGCATTACCTGATAATGACTCTCTTATGATGTTTCTCACTATTTCCAGTTTTTCTTTAAAAGATAACTTTTTCATTTGTACCTCTGATTAATATCACACAAACGCGAATATTACAGACATGAATACTCTCATGTAAATAATAACCGGAGTTTAACATGATAAGTAAACGCAGATTCTCTTTACCCCGGCTTGATATTACGGGAATGTGGGTATTTTCCCTGGGTGTCTGGTTTCATATCGTCGCCCGTCTTGTTTACAGCAAACCCTGGATGGCTTTTTTTCTGGCGGAGTTGATTGCGGCCATCCTTGTGCTGTTCGGCGCATACCAGGTGCTGGATGCATGGATTGCACGTGTCAGCCTGGAAGAGCGTGAGGCACTGGAAGCTAGGCAACAGGCCATGATGGAAGGGCAGCAGGAGGGCGGACATGTCTCTCACTAAATTACTGCCGGTCATTTTGTTGATGATGGCCACAGGTGTGCAGGCCTCCACCCGGGATGAAATTGAACGACTCTGGAATCCGCAGGGTATGGCCGTGCAGCCTGCACAACCGGCAGCAGACACATCAGCCAGAACAGAAAAGCCGGCTCCCCGCTGGTTCCGCCTCAGCAACGGCAGGCAGGTTAACCTGGCCGACTGGAAGGTGGTGCTGTTTATGCAGGGGCATTGCCCTTACTGTCACCAGTTTGACCCGGTACTGAAACAGCTGGCACAGCAGTACGGCTTTTCCGTTTTTCCCTACCCCCTGGATGGTCAGGGGGATACCGCCTTTCCGGAAGCATTACCGGTGCCACCGGACGTGATGCAGACCTTCTTCCCGAATATCCCGGTGGCCACACCGACCACCTTCCTGGTCAACGTCAACACACTTGAGGCATTACCGCTTTTGCAGGGGGCAACGGATGCCGCCAGTTTTATGGCGCGGATGGATACCGTTCTGCAGATGTACGGAGAGGAAAAAGGTACGAAATAAGCAGGTGGTGTTACTCATTGCCGGAATATCCGGCATCGCGACGGGAATAATCGTCAGCCTGAATATCCCCTTTATCCGTCAGGGGCTTTTTTATCCCGCCAGCCCTGTGGAAATTGTCGTTTCGCTGTATCTTACCTTTTCTGTTTCTGTTGTGTTTTTTGTGGGGGCAATTGTGGGATGGATTTCGGTGTCTGAAATATATTACAGCCGCATGAACGGTCTGAATGAATCATCGGAAATATCAGAGGAAACTTATAATGAAAGAAAAAAGAAATGATGCGGAACTAAAAAACAGAAAAACTAAACGGGATTATGATTATGAACTCAGGGTTTCTGATATATATTTTGATCTGTTTTTTGTGTTCGTTGCTGCCGGAACTTTTTTATGGGTGATTATGCACAGTATTTTTGATGCCTGTATTGATTCGTGGATGGCTGACCCGAAATTACTTAATTTCCACTATATGTGGAACATCCTGATGTATGTCATTCCGTATACGTTATGGGCGTTTGCAGGTGGATTTCTTATCGTATACGTCAGGAACCCTTTAAATGAATTAATAAACGGGGGTGTCCGGATATTCCTGCTGAAACGCCGTATGCGCCGGGAGAACGAATTAAGGGAGGGCAAGAATGATGCCACGCATTAAACCTCTTCTGGTTCTTTGTGCCGCTTTACTGACGGTCACACCCGCAGCGTCAGCTGATGTGAACAGCGACATGAATCAGTTCTTTAATAAGCTGGGATTTGCTTCCAATACCACACAACCGGGCGTCTGGCAGGGGCAGGCCGCCGGGTATGCCTATGGTGGCTCCCTGTATGCCCGCACCCAGGTCAAAAATATCCAGCTGATTTCCATGACGCTGCCGGATATCAATGCCGGATGTGGCGGCATCGACGCCTATCTCGGCTCGTTCAGTTTTATTAATGGCGATCAGTTGCAGCGTTTTGTTAAGCAGATTATGAGCAATGCTGCCGGTTACTTTTTTGACCTTGCCCTGCAGGCAACGGTGCCGGAAATCAAAACCGCAAAAGACTTCCTGCAGAAAATGGCAAGCGACATTAACAGTATGAACCTCAGCTCCTGTCAGGTGGCGCAGGGGATTGTCGGAGGATTATTTCCTCAGACTCAGGTGTCACAGCAGAAGGTCTGTCAGGACATTGCCGGTGAGAGCAATATTTTTGCTGACTGGGCCGCGTCCCGTCAGGGCTGCACGGTCGGAGGACAGTCATCGTCTGTTCGTGACAAGGCCAGTGACAAAGATAAGGAACGGGTGCTGAAGAACATCAATATCATCTGGGACTCGCTGTCCAAAAACAGGATGCTTGATGGTAACAAAGAACTGAAAGAATTTATTATGACGCTCACCGGTACGCTGATTTTTGGGGAAGACAGCGAGATTACCCCCCTGCCGGCGCGTACCACTGACCGCGATATCCTCCGGGCGATTATGGAGGGGGGAACGGCAAAAGTTTATCACTGCAACGATTCGGACAAGTGTCTGAAGGTGGTGGCGGATGCAAATGTGACCATCGCCCGGGATAAAGCCCTGAAATCACAGATTACAAAACTGCTCACCAGTATTCAGAATAAAGCGGTGAGTGATACTCCACTGGATGACAGGGAAAAAGGCTTCATTTCCAGCACCACCGTCCCCGTCTTTAAATATCTGATTGACCCGCAGATGCTCGGTGTGTCCAGCAGCGTGGTTTACCAGCTGACGGACTATATCGGCTACGACATCATGCTCCAGTACATTCAGGAACTGCTTCAGCAGGCCCGGGCCATGATTGCCACCGGGAACTATCCACAGACCGTGCTGGACAGTGTGCTGGATAATCTGAATCAGGCACAGCAACAGATTGCGGTTTTCCAGGGGCAGGTAAAGGTCCAGCAGGATGCACTGCTGGTTGTTGACCGTCAGATGAGTTACATGCGCCAGCAGCTGTCCGCCCGTATGCTCAGCCGTTACCAGAACAACTATCACTTCGGGGGAGGCACGCTGTGAATGAAGTCTATGTGATTGCCGGTGGTGAGTGGTTACGCAATAACCTGAACGCCATTGCCGCCTTTATGGGGACCCGGACATGGGATTCCATTGAAAAAATTGCGCTCACATTGTCTGTTCTCGCGGTGGCCGTGATGTGGGTACAGCGGCACAACGTGATGGATTTGCTGGGCTGGGTGGCCGTGTTTGTGCTTATCAGCCTGCTGGTTAATGTCCGTACATCGGTGCAGATTATTGATAACAGTGACCTGGTCCAGGTCCACCGGGTGGATAATGTGCCGGTCGGACTGGCGATGCCACTTTCACTGACGACCCGTATCGGGCATGCAATGGTGGCCAGTTACGAGATGATATTCACCCAGCCTGACAGCGCCACCTACAGCAAGACAGGCATGCTGTTCGGGGCGAACCTGATTGTGAAAAGCACCGATTTTCTGTCCCGGAATCCGGAAATCATCAATCTGTTTCAGGACTACGTCCAGAACTGCGTGCTGGGGGATATTTACCTGAACCACAAATACACGCTGGAAGACCTGATGGCCTCCGGTGACCCCTACACGCTGATTTTTTCCCGGCCCAGCCCGCTACGGGGCGTTTATGACAGCAATAATAATTTCATAACCTGTAAAGATGCGTCGGTCACGCTGAAAGACAGGCTGAATCTCGATACAAAGACGGGAGGCAAGACCTGGCATTATTATGTGCAGCAGATATTTGGCGGCAGACCGGACCCGGACCTGTTATTCAGGCAACTGGTGAGTGACAGTTACAGTTATTTCTACGGCTCCAGCCAGTCTGCCAGTCATATTATGCGCCAGAACGTCACCATGAATGCCCTGAAAGAGGGTATCACCAGTAATGCAGCCCGTAACGGTGATACCGCCAGCCTGGTCAGTCTGGCCACGACTTCGTCGATGGAGAAACAGCGTCTGGCACATGTCTCCATTGGTCATGTGCTGATGCGAAACCTGCCGATGGTGCAGACCATTCTGGTGGGCATTACCATTGGTATCTTCCCGCTCCTGGTACTGGCGGCTGTCTTCAACAGACTGACGCTGTCTGTTCTGAGAGGCTATGTGTTTGCTCTGATGTGGTTCCAGACCTGGCCGTTGCTGTATGCCATTCTGAACAGTGCCATGACATTCTATGCAAAGCAGAATGGTGCACCGGTCGTGCTCTCTGAACTCTCTCAGATACAGCTGAAATACTCCGACCTGGCGTCCACTGCCGGATATATATCTGTCATGATACCCCCGTTGTCATGGATGATGGTAAAAGGCCTTGGCGCAGGTTTTTCCAGCGTGTACAGCCATTTCGCTTCCTCTGCTATCAGCCCGACTGCCAGTGCGGCAGGTAGTGTGGTTGACGGTAATTACTCCTACGGCAACATGCAGACGGAAAACGTGAACGGCTTCAGCTGGAGCACCAACAGCACCACGTCGTTTGGTCAGATGATGTACCAGACCGGCAGTGGCGCAACTGCCACACAGACCCGTGACGGTAATATGGTGATGGATGCAAGCGGAGCGATGTCCCGGTTACCGGTTGGTATCAATGCAACGCGTCAGATTGCAGCGGCACAACAGGAAATGGCCCGGGAGGCGTCGAACAGAGCAGAAAGTGCCCTGCATGGTTTCAGCAGCAGTATTGCCAGTGCCTGGAACACGCTCAGTCAGTTTGGTTCTAACCGGGGGAGCAGTGATTCTGTCACAGGTGGTGCTGACAGCACGATGAGCGCACAGGACTCCATGATGGCCAGCCGTATGCGCAGTGCAGTGGAAAGCTATGCGAAGGCGCATAATATCAGTAATGAGCAGGCGACTCAGGAACTGGCATCAACAAGTACCAGGCTATCTGGTGGAATGTATGCTGATGCTCATGCTGAATGGGGGGTTAAACCTAAAATTCTTGGTGTCGGTGGTGGGGTAGGCATCAGAGGTGGATTTAAGGGGAGCCTGGATGCAACGGATGATGACTCACATTCAGCAAGTAGTGGCAGCAGGGCTACCCATGATGCTCGCCATGATATCGATGCTAAAGCCAGTAAGGACTTTAAAGAGGCCAGCGATTACTTTACCAGTCGCAAAGTCAGTGAATCCGGCAGCCATACTGACAATAATGCCGATTCCCGCGTGGACCAGTTGTCTGCAGCCCTGAACTCAGCAAAACAGAGTTACGACCAGTACACGACGAATATGACCCGCAGCCATGAATATGCGGAAATGGCCTCCCGTACTGAAAGCATGAGCGGGCAGATGAGTGAAGACCTGTCGCAACAGTTTGCACAGTATGTGATGAAACGCGCACCGCAGGATGCAGAAGCTATTCTGACAAATACCAGTTCGCCGGAGATTGCAGAACGCCGTCGGGCTATGGCGTGGTCTTTTGTGCAGGAACAGGTACAGCCTGGTGTTGATAATGCCTGGCGTGAATCCCGTGGGGATATTGGTAAAGGAATGGAGAGCGTACCTTCGGGTGGTGGCAGCCAGGATATTATTGCTGACCATCAGGGGCATCAGGCCATTATTGATCAAAGAACGCAGGACAGTAATATCCGTAATGATGTAAAACATCAGGTTGATAATATGGTCACAGAATATAAAGGGAATATCGGATATACTCAGAATAGTATTCATGGCGAAGAAAATATTGTAGACAGACAATATTCAGAGTTAAAAAATAATCACAAACAGGAAGAAATTCAGCAAAACAACAGATATAATGAAGAAAATAAACGACAGAAATTAATGCCAACACCGTCTGAAGATGCGTTAAAACAGATGGTGGATGATAAGAAAGAACGATTGAAGGGGCCATTATGATCACTCACTATGATATAAAAATGGAGATGCAAAAACTAAAGGAGGTACTCTCTGTAGAGGGTGTTAATATCCCATCATTATTACAAGTCATAAAGCCGGGAACTTATGTGTTTTTATGGGTTTTATTATGGCCAACTTTTCTGCGTTTAGTATCGGTTAAAAGTGATGTCAGGGATGTTGGCTTTGATATATGTGCTAGTGGAATGATGGGGTTCCTGCTTTTTGTGGCTATTACAAATGGAATGATGTTATACCTTGCGATTCCTGATAGTTTCAGAAAGGATTCAAAAATAATAAATTTTATGTATTCTAAGAGTAAGACATATATTTTGTTGTTTTTGATTGTTTTTTCTATGGTTTCGTTTATGCATTCTATCTTATATGTTTTTGCACTAATGATTACATTCATATTATTTTTCTTGGTGTATACCATAGATATAAATCGTTATAATCTCTCTGCTATAGCCTCAGTAATAGGACTATTCAAAAAAGAGTCTGTTAGTTAAAAGGATATTTTGGATGAAAACAAAAAAATTGATGATGGTTGCACTGGTCAGTTCCACTCTGGCCCTTTCAGGGTGTGGTGCGATGAGCACAGCAATCAAGAAGCGTAACCTTGAGGTGAAGACTCAGATGAGTGAGACCATCTGGCTTGAACCCGCCAGCGAACGCACGGTATTTCTGCAGATCAAAAACACGTCTGATAAAGACATGAGTGGGCTGCAGGGCAAAATTGCTGATGCTGTGAAAGCAAAAGGATATCAGGTGGTGACTTCTCCGGATAAAGCCTACTACTGGATTCAGGCGAATGTGCTGAAGGCTGATAAGATGGATCTGCGGGAGTCTCAGGGATGGCTGAACCGTGGTTATGAAGGCGCAGCTGTTGGTGCAGCGTTAGGTGCCGGTATTACCGGCTATAACTCAAATTCTGCCGGTGCCACACTCGGTGTGGGCCTTGCTGCTGGTCTGGTGGGTATGGCTGCAGATGCGATGGTGGAAGATGTGAACTATACCATGATCACGGATGTACAGATTGCAGAGCGTACTAAGGCAACGGTGACAACGGATAATGTTGCCGCCCTGCGTCAGGGCACATCCGGTGCGAAAATTCAGACCAGTACTGAAACGGGTAACCAGCATAAATACCAGACCCGTGTGGTCTCAAATGCGAACAAGGTTAACCTGAAATTTGAAGAGGCGAAGCCTGTTCTCGAAGACCAGCTGGCCAAATCAATCGCAAATATTCTCTGAACCTCGTCAGGAGGCTGATCTGACCGGCCTCCTTGCTGACGCCTCGCGTTGCTCGTTGTCCAACCCCGGGATGTAACAAAATAAATTTTGTCACCTCCCGGCGTTTCCGAAATAAATATGAAAACACTGAGCGGTTGTGCAAATTCTTTGTGCGACCGTGAAGTGTTGCCGGCGAAGCCGGGATCTTCCGGAGAAAGTCATTATGACATCAGACAATATCGCTGAATATGTTGGTGAGAATAATCAATTTACTGAGAAGCCTGTAACTGAATACCCCCCGGTGATACAGGATAATACAGTGACCACTAAAGACTATCTGTACAGCAATAATATTGATACTGACCTTTTAGTGGTTATCGGAGGGCTTATTGTTATATTGTTTCTCATGATGCTTATCATGTACTTTATTAATTCTCTCAGGCATAAGGAATTAACTGAAATACTGGAAAAAATATCTTTTCCTGAAAAATCCGGGAGCAATTTGCTTAAACCGGAGGCGGTCAGCTGTAATTTGTTGTCCCTGTGTGTGCTGGCACCGGTACTCTGTACACCCAGAAAGCTGGCAGAAGTCTCCAGGGAGATCATCGTGGCGAGTGCGCAGGAAATTGCATGGACGCCGGGGAGCAGTCGTATTGATGGTCATCAGGGCGAAAATATTACCTGGTCTCTGTCATCGCAGTCTCCTGCCGATAAGTATGATCTCATCAATAAAACCTCCCATGTTTCTCCTGACAGTGGCCGTTTTTATGAACCGGACACAGTTCTGGATCACCGTGAACGGGTACGCCTTTTTATTCAGATCCAGTTTCCGCACGGGAGTGACTGGTCTGAAGTATTGCGACTGACTGACATTGTTACAGAGAAGGTCTCTTCCGGCAGGGCTGCAGGCGGGTATCACCACCGGCATACAGGGTACACCTGGTCTGTTTCTGTGAATTAACCCCACATCATCCTTTTCTGCCCTGTTCCAGATTTTCCCGGAGTTTCATCATGAGTTTTAACGCAAAGGATATGACCCAGGGCGGTCAGATTGCGTCCATGCGTATCCGCATGTTCAGCCAGATCGCCAATATCATGCTTTACTGCCTGTTTATTTTTTTCTGGATACTCGTTGGTCTGATTTTATGGGTAAAAATAAGCTGGCAGACGTTTGTGAACGGCTGTATTTACTGGTGGTGTACCACGCTGGAAGGCATGCGGGATTTAATCAAGTCCCAGCCAGTATATGAGATCCAGTATTACGGCAAAACCTTCCGGATGAACGCTGCCCAGGTACTGCATGATAAATATATGATCTGGTGCGGAGAGCAGCTATGGTCCGCATTCGTTCTGGCCACAGTTGTGGCACTGGTTATTTGCCTGATCACCTTCTTTGTTGTTTCCTGGATTCTGGGGCGTCAGGGTAAACAACAGAGCGAAAATGAAGTCACAGGTGGTCGTCAGCTGACAGACAATCCGAAAGATGTTGCCCGGATGCTGAAAAAAGACGGCAAGGACTCCGATATCCGGATTGGCGACCTGCCGATTATCCGGGATTCCGAAATCCAGAACTTCTGTCTGCACGGCACGGTCGGGGCCGGTAAGTCGGAGGTTATCCGTCGTCTGGCCAACTACGCCCGTCAGCGCGGTGATATGGTGGTGATTTATGACCGTTCAGGGGAATTTGTTAAAAGTTACTATGATCCCTCCATCGATAAAATCCTGAATCCGCTGGATGCACGCTGTGCTGCCTGGGATTTGTGGAAGGAGTGCCTGACACAGCCGGATTTTGATAATACCGCGAACACGCTGATCCCGATGGGCACAAAAGAGGACCCGTTCTGGCAGGGTTCAGGACGAACCATTTTTGCGGAAGCGGCGTACCTGATGCGCAATGACCCCAACCGCAGCTACAGCAAACTGGTGGACACACTGCTTTCCATCAAAATCGAAAAACTGCGTACCTTCCTGCGTAATTCACCGGCGGCCAACCTGGTGGAAGAGAAAATTGAGAAAACGGCGATTTCCATCCGTGCTGTGCTGACCAACTACGTGAAAGCCATCCGTTACCTGCAGGGGATTGAGCATAACGGTGAGTCTTTTACCATCCGTGACTGGATGCGTGGTGTCCGGGAAGATCAGAAAAACGGCTGGCTGTTTATTTCGTCGAACGCCGACACCCATGCCTCCCTGAAGCCGGTGATCTCCATGTGGCTGTCCATTGCCATTCGTGGTCTGCTGGCAATGGGAGAAAACCGTAACCGTCGTGTGTGGTTTTTCTGTGACGAGTTACCCACGTTACACAAACTGCCGGACCTGGTGGAGATCCTGCCGGAAGCCCGTAAGTTCGGTGGCTGTTATGTGTTTGGTATCCAGTCCTATGCCCAGCTGGAAGATATCTACGGTGAGAAAGCGGCGGCCACGCTGTTTGACGTCATGAACACCCGTGCCTTTTTCCGTTCTCCCAGCCATAAGATTGCAGAGTTCGCTGCCGGTGAAATTGGTGAGAAAGAGCACCTGAAAGCCAGCGAGCAGTATTCCTACGGTGCTGACCCGGTACGTGACGGGGTATCGACCGGTAAGGATATGGAGCGTCAGACGCTGGTCAGTTATTCCGACATTCAGTCTCTGCCGGATCTGACCTGCTATGTCACTCTGCCCGGACCGTATCCGGCAGTCAAACTCTCTCTGAAATATCAGGCACGACCGAAGGTCGCTCCGGAGTTTATTCCGCGTGACATCAACCCGGAAATGGAGAACCGTCTGAGTGCCGTACTTGCCGCAAGGGAAGCAGAAGGTCGTCAGATGGCCAGCCTCTTTGAACCGGAGGTTGCCTCCGGAGAAGATGTGACTCAGGCTGAACAGCCACAACAGCCACAACAGCCACAACAGCCACAACAGCCACAACAGCCGCAACAGCCGGTGTCTCCTGCCATCAACGATGAGAAGTCAGATTCAGGTGTGAATGTTCCGGCAGGGGGGATCGAGCAGGAGCTGAAAATGAAACCGGAAGAAGAGATGGAACAGCAACTGCCACCCGGGATCAGTGAATCCGGTGAAGTGGTGGATATGGCCGCTTATGAGGCATGGCAACAGGAAAATCATCCGGACATCCAGCAGCAGATGCAGCGTCGTGAAGAGATGAACATTAATGTGCACCGGGAGCGTGGGGAGGATGTTGAGCCGGGAGATGATTTCTGATGATGAGTATCGCGCAGGTCAGATCGGCCGGAAGTGCCGGTAACTATTATACCGACAAGGATAATTACTATGTACTGGGCAGCATGGGAGAACGCTGGGCCGGCAAGGGGGCTGAACAGCTGGGACTGCAGGGCAGTGTCGATAAGGATGTTTTTACCCGTCTTCTGGAGGGAAGGCTGCCGGACGGAGCGGATCTAAGCCGCATGCAGGATGGCAGTAATAAGCATCGTCCCGGCTACGACCTGACCTTCTCCGCCCCCAAAAGTGTCTCCATGATGGCCATGTTAGGTGGCGATAAGCGCCTGATTGATGCACATAACCAGGCCGTGGACTTTGCTGTTCGTCAGGTGGAGGCGCTGGCCTCCACACGGGTGATGACGGACGGACAGTCAGAAACGGTACTGACCGGTAATCTGGTGATGGCACTGTTTAACCACGACACCAGTCGCGATCAGGAACCACAGTTACATACGCATGCGGTGGTGGCTAATGTCACGCAGCATAACGGTGAGTGGAAGACACTGAGCAGTGACAAAGTGGGGAAAACGGGGTTCATTGAGAATGTGTACGCTAATCAGATTGCCTTTGGCAGGCTCTACCGGGAAAAACTGAAAGAGCAGGTTGAGGCGCTGGGCTATGAAACCGAAGTGGTGGGTAAGCACGGTATGTGGGAGATGCCGGGCGTACCGGTGGAGGCCTTTTCCGGACGCTCACAGACTATCCGGGAGGCCGTCGGGGAAGATGCCTCGCTGAAATCCCGGGATGTGGCGGCACTGGATACGCGAAAATCCAAACAGCACGTCGATCCTGAAGTCAGAATGGCTGAATGGATGCAGACGCTGAAGGAAACCGGGTTCGACATCCGGGCATATCGTGACGCGGCGGATCAGCGTGCGGAGACCCGCACGCAGGCGCCCGGGCCAGCTTCACAGGACGGGCCGGATGTGCAGCAGGCGGTGACACAGGCGATTGCCGGATTAAGTGAACGAAAAGTGCAGTTCACGTACACGGACGTGCTGGCCAGGACGGTCGGCATACTGCCGCCGGAAAATGGTGTGATTGAACGGGCCCGCGCCGGTATCGATGAGGCCATCAGCCGTGAGCAGCTTATCCCCCTCGATCGTGAGAAGGGGATGTTCACGTCCGGGATTCATGTGCTCGATGAGCTGTCAGTCCGGGCACTCAGTCGTGACATCATGAAACAGAACCGGGTGACCGTACATCCGGAGAAAAGTGTCCCCCGGACGGCCGGTTACAGCGATGCCGTCAGTGTTCTGGCACAGGATCGCCCGTCGCTGGCCATTGTGTCCGGGCAGGGCGGTGCAGCCGGGCAGCGTGAGCGGGTGGCTGAACTGGCAATGATGGCCCGGGAGCAGGGGCGGGAGGTGCAGATTATCGCCGCTGACCGTCGCTCGCAGATGAACCTGAAGCAGGATGAACGGCTGTCCGGTGAGCTGATAACCGGACGTCGTCAGCTGCAGGAGGGCATGGCCTTCACGCCGGGCAGTACCGTTATCGTCGACCAGGGCGAAAAACTCTCCCTGAAAGAGACGTTAACCCTGCTGGACGGTGCCGCACGTCATAACGTACAGGTCCTGATAACCGACAGCGGGCAGCGAACCGGTACAGGCAGTGCGCTGATGGCCATGAAGGATGCCGGGGTGAACACGTATCGCTGGCAGGGCGGAGAACAGCGACCGGCAACCATCATCAGTGAACCGGACCGGAATGTCCGCTATGACCGGCTGGCCGGAGATTTTACGGCCAGCGTGAAAGCCGGAGAAGAGAGCGTGGCACAGGTCAGCGGGGTACGGGAACAGGCCATACTGACACAGGCCATTCGCAGTGAGCTGAAAACACAGGGCGTGCTCGGACACCCGGAGGTGACCATGACCGCCCTGTCACCGGTCTGGCTGGACAGCCGGAGCCGTTATCTGCGGGATATGTACCGACCGGGGATGGTGATGGAGCAGTGGAACCCGGAGACACGCAGTCATGACCGCTATGTTATCGACCGGGTGACGGCGCAGAGTCACAGCCTGACCCTGCGGGATGCGCAGGGCGAAACGCAGGTGGTGCGTATTTCCTCCCTGGACAGCAGCTGGTCGCTGTTCCGGCCGGAAAAAATGCCGGTGGCAGACGGCGAGCGACTGAGGGTGACAGGGAAAATTCCCGGACTCCGCGTCTCCGGCGGTGACCGCCTGCAGGTGGCATCCGTCAGTGAAGATGCGATGACGGTTGTTGTGCCGGGGCGGGCTGAACCGGCCACCCTGCCTGTGGCTGATTCACCGTTCACGGCACTGAAGCTGGAGAACGGCTGGGTGGAAACGCCCGGGCATTCCGTCAGTGACAGTGCGACGGTGTTTGCCTCCGTCACACAGATGGCAATGGACAACGCCACCCTGAACGGTCTGGCCCGCAGCGGTCGTGATGTCCGGCTGTATTCCTCACTGGATGAAACCCGTACTGCGGAAAAACTTGCCCGCCATCCCTCCTTTACGGTGGTTTCTGAGCAGATAAAGGCGCGTGCCGGTGAGACATTGCTGGAAACCGCTATCAGTCTGCAGAAAGCCGGGCTTCACACGCCGGCACAGCAGGCCATTCATCTGGCCCTTCCTGTGCTGGAAAGTAAAAACCTGGCCTTCAGCATGGTGGACCTGCTGACAGAGGCGAAGTCGTTTGCTGCAGAAGGAACCGGTTTTACTGAACTGGGAGGGGAAATCAATGCGCAGATAAAACGCGGTGACTTACTGTATGTGGATGTGGCAAAAGGCTATGGCACAGGCCTGCTGGTTTCCCGTGCGTCGTATGAGGCAGAAAAAAGTATTCTTCGCCATATTCTCGAAGGTAAGGAGGCGGTCACGCCGCTGATGGAGAGAGTACCCGGCGAACTCATGGAGACGTTAACGTCGGGACAGCGTGCCGCCACCCGTATGATACTGGAAACGTCCGACCGTTTCACGGTGGTACAGGGTTATGCCGGTGTGGGTAAGACCACACAGTTCCGGGCGGTGATGTCAGCCGTGAACATGCTGCCGGCGAGTGAGCGTCCCCGAGTTGTGGGGCTGGGGCCCACGCACCGTGCGGTCGGTGAGATGCGCAGCGCCGGCGTGGATGCACAGACGCTGGCGTCCTTTCTGCATGACACGCAGCTGCAGCAGCGCAGCGGAGAAACGCCGGATTTCAGCAACACGCTGTTCCTGCTCGATGAGAGCTCAATGGTGGGCAATACCGACATGGCACGGGCATACGCCCTGATTGCGGCCGGTGGTGGTCGTGCCGTGGCCAGTGGTGACACGGACCAGCTGCAGGCCATCGCGCCCGGTCAGCCTTTCCGGCTCCAGCAGACGCGCAGTGCTGCCGATGTGGTCATCATGAAAGAGATTGTGCGTCAGACGCCGGAACTGCGGGAGGCGGTATACAGCCTGATTAACCGGGATGTGGAAAGGGCACTGTCCGGGCTTGAGAGTGTGAAACCGTCTCAGGTGCCACGTCTGGAGGGCGCATGGGCACCGGAGCACTCCGTGACGGAGTTCAGTCACAGCCAGGAAGCGAAACTGGCAGAAGCGCAGCAGAAGGCGATGCTGAAAGGCGAGGCTTTCCCGGATATCCCCATGACACTGTATGAAGCCATTGTCCGCGACTATACCGGCAGGACACCGGAAGCACGGGAGCAGACGCTGATTGTCACGCACCTGAATGAGGACCGGCGCGTACTGAACAGCATGATTCATGATGCACGGGAAAAGGCCGGTGAGCTGGGAAAAGAGCAGGTCATGGTGCCAGTCCTGAACACAGCGAATATACGTGACGGGGAACTGCGTCGTCTCTCCACCTGGGAGAATAACTCGGATGCCCTTGCCCTGGTGGATAGTGTGTATCACCGGATTGCCGGTATCAGTAAGGATGACGGGCTGATAACCCTGGAGGATGCGGAAGGTAACACGCGGCTGATTTCGCCCCGGGAGGCGGTGGCTGAAGGTGTCACACTGTACACACCAGACAAAATCCGGGTGGGGACCGGCGACCGGATGCGCTTCACGAAGAGTGACCGGGAGCGCGGTTATGTGGCCAACAGCGTCTGGACGGTGACAGCGGTTTCCGGTGACAGTGTCACGCTGTCGGACGGACAGCAGACCCGGGTGATTCGCCCCGGCCAGGAGCGGGCAGAGCAACATATTGACCTGGCTTATGCCATCACCGCCCACGGTGCGCAGGGGGCGAGTGAAACCTTTGCCATCGCGCTTGAAGGCACGGAAGGTAACCGGAAACTGATGGCCGGCTTTGAGTCAGCCTACGTGGCCCTGTCGCGTATGAAGCAGCATGTGCAGGTGTACACCGATAACCGTCAGGGCTGGACGGATGCCATTAACAATGCCGTACAGAAAGGAACTGCCCACGATGTGTTTGAGCCGAAACCGGACCGGGAGGTCATGAATGCAGAGCGGCTGTTCAGTACGGCACGGGAACTGCGGGACGTGGCGGCAGGCCGTGCCGTTCTCCGTCAGGCGGGGCTGGCCGGGGGAGACAGCCCTGCACGGTTTATTGCTCCGGGACGTAAATATCCGCAGCCGTATGTGGCACTGCCGGCGTTTGACCGTAACGGCAGGTCCGCCGGTATCTGGCTGAACCCACTGACCACGGATGACGGAAACGGGCTGCGGGGATTCAGTGGTGAAGGACGGGTGAAAGGCAGCGGGGATGCGCAGTTCGTGGCCCTGCAGGGCAGCCGTAACGGAGAGAGCCTGCTGGCTGATAATATGCAGGATGGTGTCCGGATTGCCCGTGATAATCCTGACAGCGGTGTGGTGGTAAGAATTGCCGGTGAAGGTCGTCCGTGGAATCCCGGTGCCATCACCGGCGGTCGCGTGTGGGGGGATATCCCGGACAGCTGCGTCCAGCCGGGAGCCGGAAATGGCGAACCGGTCACGGCAGAGGTGCTGGCACAGCGGCAGGCTGAAGAGGCCATCCGCCGTGAAACGGAACGCCGCGCAGATGAAATTGTCAGAAAAATGGCAGAGAACAAACCTGACCTGCCGGATGGCAAAACAGAGCAGGCTGTCAGGGAAATTGCCGGGCAGGAGCGTGACCGGGCTGCCATAACTGAACGGGAAGCCGCGCTGCCGGAGAGTGTGCTGCGTGAATCACAACGGGAGCGGGAAGCGGTCCGGGAGGTTGCCCGGGAAAATCTGCTGCAGGAGCGTCTGCAGCAGATGGAGCGGGATATGGTTCGTGACCTGCAGAAAGAGAAAACCCTGGGCGGAGACTGATACAGGAAGACAAACACTGATGACAACGGATAACACGAACACGACACGTAACGATTCACTGGCTGCCCGGACCGATACCTGGTTGCAGTCGTTTCTGGTCTGGTCACCCGGACAGCGGGATATCATCAAAACGGTGGCACTGGTGCTGATGGTACTGGACCACATCAATCTGATATTCCAGCTGAAGCAGGAATGGATGTTTCTGGCCGGGCGAGGAGCCTTTCCGCTGTTTGCCCTGGTGTGGGGGCTGAATCTGTCCCGTCATGCGCATATCCGGCAACCGGCCATTAACCGGCTGTGGGGATGGGGGATTATTGCCCAGTTCGCATATTATCTGGCCGGCTTTCCCTGGTATGAGGGGAATATCCTGTTTGCCTTTGCAGTGGCGGCACAGGTGCTGACATGGTGTGAAACGCGCAGTGGGTGGCGTACAGCAGCGGCCATTCTTCTGATGGCCCTGTGGGGGCCCTTGTCCGGCACCAGTTACGGCATTGCCGGGCTGCTGATGCTGGCAGTCAGCCACCGGCTGTACCGGGCGGAAGACAGAGCGGAACGTCTGGCGCTGGTCGCCTGCCTGCTGGCTGTTATTCCGGCGCTTAACCTTGCCACCAGTGATGCAGCGGCGGTGGCTGGTCTTGTGATGACGGTGCTGACCGTTGGTCTGGTGTCGTGTGCAGGAAAATCATTACCCCGTTTCTGGCCCGGGGATTTTTTCCCGGTATTCTACGCCTGTCATCTGGCTGTGCTGGGCGTTCTGGCGCTGTGACGGGTGTGGTATCTTTGACCGTAACAGGATGATTCGTCAGAGGCAGAACACAGCATGACAGAGCAGAAGCGACCGGTACTGACACTGAAGCGGAAAACGGAAGGGGAGACGCCTGTCCGCAGCCGGAAAACCATCATCAATGTCACCACGCCACCAAAGTGGAAGGTGAAAAAGCAGAAGCTGGCCGAGAAAGCAGCCCGGGAAGCAGAGCTGGCGGCAAAAAAAGCGCAGGCCAGACAGGCGCTGTCCATTTATCTGAACCTGCCCACACTGGATGAGGCCGTGAACACCCTGAAGCCCTGGTGGCCGGGATTATTTGACGGTGACACGCCCCGGCTTCTGGCCTGCGGTATCCGGGACGTGTTACTGGAAGACGTGGCGCAGCGGAATATCCCGCTCTCGCATAAAAAACTGCGCAGGGCGCTGAAGGCCATCACCCGTTCAGAAAGCTATCTGTGTGCCATGAAAGCCGGTGCCTGCCGGTATGACATGGAAGGGTATGTGACGGAGCATATTTCTCAGGAGGAGGAAGCGTATGCGGCAGCGCGTCTGGATAAAATCCGCCGCCAGAACCGGATAAAGGCAGAACTTCAGTCCGTGCTTGATGAGAAATAAAAAAAAGCCTCCCTCAGAGAGAGGAGGCAGGGAAATAAGGCTTAAAAGGAAATAACTTCCGTACCCGAAAGGAAGTCAGTCCACTGAACTATTTATCACAATAATACTGACAACTAAAGGGGGACAGAAATATGAATGGATTCAGAAACAGTTCACGGAACGGTCAGGTCTGGCGCTGGCAGCGTGCCGGAAGCCGGGCCGTTATTCTGGAGGTCTGTGGACGCTGGATGGAAGCGGCAGAAGCATGGCGACGGGCTGCCGGTGTTGCACCCCGGACAGACTGGCAGCAGTTTGCCCGAAAAAGGGCTGAACAATGCCACCGGCGCTGCCGGGGAAGGATGTAACGAAAAAGCAGCCTTCATTACTCCAGGGATTCAGAAGGCTGAATAATGCATGAGATTTGCTTTTTTTAATATCCGGTCGGGCAGTATGACCGGACAGTTCTGAGTAGCACAGAGTTTTTTCTGTATTAAGTCGTGATTTTATATTTTGTGATTAATTTCACAAAATAAGGTGTTGTTCAATGTGTGCTGCAATATTCAGGGTGTCTGAAATACAGGTGCAATTGATTTGTTATCGAGAATAATATAAGTCGATTACCTACCTTCATGGGCTACAGTTTGTTGTGGCAGCGCAGGCACTGCGCTTATATGGCTCTTCAGTTGCAACTATCCGGCGAGCGCCATCAGTTGTTGATGTTGAAGTTCCATCATCACGCTACTCAGTTTTTGATACCCCTCTCTTTACTGAAGATACAGTGAAGTAGCAACAGGTTTGATCTTGTTTTTGGCTTTTGTGATACAGGCAGATATTTTGTTTACTCCTGTATTGGTATGCTTAGTATACCAATACAGGGGGTTATATGAAATCTGTTCTTGATGAGAATATGCAGCATTTATCACAACTATCCTGCCATATTGATTTAAGGGGTAAGGAAATTTTTGAGGATGATTTTTACGGAAAAGTTTATGATGATCCTGAACATCCGGGTGAATATCATTTGAACCGTGTCGTTACAGATGTAAGGTCCCCTCTGTTGACTGTTTTTAAGCCCGAAAAAAGTAATGGCACAGGTATACTTGTCATCCCCGGGGGGGGGTATCAGGCTGTCATGTTTGACAAGGAGGGAACAGCATTAGCACCATTCTTTTTGTCTGAAGGGTATACTCTCTTTGTTCTGACTTATCGTCTTCCTTCTTCTGAAACCGAAGAAGGGAAAAACAGAGCCCTTAATGATGCAGTACAGGCATTGTCTCTTATCAAAAGAAATGCGGAACAATGGGCGCTGCAAAAAAACAGAATTGGTGTACTGGGGTTTTCAGCTGGGGGGCATATTGCTGCCAGCCTTATATCCTGTCTTGACCGGCACGGGCAAAGTGAATGTCCAGACTTTGCTGGACTTATCTACCCGGTTATATCAATGAGTGATGAAATAACCCATCAGGGCTCAAAAGAGAGACTGCTGGGTCTGGAGGCTTCAGATAGTACAGTGATGCAACACAGCATTGAAAACTGCGTGACCAGTACATTTCCTCCGGTATTTCTTCTTCATTGTTGCGATGATCCGCTTGTTCCGGTTAATAACAGCCTCAAAATGTACCAGGCGTTATTGAAACATAATGTTCCGGTCGAGATGCATTTATTTCAGTCAGGAGGGCATGGGTTCGGTGTTCAATGGGCTCGAGAATTGCCTGTTCATATATGGCCTGAGTTGTTTGTCGCATGGTTAAAATCCCAGTTAATGTAAATTTACCATATCCACACCTTAACTAAGGCGGCGCTGAAGATGAATTTCCATCAATGATTCTGCTTTATCGGCATCATGTTCTATTATTGCCTGGAGTATTTCAATGTGTTGTAAATGTGTATTTTTATTTTGTGTATATGTCATATTGTTCTTCTCCAAAGGTTTTGCCATGATTAACCATTCAGAAAATGCAGTGTGTATTGTCTGCAAAATTTTGTTTCCTGGGATTTCTGCCAGAATACGATGAAATTCAATGTCATAATGAGAATAGCATTCAGTTGTTTTCAGACAGTTGTGGTGCACAGCAAGAATATTTTTAAGTCTGTTGATATCCTCTTCAGAGGCTTTTTTTGCGGCATAACGAACAAGGTTGGTTTCAAAGAAAATGCGTAACCTCTCAAATTCAGTCACGCCATCTTCTGTAGCCAGGAAATCTTTAACAATACCGGATAAACCGTTAATAATAGTTTCTGCCGATGGGCGGGATACGCTGGCCTTCTCTCCTTTGTTATATTTTATTAATCCCTTGTGTCTTAGTGTGCTGAGAGCTTCCCTCACTGAAGGACGTCCTACACCGAAGAATTCCATCATCTCTCTTTCTGAAGGTAGGTATTCACCTTCTTTAATTTCTTCGCGACGAATCATTCCTTCGAGTTCTTCAGCTACGATTTCAGAAAGTTTTTTTGTCACAACAGGTTTTCTTTTAGCTGTCAGTCCACTTACTGTTTTTTTCTCATTATTAATCATACGGATATCTGCTGATGGATTGGAACAACGTTTTCAGATCTTGCCATATATACAAGAGATATTAAAGCAATGAAAAAAAGAATTTCTCAAGAAAAAACATCCTGTTATTATATGTATCATATTGATAATAAAAATAATTATGAAGAATGCTCTCTTCCGGAAGAAAGAGAGGTTGATTTCTGGTATGTACTTCCTCTGGCCGGCCAGTCCAATGCAATGGCTTACGGGGAAGGATTACCTCTTCCTGATTCACTGGATCGTCCAGACCCCAGAATCAGGCAATTAGCGCGCAGAGCATCAGTCACACCGGGCGGAAGGCGTTGTAGCTATAACGAAATAATCCCTGCGGATCATTGTCTGCATGATGTGCAGGACATGAGTATTTTTAATCATCCCCGGGCAATACTGGAGAAAGGACAATATGGGTGTGTAGGTCAGGGTTTGCATATTGCTAAAAAGATGTTGCCTTATCTTCCTGATAATGTGGGTATTCTTTTAGTTCCCTGCAGTCGTGGCGGAGCTGCGTTCACGTCAGGAGATACAGGCTCATTCAGCCTATGCTCAGGAGCAAGCAGTGACTCCATGCGCTGGGGGATTAATATGCCTCTGTACTTTGATTTAGTCAGCAGAACGAAAGCGGCTCTTGATTTTAATCCCCGTAACAGACTTCTGGCTGTTTGCTGGATGCAGGGGGAATTTGATCTTATGTCAGAACATTATCAGGAACAGCCCCGCTTGTTTAACGATATGGTGGATGCTTTCAGGGGCGAGTTACAAGATTATTCGGAACGCTGTCACTCGGGTAATAGTTATACCGTGCCGTGGTTATGTGGCGATACCACATGGTACTGGAAAACAGAATATCCAGAATCTTATGCCTGTATATACGGAAATTACAGGAATCAATTAGAAAGGTATGTGTACTTTATTAAATTTCAGGACGAGCAAGAGAGAGGATTAACTAATGAACCGGAGGAAGACCGGGATAATCCCGAGTATGGATATCTGGGCTCTGGATGGAGAACGGAATCAAACTGGACGACACCACTAAGAAGTTCTCATTTTAGTAGCCAGGCTCGACGAGGTGTGGTGGCTGGAGGTTTTGCAAACGTGATAGTCAGATTAATGAAAGCAAATGATAACATATTGAAATAAAAATGTTTATTGAGCTGGTGAAAAATTATTCGTGAAAATGATCACATAATGCCCAGGATTTTATGGACGAATTTTGCCCTTGTTGGTGTACTAGGTATCCCATCATATCGAATAATATCATTGTGAGGTTTTATGTTGTCTTCGGGATTAAAAGGGATCATCTCTGCATTACCTACTCCATTTAATAATGCGCAGCAGATTGATACTGAAAGTCTGAAAAAACTTGTCCGCTTTAATATTGAGCAAGGCATGCATGGTATCTATGTCGGTGGTTCGACTGGGGAAGCTTTTCTTCAGGATGTCACTGAAAGAGAGAAAGTCCTTGAAACAGTGGCTGAAGAGGCTGGCGGAAAACTTACCCTGATTGCACATGTTGGAGCCATCAGTACACGTGATAGCCAGTTGCTGGCAAGAGCCGCTGTAAAATATGGTTTTGACGCTATTTCAGCAGTTACCCCCTTTTATTACCCTTTCTCATTTGAAGAACATTGTGCTCATTATCAGGCCATTATTAATGAGGCTGATGGTCTTCCGATGGTGGTATATAATATTCCGGCTTTAAGTGGAGTTAAGTTATCACTGGACCAGATTAATACACTAGTAAGATTGCCAGGTGTTCAGGCTCTGAAACAAACATCGGGTGATTTATTTCAGATGGAGCAAATCAGAAGGCAGCATCCGGAACTGATTTTGTACAATGGTTATGATGAAATTTTTGCTTCTGGGGTGATTGCTGGAGCTGATGGAGGCATTGGAAGCACATATAATATCATGGGGTGGCGTTATAAGAATATACTTTCAGCTATTGAAAAAGGTGATATACAAACAGCCAGACAGATTCAGACAGAATGCAATAAGGTTATTGATACTTTAATAAAAGCAGGTGTGCTGGCAGGAATTAAAACGTTACTTCATTTTATGAATGTCATAAACAATCCTGCATGCCGGAAGCCATTTTTTCCTGTAAATAAAAAATACCTTCCTGAATTACAGCAATTGGCACAAAAGCTAATGGCCGAAAAAGATAATTGTTAGGATAATTCCGGATGAATAACAGTGGCTTCATCCGGATAATAACTATGACGGGTGACTTTATGGCTACTTTAGCAATAGATATAGGTGGTACAAAGATTTCAGCGGCAATTATTGGTCAGGACAGAAAACTGACGATGATACGGCTCCTCCCTACACCACACAGCAAAAGTATACATGACCTGAACATTGCGTTAAGTCAGTTGATTGCTCCTTTAATTCCTTTCGCCAGTCGATACGCCGTTGCTTCGACAGGGATCATTGAGCATGGTGTTTTGACAGCACTGAATCCGTCTAATCTTGGAGGGTTAGCATTCTATCCACTGGAGAAATATCTAAACGATCTTACAGGACTACCCGGTGTAGTTATTAATGATGCACAGGCGGCTGCATGGGCTGAATACAGTGTTGTTCATGAAAAAATAAAAAGCATGGTTTATATCACTGTCTCAACAGGTGTTGGCGGAGGAATCATTCATGACAGAAAATTACTGTCAAGTGAAACTGGCCTTGCTGGCCATATAGGGCATCTTATTTCAGATATAAATGGTCCTTTATGCGGATGCGGTCGCAGGGGATGTGTTGAAGCTGTCGCATCCGGAACGGCAATAATGAATTCTGCTCAGAAAGAACTGGCAGGCCACAGTACGAAAGATATTTTTTTACGTGCGGCTAAGGGAGATCCGGAAGCATTAAAACTGAAGGAAAGATCCACACAGGCAATAGCCGGGTTGATAGCCGATCTTAAGATGCTCACTGATTGTCAGCTTGTTGTTATTGGTGGCAGTGTCGGACTTGCACATGGCTATATTTCATCAGTTTCAGCACATCTATCTCAGTACCCTGAGGTTTACTATGTCCCGGTAGCTCCCGCTGTATATCGCCATAATTCTGGCATGTTGGGAGCCACGATGTTGGCTGAGACGAGAATAAAATAAATGGCATAGGAAAATAGTTTCAGACAGTCATTGATTTTATAAAAAATAATTAATAATCCCGAGGTTAATTATGGATACTTGTATTCAGAATAAGCAGGTGTGGTACAAACACTTATCACCAAAGCAGTGGAAAATATTTTCAGCTGCATGGATTGGGTATTTACTTGATGGTTTTGACTTTGTTCTTATATCCCTTGTTCTTACGGAAGTCAGGCATGAATTTGGACTATCCACCATAGAAGCCGCCAGCCTTATATCTGCTGCATTTATATCGCGATGGTTTGGAGGGCTTTTTATTGGTGCCATGTCTGACAAGATGGGGCGTCGAATGGCCATGGTATTAAGTATCATTTTATTTTCGCTTGGTACACTGGCCTGTGGTCTGGCTCCCGGATATGCAGTAATGTTTATTGCCCGCATAGTTATCGGGCTTGGAATGGCTGGAGAATATGGGTCAAGTGTGACTTATGTCATCGAAAGCTGGCCGGTAAAACTTCGTAATAAGGCATCTGGTTTTTTGATTTCAGGTTTTTCCGTGGGGGGCGGATTGGCTGCTCAGGTATACAGCTTAGTGGTTCCATTATGGGGATGGAGAGCGTTATTTTTTGTAGGTATTTTGCCTATTATTTTTGCTTTTTACTTGCGTAAAAATCTCCCGGAATCTGACGACTGGAAAAAACGCCAGGAGGAAAATCGCCCTGTCAGAACGATGGTCGATATTCTTTATAAAGAAAAAAATAAATATAAAAATATTTTACTTTCATGTGTTGCATTTGCCTGCCTGTATATTTGCTTTTCAGGTGTCACGGCTAATGCTGTTCTGATAACAATAATGGCTTTGTGCTGTGCTGGTGTGTTCATTAGCTTCATTTATCAGGGAATGGGTAAGCGATGGCCAACCGGTATTATGCTTATGCTGGTTGTTATGTTTTGTTTTCTGTATGGATGGCCACTTCAGGCGTTTCTGCCGACATGGCTGAAGGAGGATATGTCGTACTCACCAGAAGTCGTTGCAAATATTTTTATGCTGGCAGGTTTTGGCTCTGCGGTAGGTAGTTGTATCGGCGGCTTTATGGGGGACTGGCTTGGTACTCGTAAAGCGTATGTTATATCACTGTTGATTGGTCAGCTCGTCATTATTCCTGTTTTTATGGTTGACAGAGAACATGTCTGGTTGCTCGGATTACTGATATTTACTCAGCAGGTCTTTGGTCAGGGAATTGGTGCACTGGTGCCAAAGATTATCAGCGGTTATTTTGAAGTTGAGCAACGGGCTGCTGCTCTGGGCTTTATTTATAATGTTGGTTCACTGGGTGGGGCCTGTGCGCCAGTGCTGGGTGCAGTTGTCGCTTCTCATTTTAGCCTGGGAACTGCAATGTGTTCGCTGGCATTTATCCTGACATTTGTTGTTCTGATTCTTATTGGTTTTGATATGCCATCCCGTGTTCAACGCTGGATTAACCCTGCAGAAGCACTTGAGTTTGATACAGTGGACGGTAAACCTTTTTTAGGTGCTAAAAGACATCATTCAGAATAATACAGGTTTAGTTATATGGGACAAGAATATATATATAGGTATGTAAGTTATGATATTCTCAGTGGAGAGGAGATTAAACTCGATAACCAGTATTTATCTGAAGAAAGTATTATATCGGATGTTAAGAAACCGATAATTACAGTTGTCTCTTCAGAACAGATAAATGGCTCTTGTATTCTGATTATTCCCGGTGGTGGGTATAGAAGAATTGTTTATGGCCGGGAAGGGATATCTGTAGCAAAATATTTAGTATCAGCAGGATATACTACATTTATTCTTTCTTACAGGCTGCCAGAATCGATTAATGATGGATATTATGTTCTGAATGATGCCAACAGTGCACTTAAATTTATAAAAGAATGGTCTGTTCGTAATGCTATACAGCTTAAGAGCCTGGGCGTTATTGGTTTTTCTGCTGGCGGACATGTAGCTTCATGGCTTGTTAGCAATAACTATTCTTACAATGATTATATTCGTCCGGATTATCTGGCTCTTCTGTATCCTGTGGTCTCTATGAATAAAGATATAGCACACACAGGTTGCAGAAGAAGACTGTTAATCGATGAAAGCAATGAAAACATTTACAGTGTTGAGTTAAATATTCCCGGAGAGATGCCTCCGGTGTTTATTGTTCATTCAACGGATGATAATGATGTTTCTGTTGAACATTCATTAAGGCTGACTAATGCGTTACTCAAAATAAAAAGCTCTGTTGATGTTCATTTTTTTGAGAAAGGAGGACACGGATTTGGAATGTCAGATACAACAGGGTTGCCAGTAAAAAGCTGGACGGTTCTTTTTTTAAACTGGTTAGCGTCTCATTCTTTTCACTGTTAATGGTGGTTGCAGTTCCTGGTATTTTAAATAAACCAATCGTACAGGATATATTTATGAAGAAGTCAGGTTCTCTAATTGCTGTTTTGCTTCTGGGATTACCGTTGTGCTCTCAGGCTCTTACTCTTAATCTCAGGGGAGGCTACCGAAGTGCCAGTCATGCTTATGAAACACTGATACAGGTCAGCCAGGGCTGGAATAACGGATGGTGGGCAAGTTTTGAATCAAACAGCTGGAACACAATTCATGAGAATAGTAATGAATTTCTTGCTCTTAATTACAATAAAATAGATGTAAACCGCACATATAAATTGGATGACAAATGGGCGCTTATTCCTGGTATTCAGACGCAATGGATGTCTGCAGGAAGCCAGTATAATCCTTATCTGAAACTTTCTTATCAGGTGAGTCCTGATCTAAATCTGGCATTACGCTATCGTTATGACTGGAAGGCCTTTCGTCAGACGGACCTTGACGGAAATCGTGCCAGAAATAATCAGCATCAGATAGATGGTTATTTAACTTATCGTATAAATGATGACTGGCTTTTTGCATGGCAGACGACTGTATATACGAAGGTTAATAATTTCAGGTACGGTAATCATAAAAGAGCTGCAACAGAAAATGCCTTTGTGCTGCAATATAAGCTGTCACCGACCTTTACCCCTTATGTTGAATATGATTATCTCGATAAACAGGGAGTATATAAAGGAAGAGATAATATTGCTGAAAACAGCTACCGTGTTGGCTTACTCGTTAATTTCTGAGGTGAACATATGAAAGTTAAACTTCTGACAGCTGCCATAACCACGATGTTACTGGTATCAGCCAGTCATGCCTCAGTGCTGCCGAAACTTCCTGAGTCGTTTAAATATGGAACAGGAGTGATTTTAAATGATACTGTTTATATTGGTCTCGGAAGTATGGGGAACCACTGGTACAGCATAAATCTGGGGGACGCGACTCCGAAATGGACAGAAATTGCTGCCTGGCCGGATGTTCCCCGGGAGCAGGCAACTGCTACGGTAGTCAATGGTAAAATTTATGTCTTGGGTGGTATAGGAAAAGATAAATCTGGCGTCGTACAGCTACAGGATGATGTTTATTCCTATGATCCATTAAAAAATGAATGGAAAAATATGGGAACCCGTCCACCGATCAGCCTTGCTGGTCATGTCAGTTTTTCCTGGAAAGGGCAGATAATATCGACAGGAGGGGTTAACAAAAATATTTTTAATGGCTATTTTTCTGATATAAATAAAGCTGGCGATAATGCTTTTCAAAAAAATAAAATAAATTATCACTATTTCAGTAAACCTGTAAGTGATTATTTTTTGAATAAACAAGTGATTACCTGGAATCCAGAAACTGGACAATGGAAAAATATGGGGGAAGTACCTTTTACCGGAACAGCAGGTTCTTCTGCTATTGTGGATGGTAACACTATCTGGCTTATTGGTGGAGAACGGAAACCAGGTCTCAGAACAACAGCAGTATGGTCCGGAACATTACAAAATGAGGGTATTAAGTGGACCCGACTCCCACCCGTTGCCTCTCCTGATGGTGTATCAGGCGCCTATGCCGCATTAGTTCATGGTCAGGTATTACTGGCCGGAGGAGCAAACTTTCCGGGGGCTGCCAGCAATTACGCAAAAGGTAAAAACTGGTCCCATGCAGGTCTGGAAAAACACTATTCTAAAGATGTTTATGTTCTTAAGAATGCTAAATGGACTAAAGCTGGAGTTTTGCCTGAAGGGCTTGCATATGGTGTTTCGCTGCCATGGAAAGATGGTATGTTACTCATTGGAGGAGAGACGACGGGAGGACGTGCCACTTCTGACATGATATTTATTTCAGAAAAAGCCAATAAATTAATTATACAGTAGAGTCTGTAAGTATTTCTGATTAGCTCAAATTGTACATTGAGAACCGAGCGTTTATTTTAAGAAAACGGGAGGGTTCTGGAAAAGCTGAGTACAGATTTTGTTTATCTGCGCTCAGGTAACTGGTATGCAGATAAGGCTGCTGGCTTGAGAGCCAGCAGCTTATGTACTTCATGAGCTGTTCTGTTGTCATATCAACTCATGGTAAATCGAATATATAAGACATAGTTATTTTATATAAAATCATTTAACTGGTTCAGCACACCATTCTTCTTCCTTGCAGAGAGGTCAAGGTTTATGACGAAATATGCCCTTATGGGGTTGCTGCCGTGTGCGCCACGGTGTTGTGTTTTTCACTGATATTCAGGTAACGGTTATGTGAGTTGAATATTCACGGGGGAAGTACTAATACAGTGGTGCAGGTAACTCTGGCCTACGAAGCACGGAAGTAAGCTGCCGGGCGGGGACGGAAGTCCCCGCTTTCCGGACGTGTGAGGTATTTCAGGGGCAGACACCCGACATGCCAGAAACAGCCGATCCTGCCCAGGGCCGGCACCCGGGTTAAGGCATCTCCTGTTTTTCAGCCATTTCGCGACAAAATTCACACTAAACGACAGTAATCCCCGTTGATTTGTGCGCCAACACAGATCGTCGTCACAATTCTCAAGTCGCTGATTTCAAAAAACTGTAGTATCCTCTGCGAAACGATCCCTGTTTGAGTATTGAGGAGGCGAGATGTCGCAGACAGAAAATGCAGTGACTTCCTCATCTGGCGCAAAACGAGCATACAGAAAGGGTAAACCTTTGAGTGAAGCAGAACGACAGAGAGCAGCTTCTGCGCGCAAACGATCTGTATGTAAAGAGATCAAGGTTTTCGTCAGACCAGAACTGAAAAATTACCTTACCAGTCTGTGTGCAGAGGAAGGGATAACTCAGGCAGAGTTGATAGAAAGGCTTATCGAGAAAGAGGCCTGTCACCGGAACATGATGTGATGGGATCACATTCTTGCTAGTTTTTTCTGTCAGTGCTAGATTACTGATCGTTTAAGGAATTTTGTGGCTGGCCACGCCATAAGGTGGCAGGGAACTGGTTCTGATGTGGATGTGCAGGAGCCAGAAAAGCAAAAACCCCGATAATCTTCGTCAAGTTTGGCGACTGAGAGAAGATTAACGGGGCCATCTAAAAACCGTATAGCCAACAATTCAGCTATGCGGGGAGTATAGTTATATGCCCGGAAAAGTTCAAGACTTCTTTCTGTGCTCGCTCCTTCTGCGCATTGTAAGTGCAGGATGGTGTGACTGATCTTCAACAAACGTATTACCGCCAGGTAAAGAACCCGAATCCGGTGTTTACACCCCGTGAAGGTGCAGGAACGCTGAAGTTCTGCGAAAAACTGATGGAAAAGGCGGTGGGCTTCACTTCCCGTTTTGATTTCGCCATTCATGTGGCGCATGCCCGTTCGCGTGGTCTGCGTCGACGCATGCCACCAGTACTGCGTCGACGGGCTATTGATGCGCTCCTGCAGGGGCTGTGTTTCCACTATGACCCGCTGGCCAACCGCGTCCAGTGCTCCATCACCACACTGGCCATTGAGTGCGGACTGGCGACGGAGTCTGCTGCCGGAAAACTCTCCATCACCCGTGCCACCCGTGCCCTGACGTTCCTGTCAGAGCTGGGGTTGATTACCTACCAGACGGAATATGACCCGCTTATCGGGTGCTACATTCCGACCGACATCACGTTCACACCGGCTCTGTTTGCTGCCCTTGATGTGTCTGAGGATGCAGTGGCAGCTGCGCGCCGCAGTCGTGTTGAATGGGAAAACAGACAGCGCAAAAAGCAGGGGCTGGATACCCTGGGTATGGATGAGCTGATAGCGAAAGCCTGGCGTTTTGTGCGTGAGCGTTTCCGCAGTTACCAGACAGAGCTTAAGTCCCGTGGAATAAAACGTGCCCGTGCGCGTCGTGATGCGAACAGGGAACGTCAGGATATCGTCACCCTGGTGAAACGGCAGCTGACGCGTGAAATCTCGGAAGGACGCTTCACTGCTAATGGTGAGGCGGTAAAACGCGAAGTGGAGCGTCG
>ULWN01049723.1_pt1 | contig 37364 bp, 56 predicted proteins | sample 1960371 | NCBI WGS metagenome assembly ULWN01 (sample SAMEA4835813, study PRJEB28245) | human gut metagenome | biome: gut microbiome; material: fecal sample | place: Denmark | collected 2008 | reverse complement strand
GAAAACGGCAGCATCAATATCAGCGCTCCAAGCACTATGACGCCGGCAAAGCCCAAAACGATCAGCTTAAAGGATGACAGTCGCTTTTTTCTATGTGTAATTTCAGGCATATATACTTCTCCTGTTTTTGTTTGTTTACAAAGAGTATATTGTGAAATATAAAAAAACGGTGTAATGATCCGGTGTGCTGTATTAAGATTGCATTAAGGCGCTCATTCTTTGAAAAAACAGTGCAGAGTATAGCAACCGGCACAGACAAAGGCGGATCGTTTGTAACCGTTGTGCGGCTTGAAACAAAGCTCAGAGCCACTCTCACAGAACAGCAAAAGGCTCTGTTCGAGCAAATTAAAAAAACGGATGCAGAAATTACGACCGGCATGAGCTACAAGCGTTCACAAACGGATTTCGATTTGCATCGCGGCTGATGATGGAAGTGTACGAGCCGACACCTGAATTAGAACCGTAACAAAGTAAGATAATCGGAAACGGGATCGCACGATTCTGTTTCTGTTTCGAAAATACAGACTGCAACAAGCAGAGGATCTCACCGTCCTTTGCCTGTTTTCTTTTTGCGGATAGCCCTCGGGATTTTGAGCATTTTGTAAATTCTCAATTTTTAAGGTGTTAGAACACCCGATTTTCGGCATGAAAAGTGAGGGGATAAAATTTTCAGCGCATTGCCATGTATAGTTTTTCCTTTGGACAAGTGTAGGAATAAAAATTTTGGTTGTACCCTATCCACTTTTTTGCCATGAAAAGTAGAGGGCAAAATAACATAACCGTTTGAAAGGAGTTGGTGCAGATAGGATTGCGGCCATGCAAAAAGAAAATTTCAAGGAGGAAAAAGTGACAGAAACGTTTTCAATCACCTCAAACCGCATAAGTGACTACCGATTAAAACCGAGAGATTACGCCGTCTACTGCTGCCTTGTTAAAACACAGCGATAAAAACGGTGTCTGCTTTCCGTCACGGCGGCTGATCGCCGAGGAATGCTGTATTGACAAAAAGACGGTGGACGCAGCACTCCGAAGTCTTGAAAAAGCAGGGCTTGTAAAAAAGAAAAAACGCCGCAGACAGGACGGTTCAAACACAAGCAATGCTTACACGGTCAAGTTATTTTTTTAGTGTAATTGTTTCGTACAGGGTGGTGTAATAAACGGTATCGCAGAACTATACCCATAGAACTAAACCCACTGAGTATAGATTACAGCAGAAAAATAAATAAAGAGTAAATCTTTTCTCTGCCGAAACAGCCGCAGAAAACGCCCCGTACGCCGAGCAAATGGAAAATCGGGTAAACAACGACCGAGCCGCACAAAGGCGAAATACGGCGCTGTAAACGGCGTGTACGCCCCTTTTTTCTTTTCTGCCGTGAAAATGAAAGTTCTGCATAAATCAGCCGTTATTTTTGAGGAATTACTCCTTATTCCGCAAAAATCGGCAGCGGTACGAAAATAAGCAGGAGAAAGCCGAGGGGTTGCGCTGCTTCCCCTCGGCGGCTCACAGCGGACGGTAACGCCGACCGCCGGAGGCTTTGTGCGATATTTTGAAGCTGCTTATAAAACTACGGTTTAGGGGTTGCTCCAATTTTATCCTCGCTGATTTAGGGGTTGCACTTTTTACAGCGAAAACAGCGGCATAAAAAGAAAAATTCCGGTCCCGTTATGGGCGGAATGTAAAAATACCGAACAGCCTTACGGCGGAAAGGAAGCTATGGAAAATACAGATAAAAACGATTTCAAAAACATGGCGGAAAAACTCAAACTTCTGCCGGAAAGTAATATAAAAATACAATCGGATGATGAGTTTGATTTTAAAATTTTCAGGTGTCTGCAGCGAAGGACATTTCACAGTGTCTCGGAAAATAAAATGGTGCAGAGCAAAAAATTTCGGATCGGTCGCATTTGAACCGCTCTTCTGTGTCCTCCCGGCCGTTCTCGCCAATCTCCGGCAGCCACATTGCTTCTCTTTTCACAAAAGCGGCATAGAGCATCGCGGCATCGTACCAGTCACCTTTTATAAACTGCCATCTGCATTTTCCCCACGGTTCAAATGAATTGTGGGGAAGACTTGCACCTGGGGCAAAAAACTTGACCTCGGCAAAAAGGGCTTTGTCCTTGGCGGACATTGTAAAGTATTTTGACGCAGCCCTGCCATCCTCAATGCCGATGTACAGACCACTTGTTTTGCCGTACATGGCAAAAAACTGCATGCAGGTGGCAGAATGCGGATAGTAGTCCGCATAGGCATAGTCCTTGTCCTGTGCTTCTTCTATGACCTTTCCCGAATGAATCGGCAAAAAGAAATTCATATGCTCGCCCGTGATCTTGGGCGTAGGATAGGTTATTTCCATGACCGACAGGCTGTCGTTGTTATTGATCACCTTTTGCGTCCATTCGATACCGCCGTCAAGCTCTTTTGCGCACACAAATACCGTGATGTCCTTTACTCCCTTGGGGTTTTCAAAGACAAACTCGGTGCTTTTCCGTATTTTCTTGCCTTTCACGCTTTCCCAAAGGGCTGAAGAATCCACCAGTACATTCTCTTCTGTCTCTATGTTTTTAAGCCGCATGCAGAAAAGCGGCGTTTCCAGGATGCGGGCGTCGCCGAATTTTCCATTTTCAATTACAGCGCCGGTATCGTTAACGCGGATGGCCACCTCGTAGTTTTGGCCTGTGATGCAATACATGGTATACAGCTCCTTTGTTCAGATGCCGGGTACGGTTCAAAAAGCCCAAGCGCCTGTGCTATAATCCCATTTTAGTTTATTTATAAAGCAAAATCAAACACTTAACGTGTGAATAAAATGAAAAATCTGGTGCAAAATCAACCTACGGTTGTTTTTTGCGTTTTTATGACACAAAAAGCGAAAAAACAAAATCGGCAAGCATCATATGATGCTTGCCGATTTTTGTGCCTGTACGACGAAATCGCACAATGAATAATCCCGCTTAAAATACGGTGTTTTGGTCTCTGCAACCGTATATATCCTCATATCAATTTGCATTGACGGAATAGCACAATTTCCATTGCTTAATCGCAGTTGCTTTCTTGTTTGTTATTATACATCAATTCAACCGAAAATTCAAGAAAATCATTTGCCTGTGTAAAAAGCCGACAGTCAAACTGCCGGCTTTCATTTATACGGTTTCTGTGGCTTCGGTTCCGAATTTCGTTATCACCTTTATTGTTCCGTCCTTAAAAACTTTAATGCATTCCACCACCCTGCGAATCACCATATCGTCGTATTCCGAAAAGGTTGTATCGTGGCTGTCAAGCCAATCGCAAAGCCGCTTAATCTCGGAATTAACCTCTGTGCTTTTTTCAAGCTTTGCTTTGGCGGTTGCCTCCTGAGCACGAAGGGACTTGATTTCATCGGCAACCTTTTGGATACATTCAAGATACCTTGTTTTGTCACCGCCTGTATTGCGATAGCTTGCCATATAGTTTTCCATTTCCTTGGTTGCTTCTTTAATACGTTTTTCAATAGCGCCGAGATCGAGATTCACTTCATCTCCCGTTACGGCATAAGCAAGATTGGCTTTAATCAAAGCAAGCGCTTCCGCATTTTCATTCATTGCTGCTTTAAGAGCGCGGCATATTGCGCTATGAAGTTTATTTTCCTTCAGCCCCTTTGAATACGGGCAATACTTTTTACCGTGCTCGATTCTGCTGAGGCAACGCCAATATATCCGCTTTTCATCACCCTGCGTCCAAGTTTTTCTCTTATACGGACTGCCGCACTCGGCGCATATCAACAGTTCGGAAAGCGCATACTTCCCGCTGTATTTACCGAGAGAGGTAAGCGTTTTGTCGGATGTTTTGCGTTTGCTGCTGCGCCGCACCAATTCTGCCTGTACCGCATTAAACAGGTCGCGGTCAACGATTGCGGGGTGATTATTACTTACAAGATAACTCGTCCGGTCTTTTGATTCCGAGACTAATGGAAAGCGAACCCTGCGGATCGGCGTCAATAAGCAAAACCTTTTTGCCTTTCGTTTTAAGACCGACGCCGAGGTTCAACGCCGTAGTGGATTTGCCCGTACCTCCTTTCTGATTTTCGATTGCAATTACTTTACAGTTCACTTTGTAACCTCCTTGTTCTTTTTTACCGATGTTTAACTCGGTTATGTATTCGTCTGTAAGGAGGAAAAATAGGCATAAAAAAAGACCGTAAAATCTTTATATGTAATAAAGAAACTACGGTCTGAATATATGTCGTGAGTTCGAATTCCTGTGGAGGAGCAGGGTAAGCCGCTCGTAAAGGGAGCGCAAAACCTGATCGTCAAGCGAGCCGGTAGCCTCCTTGCGGTAACGCGCAATAAACGGTATGGTATTGCGGTCGTCTATAAGCTTTACGGTATTTTCAACCTGAAACGGTTTTAAGGAAAATTCCTCCGTAAGCGTTTTTATAATATCCATTTCATCCCCTTGCCTAAGTTTACCATAAAGCGGGATTATGTTCAATAAAAAAATGGCTTTTGCCGCGGTTTACGCGGTAAAAGCCGTTTCTTATAGTTTGATTATTCTTCTGTAAATGCGTCTTTACTTAAACCACATATCGGACATACCCAATCTTCAGGAACATCTTCCCATGATGTTCCGGGTGCGATTCCGTTATCAGGATCACCGACAACAGGGTCATAAACATATCCGCAGGGACATTCGTATTTTTTCATAGTAAAAAACCTCTTTTATTTTTGATTACTTGCTCATTATCTTAGATATTGTATCCATAATTTTGTCATGGCAACCACCGCATCCGGTCGAACATTTTGTGATCCTTTGAACATCTTCAAAAGCTTTTTCCACATTCTCAAATTTTACTTCACGGTGAAGTACATTTTCAACATCTGCATAGGTTACTTTTTTACAATTACATATTGTATAGTTTTCCATCATATATTACCCTGTACATTAACCGAAATATCTCTTTAAAAGACCCTCAAAAGCTCTGCCGTGGCGAGCCTCATCTCTTGCCATTTCATGAACGGTATCATGGATAGCGTCAAGATTAAGTTCCTTGGCAAGCTTCGCAAGTTCAAACTTGCCCTTTGTAGCGCCGTTTTCGGCGTCTGCACGCATTTCAAGGTTTTTCTTGGTGCTGTCAGTTACGACCTCGCCCAAAAGCTCCGCAAACTTAGCGGCATGTTCGGCCTCTTCAAAAGCTGCTTTTTCCCAGTACATACCGATTTCGGGATAGCCCTCTCTATGAGCTACTCTTGCCATTGCAAGATACATACCCACTTCCGTACATTCGCCGTTGAAGTTTTCACGAAGACCGTCGATTATTCTCTGATCGGCGCCCTTGGCTATACCCACAACATGCTCGGCAGCCCATGTTTTTTCCGCAGACTGTTCAGCGAATTTAGATGCCGGAGCGTGGCATATAGGACATTCCTCCGGCGCAGATTCGCCTTCATAAACATAACCGCAAACAAGACATACAAATTTTTTCATTTTTAATTCCTCCGTAAATTGATTTTAATCAGCTCTGCATTTACTACACACACCGTACACGATATATACCGTTGTTTCGCTTGAGAAGTCGTTTTCCTTTGCCGTTCCCGACAGAATATCCTGCTTTAACGGAGCGTCATAAATTTTCCCGCAGCGTTTGCAATGCAGATGCGCGTGCGGAGCCCTGTTTCCGTCAAAGTGTTCATATCCGTCGCCGACAGATAAGGAAAGTATAACGCCTTCTTCGCTTAGAGCCGCAAGGTTACGGTAGACCGTTCCGAGACTTATATTTGGAATAACCTTGCGTACCTCGTTATAAACGGCAGATGCCGTGGGGTGTGTATCGGTTGAATACAAAACCTGTAAGATTGTTTCACGCTGCCGTGAATAATTTTTCATTGAACCACCTAAATCAGCAATGATTACTATTTTATTATACACGCAAATTCGATTTTGTCAAGAACTTTTTTCAAAAACCTTGACATTATCCTTATCCACCGAGACCTTAAGTATGCCTTCCTTTTCGCCTCTGTTCACGGCAAGTATTCTGTGGTCGGGTATTTTGGAGAGCGGTTCGCTGTAATCCTTATACATTTAGTAAACGCCGATATCCTCCGTGATTGCCTTGACGGTAAGTATACCGTGCGCAAGGCAAACAAATCTCATACGTTTGCGTATGTCGGCGTCGTCGGAAATTTTTTCGGCAATTATATCCATAGCTCCCGTAAGCGCATCTTCTGCTGTTTCAACCCCTTTTTCGGTGTTTATATATTCTGCCGCAAGCATCATAGAAGGTTTGCAGTCGGGCGCCTGTCTGTAAATTTCCTCCGCTAACGGCTCAAGACCTTTTTCTTTTGCGGTTTTTCTTGTAGGGACGGTATAAATCGTCAAGCTTGGTCAGAGTTTTCACTCCGTATATCGCGGCGGAAAGCTCATCGGTTAAAGTATCCTGTTCGTCTATGGCGGTTTTGATTTTTTGGCGTGTTTCCTCCATACTGCGCAGATAGTTAAGCTGCGGAAATAAAAAAAGGGACTTTAAATCCGGAAAATTTCATATCCCCAGTTCAAGTCCCTTTGGTCGAACATATTATTGAATTTTGTGCCCTAAAACTGCATTTTGATTTTTGCCCCATAAACGCAAGAAAACCCTTGAAATATCAAGGGTTTTCAGGCTTTGTGCTTTTTAGTCGCACAGTTATGGCGTCCCGAAAGGGATTTGAACCCCCGACACCCGCCTTAGGAGTGACCTCGAAACTCGGTTGTAGAGTCACTTCCTGTACCCGATAATCCCGTATTTTCAAGGCTTTTTCGCACTTTGAGTGTTAAGCTGTGTTATGGAATTACTGCTAATTTTACCCCGTTTTCGACCGTTTCATTAGATGGGAATTAGCAAGGGGGTCGGATTTAGGGAAACGGTTATATTCCCACAAGATGCCTTTATTTAATCGCTTGTACCTCGGTCTGTTACCGAGTTTTATTTATTTTACTCACTTCGCTAAATTGGAATTTGTCAATACCTATTACCATAAAGATATTTATTTGAAATTCTCTTTTGTGTTTCCAAATATTTTGTAACGTTTTCATCATAATCAGGATAATTATAACCAAGTGAATCTGCCACTTTTTTAGATATTTTTTTGAACAAACATAGACACAAATCAAACGATTTCCACATTTCTTCATACGAACTCATTGAATATGTATTTAGTAAGTTATGTATCACTTACTATAGGTGGATTAACAATAACAGTCTTCATTTTGAGTGCAATAGTTAATGCTATTATTTGAACCATTGAATGTTTGTATCCATCCAAACTTAAGGAGGCATTAACTGGACTATTTTTGCTCACACTTATATTAATATTTTTATTTTCTCCTTTAAACAAAGTCTCTGTCCGAGATAAGTGTTGGTATGCATAAGAATAGCCTTTGCAAGATAATTTGCCTGCCATTCTGTTGCATCCTCGTCGGTATCATTGTTATATAAAGCGGCGGCAACGCCTGTCCCGCTGAATATCTGCTTGTGTATAATGTAATGTGCCAGCTCGTGAGCCAAGGTGAACCGAAGTCTGCCGTATGATTTCTCATCCTCTAGCAAAGCCGCTTCAATAAGCATAGTACCACCTTCAACTCTCATCAGGGCATAGTCCATAATCTCCCGGTTGTAATAGGTTGTAATACCGCTATCGTAAATCATTCTGCCAAGCTCACGGGCATCATTGGTTAGATATTGGTATTCGATTCTTAAACCGAAAGTCTTTTCGATGATTGTTTCAATCGGCACTGCACGGGGACTGCCGTTCAGATACATTGGATCATATTCACTTAATGTACGGCGGGCAATCGTTTCAAGCGCCTGCGGTCGATAGAATACTGTTGCCACTGCTGCGTCCTTTCTGTCCGAGAGATTAGTCGGACTCCTTTGTTATGCGGCGGATAAAATCTTCCCATTGTTTATCGGTTACATTGTGCTTCTTTGCGGTTCTCAGTGCAGCCCGGACAATATCTTTTTCCATTATATATTCAGGTAAATCTGCACTTACGGTATTCCTTGACCTTGCCGCCAAATCGTACATCTCCTCCGTTTCTGCTTCGGTCAGATGGAGAAGTGCGGGAAGTTTTTCAAGAATATCGTCAGGAACCGGTCTGCGGTCTTTTTCAATGTCGCAGATATATACCGCAGAATAATCAAGGGCGATAGCAAGCTGCCGAGCAGACATTTCGTGTTCCATTCGCTTTGAAATCAAAAACCTCCCAAAGGTCTTGTTGTTTTCCATAAGGTAGCTCCTTTCAAATTCGCTCTTTTGCGAATACCGTAAATATATTATAGCCGAACATACATTCGAAATCAATGCTTTTTGCGAAAGTGAAAATGAGTTGGGCGTTTTTGCACCCAACTCATTTTTCGGACTGTTCAATGTTTCTTTATTTCAAGGCGTTTTCAAGCATTTCACGGTATCTTGAAACAACCGCTGACGGATTTGTGATTTTAACCTCTCCGTTAAACTGGAATACCCACGCAAAGAAGGTTTGGCTTACGGACACTTCTACGACTGCCTTGAAATGGCTGTTATCCGTTGGCGAGGTTTCAACCTCATCTCCAAATTTATCTACGATGTAGTTCATCAGCTCGTTCTTGCAGAGCAGCGTAACTTTCTCTTTTGTGCCGTCGTACATATCAAATACCTGACGGGTAAAGTCCGGTAGATTAAAGTCCTTTGGCTGCGGCACTGCATCAGAACAAAGAATACTGATTGATTTCATCCTGTCCACTCGGAATGTTGTAATGCGCTGATGTTTTTCACAAAAGCCGACCACATAGTAATGATCTTCATTCCACACAAGGTAGTAAGGGGAAAAATGATAGCGCTTACCGTTGTTATTCGGAACTTCCTCTCTGTATTGGTTATAGTGAAAATACAGGAACGAAATTTGTTTGCCCTGGTTGATTGCCGTATTTATATTATCTACCAAATAGTAAATCTGCTCATTCATCGGTTTGACACGCTGGGAAATATAGATATTCCTTTTCAGTCCTTCCGACTGATACACGCTTGTCATCTGCGACAGCTTATTCGCAAGCTCCGAGCTTTTCTTTGCCGTAATGAACTTTGAGGATTCCACCGCATCAATCAGTAGCTTCACTTCCGGCAATGTAAACAAATGACTGCTAAGGGAATAGCGGTTCTCACGGCTTCTTTCTTCTTCAATATCAATACCAATATCACAGAGCTTCGCAATGTCGCCCGGTATCGTTTTTCTGTCACAGGAGATACCGTTTTCCTTTAAGTATGTAAGAATATCTCCGGTTGTGGCGTAATGCTCGGCGTCCGTGTTCTGCCATAGGTATTTTAGAATATATAAAATCCTGCTTTTTGTTTCAGCCATAAGTACCTCCGTGGTATTTTATCTTATTTGCTCTACACCTATCACAACCATTCTGCTGTCTTTACTGTCTCCGAAGCAGGTGGAAAGGGTTAGTAGCTGTTCTTTGAAATGCGGCTCGATTCCGGTGTCGTAAAGCGACCTGTCTTTAATTTCCGTAATTGCCTTTTGATAGTGTTCTTCGCTTTCAAAGCAAGATATATTATACCATAATTCTGTTTTCTTCAGGCAAACCACCGCAAAGACTTGGTATACTTTCAGTCCGTCTGCTGTTTCAAGCTCGATGTACGGATGTTCCTCAAAGTATGCTTTGTCCCTGTACTGCGTAATATCTGAGAACATTGTGCCGTTTTTCATATTGTGACCGTAGATAATCAAATTGTCACATTCCGGGGTAGAATTGCCGTCCAAAAACGGAACGCCGGACACACTGTATTCGCCCTCGAAGTTTTTACGAAGATATTTTTGAGGTTCCTTGGGTGTAAACATAACCGGATAATTTACTGCGGTATTCGGAATACATATCCAGCCGATACAATCCCTGTTTGCTTCAAATAACGGTGTTAGATTGCGTGTGGACTGTTTCTGTTCCTGCGGTGTTTCGGTCTGTTCAACATTATCCGTCATTTCCGTTTGTTCAACTTCGGTTATAATATCCTCTAATTTTTCAAACCCTTTTATATCTTGTTGGCGTTCCCGATACTCTTTTGCTATCATTCCGACAGAAAAGAGCATTATAGCGACAAACAGGAGCAAAATTAACGGTAATACTTTTTTAGTTTTCATATAGACCTCCGTCAATCCTGAAAGGGCTGATGCTTGCTGTAGCGGCGCTATATCGGCAGGATAGGCGGGATGGCTCGGAGCCGGAGGAATTTGCCATGGATTTCGCCAAAACGCTGATGAAGATGATCAAAGGTGAAGGCAAGGAATATCATTCGGTTGTGGCAAAGGGCGAGGAGATCGATATGCAAATGGTGGCCGACCTGCTGCGGCGCTACAAGGCCAAGAAAGCGGGTGAGCAGGAATGAAAGTAATCGACTTCGTGAAAAAAATAAACCACGACAGCGATGACATCCCTATCGAAATCAAATGCGGAATCAGCAGCACAGTCGCGGCTGACAAGAGCCTGTGGCACTACGCGGCGCATTGCGGAATTGAAGCCGACCGCAAAATATTCAGCATTACAATCCGCAAGAATCAGATCACAATTTATATTAAGTGAGCCGAAACGCCCGCGAGGGCGTCTGTCGGGGCTGATCGCCCGGCACTGATGATTCTTCGTGCAACTTTTTTTCATTCTTCGTGCGCGGCGACACCAATACCACACTGCACCTGCTGGAAGACTGTATTCTGGAGGGAAGCCGCGACCCGGAGGCATACTTTATCCTTGAGAAGGACACCGTGGAGCCCGTTGATCCGGCCGAGATCAGCCACGCCGCCTGGCGCAGCGTAGATGACGACCCAGCCTTCCCTTTCTTCAAAACAAAGGGGAGCCGGTGGAATAACGCCCTCATCCGCCTGTATCGCGCCCACAATGTGGCCATCATCGGGGAAACGGGCTCCGCCATCGACGGCCGGAACTGCTACGACCCGCAGGGCGAGGAGCACTACCGCGGACCGCATGGGATCTCTGCCATCGATTGCCGCGGCCTGGTCCTTTCCGGCTACACGGCGCAGAACACCGGCAACTGGGCGCACTGCATTACCGGCTGCTCCAATGTTCGCGTGGATGGGATCACCTGCCTGGCCGGGCACGACGGCGTCCACATTACCTCCTGCGAGGATGTTGTCATCCGGCGCTGCGGCTTCTACACCGGGGACGACTGCGTTGCCGGCTTCAATAACCGAAATGTACTTGTGACGGATTGCGCGGTCAACACCGCCTGCTCAGCCTTCCGCTTTGGCGGCACAAATGTGCTTATCACCGACTGCCGCATTTTTGCGCCGGCCAAATACTTCTTCCGCGGCACGCTGACGCAGGAGGAAAAGGCCAGCGGTGTGCTGGCCAACGATGCCCCCTCCATGCAGAAGCACAGACGGGATAATATGCTCAGCGTTTTCACCTACTACGCCGATCACTCCACCGTCATCACGAACCCCGGCACCAATATCACGGTCCGCGATTGCGAGATCGACGGCGCCGACCGGTTTCTGCATTTCAACTATTCCGGCAACGAAACATGGCAGAACAACCGGCCGCTGCTGGACATCCGCTTTGAGAACATCCGGGCCGAAAACATCCGGATGCCCCTCACCGCCTACGGCGATCCGGAGGCCCCGGTGAAGGTGGCGTTTGAAAACCTCGATTTTTCTTTCCGGGAGGGGGCGGAGAATACACCCTTTATGCATGTCGCCAACTACCGGCAGATCGTGCTGCGGCATGTCTGCATCCGGAACACCCATGCACAGCCGCTGATCAAAAGCTGGAGCAAGGAGGGGGAAGGCACCTTCGCGTTTGACGATCTGACCTGCGCTATCCCGCAGGATCAGCTGGTCGGCTACACGGATGAGCCATTTATCTGCCAGCCGATATAAAATTCTGCCGCGCGGAAAATACAACAGCCGCAGGGCGGGGTACACCCCCGCTCTGCGGCTGTTTTTTCAGGCTATGGTTTATTTTACACCGGTGGTCTTGCGCACCACCAGATCCGGCTCGAACACATTCCGGATGGGGCACTCCTTCCCCTCCAGCAGGGAGATTATCATTTCGGCGGCGTAATGTCCCTGCTCCTTCAGGTGGGTATTGACGGTGGTCAGCGGCTTTTCCAGAAATTCGACGATCTCGATGTCATCGTATCCGGTCACCATCAGATCCTCCGGCACCCGGAGATGCAGGTCGGCCGCCGCCTTCAGTGCCGGGATGGCCGCATAGTCATACAGGCAGAAAATGCCGTCGGGCTTTTGCTCCTTCAGCAGGGTGCCGACCCGCTCATAGATCTCATGGAAATCCTGGCTGCAGTGGATGATCAGGCTGTCGTCCCACGCGATCCCCTGCTCCTGCAGCGCCTGCCGGTAGCCCTCCATACGGTTGGAGCCCTGCAGCTTCGAAACCGTCGGCGCCAGGAACGCCACCCGGCGGCAGCCACTTACCAGCATATTCCGGACACCCTTATAGGCCCCCAACTGGCTGTCCGCCACGCAGTAATGGATCTGATCGGAGCCGGAGCAGCTGGAACAGGCGTAGATCACCTTTTGCAGATCGATCTTCTTTTCCAGCAGATAGTCCGTGACCTCTTTTTCGTAAATGGGCGAGATGATCACCCCGTCCACCTGGCTGCCCAGCAGGCTGGCAAAGCTGTTGATCTCTTTTTCCTTATCGTTGTTGGTCACCTCAAGCACCAGATGGTACTCGGTCTTTCCGATATACGATTCAATGCCGTCCAGAATATTGACAAACACCGGGTTATGGATATCCGGCAGAACGACCTTAATGGTCTTGGATTTTCCGGTGATCAGGCTCCGTCCGAAATAGCTTGGCCGGTAATCCAACTCCGCCGCTTTTTCCTGGATCCTGCGTTTGGTCTCCTTGCGCACCCGGTCGTCGTTGTTCAGCGCCAGCGATACCGTCGCCGGCGAGCAGCCGCTGGCCTTGGCAATGTCATAGATCGTTACACTTTTTTGCATCCACCGTTACCCTTTCTGTTCTTCCTATTTAACCGGCACCCCCGGCTTTCCCCCAACCGCATCCCTGCAGTCCTTTCCCGGCGGCCGTTTTTATTTTTCAGCCCATTTCATGGCCGATTTTGCGAATTAAATCGATTGTTCTGCGCACATATTATTGTTTATTGTACAACATCCGGAAAGTTCTGTCAATATTTTCGATAAATGTACGCTAAATGCCGGGTAAATTCTAAGCCGGCATGCAGCTGCGCCCGCCGGATTACCCTTTCAACATTTCCCTTGACAATATTTTCCTCCAATGCGACAATATGAGCAAGTCCTATTGGCAAGAGCCATTGAGGCATCCAATTTTCATATACGAGATATGAATTTGTGGTAAGGGAATTTTGAAATACTGCGGCATACCGGGTGCATACCCGGCATATACCAAGGGACAATTGTCGAAATCGCTCTGTACCGGCATCTTCGTATCTTGTGTGCGAAGGTGTTTTTTATTTTTATTGAGGAGTGAAGACAAATGTCCACCAAACTACACATGCACGCAAGAGAATTCAAGGCCATGAAAGATCCGAACCGCAGCCCGTCGGGGCACACCAAATATGTTTGCTATCTGGATGCCAGAACCATCCCACAGGAGCTGCGCGACTGGATGCGGACCAACCCGCGCGACCAAAAAATGACCACCGAGGTGGCCAAGGCGATTTCCGGCAGCCTGATAGAAAATGACGATTTCCATGAGCTGAACCGGGGTCTGCTCTTTTCCGCCGAGGCCGTCAGCTATGATAACCGCAGCGAGGAGCTGACCATCACCCTCTCCAATGGCGAAATCCACGGCAATATCGACGGCGGCCACACCCTCCACGCAATTTTTGATGCGCAGGAGCGCGATATCCTACCGGAAAACCGCTATGTCTTTGCCGAGTTCTTTGTCGGGATTACCTCGCCGGTGGAGCTGGCCGCCGCACGCAATACCTCCGTACAGGTTGACCTGAAATCGCAGGAGGAGCTGCGCAAAAGCTTCGATATATTGAAGCAGCTTCTGGAGCCATTCCCCTTCCGGGAGCGTATTGCCTACCACATGAACCAGTATTACGGCGAAGATGTGGCAATCATTGATGTGCGCGAAATTATCACCATTCTGAATATGTTTAACCAGAATATTTACCCGATCATTGGCCAGCAGGGGCTTTCCGGCGACAGCCAGCCCATCCAGAGCTACACCGGCAAGGAGGTCAGCCTAAAGCGCTTCCTCAAGCAGGGCAAGGCCGAGCGGGAGGAAACGCTGCAGCAGATGGCACCCATCATCGGCGATGTTTTCTGCCTGTGGGACGCCGTTGAATGCGATTTCCCCAAAATGGTGCAAAAAGCCAAGCATTACTACGGGGCCAAAAAGTATGCCAAATACAATGAGGGGAATATTGTTGGGCAATCCACCTTTTGGCAAAAGGACATGAAATACCTTGTCCCAAAGGGAATTCTCTACCCAGTGGTCGGCGCCTTCCGGGCGCTTGTGTCTGTTGATCCCATAACCGGTCTGTATGCGTGGAAAAAGGACCCCCTGGAGGTATGGAGTATCCTGGGGGAGCGGCTGGCCGGCATCGTCTGGGATGAAAAAGAAGAAAACCCGGAGTATATCGGGAAAAGCAAGAACATCTGGAGCAATCTTTTCAAGGAGGTACTGCTCTACACCCTGGTTTAAGGATGGCGCAATAGCAGGGGGAAACAGCAAAAGCGGGCACGCAAAGAGATTTTTCTTTGCGCGCCCGCTTTGTTGCTGTATTTTATTCCCGCCCGGTGTCTTCGCGGAAGGGCAGATACTCCATAAATCTTTGCGCTGCCGGGGTCAGGTGTACACGGCTTTTGGTCGCCAGCCCGATCTCGCGGAAAAAGGGCCTTTCCAACGGGCGTATCGCCAGCCGGTACGGGATGCGCTGCAGGATCATAGAGGGCAGGATACTGACACCGAGTCCCCGCTCCACCATGGCCATGATGGCAAAATCCTCCCAGGTGGTGAAGCGGATATCCGGACGCACCCCGCTGCCCTCCAGCAGCGCCGAGACCTCCGTTTTACCACCATGCTCCAGCAAAAGAAACGGCTGCCCATTGAGCGCGGCAATGTCCACGATCTCCTGCGCGGCCAGGGGGTGCCCCACCGGCAGCACCACCTTGTATTCATCCCGTTTCAGCAGCACGGTATCAAAGCCGCGCGTGGTGGGTAGACGCAAAAAGCCGCAGTCCACCCGCCCCTCTTCAATCCACCGCTCCACCTCGTCATAATTCCCCAGCAGCATCTCATATTCAATGCCGGGACAATCCTTCTGCAACTGTGCAAAAATATTGGGCAGCCAATGGATCGCCACGCTGGCAAAGGTGCCGATGCGCACCTGCCCGGTCTGCACGCCCTGCATCCGCTGCACACATTCCTCCAGCTCCCGGTGGTCATGCAGCATCCGTCTGGCCATGGGCAGAAGCTGCTGGCCGCAGGCCGTCAGGCAAACGCCCCGCTGGCCGCGCTCCAGCAGGGGAACACCCCATTCCTGCTCCAAATCCGCAATCATCTTGCTGACGGAGGATTGTGCATAGTGCAGCTCGGCCGCCGCCTTCGTAAAGCTGCCTGTTTCTACCGCGCACACAAAGGCCCGGCACTTGGTCAATATATTCTCCATCGGATACATTCCTTTTTTCGATATGATTTATCTAAACTATTCGCTTTTCTTATTGTCCATTTCCGCTATAATAGGGCAAGAATTTCTTTGCGGGGCGAATACGATGCGCTCCGACAATATCGACATGCTCCATGGCCCTCTGGCCGGAAAACTGCTGCGGTTTACGCTGCCCATTGTGCTCAGCAGCATGATCCGGCAGCTGTTCAATGCCGCTGATACCTCGATTGTGGGCTATTTTGACAGCGCGGATGCGCTGGCCGCAGTTGGCACCAACACCGAGATCGTGGCGCTGATCGTCACGCTGTCGGCGGGGCTTTCCCTTGGCGCCAATATTCTGCTTGCGGAGCATATCGGCCGGGGAGAGCACCGGCACATCCCCGCTATTGTCCAAACCGCGATCCTCCTGGCAACGGCTGCCGGGGTCTGCGGACTTATGATCGGGCAAGGGATTGCCCGGCCGCTGCTCCGGCTGATCCGGACACCGGCAGGCATCTTTCCGGCAGCGGAAAGCTACCTGCGCATCTATCTGCTGGGGTATCCCTTTTTGCTGCTGTACGATTTCGGCGCAGCTATTCTGCGGGCGCGGGGGGATAGCCGCTACCCCTTTGTGGCTCTGGTGCTTTCCGGCCTGACAAATGTGGTCTTAAATCTGCTTTTTGTGCTGGTTTTTCACCTGGGTGTGGCCGGCGTGGCCATTGCCACAGTTGCTTCTACCCTATTTTCGGCTGCGCTGGTTCTGCGGCGGCTGCAAAAGGATGCGCTTTTTCATCTGTCACTGCGTCACCCGCGCCCCAATGGGGCTATATTGCCGCAATTCTGAAAACCGGCATTCCCTCTGCGGTGCAGGGGGCGGTTTTCTGCTTTGCCAATATTTTTGTGCAGGCATCCATCAATCGGTTTGGCTCTGTGGCCATTGCCGGCAGCACCATTGCCATGAATTTCGAGTATTTTACCTACTACGCCATCACGGCCTTTGGGCAGACCGCCACCACATTTGAGAGCCAGAACTACGCCGCCGGCCAGCTGCACCGCTGCCGAAAAATTTTTTGGCTTTGCCTGCTCCTTTCCACCCTGTGCAGCCTTGGGCTCATTGTCCCCATTGTGGTGTTCCGCAGCTTCTTTGCCGGCCTGTTTTCCGGCGAAGAAGCCGTGATCGGCGAAGCCTGTGTACGCATACTGGGTATTCTGCTTTTTGAACCGCTCTGCAATCTGTATGAAATTCCGGCCGGTGCCCTGCGCGGTGCCGGACACGCCACGCGGCCGGCCACCGGCACCATGCTTGGCACCTGCGCCTTTCGTATACTGTGGATCTGCACGGCATTCCGGACGCACCCTTCCCTTCCGTGGCTGTACCGTGCATTTCCACTTTCCTGGATCACCACAATCCTGCTGATCGCCCTCGGCTTTGTCCTTGTCCGGCCGTTTGCCGCAAAGCCCACAATGACTCCGTGCGCTGCCAGCCAAAAACCGCGCTGATCCGCTCTTACAAATCCGGATAAAACCTTTTCAAGAGGTGACCGGCAATGCCCGTCACCTCTTGAAAAACAGAAAAACCCGTCGACACCCAAAGGTGTCGACGGGTTTCCTTTTCACAGAACACGCAGCCTGCCGGATATCGCTCATGCGATCCGCGGCGGCGGGCAGATCAGACCAGCTCGATGATGGCCATCTCGGCAGCATCGCCACGGCGGGCGCCGGTCTTGATGATGCGGGTATAGCCGCCATTGCGGTCCGCATACTTAGGGGCAATCTCGTCAAACAGCTTCTTGGAGACAGCCTCCTTGGTCACGAAAGCATACACCTGACGCTTGTTGGCCAGCGTCGGCTCCTTCGCAATGGTGATCATCTTCTCTGTCAGAGAACGCACATCCTTTGCGCGGGTAACCGTGGTTTCGATCCGGCCGTTCTCCAGCAGGAAGGTCACCATAGCACGCAGCATTGCCATACGGGAGGCAGTGGGTCTGCCTAACTTTCTGGTACCGGGCATGGGAATTCACTCCTTTTTCTCTCGATCACAGGATGTGATCTGGCATTATTCTTCTTCGTCCCGCAGGGAAAGCCCCAGGGACTCCAGCTTGTTGATAACTTCCTCCAGGGATTTGCGCCCCAGATTGCGTACCTTCATCATATCGTCTTCCGACTTATTGATGAGGTCCTCCACGGTATTGATGCCGGCGCGCTTGAGGCAGTTGAACGAGCGCACGGAGAAGTCCAGCTCCTCGATCGTCATGCCCAGCACAGACGCCTGCTTCTTATCATCCTTTTCCACCATGATGGAGTCGCCGGCGTATGCATCACCGGAAAGATCCACGAACAGATTGAGGTGTTCGGTCAGCACCTTGGCGCCGAGAGCCACCGCCTCTTTGGCCGAAATCACGCCGTTGGTCCAGACCTCCAGCGTCAGCTTGTCATAGTCCGTGATCTGTCCTACACGGGTGTTTTCCACCGTGTAGTTGACCTTCATCACCGGGGTATAGATGGAGTCCACCGGGATCACGCCGATGGCCGGATTCATGAGCTGCTTGTTGCGGTCGGCGGGCACATAGCCACGACCCTTATCCAGCGTCAGCTCCATGAACAGCCGTGCGCCCTCGCCCAGTGTTGCAATGTGCATATCCGGCACCAGGATCTCCACCTCGCTGTCGCACTTGATGGAGCCGGCCGTCACCTCGCAGGGGCCCTCAGCCTCGATATAAACCACCTTGGGGCCCTCGCCATTGATCTTGGCAATCAGGCCTTTGATATTCAGGACGATCTCGGTAACATCTTCCTTGACGCCCTCAATCGTGGAAAACTCGTGAAGGATACCGTCGATCTTAATGGAGGTTACCGCCACACCGGGAAGCGAAGAAAGCAGTACCCGGCGCAGGCTGTTACCGATAGTGGTGCCGTATCCGCGCTCCAGGGGCTCTACGACGAATTTGCCGTAGGTGCCGTTCGTCGCCAGATCCAGGGCCTCAATACGGGGCTTTTCGATTTCGATCATGCAAAAAACCTCCTTTTTGATAGGTGCAGGACGGCCGCCGTGCGGCGGCGCGTCCACACCGGTTATTGCGGTTTTGTCTCAGAGCGTGCGTCGATTTACTTGGAGTACAACTCGACGATCAGCGTCTCCTCGATGGGCAGATCAATATCCTCGCGGGTTGCCAGAGCCAGTACCTTGGCCTCCATCTTCTCGCGATCCATATCCAGCCACTTCGGCACCGGACGGGAGGCATTGTTCTCTGCCAGAGCCTTGATCTTATCCAGCGAACGGCTACCCTCGCGCACAGCCACCACCATGCCCGGCTTAACCAGGAAGGAGGGGATGTTGACGGTACGGCCATTCACGGAGAAGTGACGGTGAGTGACCAGCTGATGGGCCTCTGCGCGGGAGCCGGCCAGACCCATGCGGTAAACCACATTGTCCAGGCGGGACTCCAGCAGGGTCAGCAGGTTTTCACCAGCCTGGCCGGGCATTTTCTCGGCCATCTCGAAATAGTGGCGGAACTGGCCCTCCAGCACGCCGTAATAGCGCTTGGCGAACTGCTTGGTCCGCAGCTGACGGCCATATTCGGAAACCTTGCGGTTGCGCGCCTGACCATGCTGGCCGGGGGCATACGCACGGCGATCCAGGGCGCACTTGCCGGTATAGCAGCGGTCACCCTTCAAAAACAGTTTCTGACCTTCACGGCGGCAAAGCTTGCACACCGCACCAGTATATCTTGCCATCTCGTTACACCTCCTGATACTCAGACGCGTCTTCTCTTGGGAGGACGGCATCCATTGTGGGGGACGGGGGTCACATCTTTGATCATGGTGACATCCAGTCCGGCGGCCTGCAGGGCACGGATCGCGGCTTCACGGCCGGCGCCGGGGCCCTTCACATACACCTCAACGGTCTTCAGGCCGTGCTCCATGGCCGCCTTGGCAGCGGTCTCGGCAGCGGTCTGGGCGGCATAGGGGGTGGACTTGCGGGAACCGCGGAAGCCCAGCTCACCGGCGCTGGCCCAGGACAGGGCATTGCCCTGCAGATCGGTGATGGTCACGATGGTATTGTTGAACGTGGACTGGATATGTGCGGCGCCCCGTTCAATGTTCTTGCGTTCTTTGCGGCGGCGGGTAACAGCACCCTTGCGCGCAGTCGTTTTGGCAGCAGCCATTGTATATCCCTCCTGCTTACTTCTTCTTGTTGGCGATGGTCTTCTTCGGACCCTTGCGGGTACGGGCGTTGGTCTTGGAACGCTGGCCGCGCACCGGCAGGCCCTTGCGATGGCGCAGGCCGCGATAGCTGCCGATCTCGATAAGGCGCTTGATGTCAAACGCCACATTGCGGCGCAGGTCGCCCTCCACCGTGTAGTGGTGGTCGATGTGCTCACGCAGCTTGGACACTTCGTCCTCGGTCAGATCCCGCACGCGGGTATCCGGATTGATGCCGGTCGCAGCCAGAATATCGTTGGCGGACTTGCGGCCGATACCGAAAATGTAGGTCAGGCCGATCTCTACCCGCTTGTCACGGGGCAGATCGACACCAGCAATACGTGCCATAGTAGTAATCCTTCCTTTCAGTTGCGGCGCCTGGCGCCGCATTTTGTGCCAGCTGCGCTCAGCCCTGGCGCTGCTTATGCTTCGGGTTCTCGCAAATGACCATCACGCGGCCTTTGCGCTTAATGATCTTGCATTTTTCGCAGATTTTCTTCACAGAAGGTCTGACTTTCATAAAGAATCCCTCCTTCGTGCGTATACGCACGGTCGTTTGGTCGGAGCGGTGCGGACAGGACTGCCCGCGCTTATTTCGTACGCCAAGTAATGCGGCCCTTTGTCAGATCGTACGGGGACATCTCCACAGTGACCTTGTCGCCGGGCAGAATGCGGATGTAATTCATCCGCAGCTTGCCGGAGATGTGTGCCAGGATCTTATGGCCGTTGGCCAGCTCTACCTGGAAGGTGGCATTGGGGAGAGCCTCCACCACGACGCCTTCCAATTCGATCACATCGTCTTTCGACATTGCTTAACCTCCCTTGCGGCTGCCATCTGCAGCCACGGTCGCGTGTTGTTACCGCAGCTTGCCGTCCGGATCGGTCATGATGACCGGGCCATCCGGCGTGATCGCTATCGTATGCTCGAAGTGGGCGGACAGGCGACCATCCCTGGTCACCGTTGTCCAGCCGTCCCCGAGTATCTTCACCTCATGGGTGCCGGCATTGACCATCGGCTCAATGGCGATGGTCATGCCCGGCAGCAGCTTCGGACCGCGGCCGGGAGTACCGAAATTGGGTACGCTGGGGTCTTCGTGCAGATCCGTGCCTACTCCGTGGCCGACAAACTGCCGTACAACCGAGTAACCACGCATCTCGACATACCGTTGCACCGCCGCGCCGATATCCCCCACGCGGTTGCCGGCACGGGCGGCTTTAATGCCCTCGTACAGGCTCTCGCGGGTGGCGTCCATCAGCGCCTGTGCCTCCGCGGAGACCTTGCCCGCCGCGAAGGTGGCGGCATTGTCTCCGTTGAAGCCGTGCAGAGCAGCGCCCACATCAATGCTGACGATGTCGCCCTCTTTGATCACGCGCTTGCCTGGTATGCCATGAATGACGGTCTCATTGACCGATATGCAGGCCGATGCGGGAAAACCACCGTAGTTCAGAAAGTTGGGCTTGGCTCCCGTACTTTCGATATACTGCCGGATGATGCGGTCGATCTCCCCGGTGGTAACACCGGGCTGTACCGCCTCGCCGCCCAGCCTGAGCGCCCTGGCCGAGATCACACAGGCCTCACGCATGAGTGCCAGATCCCGGCTGCTTTTAATACTGATCATGTTCAGCCTTTCAGCTTCGCCAGAGTCTGCTCCGCAATCTCCTGGATGCCCTGCTGGCCATCCATCACCAGCAGCTTGCCGGCGGCGGCGTAGTAGTCTCTCAGCGGCTCAGTCTGCTCGTGATACACGCGCAGGCGCTCTTCAACGGTCTTCGGTTCGTCATCCTTGCGCTGAACAAGGGTGTTGCCGCAGCGGTCACACACGCCCTCCTGCTGAGGCTTTTTCGTCTCAACATGGTAGCTGTTGCCGCAGCCGGGGCAGACACGGCGACCCGATACACGCCGGGTAATCACCTCGTCGGGGACATTGATGTCCACCACATGATCAATGGTGATGCCCATGCGGTCAAGTGCCTCGGCCTGGGGAATGGTGCGCGGAAAGCCGTCCAGAATGAAGCCGTTCTTGCAGTCGTCCTCGTGCAGGCGATCGCGCACAATGCCGATCACCACTTCATCGGGAACAAGCTGCCCGGCCTCAATATAGGCTTTGGCCTTCAGGCCCATCTCCGTGCCGCTTTTCAGCGCTTCACGGATCATATTGCCCGTGGAAATCGTAGGAATGCCCAGACGCTCGCAGAGGATCTCTGCCTGCGTCCCTTTGCCGGCGCCCGGGGCGCCGAGGAGGATCAGGTTCATAGAATAATCTCCTTTCATGTCTCATGGCAGAGCCACCGTCGGCTCCGGCCCATTCAGCGGCCGGAGCCGCGGCGGCAGGTCATCCGTCACGTCCGGTTTAATCTAAGAAACCTTTGTAGTGGCGCATCATCATCTGGCTTTCGATCTGCTGTACCGTCTCCAGCGCAACACCCACCACGATCATGATGGAAGTACCGCCGATGGACAGGCCCTTCAGCGCCGTAAACTTACTGAACAGGCTGGGGAACAGCGCGATCACGCCCAGGAACAGAGCGCCGATAAAGGTGACCTTATTGAGTACACGCTTGATGAAATCGGCCGTGGGCTTGCCCGGACGCTGGCCGGGGATAGCGCCGCCGTTCTTGCGCAGATCGTTGGCCATCTCGGTCACATTGTACTGGATGGTCACATAGAAGAACGCAAAGCCGATGATCATCAGGAAGTAGAGGATGATGTACACCCAGCTATCCTGCGTGAACATATCGTAGATCACCTTCCAGAAGCCCTTGGTCGGCACACCGGTGAAGGTGGCAATGATCGAGGGCAGGGAAAGGATGGACACCGCCAGAATGATCGGCATAACGCCGGACATATTCACCTTGATGGGAATATAGGTGTTCTGGCCGCCATACATCTTGCGTCCGACCACCTTCTTGGCATACTGGACGGGAATGCGGCGTTCAGCATCGCCCATGAAGACGATAAACCCGATCATCGCCAGCATCAGCGCCATCGCCAGGATCACCAGCAGCACATACTTGATGCCGGCGGTCTGGCCTTCCTTGAGCTGCTTAATGCCCATCTCGTAGAAGAACTGCCACAGATAGGTAGCGCCATAGGGGACACGGGAGAGGATACCGGCGAACAGCAAAATGGAAATACCATTGCCGATACCCTTGTTGTTGATCTGCTCACCCAGCCACATCATCAGCGCCGAACCGGCGGTGAAGCACAGGATAATCACGATCGCCGCGAACCAGGCGTTGAAGCCGGTCTTGGCCTCGCTGACCAGAGCAGAATAGCGGTTACGCACCATGAAGTAGTACGCAATACCCAGCATCAAGCCAAGGACCACCGTGGTATAGCGGGTGATCTGCCCCAGCTTCTTGCGGCCGGCCTCGCCGTCCTTGGACAAACGCTCAAGGGCAGGAATAGCCACCGTCAGCAGCTGGATGATAATGCTGGCATTGATGTACGGGGTGATGGACAGGGCGAAAATCGACCCGTTGGAAAAACCGCCGCCGGACATCATGGTGAAGTAGCTCATCACCGTGCTGTCGGTGCCGTTTACCGCGTTGCGGAGCAGCTCTGCATCCACGAAAGGCACCGTGACGGCCGAGCCGATACGGAAGATAAGAATGATGAAGGCTGTAAACAGGATTTTTCTGCGGAGATCTTCGATTTTCCAGGCATTACGCAAGGTCTGAAACATCTCAGATCACCTCGGCCTTCCCGCCCGCTGCCTCAATCTTGGACTTGGCGGATTCGGAAAAGGCTGCCACCTGCACAGTGAGCTTCTTTTCGATCTTACCATTGCCCAGGACCTTGACGCCGTTAGGGGCGTTTTTGATAATACCGGCTGCCTGCAGCGTCTCGGCCGTAACCGTGGCGCCATCCTCAAACTTGTTCAGGGCAGCAAGATTCACGATGGTGTAGGGCGTTGCGAAAATGTTGTTGAAGCCTCTCTTGGGGATCCGTCTCTGCAGAGGCATCTGGCCGCCCTCAAAGCCCGGACGCATGCCGTGGCCGGCGCGGGCCTTCTGACCCTTATGACCTTTACCGGCGGTCTTGCCATTGCCGGAGCCGTGGCCGCGGCCGATGCGCTTGACATCCCGGACGGAGCCGGGAGCCGGAGAAAGCTCGTGAAGTTTCATAATATTGCACCTCCTTGCTCGATATGCATTACGCGTTGGTTACCTCGACGAGGTGGATGATCTTCGTGATTTTGCCCTGCGTGGCGGCATTGTCCGGCTGGACAGTGCTGTCACCGATCTTACGGAGGCCCAAAGACGCGGCAGTCGCGATCTGATCTTTCTTGCAGCCGATCAGACTCTTGACCAGCTTGACCTGGACGGTCTGCACTTTTGCTTTTCTAGGCATAACGTCGTCCTCCTTAACCTAAGATTTCCTGCGCGGTCTTGCCGCGGGTGGCGGCAGCCTCCTCAGCGCAGCGCAGCTGCTTGAGGCCTTCCATCGTGGCACTGACCACATTGCAGGGGTTATTGGAGCGCAGAGCCTTGGCGCGGATATCCTTGATGCCGGCAGCTTCCGCCACGGCACGCACCGCACCGCCGGCGATAATGCCGGTACCGGGGGCGGCGGGCTTCATCAGCACCTCGCCGGCGCCGAACTTACCGATCACCTCATGGGGGATGGTCGTGCCCTTCAGGGAAATCTTCACCAGGTGCTTCTTCGCATCCTCGCTGGCTTTACGGATAGCGTCCGGAACCTCGTTCGCCTTACCGGTGCCGAAGCCCACGGTGCCCTTGCCGTCGCCGACGACCATCAGCGCGGAGAACTTCATCACACGGCCGCCCTTGACGGTCTTGCTGACGCGGTTGATCGCCACCAGGGTCTCTTTGTACTCGCTATCAATCTCATCTCTTCTGGCCAAAGTTAATTCCTCCCTTTCCTTAGAACTTGAGGCCGCCCTCACGGGCGCCTTCGGCCAGCTCTTGCACGCGGCCGTGATACACATAGCCGCCGCGGTCGAACACGACCTCGGTGATACCCTTTTCGACGGCGCGCTTGGCAATGTTTTCGCCAACCTTACGAGCAGCTTCCTTGTTGCCGCCGGTCATGCCGAAATCCTTTTCGACAGAGGAGGCGGAAACGAGGGTCACTCCCTTGACATCATCAATGATCTGGGCATAGATGTGGTTGAGGGAGCGATACACATCCAGGCGGGGGCACTCAGCGGTGCCGCTGATCTTACCGCGCACACGGGCGTGGCGATGCAGACGAGCTGCGTTGCTGTCTTTCTTGCTCACCATAATTGCTTCACTCCTTCTTTACTTCTTGCCCTTGCCGCCAGCCTTACCTTCCTTACGGCGGATGTGCTCGTCGGCATACTTGATACCCTTGCCCTTATACGGCTCGGGCGGGCGCTTCTCCCGGACCTCGGCAGCAAACTGGCCAACCAGCTGCTTATCCGCGCCGGAAATGATGATCTGGTTCGGGCCGGGAGCCTCGATGGTGATACCGGGGATCTCCTCAACCATCACCTGATGGCTGTAACCCAGGTTCATCACCAGGGTCTTGCCCTGCTTCTGCACACGGTAGCCGACACCGTTGACCTCCAGCTCCTTCTTATAGCCCTCGGTAACACCGATGACCATATTGTTGAGCAGGGTACGGGTCAGGCCGTGCAGAGAGCGGCTCTCTTTTTCGTCATCGGGACGGGTGACCAGGACCTCGTTATCCTTGACCTCGACATGGATGATCGGATTGAATTTCTGGGTCAGAGTGCCCTTGGGGCCCTTAACGGTAACCGTGTTGCCCTCAACCTTGAAATCCACACCGGCGGGGAGTACGATCGGCTTACGACCAATTCTCGACATCTTCCTCTACCCCCTTACCACACAAATGCCAGGACTTCGCCGCCCACATTTTCCTTGCGCGCGGCCTTATCGGTCATAACGCCCTTGGAAGTGGAAACAATCGCGGTGCCGATGCCCTTCATGACCTTCGGCATGTCCTCACAGCTGGAATAGATGCGCAGGCCGGGCTTGGAAACACGGCGCAGACCCATCAGAACGGGCGTACGGGACGGCCCCTGATACTTCAGCGCAATGCGGATAATGCCCTGCTTGCCATCCTCAATGACCTTGAACTCTTTGACATATCCCTCGTCAACAAGAATCTGGGCAATAGCCTTCTTCATGTTGGAAGCGGGGATATCCACCGTCTCATGCTTGGCCGAATTCGCGTTGCGGATCCGGGTCAGCATATCGGCGATCGTATCGGAAATTTGCATGACCTCAACCTCCTTATAAGTTGTGCTATTGCTTACCAGCTTGCCTTCTTCACACCCGGGATCTGGCCCTTATAGGCCAGCTCACGGAAGCAGATACGGCAGATGCCGTACCGACGCAGATAGGCGTGCGGCCGGCCGCAGATCTTGCAGCGGTTGTACGCCCGGGTGGAGTACTTCGGCACAGCCTGCTGCTTGAGCTTCATAGACGTTTTTGCCATCGTATTCTCCTCCTTACTTCTCGAACGGAGCGCCCATCAGCGTGAGCAGCTCGCGCGCTTCTTCGTCGGTCTTGGCAGTGGTGACGAAGCACAGATCCATGCCGCGCACCTTGTCAATCTTATCGTAATCAATCTCCGGGAAGATCAGCTGCTCCTTGAGGCCCATGTTGTAGTTGCCGCGGCCGTCAAAGGAGTTGGCATTGATCCCGCGGAAGTCACGCACGCGGGGCAGAGCCACATTGAACAGACGATCAACGAACTCATACATCCGATCGCCGCGCAGGGTGACCTTTGCGCCGATGTTCATGCCCTCGCGCAGCTTAAAGTTGGCCACGGACTTGCGGGCCTTGCAGACGACCGGGCGCTGGCCGGTGATGGCGGACAGATCGTTGATGATCGCGTCCATGATCTTCGCGTTGTCACGGGCTTCACCGCAGCCAACATTGATGACCACCTTATCCAGCTTCGGGATCTGCATAACGCTCTTATAGCCGAACTTCTTCATCAGGGCAGGAGCGATCTCGCTTACATATTGCTCTTTCAGTCTAGCCATTCGCTCATACCTCCTTACAGGATCTCTCCGCAGTCCTTGTTTTTGCAAACGCGGACGGAGCGGAGCTTACCATCGTCACCCTTGACCAGCTTGTGGCCGACGCGGGTGGGCTTTTTGCAAGCGGGGCAGACAACCTGCACCTTGGAAGCATACATCGCGCTTTCGGCCTCGATGATGCCGCTGGGGTCGCCGGGCTTGCGGGGCTTTACATGCTTTTTGACCATGTTGAGACCCTCTACGATGACCTTGCCCTCCTTGGGGCTGACGGCCAAAACCTTACCGGTCTTGCCGCGGTCATCGCCGCTGAGGATCAGGACGGTATCGTCCTTTTTCACATGCAGTTTGTTACTCAATTTCGACACCTCCATTACAGAACTTCGGGAGCCAGAGACAGGATCTTCAGATAATCCTTATCGCGCAGCTCACGGGCCACAGGCCCAAAGATACGGGTACCGCGGGGGGTCTTGTCGTCACGGATAATGACAGCCGCATTCTCATCGAAGCGGATGTAAGTACCGTCGGCACGACGGACGCCCTTCACGGAGCGGACGATAACGGCCTTCACGACCTCGCCCTTCTTGACCACGCCGCCGGGAGCCGCCTTCTTCACAGAAGCGACCACCACGTCGCCGATATTGGCATACCTCCGGCCGGAACCACCCAGAACGCGAATACACATCAGCTCTTTCGCGCCGGTATTATCGGCCACTTTGAGGTAGGTTTGCTGTTGTACCACAGTTTTTCCTCCTTTCAAGGAAGCACCATTTTTATCACACCAACCCTGCTGACCACTGGCGGCCACAGAACGGTATGCGGTGCAACTGACACATTATTTCGCCTTTTCGATGATCCCGGTCACACGCCAGCACTTGTCCTTGGACAGGTGGCGGGTCTCCATGATGGACACACGGTCGCCTACGCGGCACTCGTTGTTCTCATCATGCGCCTTCAGGCAGACGGTGCGCTTAACGATCTTCTTATACAGGGGATGACGGACATTGTCGGCGATGGCAACCACAACGGTCTTATCCATCTTGTCGCTGACGACGATGCCGGTACGAGTTTTTCTCAAATTCCGTTCACTCACACTAAACTCCTCCTTCCGTTACGCCTGCGCCTTGATCTCGCGCTCGCGAATGATGGTCTTGACGATAGCGATCTCTTTACGAATGGCTTTCAGACGCATCGGATTTTCGAGCTGGTTGATAGCATGCTGGAACCGCAGGTGGAAAAGCTCCTCCTTGAGATCCTCCAGCTTCTTGGCCAGCTCCACGTCGTTGAGTTCCCGGATCTTATCTAAATCGTTTTTCTTCATGCCTGCTCACCGTCCGTTTCTTCCTTGCGAACAAATTTGCATTTGATGGGCAGCTTGTTGGCAGCGAGACGCAGAGCCTCGCGGGCGTCCTCCTCGGACACGCCGGCCATCTCGAACATCACACGGCCGGGCTTAACCACGGCCACCCAGTATTCCGGCGAGCCTTTACCGGAGCCCATGCGGGTCTCGGCCGGCTTTTCGGTGATGGGCTTATCCGGGAAGATCTTGATCCACACCTTACCGCCACGCTTGGTGTAACGGGTCATGGCGATACGGGCGGCCTCGATCTGCCGGGAGGTGATCCAGGCGGGTTCCAGAGCCTGCAGGCCGAACTCACCGTAGGTCACGGTATTGCCGCTGTGGGCAGCGCCGGTCAGGCGGCCTCTGTGTACGCGGCGATATTTCACTCTCTTGGGTAACAGCATTACTTGCGGCCTCCTTCCCGACGGGGTTTGGCAGCGCCAACCAGCACCTCGCCGCGGTAGATCCACACCTTGATGCCGATCTTGCCGTAGGTGGTGTTGGCCTCAGCGAAGCCATAGTCAATATCCGCACGCAGGGTCTGCAGCGGAATGGTGCCCTCATGGTACTGCTCCACACGGGCGATCTCTGCACCGCCGAGACGGCCGGAGCACTTGGTCTTGATACCCTTAGCGCCCAGCTTCATGGCACGGCCGATGGCCTGCTTCATGGCGCGGCGGTAAGAGATACGCTTCTCCAGCTGCTGGGCAATGTTCTCTGCCACCAGCTGTGCGTTTACATCGGGATTCTTGATCTCAACGATGTTCAGGCTGACATCCTGCCCGCCGAGCATCTTCTGGCAGGTGACCTTCAGCTTGTCGATCTCGCTGCCGCCCTTGCCGATGACCAGGCCGGGCTTGGCACAATGGATATTGATGCGCACGCGGGAAGCGTCACGCTCAATCTCGATCTGCGCAATGCCGGCGTCATACAGGGTCTTCTTCAGAAACTTCCGCAGGTTGTAGTCGGAGACGAGGGTGTCGCCGAACTTGCTGTCATTGACAAACCAGCGGGAATCCCAGTTTTTGATCACACCGACCCGAAGGCCGTGGGGATTAACTTTCTGTCCCATAATATACCTCCTCCTCGCTTATTCCATCTCTTTGAGCACCAGGGTGATGTGGGATGACCGCTTTTCAATGCGGTAGGCACGACCCTGGGCACGGGGACGGATACGCTTCATGATCGGGCCGGGGCAAACCATCGCCTGCGCCACATACAGATTGTTCCGATCCATGTTGTAGTTTGTCTCTGCATTGGCAATTGCGGACTTCAGCAGCTTGCCCACCGGCTCGCAGGCCGACTTGGGGGTAAATTTGACGATCGCTTCTGCTTCCTCCACCGGCTTGTTGCGGATGAGGTCGAGAACGATCTTAACTTTGCGAGGCGAAATGCGGATATAGGTTGCTTGCGCCTTGGCTTCCATGATGTTACTCTCCTTTCAACCGCTTATTTCGTACTCTTGGAGCCGGCGTGGCCCTTGAAGGTACGGGTGGGGGCGAACTCGCCCAGCTTGTGGCCGACCATGTCCTCCGTGATGTACACCGGCACATGCTTGCGGCCGTCGTGGACGGCGATCGTGTGACCGACGAAATCCGGGAAGATGGTGGAGGAGCGGCTCCAGGTTTTCAGGATGCGCTTCTCACCGGCCTTGTTCATCTCTTGGATCCGCTTCAGCAGCACAGGCTGTACGAAAGGACCCTTCTTTACGCTTCTACCCATAAATCTTGATCTCCTTTCGCATTACTTGCTATTACGACGCTTCACGATGAACTTATCGGAGCGGTTATGAGTCTTGCGGGTCTTATAACCCAGCGCGGGCTTACCCCAGGGGGTCACAGGGCCGGGACGGCCGACGGGGGACTTACCTTCACCACCGCCGTGGGGGTGGTCGTTCGGGTTCATAACAGAACCGCGCACGGTCGGGCGCCAGCCCATGTGGCGCTTGCGGCCGGCCTTACCGAGCTGCACATTGCTGTGATCGACATTGCCGACCTGGCCGATGGTGGCCATGCAGTTCAGCGGCACATAGCGCATCTCGCCGGAGGGCAGACGCACCATAGCCAGGTTGTTCTCCTTGCCCATCAGCTGCGCCATCACACCGGCGGAGCGGGCAAGCTGCGCACCCTTGCCGGGGTACAGCTCCACATTGTGGATGAAAGTACCGGTGGGGATGCTGGACAGCGGCAGGGCGTTGCCCGGCTTGATGTCCGCAGAGGCACCGGCGGTGACGGTGTCACCGACCTTCAGGCCGACGGGAGCGATAATGTACCGCTTCTCGCCATCCTCATAGGTGACCAGCGCGATATGCGCGCTGCGGTTGGGATCATATTCCAGGGTGGTAACCGTACCGGCGACATCCAGCTTGTTGCGCTTGAAGTCGATGATGCGGTACTTCTGGCGGTTGCCGCCGCCGCGATGGCGGATGGTGATGCGGCCGTAGCTATTGCGGCCGGCATTCTTTTTCTTGGGAGCCAGCAGGCTCTTTTCCGGAGCTACCTTGGACAGCGCGGTGTAGTCAATCACGGACATACCGCGGCGGCCCGGAGTAGTCGGCTTATAGGTCTTTGTAGCCATTCTATTCACTCTCCTAATTTTCAGGCTGCATCCGCTGCATACGGGATGCTGCCGGGCTTAGCGGAAGCCGGTGCTGCCGGCCGCAGCCGGCGAACAGCTTCCATACATTGCCCGATCGGCGTCTTATCCGATCAGAACAGGCCGTCGAAGAACTCGATGGTCTTGGAATCGGCCGTGAGGGTGACGATTGCTTTCTTCCAATCGGAAGTGTAACCCTCATAGCGACCCATGCGGCGCTTCGTGCCCTTCATGCTGACGGTGTTCACCTTGGCGACCTTAACGCCGAAGATCTCCTCCACCGCTTTGGCAATCTCGATCTTGTTGGCGCCGTCGGCTACGCGGAAGGTGTACTTCTTCCCGCTCATGGCCTCCACGGACTTTTCCGTGATGACCGGGGCGAGGATAATATCACGCGCATTCATCAGTTATATACCTCCTCGAGCTGAGCCACCGCGTCCTTCACCACGATGAATTTATCGCAGTTGAGGACATCGTACACATTCAGCGTGTTGACCAGCGCGGTCTTGACACCGGGGATGTTGCGGGCCGCCAGAATAACCTTCTCATCCTTCTGGGGCAGCACCAGCAGCACCTTCTTGTCGGCGCCCAGCGCCTTGAGCATCGTGGCCACGGTCTTGGTCTTGATCTCATCCAGGGTCAGCTTGCTGAGCACCAGCATCTCGCCGGCGGCCACCTTGGAGGAGAAAGCGGACTGCAGAGCCAGACGGCGCACCTTCTTGGGCAGAGCGAAGCGGTAGCTGCGGGGCTTGGGGCCCAGCGCAATGCCGCCATGCGTCCACTGGGGAGCGCGGGTAGAGCCCTGACGGGCGTGACCCGTACCCTTCTGGCGCCACGGCTTCTTGCCGCCGCCGCTGACTTCCGTGCGGGTCTTGGTCGACTGCGTGCCCTGGCGCTGGTTGGCCAGGTAGTTGATCACGGCGCTGTGCATCACCGTCTGGTTCGGCTCAATGCCGAAGACGGCCTCGCTCAGCTCCATGGAGCCGGTCTTTCTTCCGGACATGCTGTAAACAGATACTGTAGGCATCTATAGCTCCTCCTTCCTTAGGCTCTCTTGACGGTGTCGGAGATCATCACGATGCCCTTGCGTGCGCCGGGGATGGCGCCCTTGATGGCGATCAGGTTGTTCTCCGCGTCGATTTTCACGATCTCCAGGTTCTGCACGGTTACGCGCTCGGCACCCAGATGGCCGGCACCCTTCATGCCCTTATAGACACGGGAGGGAGAGGAGCAGGCGCCCAAAGAGCCGGCGTGGCGGGCCACAGGGCCGGTGCCGTGGGTCTCTTTCAGGCGGGCGTGGTTCCAGCGCTTGATGGCGCCGGCATAGCCTTTACCCTTGCTGGTGCCAACCACATCCACATGCTCACCGACGGCGAAGGTGTCAGCCTTGACCACATCGCCGACATTCAGCACATCGCAGTCCGCCAGGCGGAACTCGCGCAGGGTGCGCTTGGGCGCCACATCGGATTTGTCAAAGTGGCCCTTCATGGGCTTATTGACCTTCTCCGCCTTCACATCGCCGAAGCCAAGCTGCACGGCGGTGTAGCCGTCGTTTTCGACGGTCTTCTTCTGAACAACGACGCAGGGACCGGCCTCAACGACGGTCACCGGAACGACATTGCCCTTTTCGTCGAAGATCTGCGTCATGCCGATCTTCTTGCCGATGATACCTTTTTGCATTGTCTATACCTCCTTGGTTATTGGTTGATCGCAGCGCATCGTTTGCGGCCGGCCGCGGCTTTCCGGAGTATTCCGGAGTTCCCGGCGCGGTGCCGGATGTACATTGACCAACATGACCTCGCGTAAATGGACCTCTGGCAAGCCGTGGGTTTACAGCTTGATTTCGATGTCCACACCGGCGGGGAGCTCAAGGCCCTGGAGGGCCTCAACGGTCTTGTTCGACGGTCTGAGAATATCAATCAGACGCTTGTGGGTGCGGGTCTCGAACTGCTCACGGGCATCCTTGTACTTGTGAACAGCACGCAGGATGGTCACGACCTCTTTCTCCGTGGGGAGCGGGACGGGGCCGGAAACGCGGGCACCGGTGCGGTGTGCGGTCTCCACGATCTTCGCCGCGGCCTGATCCACGAGCTGATGATCGTACCCTTTGATACGAATACGGATTTTTTCTTTGACTGCCACTGTAAAACGCCTCCTTAAAAATTTGAGTTGGCGGGCGACGCTGAAAACCTGACACACCGCCGGGTGTTTCCACCCGGCCAATGAAAAAACCGGCAGCCCGCCTGACGGGCTCCGGGTCGGCACAGCGTCCTGCGCACAGCATGGCCGGCAGTTACGCAAGGCGGCAGCCGCGTCCGTTGGGCAGACGAAGCAGCCGTTTTGCCGGCTCTGCACACAGTATTCTTTCGCCCGGTTTGAAATCGGACATACTCAGCGGAAAAAACCGGCTTCTGTGAGCCGCAACCTCCCGCGTCATCGCATATCGTGCAGTCTTTGCGCGCCTGAAAACGGGCAGAATTTCCCTGCCGTTCGCAATCGCGCTTGTCTATGATACTACAAACGACAAAGAAATGCAAGCTTTTTTTGCATTTTTTCAAAAAAATTTTCGGGGCTCCCCGGCCACCGCCGGAAAGCCCCGAAACACCCGTAATAGCAGGCCTTAAAGCTTACAGAAGGAGCAGCAGTGCGCACGCGGCAGCCAGACCGCCGCCGATTATGCTGACAACCGCGTAAATCCGCTTAGACTCCCGATCCTCTTTCTCCTCTATAAGGTAATAAAGACCCGCCGCAAGCACCAGAATGCCGATGATGAGACCAACAAAACGGAGAAATATTCCGTTTCAGGAGCCGTTGTACCCCGATTGCTTTGTCTATGCGTTCATTATACCGTGCATGGTCGCAAAAGTCAACGCCGATCTGCCATCCGCTTACCGCGTCTTCCCCTGCTGGAACAGCCAATCCCACAGCTCCTCCGAAGAAAACGCCGCGTCCCAGGCATTATGCTCCGCACGGGGCAGGATCGTCAGCCGCGCATGGCCGCCGCAATCGTTGACAGCCCGCACCATGTGCAGGCTTTCCTCCGGCAGCACCACGCGGTCGCGCGCGCCGTGGAACGCCCATATCGGCATCTCCTTCAGGCGGCCGGCGTTCCAGTACATACCGCCGCCGCACACCGGCACCAGTGCCGCAAACAGCTCCGGGCAGCTCATCGCCAGCTGCCAGGAGGTGTAGCCGCCCATGCTGGAGCCGCACAGGTACACCCGATCGGGATCCACATCCGGCCGCGCCGCCTGCTGCCGGACAAAATCAAGCAGCGTCTCAAACAGCTCGAACCAGGTATCAGCATGGCACTGCGGCGCAACGATATGTGCGGCGATCGGCCGGCCGCGGTCCAGCTCACCGATCGGCCCGACATGCCCCAATCCGTCCAGCGAATCCCCGCGGCTGCCCGCCCCGTGGATGTACAGGATCAGCGGCAGCCGCTCCTCGCCCGCAGCCACATGCGACAGATAGCGCAGATGTTTTCCCGTTTTGTGATCTTCAAAAAGCTCCTTCTGCCAGAGTTCACTTGTCTCCATCCGCATTTTCCTCCGTTCCATTGCCTCCGCCGCAGGGCGCCGGCAAGATCTATTGCAAACTGCCCCTATGGTACTACAAGCCGCCGGAAAAAGCAAGCCTTTTTGATGCCGCAAAAAAAGCGACCGGTCTGCGGCGGCTGCCGCAGACCGGTCGGACAAAGCCCTTCGGCTTTATTTCTGCAGGAAATTCTTCAGATTGAACTTGGTAAACCGGATGTGCTTGCGATCCACCGTGTAGGCCATGTAGACATCCTCGCCGTACGGCTTGTAGAAGGCATAGAACAGGCTGCTCTTCATATCCGCCACAAACACGACCTCTGTCTTGGCCAGATCCTCACGGTCGATGCGCAGCAGGCCGAAGCCGTCCCGGTTGCGGGGCGCATGGAACAGGTACAGCTCACCATCGTACATGATGAAGTCCGAACGGGACTGGCAATCGTGTACAATCACCGGCTTTGCCCACTTGCCGGTCTTCAGATCGTAGTAGGTCAGGAAGCCATGGGAGCACTCCTGTTCCTCCTGCCGCACGAAGTAGTAAACCTTATCCTCCAGCACATAGGTGGCGTTTTCCCACTTGGAGAAGTTATCGAAGTCCGGCTCCGCAACATACTCCCAGGTGATGAAATCCTTGCTCTTGATAATGCAGGTAAACAGGCCGGAATAGGCGCCGGTATAGTAGTAGGTCTCGCCGTTCTCCTCGCGGGTGGACATCTTCTGCATAATGCCGATATCCGAGAACATCCAGTCATGTCCCAGGCTATTGGCCGACAGGGCGCCAACAATGCCGCTGACCGAGAAATCGTTGACCACATCGCCCACCTTGAAGCGGTTGACCTGCACCGGCCCCATGGTCTTGGTCGCGATATCGAACACGCAATAGAAACGGTAATACTGCTCCGTGCAGGCCGTCCACATCAGATACAGCTCTTTATCGTCCTTGTGCATCAGGATGGTATCATACACCATAGTGATCTTGTGTCCATCCACCATGTCACCGACCTTCTGCACCGTCACCACCGTCATATCCTCCGGGTGATCCACCGGGCAATAGGCCAGGCGCGCCTCCTGCTCGGTGGGGGTCTCGCCGCCCGCCGCCACATTGGCGTAGTAGGTCATGTACACAATCCCGTCGATGATGGTGAAGGTAGGTACATGCACCATCAGGTCCGGGTTGTTTTCGCCGTGCTTCTTGCAATATTCCTCATCACGCTCAAAATCGGCAATGTGGTTCTTGGTGATCTCCTCCACCACTTTGTCGCCCAGCGCAACCGCCGCCTGGTCATCCGTGGGGCGGATAAACGCCGCGTAATCGCGGATCGGCAGATTCGGGATCAGGATCTCCGGTTTGTCGGTCTTGACATCGGGTGTAAAAACGCCACTCATAATACAGTTACTCCTTTATCGGGTAATTTGTTATCTACATTATACAGGAAAAACCGCATTTTGCAAGGGGAAATTACCTATTTCTGTATAAAATTTTTGAATTGGTAAAATCGTCGGCGCTTTTCGGCATATACGCCAATTGTGCGGGCCAACTGTGCGGAAAATGCGCAGAATAGACAAGAAAAAAGCGGCTGCGGAAATTCCGCAGCCGCTTTTTGGGCTTGTCAGCAGAAATTACTTCAGCTCGACCTTGGCGCCAGCCTCTTCCAGCTTCGCCTTGGCAGCCTCGGCATCGTCCTTGGACACGCCGGTCTTCACAGCCTTGGGAGCGCCGTCAACCAGCTCCTTGGCTTCCTTCAGACCCAGGCCGGTCAGCTCGCGGACAACCTTGATAACGCCGATCTTCGCAGCGCCGGCCTCCACCAGCATAACATCAAACTCGGTCTTCTCCTCAGCGGCGGGGGCAGCAGCGCCACCGGCCACAACGGCCACCGGAGCCGCAGCGGAAACGCCGAACTCCTCCTCGATAGCCTTGACCAGCTCGGACAGCTCCAGAACGGTCAGAGCCTTGATCTCATCGATCATAGCAGTGATTTTCTCAGACATGATTTGTTCCTCCTATACAATAAATATGATATTTTTTAGGGATAAGCGGGCTGCTTATTCAGCAGCGGGAGCCTCGGCAGGAGCTGCCTCTTCAGCAGCAGGCGCCTCGGCGGGGGCAGCAGCCTCCTCGGCTGCCGGCTCCTTTTCGGCCACGGCGTTGAGCGCCACAGCCAGGCCACGGATCGGCCCGTTCAGCACGCTGAGCAGCATGGACAGCAGCCCCTCCTTGGAGGGCAGCTTGGACAGCTCAACCACCTTGTCGGCGTCGATGACCTGCCCGTCCATGAAACCGGCCTTGACCTTGAAGTGGTCCTTGCCCTCGGCGTACTTGCAGAGGATCTTGGCCGCCGCCACATAATCGTCGCTGACAGCCAGAGCGGTGGTGCCGTTGAGCACATCGTCCAGACCGCTCATCTCCGCCGCATCCACGGCGCGCTTGAGCAGGGTGTTCTTGACGACCGCGTAATCGACACCGGCCTCGCGCAGCTCGCGGCGCAGCGCCGTGTCATCCGCCACCGTGATGCCGCTGTAATCCACGATAACACCGGCCACAGCGCCGTTGATCTTGGCGGTCAGCTCTGCCACAACAGCCTGCTTGGCCTGCAATACCTTTTCGCTTGCCATAATGATTTCACCTCCGAATATAGGATGATTGCCATTCATCCTGAAAAAGAAAGCCTCTCCCGCGTTTCCACAGGAGAGGCATTGTACGCAAACCGGACCCAAAAGGATCACGCTCGCTTCGCTCTCCTCGGCAGGCGCTTGTGCGTTAGGCGCTGCCGGAGCAGCGCACCTGCTGTCTGTGGAAGAACAGCAACCGAATGCTTAACGGCCTGGCCGCGAACGGCCGGCCGGAACAGCCAGAAAATGGGGTGATCAGCCGCCCAGCTTGGCGGGGTTGATCTTCACGCCGGGGCCCATGGTGGAAGCCACGGTGCAGGACTTGATATACTGGCCCTTGGCCGCTGCGGGCTTTGCGCGGACGATGGCGCCCAGCAGGGTGTCAAAGTTCTCCTGCAGCTTCTCGGCACCAAAGGAAACCTTGCCAATGGGGCAGTGGATGATGTTGGTCTTGTCGAGACGGTACTC
>ULWN01023376.1_pt1 | contig 37496 bp, 31 predicted proteins | sample 1960371 | NCBI WGS metagenome assembly ULWN01 (sample SAMEA4835813, study PRJEB28245) | human gut metagenome | biome: gut microbiome; material: fecal sample | place: Denmark | collected 2008 | reverse complement strand
TCTGTTATTATACTCATTAATAACGCACTTTTTAATTTTTTTAATATTCTCGTAGCAATTATTACATATGTAATTCTCATTTATTTCCCCGCACATTCCACATATTGGTGGAAAAAAATAATCGAGGGCACTATTAATAAAGTTCATTGTAAACCTCCTTTAATTGCCCCCGATTTATAATATTTTATTAATTACCTTTTTATATAAAAAATAATTATATTTAATTGGTTTTTAATTTATACTGCAATCCTGTATTTCTTTTTTTGCTATCTGTATTTTTTATCATAAATTCTATAATATTCTTATTTCCTATTATTATTAAAAGTTTTTTTGCTCTTGTCATTCCTGTGTATAATAGATTTCTTGTTAAAAGCATTGGAGAAGACTGAGATATTGGCATTAATACCACATCAAACTCACTTCCGTTGTGCCTTATGTACTGTTATAGCGTATGCATGTTCTATTTGGTCCAAGTCTGTATATTGGTACCATGCTACCTTTTCATCGTCGAATTTTATTTTTATTTGTTTCTCTGATTCGTTTATTTTTATAATTGTGCCAAATTCTCCATTAAACACTCCGCTTCCATATTCTACTTCATCATTATTTTTCTCCCAATAGATATCATAGTTATTTTTTATTTGCATTATTCTATCATTTTCTCTAAAAATTATGTCTCCATATTTTTTCTCTTTTTTCTCTTCTTGGTATGGATTTATTTTTTCTTGTAGCAATTTGTTTAATTCTTTTGTTCCAAGTTCTCCTTTTTTTGTAGGTGTTATAACTTGTATACTTTTTAAAAAGTCATAATTACCATATTTTTTTAATCTACCTGTACTTAAAGATATAACATTGTCCAGTATTTTTGTTTTACTATTTTCACTTATATAGAAGAAGTCTTCCAAAATATCTTTTTCATATTCTGTACCTATAAAGCTTTTTCCCTCATTTACTTTATGTGAGTTTAATATTATTTTGCTTTTTGCTGCCTGTCTAAAAATTTTATTTAGTACTATTGTAACTATTGCTTCCGAATTAATTATATCTTTTAATACGTTTCCTGGTCCTACTGATGGCAACTGATCCACATCTCCTACTAGTACTAATTTACTGCCTTGATAAATGCCCTTTACCAGATAATTCATTAAAAACAAGTCTACCATTGAAACTTCATCTACTATTATAATATCTGCATCTATTGGGGTTATTGCTAAGTCAGTATTTATATTCTGACTATCATCTGATACTATTTTTCCTAATTCTAGCAGTCTATGTAATGTTTTGGCATCTTCTCCCGTGGTTTCCGACATTCTTTTAGCTGCTCTACCTGTAGGAGCGCAAAGTACCACCTTTTTTCCTTCTTGCTTATACAATTCTAATATTGTTTTAATTATAGTAGTTTTACCAGTACCTGGTCCACCTGTAATGACACAAACATTATTATCATTAATTGCTCTAACTGCCTCTAATTGTTTTTCAGATAGTTCTATATCTGAATGCTTTTCTAATGTTTTTATTTTTCTGTCAAATCCATTTATTTTTTTTATATTTCTGCCTTCTTTTAAGTTTATTAATTTATTAGCAATATTTTTTTCTGCTTTATAAAATTCTTCTAAGTAAACCCATTCTTCCAGCTTTTCACCATTTTCTCTTTCTTCTATTATAATTTCATTTTTAGCTTTTAAATTTATTATGTTTTCCTCAACGTACTCTCCGTTTACACCTAATAAAGTACTAACAAACTGTACCAAATTTTCATATGCCACTGTACTATGTCCGTTATATGTTGAAAGTCTTAAGGCATGCTTTATACCACTTTTAATTCTTTTGTCATTATTATATTCTATACCTATTCCTAGAGCCATTTTATCAATTTGTGTAAAATCAACTTTGTTTACCAAGTCAACCAATATATATGGATTGGCTTCAATTTCTTCTATTGCATTTGTTCCCAATGTTTTATAAATTTTTTCTGCGCTTTGTGGCCCTACTCCAAATTTATCTAAAAATCCAACTAATTGCCATATTTCCCAATTTGCTATAAATTCTTCTGCTATACTAATTGCTTTTTCTTCTGTAATTCCTTTAATGTTTGATAGCATTTTAGGCTCAAATTTAAATATATTTATTGTTTCTTCTCCAAATGTTCCTACTATTTTTTTTGCTGTCGCTGGTCCAATTCCTTTTATAGTTCCATTGGCTAAATATCTTTCTAGTGCATCTAAAGTCTGTGGCATTATTTTTTCAAATGTTTCTATTTTAAACTGCCTTCCATATTCTTGGTGTTCTATAAACACACCATTAACTTTTAACGTATCTCCTGAATTTATAAAAGGCAAATACCCTACCACTGTTGTCTCTTCTTCTGATGTTTTAAAAGTAGCTATTGTATAACTATTAATTTCATTTTTATATATTATGTCTTGTACTTCTCCTTTTATTTCCACCTAAATACCTCTTCCTTATAGCTTATTGTTATATTGTAGAACAAGATTTTTTATTGTCAAATACTATATTTCTATTCTCTTATTAAATTTTTCTTCAATTATATTTCTTATTTTTTTGTTTTTATCACTTGTTAGGTTTGGATCCTCTTGTTGTATTTTTATGGCAATGCTTTGAACTCTTTTTAATATTTCCATATCTTCAAATAAATTTGCTATTTTGAATTCTGGTATTCCGTGTTGCTTAGTACCAAAAAACTCGCCAGTTCCTCTTAGTTCTAAGTCTTTTTCTGCTATTACGAACCCGTCATTTGTTTTTTGCATAATTTCCATTCTTTGCTTTGCAACTTGAGTAGTTGCATTATATTTTAAAATACAATATGACTGTTTGTCTCCTCTTCCAACACGTCCTCTTAATTGATGAAGTGCAGCCAATCCAAATCTTTCTGCACTTTCTATTATCATAAGTGTTGCATTTGGCACATTTACACCTACTTCTATTACAGTTGTAGAAATTAATACATTTATTTTTCCCTCTTTAAATTCTTGCATTATCCTTTCTTTTTCTTTTGGTTTCATTTTTCCGTGTATATATTCTACTCTGTAGTCGGTTAAAATTTTTTTATATTTTTCTGTAGTTTCTATAACGGACTTTGCATTTATTTCTTCATTTTCTTCTACTAATGGACATACAACATATGCTTGTCTACCATCTTGCAAGTTTTTTAGTATAAATGCATTTATTCTTTCTTCCATACTCTTATTTACTGCATATGTTTCTATCTTCTTTCTATTTGGTGGTAACTCATCTATTATTGATATGTCTAAATCCCCATATAATATAAGTGCTAAAGTCCTAGGTATTGGTGTAGCGGTCATTACTAAGACATCTGGGTTGTTTCCTTTTGCCACAATTGTTCCTCTTTGTCTTACGCCAAACCTATGTTGCTCATCTGTGACTACTAAACCTAATTTGTTAAATTCTACATCTTCAACTAGAAGTGAATGGGTTCCTATTAAAATATCTATTTCGCCACTTTTTATCTTGTCTAATATTTCTTTTCTTTTCTTCTTACTAGTTCCACCTAATAATATTTCACATTTTATGTTATACTGGTTCAATATTTTGTTAAATTCTTCTAAATGCTGTGAAGCAAGTATTGCTGTTGGTGCCATTATCGCTACTTGATATCCACTTTTTACAGCTTTATATGCCGCAATAATTGATACTATAGTTTTACCAGAACCCACATCGCCTTGCAGTAGTCTATTCATTGGTTTACTTTTTTCCATATCTCCATCTATTTCTTCTAGCACTCGCAACTGTGCTTTTGTTAATTTAAATGGCAGTTCATTTATTACATTTGACATTTTTACTGTTTCAGGAAAGCTTATTCCTTCATCTTGTGTATTTTCTTTCTTTAAATTCAATAAAGCTATTTGCATTCCCAAGAGTTCTTCAAAAACAAGTCTTGTGCGTGCTTTTTGATATTCTTCAAAATCTTTTGGAAAATGTATTTGTTTAATTGCATTATTTAAATCTAGTAAGTTATATTCTTTTAGTAAATATTCTGGTAAAGTTTCCTCCAAATTTTCATTAATCAACGAAAGTCCATTTTCTATTGCTCTTCTTATACTTCCTTGTGTCAGACTGTATGTAGAAGGATAAATAGGTATTATCTTTCCCGTGTTTTTATTTGTTTCATTATTGTCAAATACAGGATTTAATATTTCTATTTTTCCATATTTTACAGATGCTTTTCCAAAAAAACTATATTTGCATCCTATCTCAAATTTACCCTTTAAATATTTTTGATTAAACCAAGAAATAACACAACTTCCTGTTTCATCTCTGACAATTAGTTTTTCTATAACCATATTTTTTCTTATTCTTACTTCTGATATCTTAGAAATTGCAATTGCCTCAATTAAAGCTTCTTCTCCATCAACAAGCTGTGATATCTTTTTGGGCTTACTTCTGTCTTCATAATCTCTTGGAAAATATGTAATTAAATCTTCTAATGTGTATATATTCAACTTTTGTAGCAGTGCCGCTCTTTGCGGTCCTACACCTTTTATATATTGAACACTTTGCTTCAAATCTATCATTTTATTCTCCATTTTACAAATCTTTGTTCTACCCAATTATATCAAATAGTTTTCCTAAACACAAGAATTATAGTGTATTTTTTATATTAAAAAATAATTCTTCGTCAAATAGTTATTATATGGTGAATATATTTTAGCCTTTGTTGAATATGCAATTAAGGGATGTCCCAAATTGTGCATTTTGGACATTTAGGGACTGTCCCCAATTGGTCATTTTCTTATTTCTGCTCCGTTTTTTGTTAGGTTTGCTATTATTTTTTCTAATATGTTGTTTATTTCTTCATCTGTTAATGTTCTATCATTTGCTCCAAATTCTAATGAATATGCTATACTTTTTTTGTTTTCTTCTATACCTTTACCGGTGTATACGTCAAATACCTCTGTATTTAATAGTAATGAACCTGCTGATTTTTTTATTAGTGTTGCTATTTCTTGTGCTTCTACTTCCTTGTTTGTTATAATTGCTAAATCTTTTTTTATGCTTGGGTATTTTGAAATTTCCTTATATTTCATTTTGCCCACTTTTTTTGCCAACAGTTTTTCTAGATTTATTTCAAATACATATACATTTTCTTTTACTTTTTGAGGATGTATTTTTCCAATTATACCAACAATATCATTATTTACAGAAATTAATGCTGATTGTCCTGGGTGTAACTCTTTTGGCAAGTTTTCTTTTATTACAAAACTATACCTGTTTCCATAACCTAAATAGTCTAATAATTCTTCCACTATTCCTTTTATAATATAAAAGTCTACTTGTTTTTTTTCTATTCCTAAATAATAATTACCTGTCATTAATCCTGCTATTTTGTTTTCTTCTCCATATTCCTCGTCTTTTTTATAAAATGTTTTTCCTATTTCAAAGATACATACGTCTTTGTTATAATGTGATTTGTTATATTCATATATTTTTAGTAAAGAAGGTATTATGCTATGTCTTAATGCATTTCTTTCTTCTGTCATTGGTGCTAATAATTTTACAACTTCTGGGTTATCTGTGGTAAAATCGTTTGCTTCTTTTTCATTTACTAATACATATGAAAGTGTTTCGTTTAACCCTAAGTCTATTAATTTATTTCTAATTTGTCTTTTTGTTTTATCATAACTTCCAAGTTTTGTTGGAGTCATTGGAAGTTTTCCCTTTATGTTATTTACCCCATATATACGGCCAACTTCCTCTATTAGGTCTTCTTTAATATTAACATCTATTCTTCTTCTAGGTACTTCTACTATTATTTTTTCTTCTTTTTCTTCATAGCCAAATCCTAGTCTTTCAAATATATCCAATACATCTTTTTTTGATATATCTGAACCTAGTAATGAGTTTATATTATTATAGGTAATTTCTATTTTTTTATTAGACAAGTCCGTGGTATCATATTTCTCTAATCCTCCAACTATTTCTGCTCCTGCATATTTTTGCAATAAATTGCAAGATCTTTCTATTGCCATATATGTCCTATTTGGATCTAATCCTTTTTCAAATCTATTACTTGCTTCACTTCTTAGTATTTCCTTTGATGTCATTCTTATTTTTACTGGGTTAAAAATAGCAGATTCTATTATAATATTTTTTGTATTTGTTGTTACTTCTGTTTCTAAGCCTCCCATTACACCAGCTAATCCTATTGCTTTTTCTCCATCAGATATAACAATGTTTTCTTCTGATAAGATTCTCTCTATTCCATCTAGTGTAGTTAGCTTTTCTCCATTTTTCGCCATTCTTACTTCAAGTCTTCCTTTTAATGTATCTGCGTCATAAAAATGTAATGGTTGACCTGTTTCCAACATTACATAATTGCTTATGTCTACAACATTATTAATTGGTCTTATTCCAGAAGCTATCAATCTATTTTTTATAAATTCTGGGCTTTCTTTTATTGTTACATTTTCAACTTTTTTTACTAGTAACATCGAACAATTTTCTGTTTCTACTTTTATATTAAATTCATCAGTTATATTTCTGTTATTTTCATCATATTGTAAATCTATATTTTTTACTTTTTTATTATATATTGCTGCAACTTCATGTGCCATACCAAGTACACTTAATAAGTCGCCTCTATTTGCTGTTAACTCAAAGTCTATAATTTCGTCATCCATTTTTAAATATTTTATTGGGTCTTCTCCAACAGGTGCTTCTTGCGGTAATTCATGTATACCTTCTTTATCCTCTGGACTCAAAAATTTACTTTCCAAGCCTAATTCTGCCATAGAACATAGCATTCCATTAGATTCTTCTCCACGTATTTTTCCTGCTTTTATAGTAATTCCTCCTGGCAGATTTGCTCCTGGTAATGCAACTATTACTTTTAATCCTTTTCTTACATTTGGAGCTCCACATACTATTGGTAATACTTGCTCTCCTACATTTACTTTACATATATGTAAATGGTCAGAATCTGGATGTGGCTCACATTCTAGCACTTCCCCTATTACTAAATTTGTAGCATTTATTAATCTCTCTGCAGAATCATATTCGTTGCCTACATTTGTCATGTCTTCTGCCAATTTTTTTGTGTCTACATCTATATCAACATAATCTTTCAAAAAATTAATGCTTAATTTCATTTCCTTCATCCTTTCTGTCGAATTGACTTAAAAATTTTACGTCATTTGTATATAGCAAACGAATATCTGTAATTCCATATTTAAACATGGCTAGCCTATCTAATCCTGTTCCAAATGCAAAACCTGTATATATTTCTGGGTTATATCCGTTCATTTTTAATACATTTGGATGGACCATACCAGAACCTAATATTTCTATCCATCCTGTTTGTTTGCAAAGATTGCATCCTTTACCTCCACACTTAAAACAACTAACATCTATTTCATAAGATGGTTCTGTAAATGGAAAATAACTTGGTCTAAATCTCAATTCTGAATTTTCTCCTAACATTTTTTTAACAAATATTTCCAATGTTCCTTTTAAGTCTGCCAAAGATATATTTTTGTCAATTACTAGTCCCTCTACTTGACCAAATTGATGTGAATGTGTTGCATCATCATCTCTTCTATATGTTTTTCCTGGGCATATCATACGTATTGGTGTTTTTTCTGTGTTTGCCATCATTGTCCTTGCTTGAACAGAAGATGTTTGAGTTCTTAATAAATATTCAGATGTTACATAAAAGCTATCTTGCATATCTCTTGCAGGATGACCTTTTGGTAGGTTCAATCTTTCAAAGCAATATTCGTCTGTCTCTAATTCTGGTCCATCAACCACATCATATCCCATAGAAACAAATATATCTTCTACTTCTTCTATGATTCTATTAACAGGATGTTTGCTACCCCTTCTTATTTTTGTACTTGGCAATGTAATATCAATTTTTTCTGTTTTTAACTTTTCTTCCATTTCCTTATTTTTTAGTTCTTCTTCTTTTTGTTTTAAAATAAGTTCTATTTTTTCTCTTACTTCATTTACTAAGCTTCCTATTATTGGTCTTTCTTCTGGCGAAAGTCCTCCCATGCCTCTTAAAATGGCTGTAAGTTCGCCCTTCTTTCCCAAATATTTTACTTTTGTTTCTTCTAATGCTTTAACATCTTGAGAAAGACTAATTTCTTCTATTGCGTTATTTTGAATTTGTTTAATTTGCTCTTCCATAATATTTTCCTTTCCTTTAATAATAATTGTTAGTATTCCACATATTTTATACTATTCAAAAAACCAGTTCTATTCCTGTTAGGACGAACTGGCTCGTGGTACCACCTAATTTTGTTAATAATTAACCTCTAAGCTATAACGTAGCAATCGTTTGCTCCTACTTATTTTCAAAGCAAAACCAAAAAAGTGAATTTTCTGTAAAAAAATATATAATGGTTTTCAGCTTCCCCATTTTCTCTAAAATATACTTTACTTTTTACATACTTTGCTTTTTTAATGGCATCTATCTAAATACTCTTATATATTACCACATCTGCAAACCTAATTCAATAGTTTAGGTAAATAAATTACTCATAATACAACCTCTATGCGAATACAATTTAACAAATGTAATTCGTATAGGGGGTTTTTCATTTGGGTAAATTTTACATAGAAGAACGTGCTGTAGATTTAGCACATTATATTATAGATACTGGAGATACTGTAAGAGGTGCTGCTAAAAAGTTTGGTATTTCTAAGAGTACAGTACACAAAGATGTAAGCGAAAGATTAAAAAAAATAAACCCTGCTTTATTTTTAGAAGTTAGAACAATTTTGGATGAAAACAAAGCTGAAAGGCACATACGTGGCGGCATGGCAACCAAATTAAAATATAGTCGTAAGTCTAATATATGACAAAAGAAACTGCCTAAACAGTTTCTTTTATTTTTTACTAGTTGTTTCTAAAGTTATTTCTGCTTTGTTTTCTTGCTTTTCTGCATTCTGGGCATCTTTGTGGTTCATTTGTAAAACCTTTTTCAGCATAAAATGCTTGTTCACCTTCAGTGAAAACAAACTCTGCTCCACAGTCTTTGCATACTAATGTTTTATCTGCCATAATGTGTTACCTCCTTCTTATTTTTTGACATTTAATATTTTTGACACATTGACACTTTTTTGTTAAAAAAGAAGGAAATAGTCCACAAAATAATTAAATTCAATTTAAGCTTTTTTTTAAGCCACAATTAGTATAACATAAACCTATTAATAAAACAACTAAAATTTTTATTTTTTTACGATCCGGTTGATTTATACTTCCTTATTCCTATATTCCATATTATATAACATGGAATAATAAATAGTGTTGAAATTATTGGAAAAAATATATACATTTTATTGTTTGTTCTTCCTATTATGTACAAAAATGGGTAATAATCAACCAATGCTAAGGGCAATATATATGTAAAAAAATCTTTAACCCATTTATGATATATATCCAAGGGATATTGTGTTAAATCTCTTGCACCATCTGTAAATATGTTTGTTATTTCCAACCCCTGCGTAGTAAAAAATGTTATCCCTGCTTTAAGTACAAATAGTGCTGAATATATTATAGTTGTACCCACTGCCATTAATATTAAAGTAACTATTTTATCAGTTGTCCATAAAGAAGGATTTTTGCTTATTACCCAAATTGCAATTGCTATTGATATTATACATCTTCCAAATTTTGAAAACTCCATTTTTATTCCTAATATCTGTAAAATAAGATTCCTAGGTCTTACTAAAGCTCTATCAAATTCTCCATTTGAAATCATTTTGTCAAATTGGTCAAATGCTCTGAAAAAACATTCTGCAATTGAAAATCCTAAAAAAGAAATAGCAAAACAAATTAAAACTTCATCAAATGTATATCCATTAACATTACCAAATTTATTGAATAAAAACATTATTGCTAAAAGAGAAAATATTGATGTGGCTGTTTGTCCAAAGCAAGATATTATAAATGTTTTCCTATATTCAAGTATTGATTTTAATTGCATAGAAAAATATTTTAAATATAATTTCAATTTACATCCCCTCCTAACCACCTTGTACTACTATTTTTGAAAGTTGTCTATTCATTAGTTTTTTTCCTAGTATAGTTAAAACTATTAACCACAATATTTGTAGCACTATTATTTTAAATATTTCTTGTCCATCTGCTATATATCCATTATATATGTTAAATGACACATTTTCCATATAATAAAATGGCGTTAATTTCAATATTTTTACCATATAGTCCGGCATAAAAGCTATTGGTATTGCAGCTCCTGTGCAAAATTCCATTATAAGCCTGAATGTAAGTTTTATTCCTTGTGAAGTATTTGCCTTCATTACCGCTATATACATTATCATTACATATGCTAATATTAACCCCAATGATAATATTAATGTTATTAAAAATAAAATAAATGCTCCAAAATTAACTGGTGCAGTTAATCTGTATTGATTAAAAAAAGGCATTGCACAAATCACAAATATTGGTAATGCTCTTAACGAAACTGCTGCTATCTTTTTTCCCAATGTTTTCGCGTGCCATATATAGTATAAGCTTACAGGCTTTACCAACTCTATTGATATTCCACCTGTTCGACACATTTCTATAACATCTTTGTCAACAGAACTAAAGCTAAATATTAAAAGGAAAGCCTGATGTAGCCATATATATGTACACATTTGTGGAATAGTATATGTATTAGCACTTCCATTATTTAAAAAAGAAGTATATAACATTATAAGCATTCCACCCCAAGCAAATTGTGTTAGTATCCCTGAAAATGCTGCTAGTTTGTATTGTATTTCGTTTAAAAACTTAATTCTAAAATATGCTAAATAAATTTTTATCTTCTGAATAACATTTATATAATTTCTTAAAAATTTTATTTTCTTTGAACTCATCATAAAAAATATCTCCTTTCTCTTATTTCATTAAATTTGATATTCTTTATATAAGTTTGCAACAACGTCGTCTATATCTGTATTTTTAATTTCCATGTCTAGCACTTCTAAGGAGCTAGATATAAAGGAAATTGCATCTGTTAGTTTTATTTTATTTTCATCTACCATTATTTTTAATTCATTTGCACTTTTTTCTACAATTTGCATCCCCAGTGGCATTTCTAAAGCTTTTCCTTTATACTTTATATTTATAATCTTATGACTATATTTTTTTATTAAATTATTAAAACTTCCATCTAGTAGAAGTTTGCCTTTTCCTATTAATATAACTCTTTTAGTTAATGCTTCTATGTCTCCTGTATCATGAGTTGTAAGAATTATTGTTGTATTTTTTTCTTTGTTAATCTTTTTCACAAAATCTCTTACAGCAATCTTAGAAATACTGTCTAACCCAATTGTAGGTTCATCCAAAAAAACTATTTTAGGCTCATGTAAAAAAGCTGCAGCGATTTCGCATCTCATTCTTTGACCTAAACTCAATTGCCTTGTAGGTGTTTTAATTATTTCTTTAATATTGAGCATTTCCACAAGCATATTTTTTTGTCTTTTGTAAGTTTCATCTGAAATTCCATAAATCTCTTTTATTAATTCAAAAGAATCTTCTACAGGAACATCCCACCACAATGCTGATCTGTTTCCAAAAACTACCCCTATGTCTTTTACATATTTTTTTCTGTCTTTATATGGAATTAATCCATTTATTTTGCATATTCCAGAATCTGGTGTTAATATTCCACACATAATCTTAATTGTAGTGGATTTTCCTGCCCCGTTAGGACCTATATATCCGAACCATTTCTCCTTCGTGTATTTTAAAAGATATATTGTCTAATGCATTTATCTTTGTGTATTCTCTTTTAAAATAACTCTTAAATGCATTTTTTAGTCCTGCATTTCTTTTTGCCACCTTGTACGTTTTAGTAATGTTTTCTAATTCAATCACTTTTAATACCTCTCTTTCTTAAAATAATTAGATATTTTTAGTATGAATATTTATTACTTTTTTTGGCAGTATCCTCCTTTCTATAGTTTTGCCACGGAAAAAATACCAAATATAAAGATGTACAATTTTATCTTTACATTTGGTATTATATGATTTTCTTAATATCTCCTGCATCACTTTTAAGTCATTTAATGTTTTATAGTATTTCTGACAAAAATCATATAATCCTATAAAATAGAGTTGACTTCTGGTTCGGAATGTTACAGGTTCTCTCTATAATAATCGACAAGCAACATTTTAACATCAGGTATTGTTTTTGTCAAGCACTGTTCAAGAAATTTTTAATAATCTTATTCTTCTGCTATTACTTTTGCAATTTTATATATCAACTTTTGCTTTTGAGGTGATACATTTTCCAAAATAGAGTTAAATTCTAAAGATAAGTATTCTTGAGATGTATTAGATGCTCCATTTAATATATACCCTTCTGAAACTCCTAGTATATCACATAATTGGCTTAATCTTTTTAAATTAATATGAGACTTCCCTCTTTCTATCTTACTTAAAAATGCTACTGAAACATCTAACTTTTCAGCTAAATTTTCTTGAGTATATTTTTTATTTACCCTTGCCTCTTTTAATCTTTCTCCTATAATATTGTAATCTAATGCCATTCTGATCCCTCCTTTGTAAAATATAGCACTTATAAGTATAATTTGACAGATACAATAATATTAATATTGACGCAGTAGTTAATAGTGCAGTATCAGTAACATTTTGGTGACTATGTTAATACTCATTATTCCAATTATATGTTTTTTTATTCATTTTTTGTTATTTTCATTAATCCAATTATATCTATTTCTAATTTTTGTGTCAATACACATTCCTTCTTCAAAAATAATTAGGCAATTTGCTCAATTAGGGACAGTCCCCAATTAAGCAAATGGAACATTTGGAGACTGTCCCTAATTGGGATAATTTTTTTCATTTTTCTTCATTTTTCTATTGAATTTATTTTTTTTTTGATATAGTATATAGTAAATTAATGTGTTATTCGGAGGAAGAAATGCCAAGAGTTGCAAAAGATAAAGTTGAAAAAGATATAATTGAAAATGTAAAAGCAGTAGGAGAAGCGCCTAAATCTAGTAATAGAACTAAAAAAAGTGCTTCTGTTAAAGCTGTGGAAAAAGATAATAATCCTAAAAAAACTAAAAATAAATCTACGTCAGATGTTGCTAAAAAAGGTTCTTCCTCAAAGGAAACTAAAACTACTAAAAAAGCTACTGATAAAAAAAATTCTGCCAGAAGGTCTTCTACCACTTCTAAAACCACTAGAAAGAAAAAAGATACTACTAAACCTGATATAATAGAATATTATGATTTACCTTTTAGATATAATCAAACTACTGTAAAGATTCTTGCCCAAACACCAACAAATCTTTTTATATATTGGGATATTTCTGATGCTGATAAAAACAAGCTTATTGATACTTATGGAAATTATTTTTTCGAGAACACTAAACCTGTTTTAATTATTACAAATGAAACTATGAATTATACTTTTGAAATTGATATAAATGATTTTGCAAATAGTTGGTATTTGCATGTAAAAAATAGTAATTGTAAATATAAGGTTGAACTTGGAAGACGACCTATAACCCACGAAATTGTAATTCCTAATAATTATGTATATATTAGTTCTTCTAACGCTATGGATGCTCCAAATGACCATATATTATTTGATGAATTACAGCAAAATGTATTTTTTAAGAATGTTAAAACCAATGTTGTTACTGAGAAAAACATTTTGACTATATCTCACTTAATAAATATGGGAAAAATATATAATATATATGAGTTATATAAGAAAATGTATAAAGATGAATTTAATTGTGATGATTTTGGTACAAACCTATCTTCTTCACAAAGTTCAAGTAGTTTTATTTAATATACAAGGAGATTTACTATGATACAAAATAAAGGATATGTAAGTTTTGTATTACATGCACACTTGCCATTTATACATCATCCAGAAAGCGAAGATTATTTAGAAGAACAGTGGTTATATGAAGCAATATCTGAAACATATATTCCACTTCTTACTAATTTTAAAAAATTGGAGGAGGAAAAGGTTGACTTTAGAGTTACTATGTCGCTTACTCCCCCTCTTCTTAATATGTTTGACAATAAGTTATTGCAAAAAAGATATATAAAATATTTAAAAAAACATATTGAATTAGCTGAAAAAGAAATTGTAAGGACTAAATTTGACCATAGACTAAATAGCTTAGCTCAATATTATTATGATAGATATTCTAGTGATTTGCATATTTACCAAGATATATACAAGTGTAATTTGATTGATGCTTTTAAGCATTTTCAGGATATAGGTGTACTAGAAATTATCACATGTGGTGCTACACATGGTTATTTTCCTATATTATATTTGCAAGAGCAAACTGTTAAGGCTCAAATAGCTGTGGGTGTACAAACATACGAAAAATACTTTGGCAAAAAGCCAAATGGAATTTGGTTACCTGAATGTGGATATATTCCTGAAGCAGATAAATACTTAAAGGAATTTGGAATTAAATATATAATTACAGAAACTCATGGTATTTTATATGCTAACCCAACTCCTTTATATGGTACATTTGCACCTATTGTTTCTCCTGATGGAATTATTGCTTTTGGTAGAGATATAGAATCTTCTAGGCAAGTATGGAGCTCTATTAATGGATATCCTGGTGATTTTAATTACAGAGAATTTTATAGAGATATTGGCTATGATGCCGACTATGACTATATTAAACCATATATAGCATCTAATGGTGCAAGAGTTCATACTGGCATTAAGTATCACAGAATAACCGGAAAAGATGGCGGAGAAAAAGATTTATACAATGTTCAATGGGCAAAAGATTCGGCAGAAAGGCAAGCTGGTCACTTTTTGGATTCTAGAACTAAACAAATACAAAATCTTGCCCCTCTAACAGCTAATCCTCCTATTGTTCTATGTCCTTATGATGCTGAGCTTTATGGACATTGGTGGTATGAAGGACCATATTGGTTATATATATTGTTTAAAAAAGTGTATTATGATCAATGCAATTTCAAATTAATTACTCCAAGTGAATATATTGAAAAATATCCTATAATGCAAATATCTACTCCTTGCCGTTCAAGTTGGGGAGCTAATGGTTATAGTGAAGTTTGGTTAAATCAAACTAATGATTATGTACATAGGCATTTACACACTGCTGGAGAAAGAATGATTGAATTAGCTCACATGTTTCCAAATGAAAAAAACAAATTAAAAAAATCTGCTTTGAATCAGTGTGCTCGTGAACTTTTACTCGCTCAAAGCAGTGATTGGCTATTTATTATAACAAATGGTACTATGGTTGATTATGCCAAAAAAAGAATTAAAGACCATATTGGTCGTTTTACCAAATTATATTATCAGTTAAAAGATGATAATATAGATGTACAATTTTTAAAAACAATTTCAAAACAAGACTGTATTTTTCCAGAAATTGATTATATGCTTTATTTTTAATTATTTTGTTGCATTTAATATATTATACAACTAAAACACTGAAACATAATCTTTGAAAATGTTCATAGAGAAATTTTAGAAATTCTACGTATATTTTATGAAAAATTGAGTAAAATATTGACATTTGAAAAAAAATAGTTTAAAATAATATATGCATTTGAAAAGTGCATATGGTGGATGTAGCTCAGTTGGTTAGAGCGCTAGTTTGTGGCACTAGAGGCCGTGGGTTCGAGTCCCATCTTCCACCCCATTATATATTGGGCTGTAGCCAAGCGGTAAGGCACCAGACTTTGACTCTGGCATGCGCTAGTTCGAATCTAGCCAGCCCAACCAAATAAAAAAACAAACTTTTACATCTTTTAATTAAGACTGTAATGGTTTGTTTTTTTGTATAAGAAGACTAAAAAATAGTAAGTTTTAGGTATTAATTTGGCGCAAACAATGTTGTAGGGGCGATTAAAATCGCCCCTACAACATTCGTTATAAACATTTCCATGCAACTTACAATTTAGATGATAAGTTTAGTACATTCCTTCCATTCCTGCTGGTTCATTATGTCCACAACTACATTCTTTCTCTTCCTTTTTATCTGTTACTATACTTTCTGTTGTTAATATCATAGATGCAACTGAAACTGCATTTTGAAGTGCACTACGAGATACTTTTGTTGGGTCTACTATTCCCTCTTTTTTCATATCTACATATTTTTCTGTTGCTGCATTAAATCCTATTCCTGCTTCTTTTTTCTTTACTTCATTTACAACTATTGCAGGCTCTAGTCCAGCATTTATACTTATTTGTCTTATTGGTTCTTCTAAGGCTCTTAGTATTATTTTTCCGCCTATTCTTTCATCTGCTTCTAATTCTGCAACTGCTTTTTCAACTTTTGGTATTACATTTATATATGCTGTTCCGCCACCCGCTACAATTCCTTCTTCTACTGCTGCCTTTGTTGCAGATAGTGCATCTTCTATTCTTAGTTTTTTCTCTTTCATTTCTATTTCAGTTGCTGCTCCAACACCAATAACTGCAACTCCACCTGCTATTTTGGCTAATCTTTCTTGAAGATTTTCTTTTTCAAATTCGCTTTTTTCTTCACTTAATTGTGCTCTTATTTGTGCTACTCTGTCTGCGATTTGTTGTTTGTCCCCCATGCCATCAACTATTATTGTATTCTCTTTTTGCACTTTAATTTGTTTTGCTCTACCTAATTGCTCTATTTGGGTATCTTTTAGTTCTAATCCCAAGTCTGATGTTATAACTTCTCCTCCAGTTAATGTTGCAATATCTTGTAGCATTGCTTTTCTCTTATCGCCATATCCAGGGGCTTTTACTGCTACTACGTTTAGCACTCCTCTTAATTTGTTTAAAATTAATGTAGATAAAGCTTCTCCTTCTATGTCATCACATATTATTACTAATTTTCCAGATTGTTGCATTAATGCTTCTAATAGTGGTAATATTTCTTGAATATTGCTTATTTTTTTATCTGTTATTAATATATATGGATTATCTATAATTGCTTCCATTTTTTCTGTATCTGTTACCATATATGGAGATACATATCCTTTATCAAATTGCATTCCCTCTACTACATTTAGTTCTGTATTTGATGTTTTAGATTCTTCTATTGTAATAACTCCATCTTTAGAAACCTTTTCCATTGCCTCTGAAATAAGTTCTCCAATTTCTCTATTATTAGCTGATATGCTAGCAACTCTTGCTATGTCTTCTTTTCCATTAACTTCTGAGCTAATTTCTTTTAATCCTTCTACTGCAACTTTTACTGCTTTATCCATTCCTCTTTTAATAGCCATTGGATCTCCACCAGCTGCAACATTTTTTACTCCTTCTCTTATCATGCTTTGTGCTAATACCATAGCAGTTGTTGTTCCATCTCCTGCTACATCATTTGTTTTAATAGAAACTTCTTTTACAAGTCCAGCACCCATATTTTCGAATGGATCATCTAGTTCTATTTCTTTTGCTATTGTTACACCATCATTTGTAATTAATGGAGCACCAAACTTTTTATCTAACACTACATTTCTACCTTTTGGTCCTAGTGTTACTTTTACTGTATCTGCAATCTTGTTAACACCACTTAATAAACTTTTTCTAGCATCTTCACCAAATTTAATTTCCTTTGCCATTTTGATTACCTCCTAATTTATTAATAAATTTTATTATTCTACTATAGCTAATATATCTGCTTGTTTTACAATTATTAGTTCTTCTCCTTCGTATTTTATTGTTGTTCCTGCATAACTGTTTATAACAACTTTATCTCCTTTTTTTACATACATTTCTTTTTTCTTTCCATCTTCTTCTTCTCCTGGTCCTACCTCCAATACTGTTGCAATTTGTGATTTTTCTTGTGCGTTTCCTGCTAATATTATTCCACTTTTAGTTGTTTCTTCTTTTTCTAGCATTTTAATTACAACTCTGTCTCCTAATGGTTTTAACATTGATATTACCTCCTTAAAAATACTTATTTAAATAATATGCTAACTTGTATTTTATAATGCATAATTGCTATTGTATTAGTATTTTATATCTAGTAGCAAATTAGCAGTCTCTTTTCAAGACTGCTAATAATTTATACCCTTTTTATAAAATTGTCAATAGTTTATTTTAAAATTCACATAACTTTCACAAAATTAATTAAGCATTAATTGTGGATCTAAATATTCGTCATCTTTTAAAATTTCAAAATGCAAATGTGGGTCATCTAAAACTTCAAATGTGCTTGTTGTCCCAACTGTTCCAATAGTTTGTCCTTCGCTTACTTCTTCACCTACTACTACAAATTCTGTAGACAATAAGTTTGCATATACTGTTTTGTATCCACCTGTATGTTCTATTACAATTGTAAGACCATATCGTGGATCATTTTTTATATATTTTACTATACCTTTTGATGATGCTTTTACTACTGTTGTCTTGTCAGCTTTTATATCTATTCCATAATGTGTAATCCATTCTCCTAAAGTACTAGAATATACTAAATTACTTTTTGCAAATTCCTGTATTATTTCTCCTTCTACAGGCTTTATAAATTTTGGCGTTGTTGCTTGACTTTCTTCTGGCTTTGTATTTGTTTCTACTGTTTCTTCCGGTTTATTTACTTCTGCTTGTTGTTTTGCTTCTTCCTTTCGCTCCTCTTGAACTTTTTCTTCTATCTCACTTGTATTTACAGCTACCCTTTTTTGCTCCTCTTCCTTTATAGGCTCTTCTTTAATCATTTCATGCTCTGCATTTTCACTAACTTTTTCTGAATTATATTCTTTTACTACATTTGCGTCAAATTTACTAAGTTGTGTTTCTTCTTGTTTATTATACATAAAAGATGTAATAATAAATGCAATTAGCAACACCGAAAATATACTGCACGTTATAAATAACATTTTCTTTATATTTGCTTCTCTCATCTTTTTTTTCCTCCTTGATATTGTTTTTATAATTATTTACATTATTGAGAAAAATATACAAAAAATGTTACATATTTTTTATTTCGACTCCTGTGTAGTAGTGTTTAATTATTTCATCATATTTCTTTCCCTGTTTAGCCAAACTGTCTGCTCCTGTTTGACTCATTCCTACACCATGTCCATATCCTATTACAGCAAATTTTACATTGTTTTCTTGTATGTCTATTTTAAAATTTGCCGATCTTAATCCAAATATGTTTCTTATTTCTACTCCTGACAAATTCAAATTTCCAACTTTCAAGTTTTTTACTCTATTTCCTTCTGTATATTCGGTTATTTTTATACTATCTGCTTTGCTAAAATCAATATCTAAATCTGCATGTTTTTCAATTATTTTATTTTTAAACTCCTCTTTTGTGACCGTAACCTCTGAACTGTATTGGGTATAAGCATCTTCTCCCGATGTAGCAACCGTTTGCAAATATGGATAGTTGCTTCCTCCCCATACATTTACTGGTGCTTCTGTTGCACCTCCACTATTTGCATGAAAAAAAGCATTTATTGGTTTTTCATTATATGTTATTATTTTTCCCTTAGTTGAATCCACCGCTTCAACTATTTTAGCCCAATACTCATTTCTACTTTGTTCATTCCATTTTTGTAGTCTATCTTCTTTTGATATCCAGGCTTGACAACATGCAGAATTATCACATATATCCGCTTCTCCGTGCTTTTTATCATTATTGTTTATTTTATATATTGTATATGTTCTTGCAGCTACTGCTTGTGCTTTTAATGCTTCTATTTCAAAGCTTGCTGGCATTTCGCTTGATACAACTCCATACAAATATTCATCTATTTTTATTTCTTCCACTGTGTTTGTTTTTTCGTGTAATAATTTTATTGTTCCATATTGTTTATAACTGTATTCTTCTTTTAGTTGTTCTTGTTTTACTTCTTCATTTTCCACGAGTTCTCCATTTACCTTTTCAATTCTTCTATTTGTAAATATAATTGGTATTAACATACACAAAAAAATAAGGAATAACATATATGCCACTATTCTTTTCATAACTCACCTCTATTTACATATTTTTTTCTTCATGGTTTCAAGTATTTGTTTTTCTAGCCTTGATACTTGCACTTGCGTTATTCCCAATATTTTCGCTACTTGTGATTGTGTTCTACTTTTATAATATCTTAATAATATTATTTGTTTTTCTCTATCTTCTAGGCCCTCTATTAATTGCTTTATTGATATTTTATTTACTATTTGAGTTTCCTCATCTATGTTTGTACTTAATCTATCCAAAATACAAATTTCGTCCCCATCCTTGTTGTATGCTGAACTATGTATTGATTCTATGGGATTATATGATTCCATAGCTAAGGTTATTTCTTCTTTTGAGGTTTTTAACATTTTTGCCATCTCTTCTATTTTTATTTCTCTTCCCTCTTTTTGCATATATTGCTTTTGTATTTCTAATATTTTACCTGCCAATTCTTTTATGCTTCTACTTACTTTTACAGGTCCATCATCTCTTATAAATCTTTTAATTTCTCCTAAAATATATGGCACAGCATATGTAGACAACCTAACTTCATATGTAGAGTCAAACTTTTTAATACATTTTATAAATCCAATCATTGCTATTTGATATAAATCTTCTACTTCATATCCTCTATCTTTAAATCTATTTACAATACTCCAAATAAGTCCTTTATTACTATTTATTAACTTTTCCATGGCTTTTTCGTTACCACTTTGTGCTGCAATTATATCTTTTATGTTATTATCGTATTTTTCATACATAGACTTACTTATCTTCCTCCCATGTTTGTAATTTCAATTCCTTCCTGTTCTAAATTTTCTTCCTTTTTTATTATTTTTTTCATAACAATTTTTGTACCAATTCCTAAAACAGACTCAATATGTACTTCATCCATAAAGCTTTCCATAATTGTAAAACCCATGCCAGACCTTTCTAAATTAGCTTTTGTTGTATATAACGGTTTCCTTGCAAGCTCTATATCTGCTATTCCTTTGCCAGAATCGGAAATTTCTATTTCTATTGTGTTTGCAAAAAGTTTTGCTGTTATCTTTACAATTCCTTCTGTATTCTCATATCCGTGAATTATACAATTTGTTACCGCTTCTGAAACAGCAGTTTTAATATCAGCCAATTCTTCTATGGTTGGGTCAAGTTGTGAGGCAAATGCTGCAACTGTAATCCTTGCAAATGCCTCATTATTTGATTTACTTAAAAATTCTAATTTCATTTCATTATCATATAAACTATGCATATACCTCTCCTTCTTTTAAACTAATTATTTTAGTAATTCCACTCATTTCTAAAACCTTGCGTACGCTTCTTGTAGCGTTTTCTATTTCTAGCTCTCCACCTAACATTTTAATCATTTTGTATCTTCCTATTATCATTCCTATCCCTGCACTATCCATAAAAGAAACTTTATTGAAATCAAGTATAACTTTTCTAGGCATATATCTGGTAATCTCATTATCTATCTTCCTCCTTATTTTTTCTGTAGTGTGATGGTCTATTTCTTCTATTATTTTTACGACCAACAGCTTGTCCGTTTTAATATAGTCAAATTCCAAATTCATTCCCCCTTTGTTTTTTGTTTATTATAATTATATATTCACTTCCATTTTTTTCCTAGAGCGAAACATTAGAACTTTTGCCGATTTTTGAGAAAGTTTCGACAAAATTCGCACAAAAAAAACTGCAGACTTTTAGATTTGTCTGCAGTTCCTCCTGTACAAAATGCTTTGCACAGGAGAACGGATTACGTCTCACGTTTCATACAATATTGTATGAAATATGAGATTTGTTTGATTGATAATGTCACTCCTATAAGGAGTGAGATTATCTCCCCCGCCCTGTATAGGGCCAGTTTTTTTTCTGCTTCCCTATACTCGGGGGAGTAATGCTCCTCCGCATACTTATAGTATGCGGATTGAGCATCACCGGAATTTTGAAATTCCGGTTCGTGGATATCAATCCACGCCTCATATGAAAGGCATGGATTATTGGTTTTTTCCAAGCTCACCAAGCTCTGGTGAGCTTTTTTCTTAGCGGTGCTAATTAGCACCGCTATTACTAGGAATATAATTCCTAGTAATATTTCCCGTCTTCTACGGGAAACTTCTTTTTTCATTTTGCCTCCTTCGACCACAATTGCGGTCTTTTTTTTGTTCCCAAATTTCCAAAGGAACTTATATATATAAGTATAACACAATTAACATAATTATGCAAGTTTCGATAATCTTTCTTCTACATTTTCTAGCATTTGCTTATATTTTTCTAATTTTTCTTTTTCTTCTTTTATTTTATTTTCTGGAGCTTTGTTTACAAAACCGGGATTTGATAACATTTTGCTAGCTCTTTCTACTTCCGCTTCTAGTTTTTGTTTTTCCCCTTGTAATCTTTTCTTTTCTTCTTCTATGTCTACCAATTCGTCAAATGGAAGATAGACTTCTAATTCTTCACTTAATACAGACATTGCATTTTGTGGTATGTTATTTTTATTGCCTTGTACTATTATTTTGTCTGCAAACCCTAATTTTTTAATGAATTCTTGGGAATCTATAATCATTTCTTCATCATTTTCAGTAACAAATATTAAAGTTGATTTTTTTGCTGGATGAACATTCATGTTTGTACGAATATTTCTTATTCCAATAATTATCTGTTTAATTTTTTCTATTTGCTTTTCTTCCTTTGCAAAATTAAACTCTTCACTATATTGGGGCCAACTTGATATCATTATACTTTCATCATTATTATACAATTTTGTATATATTTCTTCTGTAATAAATGGCATAATAGGATGTAATAACTTAAGGCTATCGCCTAAAACTTTGTTTAAAGTATATTGTGCAGCCTCTCTTGTTTTGTTTTCTTTATCATATAGCCTTGGTTTTACCATTTCTATATACCAATCACAAAATTCTCCCCATATAAAATCATATACCTTTTGTGTCCAAACACCTAAGTCATAATTGTTTAAGTTAATTGTTGTTTCTTTTATTAGTTTATTCAATTTTGACAATATCCACTTATCTTCATAGCATAATTTTTGTGGCATTGTATCATAATCTATTTCTTCCAAATTGCCTAATACGAACTTAGATGCATTCCATAATTTATTTGCAAAATTTGCTGCTGATTCAAGTTTTTCAGGCATATATCGTATATCATTTCCTGGTGATATTCCAAGGACCAATGAAAACCTTAGTGCATCTGTTCCATACTTTTCTATTATTTCTAGCGGATCTATTCCGTTACCTAGACTTTTAGACATTTTTCTGCCCAAACTATCTCTAACAATTCCATGAATAAATACATCCTTAAATGGTACTTCTCCTGTGTGTTCTATTGCTGAAAATATCATTCTTGCTACCCAGAAAAATATAATATCATATCCTGTAACTAATGTTGAAGTTGGATAAAAATATTTTAAATCTTCTGTTTGTTCTGGCCACCCTAATGTAGAAAAAGGCCATAAGGCTGAACTAAACCAAGTGTCCAGTGTATCTTCATCTTGGGTAAACTCAGTATTTCCGCATTTTTCACACTTATGTGGAATACTTTCGGTTACCATTATGTTATTACATTTAGTGCAGTAATATGCTGGTATTCTATGCCCCCACCATAATTGACGTGATATACACCAGTCTTGTATATTATCCATCCAGTTATAGTATATTTTGTCAAATCTTTCTGGTATAAATCTTGTCTTTCCATCTTTTACAGCTTTTATTGCTGGTTCAGCTAATGGCTTCATTTTAACAAACCACTGCTCAGAAATTTTAGGTTCTATTGTATGGTGACATCTATAGCATTTTCCTACATTATGTGTATAATCTTCTATTTTTACTAATGCCCCTATTTCTTGTAACTTTTCAACAATTCTTTTTCTAGCTTCATATATATCTAATCCTTTATATTCTGGTACTAAATTTCCCATTTTCCAATTTTCATCAAATACTTCTATTATTTCTAAATTATGTCTTTGGCTTGCAGCATAATCATTTGGATCATGCGCTGGTGTTAATTTGACACACCCCTTTGTTGCAAATCAATAATAAACTTACATTAATTGTTCCAATGGTTTAATTTTTAGATAAAGATCTATGCTTTTATCATCATGTATTTCTATTCTATCAATTATTTGTAAAACCAAATCTCTATCTATATTTTTTCTTTGTTTAATATAATTTTCAGAAAGTTTTTTAGCTTCCATTATCGTTTCGGTATTATTATCTTCTAAATATTTTTGATATGTATTTTGTATTTCAACTAATGTTGTATTCATTTCTTCCTTTTCTTTTTCAAATTTAGATGATAATTTTTGATATGTATCAACGGATATAACATCATTTAATCTATCCATATACAATTTTTCAATCTGATTATCTAATTTTCTAATTGCTGCCTCTGTTTTAGTTATTTTAATTTGTAATGTTTTTTCATAAGTTCCTATTTCTTTTCTTGTTTCATCAGTTGCTTTTTGAAAATTTATTTGCTTTATAAATTTTTTGCATATTTCTTCTATGGTATTAAGAACTTCTTCTTCCAATTTTAAATAATCAGTTGAATGTAAAGAACATACTCCTAAATTTCTATTTCTTCTATAATAAGAACATTGTGTGTATTGGTGGTGATAAAATGTACCATCCTTCCCAATTTTATCTCTTGTTGATATATTCATTTTGTGTTTGCAATCATAACACACTAATAATCCTCTTAATAGTTCTGGCGGTTTTTCAGATGCTCTCTTATAATTTCCAGCAATCATATTTTGTGCTTTATTCCATATTTTCTTATCAATAATTGGCTCGTGAGTTCCTTCAACAATTATCCATTGTTCTTTTGGAACTCTCGTCATCTTTTTACTTCTAAAACTTTTCTTTTCATACTTATGCTGTTCCATATTTCCAATATACATTTGACTAGTTAAAATATACTTAATAGTTCTGCCTGTCCATTGATATGGGCTTACTACTTTTGTAGTCATTGTTGTATAATTTCTATATATTGCAGGTGTAGGTATTTTATTTTCATATAATTTTTTTCTTACTGCATTTTGTGATCCAGTTTCTAAATACCAATCATATATTTTCTTTACAACATTAGAAGCATATTCATCAATAATTAAGTGATGTTTATCATTAGGATCTTTTAAGTATCCATATGGAGAATTATTGCTACCTATATACTCTCCTGCTTTTTGTTTCAATCTTTTTGAATTTTTAATATTTCTTGATAAATCTCTTGAATATTTTTCGTTCATAAAATTATTAAGAGGTGCATATTCGTTATTACTACTATAAGTATCATAAGTATCAACTTCTTCTTGAACAGTCATAAATCTCACACCAATTGATGGAAAGTAATAATCCATATAATAGCCACATTCAAAATTACTTCTACCTAAACGAGATAAGTTTTTCACTATGACAACTTTAATTTTACCATCTTCTACTTGTTCTAGTAGTTCTTTCCATCCTGGTCTATCAAAGTTTGTACCACTTCTACCGTCATCAATAAATTCTTTACATTTTTCACCACAGTTTCCTCTTAAATCAATAAATTGATTTATGATTCTCCTTTGATTTGCTATACTTTCACTTTCGTCAGCTAAACCACCTTTCTTTGATCTATCTTCCAATGATAATCTAAAATATTTAGCAATTTCATCAGGTTGATAGTCTTTTAATAAAGTTGAAAAATTCATTGTCATCCCTCCTTTTAAAAGAAGGATTATGACATCTAATCCATCAACTAAATGTACAATAGGTTATAGTAAATAACCTAATAACATTATAACATAGAAATTTTCATTTTTTATCATGAATCATCACTTTCCTTCTTTTTATTTAATAAATATCTTTTTAAATACAATATATAATCATTAGTTAATATATCTAAAATTGATATACCACTAGGATTATAGAAAACATTTATTTTCATTATTTTTCTCCTTTCATTTTTTCAAAGAACAAAAAAAGAATGGAAGTTTATTCCACTCTTTATATGTAAGCTTATTAATTAATTTTTATAATTTTGTATTTGTTTTGCTATATCATACCCATTAGATTGCGAATCAAATGAAATCATAGTTATTTTGTTTGTAAAGTATGTTTCATTATCATATCTAATAATAATTTCACTAAACACATCAAGTTTTTCATTAAAATCAAGTTTTTCGAATTGTGAATCAAGTTTTTTATCTTCTTTATCATATACTATACCTAATACATTACCATTATCTTCATAAGCATCTTTTGTATTGGTCAAACCATTGTATAACATAACAAAATATTCTAATAGTATCGTACAAGCATTTTCCGATAATCCAACCATATCCAATGTGAATATTTTAATATCATCATTTTCAACTAAATCAGGATTTGCTTCGTTCTTATCATTTATTTGACTATTGTTTAATAGTCCAAATATATAAATAAGAAATTTTAATTTGGTTATATCATCTTTTTTCTCTAATTCTTCAATTAATTTTTTTACATTTTCAGTAGTTTCAGTAATATACATAAAATCATTCCTCCCTTATATACTGTTTTTTACTTCATCAAATATTTTTTTTATTAATGTTTCGCTAATTAAATTAGCCATATCATCACTCGCAGTTTCATTATCCAATTCATTTAACATATTATTTACTGCTATAAATGTTGATATTTTGTTAGGTTCATCTTCTACGGTATCTTCAATAATATCTTTTATTACTGATGTCAACCAATCTAATAACCGATAATTTAATACAATTTTTTGTTCCAAAAAAGCATCTCCTTTCAAACAACGAATTAAAGCCGTTTTAAGAGGTTTTATTTTTGGGTACTTATAACTGTTCAACCTCACATATCAAGTTTAATACCGATTAAATTAGATATATTTAACGGCTTTTTTCTTTCGTTCCATTTATCACTTAAAAAAGTGAATTTTGCAAGAGTTTTTTTGTAAAAAATCTAAAAACTTTTATCTTTCTAATTCTTTTTCATTAACTTCTTCAACACTTCTAGTATTTTCTTGTTTATCTAAATCAAGTTCACTATCTATTCGTGCCTTTTCTTTTTGAAGTTCTCTAATTCTATCTTGTTGTATAAAAGGTTTATCAAGTTCATCTTTTATATCAATAAGTTGTTTTTCATTATAAGCAATTTGTTCTTTAACAGTATTTATCTTATTATCAAAACTTTTAAGCATATTTTCTAATTTATAGATATTTCCTATTTCATCTAAATTACTTATTTCAACTTTATATTTACCTGCACCTTTTATATATATAATAGGTTTATACCATAAGTCATCTTTTGTTCCTACAATATCAAAACCACTTATTTGTCCTAATAAAGTTTCTGAACCTGTTTTTAGTAATGAAAAACTTTCATATAACTTTGTACTAGCATCTTTTCTTGAATCATATATTTTATCTCTAATCATTATCATAAAATTATCTCCTGATAAATCTTTAACATTTTTAATATCTTCTTCAAGTCCATTTAAGTATTGATTTTGATATTTTAATTGTCTTGGTATTTCACTATTATATTTAGATTCAAGTTCTATATGAGATTTATCATATCTACTTTTAGATAAATAAAGTTGCTTTAACTCATTTTCAACTTTAAATTTTTCCAATATTAATGGATTACCACTTGCAAGAGCTTTTACTTCGGCATAAGTCAAAGTATCTCTATCTAAATCTTCAGCAGTTCTTCCACCACCATTACTATTAGCCATTATTTGATTTATGAAAGTTGATTTAGTTTGAATCAATTGATATGAATAAGCATCAAAACTTCCTTCGGTTACATACCTATATATTTCAACTTCTGCATTTTGATTTCCTTGTCTTAATATTCTACCTTCTCTTTGTTCTATATCAGAAGGTCGCCACGGACAATCTAAATGATGCAAAGCAATCAATTTATCTTGAACATTCATACCTGCTCCCATTTTAGAAGTTGATCCTATAAGTATTCGTTTTGTACCATTTCTCATATCTTCAAATAATTTCAATTTTTGAGGGTTAGTTTTAGCATTATGAATAAACTCTATTTCTTCTTCTGGTACACCTTTTGCAATCAATTTGTTTTTAATATCATCATAGACATTAAAAGTACCATCAGTTTTAGGTGTAGATAAATCACAAAAGACAAGTTGCGTTAACTTTTCCTCTTTATTTTCTAACCATACTCTATAAACATTCTCTACTGCCATATTAATTTTTGAATTAGGTAAATCTGGCATACTTGGATCTATCATTCTTAAATCAAGTGCTGCTTTTCTACCATCATTGGTAACAAGTAGCATATTATCTTCTCGTGGATCACAACCATTTCTAATTCTTTCACTTCGTTCTGCTAATTTATCTACATACTCTCCTAATTCTTCACTTTTAGGTGCTACTATTGTTTTATAATCTCCGCCTTTTAATTTAGGTGTAGGTAAATCTAGCATCTTTGAAGTTTTAATATCAGCAACTTCTTTAAATAAAGTCATTAACTCTGGAATATTAAAGAATTGAGCAAATCGTGCTTTCGTTCTAAAACCACTACCATCAGGAGCAATTTCAAAACTATTAACTACCTCTCCAAAAGTTGATGCCCATTCATCAAAATGTTCTAATCCCATTTCTCTTAACCTATCAATTTGAAGATATTTTTGCATTGCAAATAATTCTCCCATTGAATTAGATATTGGAGTACCTGTTGCAAATACTGCTCCTTTACCTCCGTTGTTTTCAAGTATATAACTTATCTTCATAAATAAATCAGTTGCTTTTTTACTTTCACTATTATTTATTCCTGCAACATTTCTTATTTTTGAATACATTGGTAAATTTTTAAACATATGTGCCTCATCTACAATTAACTCATCTACTCCAAGTTCTTCAAATGTTACTACATCATCTTTTGGTCTATCTAATAATGCTTTTAATTTAGTATCCATACTTGTTTTAATTTGTTCAAGTTTTTTAACACTTAAACCATCACCAGATTCTGCTTTTATTCTTTCAATAGCATTAACAACTTCTTCTATTTGTTCTTCCATATGTTTTTGTTCATATTCTTTACTCATAGGAATTAATCCAAAACTTGAATGAGCAATTAAAACTGCATCCCATTCTCCTGTTGCTATTTTTCCCATAAGTTTTTTTCTTCTTGTCTTTTCAAAGTCTTTTTGAGTAGCAACAAATATGTTTGCAGTAGGATATAATTTTAATATTTCATTAGCCCATTGTCCTAACAAATGATTAGGTACAACAAACATTGGCTTACTAACAATTCCTAGTCTTTTTAATTCCATAGCACTAGCAATACATTCATAAGTTTTTCCTGCTCCAACTGCGTGAGCAAGTAAAGTATTACCACCATATAAAACACGAGCAACTGCATTTTTTTGATGTTCTCTTAATTCTATATTCGGATTCATACCATCAAAAGTAAGATGACTACCGTCAAACCCTCTTTCTCTCATACAATTAAATTGTTCGTTGTAAAGTTTTGTTAGTCTATTTCTTCTATCTTCATCTTTCCAAATCCACTCTTTAAACTCTTGTTTTATTAGTTCTTGTTTTTCTCTTGCATTTGCAGTTTCAACAGGATTTACAACTCTCCTATCATCTTCTAATGTATCATAAACTGTTACACTTTGAAGATTTAAAGCATTTTTAATTAATGATAAAGCATCTGCTCTATCAGTTCCCCAAGTATTTGTATTTTTAACTCCATAACCATATAAACCACTAGCTTGAAATAACCAAGTATTTACTTCTTTGGCATATTTTATTTTTAATCTACTTTTATTCCAACTTTGAATATCTAATAATTCACAACAAAATTGATGATACACATCTTCTGGTATCCAAGTTGATCCTAACTTTACACTTATCTCATCATATTCAAGTGGTGTAGGTTGTACTCTTTCAAGTGCAAAAATATTTTTATCATATTTATTATCTTCATTTATTGATCCAGCATAATTAAGTTTATGTTTTACATTACCACTTAAATATTCACTAGCTATAACCCACCCTTTATTAAAATCATTAAGTTTTTCAGGATCTTGATAGATTAGATTATCAAGTTCATCAATCATTTCTTCTTCACTTTTTGGATATAATGTTTTCATATATTCAAAATCAACACAACCACGATTATTAAGGGAATACTTTAAAGCATCTTCTGCATTTTCTGCACTTGTTATTACTTTACTTTTTCTTATTGTCCTTTTTGTAAAGACATCTCCTTTTTCATATTTAGGTTTATCATTTTCATCTTCATCATCTTTACTAACTTTATTTTCAATAGATGTAAGTAAATAATAATCAGGATCACTATCAAATGCTCTTGCATTTACACTATCATTAATATAACCATATCTTTTATAAAACTCATCATATTCTTTACTTAACTTTTCTTGTGCTAGTGATAATTCTTCATCACTACCATCACGAAGTTGAATATCAAATACTTCTCTTAAAGCATTTTTAACTTTACAAAGACCTATAATTCTTTTAGCAACCATACCATCTTGAATAGAATATGGTACTAAACTAGAAAATGACCTCTGATAAATTATATCTTTACCATCTTTATTGATAATAGTAAAAGCATTGTTCTTAATACTATCATCTGCATCTAATACTTCATAATCATTTTTTTCGTTTTGAATATAATTTGTTTGCTCGTAAATATTACTAGGTAAATGTTCTATTGCTTGATTCATTAAAACATTTATATCTTCATCTATTGGAGATAGTGTATTATCATAACCATAAGCAGTAGATTGAAGTTCCATTTTACCAAGCATCATATTTGGATTATCAATATAATAATTATTTATTGTTATTCCATCTTGATATTCACTTGTATAAATCCACTTTTCATCACTTATATCTTGTTTTAATTCATCTCTCTTTTTTAAGAAAATAATATCAGATGTAACCTTTGCATTTGCATTAGAAGTAAATGTATTATTTGGTAATCTAATTGCTCCTAAAAACTCTGCTCTTTTAGCAATATATTCTCTTACTCTTGTATCTTTTTTATCTAATGTTCCATCAGTAGTTATAAAAGCAATTATTCCACCATCTCTAACTTTATCTAATGTTTTTTGAAAGAAATAATCGTGAATTAAAAACTTATCTTTATATCTTTTATCATAGACAGTATTATTTCCAAAAGGAACATTACCAACTGCAACATCAAATAACTCATCTGCTACTTTTGAATTTTCATAACCTGTTATTTCTATTTTTGCATTAGGATAAAGTTTTTTAGCAATTCTACCACTTATGCTATCTAACTCAACACCATATAATTTAGATTTATCAAATTCACTAGGTAATCTTCCAAAGAAATTACCAATAGCACAACTTGGCTCTAAAATATTTCCTTTTTCAAATCCGAATTTTTTTAATGTTTTATATATTCCATCTATTGCCATATTTGGAGTATAGAATGATGATAAAGTAGAATGTGCAGCTGCTTTATATTCTTCTTCATTTAATAGAAGTTTTAATCTTTCTCTTTCAGTTTTCCAATTATCTTTTCTTTCATCAAAAGCATCAGCAATTCCACCCCAACCTACATAACGAGATAAAATATCTTGTTCTTCTTTTGTTGCATTTCTATCTTCACTCTCTAACTCTTTTAAAAGTTCTATTGCTTTTATATTATCTTCAAATCTTGATTTAGCACCAAAACTTGTATCAACTTTATCATCACTAATGTGATAATTTATTGGTGGATATTCTTCTTTAATTTCTTCTCCATTACTATTATAACTATGTTCTTCTATCACATTGGTTTCTATACCATCTCTTGTTGGTATTATTTCAGTAGTAGTAACCTTATAATCAAAATCATTATCTTCTTCATCTTCAATAATAGAAGATACCTCTCTATCAATTTGTTCTAATTCTTGATTATCAATTTCATTTTGATCTACCATTTTTGTGCTTGGTATAGACATATCAAATTGTTTTTCATCAAAATTATTCCAATAAATATGTATTAAGTCAGGAGATATATAAATAGAAAAGTCTTTATCTTTATATAATGATTGAATAAAAGCATTATTTTTTATACCTTCATTTAATTTTATTTCATCAGTCTTATCAGAATTAAAATATGAAAAAGCATTTTCTCCCATATCTGCAAGTGGACTAGACAAAAGTATAGATAAGTTTCTTTTGTTAGATTTGATATGTTCCCATACTTGTAATTCAACATTACGAATTTCAAATGTATTTTGATATTTAGTATCAAAAGAATTAAATATATCACATATCTTATTTGCAAGTTCTTCTTCTCTTGGAGCAAATAAACTCATTTGCTCTACATTATCATTGCTATTATTTAATTCGTGAACATTATCAAAATGTTCTTCTTCCATTTTAGTAAATTCTTCATCAAATTTTTCTTCACTAACTTTTTCATTATCAAATGACAAAGTTTTTTCTTCTTGAATTGGATTTACTTTTCTCTTAAATGAATGCTCATATCTATTAACATAACTATCATATATATTTTCTAATATTCCATTATTAAATGGTGTATTAACTTCTATACCAGATAAAAAGTTTTGTTTTTCTTCATTACTTAATATATTGTCATCTTTAAATTGAAAAAGCACATTGGTTTGAATATAATTTTGTATATTTTCAAGACTTGTTGCTTTTTCTATAAAATCATTATATATAGTAGCAGTTTCCTTATTGGCAATTTGCATACATTTTAAAATATCATCACTATCCATTTCTTCTAATAGTTCATAAGAGTTTGGTAGATTATATATATTAAAATTAGCTTTTGCTAAAAAAAGTGAAGTCATTGTTTTTGCAACGAACTCCACTTCATCTGCCGACATTGTCATATAATTATTCATTATTTGCTTTATAGATATTTCATAAAAAGTATCATAAAAGTTTTCATACAACGATTTATTATCATCATTCGTAATACCTACATTATCTTGATAATACTCTAACAAAGATTTATCTACAAAATGATTATAATTCCATGTTCTATATTCTTTACCATAAGTTTGTCTTATATCAAAAACATAACCTTTCCAATTATTAATAATTATTGGTATTCCTTTACTTTTAGGTTTAATTCTTCTCCCTACTTCTTCACTATTCCATTCATCAAATGTCATAAATGTTCTACCATTTGAATTGTAGGTATATAGATTAAGTACATTATCAACACTATACTTATCTAATATTTTTGACCAATAAGCAATAAACTTATTCCAACTATTATTATCTAATTGTATATTCTTTAAAGTTTCATCTCTTATAGATAAAAACTCTCTAAAAAAGTCATTATTCATTTTTTACACCTTCTTTCATATTTCTTTTTCTCTATCAATTAAAAAAATCTCTATCAAAGAGTTTCTATTTTTTCTATTAACTTTTCCTTTATCAGATATTGCATTATAACCAAAATCTAATCTACTACTTAATTCTTCTAATTCTTTTAAATCATTAGTTGATAATGGTGGTGCTAAAAAAAGTTGAGCAGTAATATCATTTTCATCTTTTACATACTCAACATTAAAATCAATCTTGCCAAATATCTTTATAACTTCATTTATAATAGATACTAATTTAGTTTTCTTTTGTGATTCAACAGTATTAAGTTTTGGCTCTTGTTCATTATTATCATTAAACTTTAATTGTTCTACTGTATAATAAGTATCAACTAATCTTTCAAGAGGTCTTATTGTTCTTTCAATAAAACCTTTTTTATAGCAACTAAACTTTTGATAAATAACAGTATCACGAAATATTGGATAACCTACTGTTGAAAAAATTATTGTCTTATAATGTAACTGTTTTATTTCATCGGCAGTTAATAATCTTCTTGAAATTAAACTTGTTCCTTTACTACCGTTATTATTCATTAAACTCATTGAATAATTTAATGAAGTAGTTTCTACTCCGTGATTACCTAATCTAGAACTTATTGCTTCAGCAGTTTCCTGTGTATTTGTTTTTAAATAAGCAAGTCCACAGTTGTCTTGTATAATTTGACTAACTTCTTTTCCATATAAATTATCTAATTGAGCAAAACTTTGCAAAAAGAATTGAAAATACATACCCCTAGATCTAGCTACTGATACTATCGTTTCAATGTCTTGTAGTGGTGGTGTATTTGCAAATTCATCTAATAAAAATACTAGTTCAGTTGGTAGTTTCTTATTAGGTTGCATATTACATAATAATACTAACCTTTTATATATTAAAGATACTACTACTGATACAAGAGTATAATAAATCTTTGACTCATCAGGAATACAACAATATAAAACTGACGGCTCTTTACCTAATATATCAAAATCAAAATCAGAATTAGATGTAATATTCTCTACATTAACATCATCAAATAATGTCATTCTTTCATTGAATATACTAGTAATACTTTTATAAGTATTCTCACTAGTAGATATAATTGGTATTAACTTATCTTTACTTCTGCAACCATAATGTTTTGCCTCTACATATTTTCTTAATACTTTAATATTTTTATCAGTCATTGAACTATTTTGAAATTTTTTCATTGATGTAAGAGTTATTTGTTCTCTTTTAATTTTTCCATCAGCATAATCTTCCAAAAATAAAAAAATGATACCATATAACAAATCACTTGCACTATTATTCCAAAATGCTTCTTTTGCAGTTTTATCTGCCATAATCATAGTGCATATATCATTTACAATTTGATTACATTGTGCATAGTGAGTTATTGATTCATTTTTATACTTTATTTTTAATTTTTCATCATTCTCTTTTTGACTTAATTTATCGTTTTTATCAAATAATTCATATTCAATAATAGCAGTTTCAAGCAAGTTAGAATGATTAGATAACTCTGGATTTCTAAAATCCAATGTAAAAATATTATATCCATTGTCTTTAAACATTTGACTAGTAGTAGAAAATATTTCTCCTTTTGGATCAGTTATAAATACACTCTTTTTATTTTGTGATGTTGCAATAAAACTACATTGTGGGATTACGGCAGTAACGGATTTCCCACTTCCAGTAGATCCTAAATATATCCAATGTGGTGTATTCATATCAAACCATACATATTTATTATCTTTTGAATAATATACAGGAAAACCACTATTCACAATATGGCTAACTTGTTCTTTTTGAAAGTTTTTTTCTATTTCTTGTTTTGTTGCCCATCTTGCACTACCGTGTTCATTATTATCTTTTATCTTTTGTCTAGTTATAAGTGGCTCAATAAAATACAAAAATATAATTATTAAAGCTACTATAACTAAAATAACTATATAAAGAAATGGCATAACTATCTATCCATTTCTTCTTGTTCCATTGCAATTCTTACATCATCTAACATATCTTCATCAATAACTTTATAATCTTTTATTTCAATTTCTCCAAGTTGCAATCCCATTAGTCTATCAATAATATCTTTTCTAACATTAGGATTACACCTATCTAAAAAATAACCTGTTGTTGTAAGAATAGGAGTATCAAGTAATGGATTTTTAAAGTCATATACTTTTAAGTTTTCAGTATGTCCTAACTTTTCATTTACATCAACAATTATATCTGGTAAATCTTCATATCTTGCTACAAATTCTTCACTACCATTATCAATGTAAACTAGTTTTTCATCACTATTAAGTAATTGTTTTATTTCTTCTTCATTATACTGATTTAGTATTGCCTGATTTTCCATCATTCTCATCTCCTTTAATTAAATCATTTAAAAAATCATTTTCACATTTTATTGATTCTATATAAACATTTGCTAAGTATTTAATTAATTTATCTTTATTACCTTTTACTTTTGTCTCCATCTTACTTATACTTCTTATATTATCTTTTATTCTGCAATTAATTCTTAAAATTATTTTATTATAATCTTTAATTGTTTCTTGCATATTTGCAAATTCTAAATTCAATTTTGAAAAATCCATATTTACACCTTACCTTTCTAATTCTTCATCTTTATAAAACTCATAATCATCATCAGAAATTGCCTCTAAAATATCAGAATAATCAGAATCTTCAATTTTATCTAAAAATGAATTATCATTTATATAACAATTAGTTAAGAAATGAGCAATTTCAGATTGAGATAACTTATACCCATTATCTTCAAGATATAAATCATAAGCCAATTCCTGTAAATCAACTGCAACTTTATCAGTTATTTCATAGTCTTGATTTTTAACAACATCATAAATACTGTCATAAATACAATAAACAGTTAAATGAGATTTATCTTCATTTGATAATCTCTTATACATTTCTAATATGTTCATACTTTTCCTCCTCTCTTGAACACCTACTTGATACAACACAAGCAGAATAAATAAAAAGCAATAAGAATAATCCTATTGCACCTAATATAATTAATAACATTTCATTTTTCCTCTTTTCTATAATTTTTCTTTTAAACATAAAAAAAGACTACCTCCCATTGGTAATCTATTATATTATACCATTTAAAAAGCAAATCTTCTATACAATTTGATTTGCTTTATGAATTAGAATTTATAGTTATTTAATTTGATAATAATTTTTATTTATATCCAATTGAATATCTTTAATTTTAATCATTTCATCAATTGTTACAAAAGCATATCCTTCTTTTTCTAATCTTTCCATAGCAAGTAAAGCTCCATCAACTGATGTTTCATATAAATCGTGCAATAATACTATTGCTCCATCATGAGCATTACTGACAATATAGTCTGCTATTCTATCTTTATCTTTATATTTCCAATCTTCTGTATCTAAATCCCATAAAATTGTGTACATATTTGATATATTTTTTATATTAGAATTTATATTTCCATAAGGTGGTCTTAAATATATAGTTTCACTACCAGTTATATTTTTAATTGTCTCATTAGTTTTCTTTATTTCATCCATAACAGAATAATTATCTAACTTTAAAAGATTAGAATGACTATAAGTATGATTTCCTATTGTATTCCCCATTTTATAAGCCTTAGTCAATGTATCTTTGTAATTTTCAACTCTACTTCCTAATACGAAAAATGTTACACGTGCATTATATTTATCTAAATTATCAAGTAATTTATTTGTTCCAATATAACTAGGTCCATCATCAAAAGTAAAAGCAATTAGTTTTTTATTACTAAATTCTTTTAAGTTCCTATTGTTATCTTGTTTTATACTATTTTTTTTACTATATTTCAAATATTTATTTTTAATTATACCATTTAATTCATCATAAGGAATTACTATTTTTATTTCGCCCGCTGCATAATAAGCAATTTGATAAGGAGGAAAGATAAATTCTAAACCATCATCTATGAAATTAAAATGTTCAAAATTATTCAAATTACAAGATAATCCTTCTTTAACCCCTTCTTTATCAAAATTTAAATTATTATCATCACTATATTTCATAACATAATAATAAGAAAGATTAGCAAGTTTATCTAGGCTTGTATCTTTTTCTAAAAAATCCTTAATAGATACTATTTCATCGCTTTCTTTATTATAGTAATATGATTTATCATATCTAACATTGTGAGCTCCGCCAGTATATTCACTA
>ULWN01000150.1_pt1 | contig 37592 bp, 34 predicted proteins | sample 1960371 | NCBI WGS metagenome assembly ULWN01 (sample SAMEA4835813, study PRJEB28245) | human gut metagenome | biome: gut microbiome; material: fecal sample | place: Denmark | collected 2008 | reverse complement strand
ACAAGCCGTTTCATCATAGACTGCTTTTCGGCGGGGCTTGCAAGCTGAATAATCAGCGTGCCGTCCTCGCGTTCGGCGCAAGCCTTTCCCAAATCGGATTTTATCCGTTCGGGGTTTGTTGTGCTTACCACCAACTTATCGCGCACGTAATTTCTCTTTATTTCAAGCAAATCTCCGCTGATTGCAACCCTGCCCGCGCTTAAGATTGCGATACTGTCGCAAAATTCCTCTATGTATGCCATCTGGTGACTTGAAAACAAAACGATTTTCCCCTTTGCAATCTGCTCCTTGACAACATCTTTCAGAAGCATTGCGTTTACGGGGTCAAGTCCCGAAAAAGGCTCGTCAAGAATGACAATATGCGGATCGTGCGCAAGAGCCGTTATCAGCTGAATTTTCTGCTGGTTTCCTTTTGAAAGGGTATCGAGCCGTTTATTGCGGTATTCCGTCATACCGAGCCTGTCCAGCCAGTAATCCACCGCCTTGACCGCTTCTTTTGCACTCAACCCTTTCAGTTCCGCAAAATATGCAAGCTGGTCAATAACAAGCTTTTTCGGGTACAGTCCTCTTTCTTCGGGAAGATAGCCAAGCCCGATTTTGTGATAATCAATCGGCTTTCCGTCCAGAAGCACCTCTCCGCCGTTTGCGGGAAACACATTCATAATAATACGGATAGATGTCGTTTTACCGGCGCCGTTTCTGCCGAGCAGCCCGAACGCTTTGCCGCCCTCTGCCGTGAAAGAAACACCCTTGAGAACTTCTTTCTCGCCAAAAGACTTATCTATATTGTTTAATTCAAGTATCATATATCTCATCCTCGCCGATTGTAATTTTATTCTTGCAGACTGGATTGATTTGGAAATGTTTTTATGATGTCATATTTATAATCAATCACGCGGCTTTTAACGTTACGATACGTTATGGATCAAGTCCGTTGTTCTTTTGTGATTCATTTCCTCGTCGTTACTTCCTTCAAAAATAACAAAAAAGCGCAAGGGAAAAGTCATTTCTCTGCGCTTGTAATCTTATTGTGTTTCATTGGCGGTTACCTCCCGTCGAGAGTTTTGGTTTTAATAATTTGTTGGTTTTTTGTTCTGCTTCTTTATCTTGTTCTTGATGTTTCAGTATCTATCTCTATACGGATATTATCAAGTATATTATAGCACAAAATTTTTATTTTTTCAAGCCTTAATGCGCTATTCTACGGCTGTATCTGCTATATTACCTCGATTCTCTATCTGCTGCTGCAAGGAGTGGGCGACGGCAGCCAACCGCTGATCAGTCAGTATTACGGAGAGAAAGACCAATCTTCCGTTCGGGCTACCCGAAAGCTGGCATATTTGACCGCTGCTGTGATTACGGTAGTCTGTATGGTCGGCGTCTATCTTGCAAGAGCAAAAATCGGCATTCTGTTTGGTGCTTCGGCGGAGACAAATGCCGGGGTCATTCAATATCTTCCGTTTTTCCTCGCAACGCTGCTGTTTCTGGCGTTTGTCCGCATTACGACTTCCTATTTCTACGCAACGGAAAAGAATGCTCTGTCCTATCTTCTTGTATATGCCGAGCCGCTCGATACGCTTCTGATGCTTCTGATTCTTCCGCCAATGCTGAAGCTGACCGGCGTATGGCTTGCCGTACCGATTGCGCAGGTTATCACCTTTGTGATTGCCTGCGTTGCCAAGCGGCGTGTGGATGCTAAAATTTGGAGTAGCACTATGGCAGGGTAGAAAAGCGGCACTTATCTTTTGCATGACCTGTGCCTGCAAGAAGATAAAAACCATACATCCCCATTTTTGACACCGCTTACAGGCGAGAAAATCCCCAATATCCAACCCTAAACTGCGCACAAATCTACCCTATCCATCTGTCCTATATTTTTGCCTCGACATGCCAGCAAACCGCTCGCCCTTTGATTGATAGATTTATACTTCATCAGGATAGTATTTGATTCTTTCGTAATTATTTAGGTAGTATTTATTTGCGTTGACTTATCTGCCGTCTATGCATATGGATTGCACTATTCCGTGATACACAACACAGAGTAGCCGGTGCTCGGCTTTGCGTGTTCTTTTTCGGTTTGATTAGTTATCGTTCAATTCCGTGAAGCACAAAGATGCGTCCTGCGTGCAAGGCTTCGAATGCAACTCTCAAAATCGCCAGAAATGAAAAAACTCTGTGCCATGTTTGATATGCAGCACAGAAACTTCCTATGTTGTAGAAGGTAATGGACAGCGGACTTGTCCTTCGCCAGATGCCCAATATAGGCTTTGCGGTGGATTTTTGATTGCATCCGCACCGCTATTTTTCTTGTCATGCTTTATATAAGGTTGTCGTTCAAGTTCTTTTTGGTAAAGACAGATGAGGGTTTTTACTTGCCAAACTGTTCCTTGTCTATCAGATTGCAGATACCCAATTATAATAGACAAAGGAGCAGTTTATCTATGGAAAAAGAAATTTCAAAAGGCACTCAAAAGTTCTTATGGCATATGGTCTCATTTGTTGCGGTATTTATTATCGCATTGGTTGTTCTATGCCGCTTTTTGCCCGAACCGAACCGTACAGCTACCACAGATCCGAATTTGCAGGTAAGCACATCACAAACAGACAGTACATCTACGGATTTTGATTCGGTAAAAGAGCGTGTGGACCGGGCAAATAACACTACAGGAAAAGAAGTGAAAAGCCTTTATATGGGCGAGGGCAAATCATCCATGCAGAAACAGCTTGAAACAAGGCTGTTTTTCAATACCGTAAAGAACATACTGATTTGCGTTTTGCTTGCCGTGGTGATTATCGCACTTCTGAAAAAGGGTTTCAGTCTCAAAAAGATCAAGAAGATTCTGGACGAGGATGACGAACTTACGGACAGTACGCAGCCCGCCAAAACTCCGGAAAAAGCCGAGACAAAGGATGAGCCGACAAAGGACGATGCAGACGATACAGTTGCTTCGGAGGAGAGCGATAATTCCGACGAAGAAGAACCGCCGATTGTTGAGCCAAAGGAGCCTGACGAACAGGAAGTTGCCGAAAAGTGTAAGCTGTAACAGACGAAGAGAGAGGATGTGGGTGATCCTCTCTCTTTTTTACTTGCCAACATAGTGATCGGATAACAGAATGTCAGAGCAACTTTAAAATAGAGTAAGGAGGAATAGTTTATGCTGATGCCGGAAAACTTTGAAATTCGGGATAACGGTGTGCTCGTGATTTTCGTAAATGAGGTTGAGTATGAGTTTGTTGAAAAGGACGACTTTATTTACAGCGACAAAAAGAAAATCATTCTCAAGCATCATGCTGTTATCAACCTGGCAAACAACGCGAAAATCAAGGTGGGGCCGCCGGTGCTGCTAAGCAGTCACGACTCAGGCAGTTTTGTTTTCTGCCGTGAAGCGGTGATGAACGACGGGACAAAATATTGTGCTGTCGGGGAAGCAAACGGTGTCAAGGATAATCTGTGGAGCGAATATCTGCAGCAGTATCCTGCGGAAACAGCAGATAACCGCGCTTATGAGCGCGCAGTACTCGGAATCGTCGGACTGTATGGTAAGGTGTATGGCGGAAGTGAAATTCCGTTCGCTGACGAAAACCTACCTGCGGCGGCTGCGGAAAAGGCGCCCGAAAAGCAGCCGGAAGAACATCATACGGAACAATCGGCAGAAAAAACCGATGAAACTCAAACCGCTTCTCCGGAGGCACCGACCGGGAATCTGCCGAAATGGTGGAATGATATCGGTGTCGGGCTGTATACGGACAAGCAGCTTGATCCGGATACATTTATCGTTACGCAGGGACAGTGCAAGGGGAAAAACTGGACGGTCAAATATCTGTATGACTATAACTACAAAAGCTGCTGGTATTTTGCCACCAGGGATCTTGAAAACGCACCGAGCGAAGACTTCACCAAGCAGGTATATGCCTGCCGGCGCGCCGTCAAAAAATATGGCATCAAACCGGAGGAAAAGGCTGCGTAAGCAGTCTTTCCTACATAGCCCGATTGAATAGGCAAAAATAATTATATTTGGAGGTGATAGCTGCAATTTCTGCGAAGTACAAAGTTATTTATGCAGATCCGCCGTGGCAGTTCAAAACATATTCCGAGAAAGGACTTGGAAAATCGGCAGACCAACATTATCCGACAATGTCGCTGAGCGACATCAAAGCATTGCCGGTATCGGAAATTGCAGACAAAGACTGCGCTTTGTTTTTGTGGACGACCATACCGTTTTTAAGGCAAAGCTTCGATGTAATGAAATCCTGGGGATTCGAGTATAAGACAGTGGCATTTGTGTGGATCAAGCGTAACCGAAAGTCGGATGGTCTGTTTTGGGGAACAGGATATTGGACGCGGGCTAACAGCGAGATCTGTATGCTGGCGACAAGGGGTAACCCCAAGCGCGTATCCGCAAGTGTGCACCAGGTCATAATCTCACGCATAGAGGAGCACAGTAAAAAGCCGCAGGAAGCGAGAGAACGTATCGTAAAGCTGATGGGAGATGTTCCGAAAATCGAATTGTTTGAGAGGCAGAAAGTCGATGGGTGGGATGTCTGGGGTAACGAGGTGGACTGTGATGTCGAGCTGAACGGGGTGGGCGTATGAAAAAGTATCAAATTATTTATGCAGATCCGCCATGGCGATATGACAGAAGCGGAGTGCAGGGGTCGGCGGAAAAAATCTACCCAACCATGACGCTGGAGGATATTTGCAATCTTCCGGTTGCCGACATTACAGATACGGATGCGGTGCTGTTCCTGTGGGCGACATTCCCTAAGCTACGGGAGGCTCTGCAAACAATAAAATCGTGGGGCCTTCAGTATAAAAGCGTCGCATTTGTCTGGCTCAAAAGAAATAAGAACGGACAGGGCTGGTTTTACGGTCTCGGCTTCTGGACGCGGGGAAACGCTGAAATTTGCCTGCTTGCAACAAAGGGGCATCCGAAACGAAGATCGCGCAAGGTGCATCAATTTATCATCAGTCCGCTGCGCAGTCACAGCCAAAAGCCGGACGAAGCCAGAGATAAGATACTTGAGCTTATGGGTGACTTGCCGCGAATTGAACTGTTTGCGAGGAGAAAAACAGACGGTTGGGATGTGTGGGGGAACGAAGTGGAAAGCGATATATCATTGACGCAGGAAAAATAAAAAATACCGAAAGGGGCTTGCCAAATCAAAAAGTATGTATTATATTCTCTCAGCAATTTATGAAAACGGCGATTTGTTAAGGAGGAAGCGTAAATGAATCATAACCGCGATATCGGGATATCCGACGGAATGCTGCGCAAAAACATTTATCCCGGACTTCGTGTCCGTATCGTCCTGAAGGCTGATCAGAGAAGCGGCAAGCTGACCGAAGGTGTCGTTCGGGATATTCTGACGAATGCCGAATATCATTCAAGAGGTATCAAGGTCAGACTTACAGACGGAAAAATCGGCCGTGTACAGCAGATTATAGATTAGGCGGTGACGGCGTGGGAAAATCGGGAGAAGGCATTTATAAACCGATAGACAAAATCACGGGAGTATCGTGGAACTTTGTCAGGCTCGTATGCGGAAGGCATACCGATAAGCGGCCCGGATTGATTTTGGAGAATAGAAACGGCGGACCGTATTATCGGTGTGAAACGAAAGATTGTGCATTTGCATTCCCGGCCGCAGTGCACGAAAGATTACTTGATGAAATCATAAAAATACTGAATGCGAGGGGCAGTGTAATCGGCTATACTTGGAGAAAGCAGATATTGGGGCATGTTTACTCGTTTGAAATATTTGAATATGACTATGAAACCGGAGTGACAGTCGGCGTCAATCGCCTGCACTGAGGTAAAGCCGTTGCGTAAATGCAGCGTCTTTTGCTTTTTATATCCGTCATACACTGCAAAATTAAGATTGGAGGTAATAGTTTTGCTTGAAAAATACAGTTATCAAACACAGATCGTATTTCAACAGCTTGAGTGCCCGATAACCGAAACGCTTCTTTGCGGAATAGACATCGGGTACTCCGGCATTAAAATTCAAAGCCCGTATAACGCCTCGACAATTCCGAGCATCGTGGTAAAGGAACGGCACGATGCGCCGCTGCTTGTCGGAGCTGAGGATATACGGTACAGGGATGAAAAAGGGAGGGTTTGGTATGTAGGCTCTCTTGCCAAAAAGACATTATTGCAAGGCAGTACGGCGGTCAAGCCGACAATGCTGCTCGGACGCCAACGGGTACAGTCGGAGGATTTTCTTGTGCAGCTGCGTGTAGGGCTGTTCTTTGCAAAATTGAAAGACCTGCCGGAGGGTGGATATGATATTGACGACAGACCTATAAAAGTACAAACCGGATTGCCGCCTGAGTTTATTGTGCAGGATTCGGAAGAACTGCGGAATAAGTTTGTCGGGGAGCATAAGTATTCGATCAAGGTTGGAAAACGGCCTTGGGTCAATATCCGAATCAAGCTTGACACAAAGGATGTATTTATCTGTAAGCAGCCGTTCGGAACGCTTATGGCAAGCGTGATCAACTCAGACGGAGTGATGACCAATCCGGCACTTCTTAAAAAGAATGTGCTGATCCTTGATGCCGGTTTTCATACGACCGATACCTTCCACTGTATACAGGGGACACGGGAGGGCATTGCGCTCACCTGGGAGAATTATGCGATGCAGGAGGTCTATCAGCGAACCTGCGATAACATCCTTGAAGCCAGCGGAAACCGTGCGGATATATCCGTTTACAGCCTTGAAAAGGCTTTTGATAAGGGAGTGATCCACTATGGCCCTAAGAAGATTCCGTACGATTTCACGAAGGATTTTTACCGAAATCTCAAAACGGTGTGCGTAGAACTTCTTGACGAGCTGAATACGGCTTATAACAGTATGATGAATGTGGATGTTATTCTTCTGACAGGCGGGACCGGTGTTGCGTGGGAAAAGTATATCCGGGAGTATTATAAGGACACGCAGGCACTTGAAATTACTCTGGCGGGGGATGCAAAGTCAGCTTCAAGAGCAAATGTGATGGGATACTATAATCTGCTTGTTTCCCGGAGCAGATAATGGAGAAGGAATTCAGGCTGCATCTTCGTCTGACCGAAAAAGATCGGGATTTGTGCCGATGGAGGCACTCCGTTAAAAACAAAATGCTAACATATTATATTTGTCAGATACTCACGGCGGAGATGCGTGGTGAGATTGCCTTTTTGCACGGATTTAAGGGAATGTCGGCAAATGATGAGCCCTGCGATATTTTTATGCGTGTGAAGGATCCGGATATTATCGGATTTATTGCCGCTATGCCGGAGAACAGACAGAACGCAACTATTAAAAACATCATCCGCAAACATCTGTACTCTCAAACGGCGGCAAGCGGTAATCTGTTTTTCAGCCCTGTGCCATCTCCGGTTTCCGCAAAGCCGAAAGCTGTCACGAAAAAAGAATTCCCTGAGTCTGCTTTTCGGGAAGAACGCGACGGGACGGTTGCCGAAGAAGTGCACTGCGAAACAGACGAAGATCGCGAGGCGCTGCTTGCTTTGATTGCGCTCGGCGGAGAATAGGAGGCAAAATGAAAATCGAAAAAATACTCGGAATCGCACTGTCGGCATTGGTCGTGATTTGTGCTGTCGTTTATCTGACACTTCCGAAACGGGGAGAACAGGTCTATATTCCACCTGCGGAGCATACCGTGCCGGACGGCGTGGAGATACCGGAGGGGTATAAGCTTGTAGACAATTATACGGATGTGTATTATTCGGAGCAAGAGGACGGTATCCATTATTATTGGCTTTTAAAGTTCAGCGACGGATCATACGGCTGGCAAGAGGTAGATAAAGATGGGAATATCATATTTCCGAATCATGGAAGTGAAGCGGAACAATCGGAAAGCACCGGCGACGAAACAACAAATAACGAATCGGCGGAAAGTACGCCCGAAAACACCGAAAGCAGTACCGTGACAGAGACCGGCGAATAAATTACTTGCGTTTTTTGCTGCCGGAGCAAATAATTCTTCCGCAATTATTTGACGAAGTAAGGAGGAATTTATTATGGTTACGGAAGAAAAAGAGTTGAGAAAAGTGGCAAACAACCTGATTCTTGTGTTGACTATGAGTGAACAATGGAAACAAGGGCTTGACAGTTTTGAAGCTTTGCTGTTCATGACCGATTACGAGCAACGCATTTTTGAGAACCCGGCGGCAATGTCGCCGTTTTCCGCCGCAAAGGAACACTTGAAATCATCTTTTGAAGAATTCAAGAAAACCTACGGCTCATCCGTGATTTCAAATGCGTATGAGGCTTTTAAGTCAGCATTGTCAACGGAGACATTTTGTGCAGATGCCGGTATTGAAAACGAACTGACAAAATCCGAGGCAGCCACACTGTTCAATAAGGTTTTTGAGCAATTGTCCGGTTCTGTCGGTGAGCTTCCGGAAGAAGCGGACGGCTATGCCGTATTTCTTGAGGCTGTGCGCAGTTCATTTGCTCCGGCGGATACGGAAACCGCAAACGGAGATATCTGTCCGTATTGCGGCGGAACACCGACAAAAATTTCACGGGCTGAGTTTTTCGGAACAGGCGTTGACGACAATAACGGCTGCGTCTGGGCCTGCGAATGCGGCGCTTATGCGGATATCTCTACCGACGGAGCTATTATCGGTACGATGGCTGACAGAGAACTTCATGCAAAGCGAAAAGCGATAAAGGGAATTCTTTTTGAAACGGTCAGAACAGTAGGCGTTACCGTTTTTGAAGCGTGCAGTTGGATCTCCCGCCTGACCGGACGCAGAATTCGGAATGTGCAGGATATTGAATTCCTGAATGCCGAGAACTGCCATGCCATAGAGCAGGAATTTGAAAAGCTCAAAGAACGCTTAAAAAACCTAAAGGTGCAATATCCGAGCAATCACAAAGAACTAATGGAATTCTTTGAGGAGGGCGGTCGGCTTGCGGCGGTAAATGCTTACGGATATAAAACGGGACGGCTGTTTGTTCCTATTGATGTCGGGAAAGAAGCAGTGCGTGTGCGTTTTAAGAAAACCGTGCAGGACATTATGTTTCCGAGTGAGCTTGACTATCGCTTTTCCGGTGCGTTGCTTTCCATAACACATCCGACCGGTAAATGCGAAAAGTTTCGGTTGTATACAAAAGCGCAGAGAATGATTCTTTTGGGGTAACTCACGGTGGCGGCACAGTGCTGCCGCCTATACATAGAAAGGCAGAACGGTGGTGCAAAGGTGAAAAATAAGATTTATAAAATGATGATAAATAAATGGGATGTGGAACTGTGTGCAAAGACGCTGAATGTATCACGCAGAAGAGTGGAGAAGTATCTGAATGCGCTGATGAAAACGGCACTGCGGGATCACCATTCACTGAGGATGTTTTGGGGCGATGTAATTATGCTGAACCTGATAACCAATAAACTGCTGAAACAGGCAGATCCGAAAACGATAGAGCAAATTCTGTCGCCTATCGAAGAACAGAACGGAGGGAATGAGGATGAACTTTAAAATGCTGAATGTCGGTAACGGCACTTTTGCCAGAGCCGATGAAGTGAATGTGATCACAAGGTTTGACTATGTGAAAATTAAAAAAGAAATTGCACGGCTTAGAGACGGAGAAAACAGCGATAAACTGATTGATGCAACCAAGCGTAAGCCGGTGAAATCTGTGCTGATTTTAATGAACGGTACGCATGTGCTCAGTATGCTTTCGGCGGAAACATTGGCGAAAAGAATGTCTGAGTTAAACGGAGGAAACGATGAATAAAGAACAAGTGTGTAAACTGCTGCGCGGTTTTGATAGCGACGGCATTATCTGTTATGCATACAGGGAAACCGCTTTTGCGCTTCTTGCCGACGGAAAGTGCGACGGAACGCTGCATCTGATTACCGACGCTCCGGCAGGCAATGTGAGCGATGTGCTGACAAAAAACGATTGCAGGGATATAACGCAGCTCGGAGACGTCATTGATGCAAAGCTTGCACAGCAAAGCGTAAAAGTAAAACTGATTGACGGCGATATGGATAAACTGACAAAAACGATATGCCGCCCTTTAACCGTTTGTTCGCTGATGCTGCGGGCAAACGGCGATGTCTATGATGAGTTCGGCGGTATGGACGATTTGAACGCAAAAATACTGCGAAAAACGGATGCGCCGATTCGGGACAAAAACTATTTTTGCACCTTTTGCTTTGACCTTACATTGAAACGGGGATTTGTTCCCGACGCAAGCATTCGGGATGAAATGAAGCGAATGGTAACGCTTCCGCTCAGCAAGAAGATCCAACTGCTTTTGACGGTAAGAAGCGTTTTGAAAAGCAAACAGTTCAAAATAGAATATGTTTTGAACGTTTTGGCTTATGACGGGCTGTTTCCCAATACCGGCGATGTATCCGATTGTAAAAAAGGCAGCCTTGAAAGGCTGCTCAAAAGTGCAGACGCAGATAAAATCACTTTACTTTTATGTGTGTTGCTCTAATCGACCGCATTGAAATTGATGAAGAGAACACAATCACCATATGTCCGAAGTACAGGGACGAATTCTCTGCATTATGTGAAATGATTGAAGAAAGGGAGAGAAAAGAAAATGAGTGAATATGTTATTGCAAAGTACCTGAGATTATCGCTTGAAGATGCTGACCTTGACCCGGCGGAAAAAGCGGAGAGTAACAGCATATTCAATCAACGAAGACTGATAGACGATGTGATAAGCACAAAGTTTGCAGGCAAAGCGGTTAAAGTACTTGAATTTGCAGATGACGGTCGAAGCGGCACAAATTTCGAACGCCCCGGCGTGACAAAGCTGCTTGATCTTGCAAAACAGGGGCAAATTAACTGCATTATTGTCAAAGATTTTTCGCGTTGGGGAAGAGACTATATCGCGGTCAGCGATTATCTCGAACAGATATTTCCGTTTTTGCAGATACGCTTTATTTCCGTCAATGACGATTATGACAGCGAGACTTTGCAGTATGGCTCGGCCGGAATGGTGGATGTCGGTTTCAAAAACATAATGCATGATTTGTACTGCAAAGAGCTTTCTCAAAAAATGAGGCTTACTAAGCAACAGCTTTTTGCGGCCGGCAAATATCACAGCAGTTTTGCTTTTTACGGATATAAGAAATCTCCGACGGAAAAGTATAAGCTGATTGTTGACAAAGACACGGCGGCAATCGTTAGAAAGGTTTTCTTGTGGGCTGATTCAGGAAAAACAACGACGGAAATAGCCAAGATGCTGAACGATAAAAAAGTGCCTCCTCCGATGGCGGCACTTGCTAAGCAGAAAGGCTTTAAGCAGTATCTGAAAGATGATAATTACGGCAGGATCTGGACATCCGCTTCCGTTCGCAGGATACTGAAGGATGAACGTTATACAGGAAAGAGCATATACGGTCGTACCAAGGTGAAAAGTATAGGCTCAAAGCGAAGTGTTCAACAACCTGAGGATCAGTGGGTAGTTGTTCCGGATATGCTGCCGGTAGTTATCTCCCAAAGTGTATATGACAGCGTTCAACCGAAATTAAAAAGGCATGTTAAAGCTAAAAACGACAAAACTGATAGACTTTTTAGCGGAAATATTCGGTGCGGCCATTGCGGTTATGCACTTGCGTATCATCCGGCAAAATATCCGTATTACCAATGTCATACTCACACTGTTACGGATGTGGACTGTTACGGAAACAGAATTCTTGAAGAAGAGTTAGAACAAGCGGTGCTGACTATGGCAAAGAAATATGCAGCGGCGATTGTTGATGCAGATACCGAGATAGACTCTCACAGGAATGACAACGGAAAACTGACACACGATTTCCGACTGAAATTAGCTCGATTGCAGCGTAAGAAATCAAATCTCCTTGCAAAGAACAACGAACTGTTTGAGGCACTGATCGACGGAAAAATCAGCGACACGGACTATAGAGAAAAGACGGCGTCTAACACAGAACAAGTTGGGTCATTGCAAGCGGAAATTGATAGGATAGCCACAGAAATCGAAAAGCTGACTCCGACGCAAAAGGATAATACGGAACACAAGATTCTTGCGAGCCTTCTTTCGCTTGAGCATATGGACAAGCCGTTAGTTGATTCTCTTGTAAAATCGGTTAAGATTTATTTAGGCGGAAAGATTCAAGTAGAGTGGAATTTTTCGTGCTTTCATGATATAATGATTTCCGATGAGGGTGATAGTTCTAACGCAGAGGTGTCAAACCGTGTGTGGCTGTATTATTGCTCAGATGCCGGCTGGGAAGAGTTGAACCGAGTGAGAGACGGTGTCACGGATTGTGCAAGCCAGATGGGACTGACGGTTATCGGTGAATCTTTTGATAATGCTGGTTTCAGCATTACGGCAAAAGGTTTTAAAGAAATGCAGAGAGCTGTTCGACAAGGAAGAGTGGATAAGGTTATTGTTCCAACATTGGACGGGGTGTCCAAGACAACGAATGCGTATAGGGCTTTTGAAAAGGCTATCTTAAAACGCGATGTCAAATTCTATGATATGCATGGCAACCTGATTATCGGGGAGTAAAAAAGAACGGACCGACTCAAAAATATAGAGTCAGTCCGGTACATATAAGTACAACTGAATTAGTATCACTGAGTAAATCAGCCGAGAAAAATAGTTTTTGATTTTTTGGTACTGGCTGAACACACAGATATGTGGATACCGTAGGGAAAAATAAAGCGAAGATAGCCGAGTATATCCGAGATCAATTGAAAGAAGATCAGATCCATGATCAAATGACGCTCAGAGAATTTGAAAACCTGTTTACGGGTAGCCGGTAACAATCCCCTTGCCAGTGTCAGACCGTACCAACGCCTTCAGGCGTGGCCAGTATCATAGGGCTTTGCCCGCATATGAAAAACCCCCGGCTGTGCCGGGGGATATTTATTTGCCAAAATCGAAAAAAAGTTGAAAAATCCGGCGGAATTGTTGTTGCAAAACGGGGGCTTTGCTGTATAATGATATTTAAGGCAGCGCCGCACGAACACGCCTGGGGGCTTTGTGCGGCACCCGCTGACAAGAAATCTGTCAGCACCGCTTGCCGCGCGGCTTCTGTGCGGCATGGCCTTAGAAAATCCAAAAAAGTGAAAAGGAGCGTTCACAATGAAACTGAGTGTTCTTACCGTCCCGCTGCAGCAGATGCCGGCCGATGAAGCCTTTGCGTATCTCCACTCGCTGGGTGTGCAGGCTGTGGAGCTGGGTACCGGCGGGTATACCAACCAAAACCACTGTGACCCCGATGTGCTGCTGGCGGACGAAAGCAAGATCGCCGTGCTGCAGGCCTCGCTGAAGAAGCATGAGCTGGAGATCAGCGCCCTGTCCTGCCACGGCAACCCCGTGCATCCGAACAAGGCCATCGCTGCAGAATACCACCGGGTGTTCGTCAATACCTGCAAGCTGGCACAGAAGCTGGGTGTGGAGACGGTCGTAACCTTCTCCGGCTGCCCCGGTGACAGCGCGGATTCCCACTACCCGAACTGGGTGACCTGTGCCTGGCCGGAGGACTATGCGAAGATCCTGGACTACCAGTGGAACGAGGTGCTGATCCCCTATTGGAAAGAGGCGGCCAAGATCGCCGAAAGCTACGGCGTAAAGCGCATCGCGTTTGAAATGCACCCCGGCTTCTGCGTATACAACCCCGCCACCTGCCTGCGTCTGCGCGAGGCGGTCGGCCCCATCCTTGGCGCCAATTTCGATCCCAGCCACCTGATCTGGCAGGGCATGGATCCTGTGGAGGCGCTCAAGGCGCTCAAGGGCGCAGTGTACCACTTCCATGCCAAGGATACCCGCATTGATCCCCATAACAAGGCAGTCAACGGTGTGCTGGATACCAAGAATCTCGGCGATGTGGTCAACCGCAGCTGGATCTTCCGCACGGTGGGCTACGGCACGGATATAAAGCTGTGGAAGGATATGATGTCCACGCTGCAGCAGATCGGCTATGACGGCCCGGTCAGCATCGAGCATGAGGACGGCCTGATGTCTGTGCGCGAGGGTCTGGAGAAGGCGGTCGCCTTTATGCAGAATGTGATGATCACCGAGAAGCCCGCCGCCATGTGGTGGACCTGAGACGATTTGATCCGCGGAAAGGAAATGGCAATACAATGAATAAGCTACATATGGCCGTGATCGGCTATGGCGGCATGGGCGGCTGGCATGTGGACCACGCCCTCAAAAGCGATGTGGTCACACTGGACGGCATCTACGATATTAAGGCAGACCGTTGTGCGCTGGCAGAAAGCCGCGGCATCCACGCCTATGCCTCCTTTGAGGAGGTGCTGGCAGATCCGCAGGTGGAGCTGCTGACGGTCGCCATCCCGAACGATGAGCATGAGAGCGTATGCATCCGTGCCCTGCAGGCGGGCAAGAATGTGATCAGCGAGAAGCCGGTCACCCTCAGCTGCGAAAGCCTGCAGCGTATGATCGACGCCGCCAATGCGGCCGGCCGCATTTTCTCGGTGCACCAGAACCGCCGCTGGGATGTGGACTATCTGGCGATGAAACAGCTGACCGAAACCGGCGAGATCGGCGATCTGATCCGCATTGAGAGCCGCATCCACGGCTCCCGCGGCATCCCCAGCGACTGGCGCGGGCTGAAGAAGTACGGCGGCGGTATGCTGTACGATTGGGGCGTGCATCTGATCGACCAGATCCTGCAGATCATCCCGGAGCCGATCACCGGCATTGATTGCCGTTTCGACCATATCACCAATGACGAGGTGGATGACGGTTTCCGGCTGGATATGACCTTTGACGGTGGTAAGTCCGCCTATGTGGAGGTCGGCACCTACAATTTCATCGCCATGCCCCGGTTCTATATGCGGGCGAAAAAAGGCACCGCCATGATCACCGACTGGCGGGAGAAGTGCCAGGTGGTCAAGTGTACCCATTGGCATGAGAGCGAGGTGCTGCCGGTGGAAACCGCTGCCGGGCTGACCAAAACCATGGCCCCCCGCGATGAACTGACCACCGATACCTACGCGCTGGAGCGCCCGGCCTCGGATGTGCACGATTACTACCGTAATATCGTGGCGGCTATCCGGGGAGAGGCGACGCAGATCGTCACCCACGCCCAGATGATGCGGGTGATGCGGGTGATTGAGGCTTCGTTCACCTCGGCCGAGGAAAACTGCGTGGTAGAGTGCCGCATCTGAACAATTCCGATATACAGCATGCCCGCCGACGGAGATTTCTCCGTTGGCGGGCATGTGCTTTTCTTATACCGGTACAGTTACAGCGCGAAGTCCATGCAGCTGCGGGTCTTGATGTACGGCCGCACATAGGTGTCAGCAACCGCCACATGGGCCGGGTGCACGGCATAGCCGCGCAGCGCCTGTTCCGAGACAAAGGTGCTGTCCAGCATCATATCGGCAGTGGAGGAGGCAAGCCCGTCGGTGATCACCCGGATGGCGGTCAGCCCGTCGATCGTGCCCAGCAGTCCCTCCAGGTGCTCTTTGGCGGCGGCAGCCACCGTCTGCTTGCGCTCCGGCGACAGATCGTCCCGGAGCTGCCATAGGATAATGTGTTTGATCATGATTGGCTCCTTTCACCGTTCAGGATGTAGCTGTCGCCGGCCGGCTGATCTGCCGCCTCCGGCATGCCCGCCGGCGCAGGCTGCTCGACCGGCATCGGTGCCGGCACCGGCACTGCTGCCTGCGGCGCTGCCTTGGCTTTGGCGCGGGCCGCCGCCGCGCGGATCGGCGCAATGCAGCCGAAGACGCACAGCAGTACGCTGATAAGCAGATCCCGGATATAGCCGGAGGCAATTTCCGGCTCCTCCAAAAACCGATAGGCATAGCGGACAGAGTCAAAGTAGGAAACGGTAAAATCCACTTCGCCGCTTTCATACCAGCCCTGGTAGGCCTTGTATACATCCAGCGCCAGGCACAGATACCAGGCCAGCACGATCACCAGCACCGCCATCACGATGGAGATCACCACGCCGTAGGTGCTTTCTTTCTTGGCAAAAACGGCGTAGCCCTTGAAGGCGCACACCACCGCCACAATGCCGCTGATGGCGGCCAGAAAGCCGACCTGATACAGCAGAAAGTAAATCGCCCCGCCCACCAGTGCAAACAGAAAGGCGCCGACGGTACCGGCTACCCGGTTTTCGTCCACGGATATTGCCGGGGCGACCGGCGTTGGATCGTAATGTTGAACAGTATCCATGCGGTTATCCTCCTTGTTGGTTCTACCGGTATCATACCATATCCCCCGTGCAAAGGCAAGGGATGCGCGCCATTTCAGCTAAAAACACACGCCGCCGACACAAAAGTGCCGACGGCGTGGAGATGCTTAGGGACGCAGTCAGTTGCCGCTGTTGCGCAGCAGCGCCTTGCGTAAAAGCTCGTTGCGGTCCTGCGCCGAGATGCGGCTCTTCCGGCCGAACTGGGTAAAGCCGGCGGCTTCAGCGGCCGGCTTCGCGGCAGCGGGTGCGGTCGCTGCCGGAGCCTCCGGCTGCGCAGATGCAACCGGGGTCTCGTCAATATCACCGGCTGGCTGCATCGCCGGGGCGTCGTTGGCGGCCTCCGGCTGTACCTGTGCCAATGGAGCCTCCGCGGCCTCCTCCTGGAACGCCGTCTGGGGCTCGACCGCCGGCGCGGAGACGGCGGCGGGGCGCTTGACCAGTCGGATGCGGCCGGAATGTGCCGTGTCGGGGTGGGTTTTCTCGGGTTTTTCCGCCTTTTCGGTCGGCACTTCTGCCGGCTGCGGGGGCTGTGTGGCTGTCTGTGCCGCCTCGGTGGCCACCTTGTCGGCGTCGCCGCTTAGGAATTCGGAAGCCTGCGCCTCGTATGCCGACAGCAGCTCCTCGGCACCCTGCCGGGTTTCGCTGACGGTGTGCTGCATTTCGCGGTATATGTCGGTGAAGGCTTTCGCCCGCTCCAGCATCTGCGCGGCGGACTGCGCCACATCGTCGATCTGCTGGTTAAGCGCGGCAAACAGCGTGGCGATCTCCTGCTCGGCCGCCTCGTAATCCGCCAGGATCCCCTCGGTCTCCCCCATGGTGTCGTCAAAGCGGTCAGTCAGGCGCTGCAGAAGCTGCTGCGCCGTCTGTTTGGAATCGCAGACGATCTCATGGCCGGCGCCGTAAGCACGGCGGTAGATCTTGGCGATGTCGCGGAAGATCTCCTCATTCTTGGAATGCTCGGCCTGCAGGCGGGCGTTTTCCGCCGTCAGATCGGCAATCGCCTTTTCCAGCTCCGGCAGGCGGCTTTCCATGCTTTCTGCCTCATGTCTCCACCGCTTTTTGTCGTTTTCGGCTTCCTCCAGCTGCTTGGTCAGGCTGTCCACCTCGGCGTCGACCGCCGCCGGCCGGTAGCCGCCGAAAACCGTTTTTTTGAAATGGCTCATGTGTATCACCGCACTTTGCTTAGTTATTTTTGTGGTCAAATGTGTTGTTTATTATACAACCTTTTATACTCTGCGTCAAGCGCCGCCCGACGGCTGTCGAAAAAAAAGTTGCAAAAAATTGCAAAAAAGTCTTGCAATTTCTGCCGGGCTGTGCTATACTCCTACAAGTAAAAGGCAAAACACGCGAAAGCGTGTGACGCAAAGCCATGAATCTACGGCCGATAGGCCATGATTGTCAGGTTGCACTTATACACGACGGGTTCTCCGTCCAGGTATAGGTGCATTTTTTATTTTCCGGAAAAGGAAGGCGAGACGAATGAAGAGAATTCTTTCCGTACTGGCGGCGGTTGTTCTGCTGCTCAGCCTGTTTACGGTTGCAGCGGCAGCCGAGCCGGCCTATGGCGGCTGGTGGGGCGGCAATGGCGGTGGCCGGCCGGATGGCCGCACCGTGAAGGCCAAATTCTACCTGCTCAATGAAGGACTGACCGTGCCCACCGGCACGGCCGCGCAGCCCGCACAGAATTACAGCTATGTGGGCGATGGCTGGATCACCACCGGCTTTGGCCAGGGTGGCTACTTCAACGACGGCGAGAACGGCGTGAGCAGCTATGTGGTCTCCGCGCCGGCGGTTGGGCTGGAGGACGGACAGTCGGTCATCTGGTATGTGATCAAGTACGATGAGTCGGATGGCTGGCATGTGGACGGCGTTGTCACGCCCTTCTGCAGCGTGCTGTACGATGGCAATGCCACCGGCGTGACCGGCTCCACCACCGACAGCAACCACTACTATAAGAACGATTCGGCCACCGTGCAGGCAAATGGCTTTGTGCGCGAGGGCTATCGGTTCACCGGATGGAACACGGCGGCGGACGGCACCGGCAAGGCCTATGCCCCCGGCGATGTGCTGACGGCGGAGGATCTGGATTTTGCCAAGCGGATGAACACGGTGACCCTGTATGCCTGCTGGGAGAAGATCCCCGCTACGGACATCACCCCGGAGCCGCCGGCCAAGAATACCGTTACCGGCAGCATCGTGTGCCCGAAGAAGATGTCCGTGCGCTTTGAGGATGGCACCGTCTATTACGGCGGCGAGAGCATCCAGCTGGAGATCGGCAAGGAGTACCACTTCCAGATGTGCTCCAACGACTGGGATACCGACCGCTATACCGATGAGGGCGAGGGCATCTGCGGTACGGTCGTGTACACCGTGCGGGTGTCCGACCGCTATGACGAGCGCAGCTACGATGCCAATACCAAGACCTTTGTGCTGCCGAAGGGCGACCCAGTGCTGCGCACCGATGTGAACCGCTGCTTCATGGCATACCGGTATCACTTCAAGACCGATTATAACAAGCAGACCGGCATCAAGCAGGTAGTCAATACCCCGCTGGAGAGCCTGTCGGTCAACCTGCCGCTGGGCTCGACCATTCGCTCGGATGCCTACATCGCCTACAAGCAGGTCGGCTATGCGGATGTGTTTATCGAGAACAATGCGGATATGACGCTCTCTTATACGGACTATAAGTGGAGCTATTGATCCGGACTGTCAGCTGAATTTGCGTTAAGGCTGACGAAAGCCTTATCCCGCTGCTGCACAGAGCCTGTGCAGCAGCATTTTTATTCCATTTGGGGGTGTACCGTATATGAAGAGGCTGTGGTGCTTTTTCACCGCGCTGGTTCTGCTGTCGCTGGCCGGCTGCAACAATATTGATCCCGGCGTGAGGGATGACGCCGGCTCCTCCGCATACAGCAGCGGGGAGCAAAGCGCCCCCATCCCTGCCTATATCGACGCAGATGCGCTGGCGCACAGAAGCTATGAGCTGCGCTATCTGCTGGCGCAGGAAAGGTTTTCCTCGCCGGACGATATCTCTGTCAATGCGCTGGTGCAGTTTGCTTTCTGTCACATATACTATGCGGATCTGACCGCCATGCCGCGTTCCGGCAACCGGCTGCGGCAGGCCACGCCGGAGGAGATCCGCCTGCAGCTGCTCAAGTATTTCGGCACGGTTTCCGCCGATATCACCGGGGCAGATCTGTATAATGCCGGAAAGGGCTGCTTTGAAATGTGGGAGCCGCTTTACGGCACCGAGATCTATTATGAGACCGCGGTCAACCGCGCCGGTGCGAACACCTATCAGGTGCGCACAACCTTTTTCACGGATGCCGACAAGACGGAGGTGCAGGGCAAAACCGTTTTGACGGTGCAGGATGTGGACGGGCATGTGCAGATACGCCGGCTCGCATCATCAAAGTAAGGGGTGACTGCAGTGCAGGAAGAAAAAACACGGGAGCAGCTGCTGGAGGAGAACGCCCGGCTGCGGGCGCTGCTGGCGCAGGTGCGGGAGGCCTATGCGCTGCTGGAGGCGGTCGTGCGGGACTGTCCGGCCGATGTCGGCCGCACCGATGCCACGGTGGACAGCAAGGCGGATGTGAAAAAGCTCCTGAAAAAATACTCGCGCCTGTAAGGGCGGGCGCGTGATGCGATAAGAGGTAACAGATGGGAAAGATTTCGGCGGTTTTTGGGCGGCTGCGGCGCCTCCTGCCCAGGCAGGGCGGTGTCTGGCTTCTGCTGGAGCTTGCAGCGGTGATCCTGCTTTTAACGGTGGCGGCCAATTATATTCTCAATTATGTGGGCAGCTCACTGGTATCCGATGCCGGCACAGTGGAGTGGGAGTACCTGTATACCAACACAGCCACACCGCCGGCCGGCCAAACGGGTGAGTCTTGGCGTGTGGCCAACGCCTTTACCCCCATGTCCAGCGAAAAGACCGGCAGCTACCTGCATCTGCGTGGCAGCATAGCCGGCACCAGCAGCGAGAGCCGGCTGATCCTCCGGGCCGATCACGCCCCCATGCGCATTGCGGTGAACGGTGAAACGGTTTATGATAACCACTATGGCAAGGATGCCTATGTCGGTAATTGCTATAATGCGATTGTGCTGCCGGCCGCCAACGGCGATATTGCGGTGGAGGTCTCGGTGCACCTGCCTTTTTCGGCCAAGCTGCGTACGGAGCTTTCGCCGAATACCGACACACCGGCCTTTGCGCTGAATGCGGCGCTGGTGCTGGCGGCTGTGCTGGCCGTGCTCAGCGTGGCGTGGATAGCGGTCACGGCGGTGGTCTTCCTTATGCAGAAAAAACGGATGGGCAGCCTGATGGCCGCCGCTTTGCTGCTGCTGTATGCTGTGACACTGGCGCTGCCGGCGCTTTCGCGGGCAAGCTATCTGGTCAATTTCCCCTGGTTTTACAATCTGGCGGCCGCGGCGGAGCTGCTGTTGCTTACCCTGCTGACGGCGGCGGCAGCCGCCGCCATGCGGAATACGAATAAAGGGCGGATCTTTGGCCTGTGCCTTGGTGCGGCGGCCTCTCTGCTGCCGCTGCTGAGCGACAGCCCGACCGTTTTCCGGGTCACGCTGCTGGCGGCCACCGTGCTCAGCGCGCTGCCGGTGGCCCTTTTGGCCAGGGGCTGTTACGGCCTGCTGCTGCGGCGCATCCAGTATGCCCACGGCTTTTTCATCATGCTCACCTTCCTGGCGGGGCTGGATATCCTGTGCGGTGTGCTGCAGCTGACCCTGCGCTATCGGGAGACCTTTGCCTACTGCCGGCTGATCGGGGAGTTTGTGTTTTTGTGCTTCATTGCCTTTGTTCTGTCGGCAAGGGCCATATCCGGCAGTCGCTCACAGAGCGTTGTACACAAAACCGAGGTCTATGACCGGTGCGTGAGCCGGCTGGTGGAGACGATGCAGCGGGTGTTGGCCTGCCGCACGCAGACGGAGGCCTGCAAGACCGCAGCCGACGGTGTGCGCGATCTGTGCGGCGAGGTGCTGGGCGAGGAGTGCGCGCAGCAGCTGGCCTTTGTGGTGGCGGTAAAGGCGCCCGCCGGCTGGCAGCCGGTGTACCAGCGGCAGCTGGAGGGACCGGTCGATTATACGCTGATCGAAAACCACTGCGCGGAGCTGCAGGAGCTGCGGAACTTCGCCGGCACCTACTTTGATTTTATCTTTCTGCAGGATGGAGCGCCGTTCCTGCTGTACCATTTTGAGAATATCCAGAATGGTCTCTCGCGCTTTTTCACCAGCACGATGGCGGCACTGCACTGCTGCATGGAGGTGGTGCTGGTGCACTTTTCGGCGGATGGTGACCCGGCGGAAAAGGAAATGGAGAGCTTTACGAAGCTGGCGGCAGATACGGAGATGGACAGCGGGAACAACCGCGACCATCTGGAGTGTGTCGCCTACTATACCGGGCTGCTGCTGGAAGAAATGGGATACCCCGCCGCCACCTGTGCGCTGGTTTCCCGCGCCGCCATGCTGCATGATATCGGTAAGGTGGCGATCCCTTCCGAGATCACCAACAAGAGCGGTCTGCTGTCTGCGGGTGAGCGAGAGATCATCCGCCGGCACACAGAATATGGGCGCGCACTGCTGTCGGTATTTGACGGAGAATTTATGCGCTGTGCCGCAGTGATTGCCGCACAGCACCACGAGCGGTACGACGGAAAGGGCTATATCGGCCTGGCGGGCGACCAAATTGATGAGTATGCACGGGTGGTCACGGTGGCGGATGCGATTGATGCGCTGACCACCAAGCGCTCTTATAAGGAGGCATGGCCGCTGGACACGGTGGTGGCGTATATCGACAGCCACGCGGGCACCATGTACGACCCGGCCGTGGTGGCCGCCATGCACGGGTGTATTGACGCGATCAACGCGAGAATTACGGAGAAAAGCCGATGAACGAACAGCAGAACGAAAACCGCGACGAATTTACCGCCGCACCGGAGGAGATCCGCTACGATGCCGCGCGCGACGCACGGCAGAAGACCGAAAATGCGGTGCGGAAGGTGAAAAAATCGAAGAAGGCCGGGTGGTATTTTCTTATCCCGCTGGTGCTGCTGGGGGTTATGGCGTTTATGCTGATCGGCTGGTATATCCGGCCGAAGACCCCGCTGAATGTCTGCCTGCTGGATAAGACCATCCTGACGGTGCAGGAGGATAATGCGATTGATATCCGGTCGGTCTACCGCAAGCACCAGGGGCTGTTCTGGCTGCTGGAGCAGCAGCGCTATGTGTTTGAGGACGGCAGCTTTTACAATACCAAAACCGATTATTTCGGCCCCCAGCTGGATGAAAGCGGACAGATCACCTCGCAGCGGGAGCTGTCCACGCTCAGCTATGTGCCGGATCTGCTGTATGTATCGGATGTATACGGTGCGGTGGATGATACCTATGGGTACTACAATAACGGCACGGCCAGAGGCTCCGGTATATCGGTGGACGATATGGCGGTGATCTCCTATGCCTACGAAAACGGCGCCACGGTGGTGGCGGAAATGGAGCTGTTCAACGCCAATCTGGACAGCGCGATCTATTCGCAGCTGGCCAGCCTGTGCGGCGTCAGCCCCACCGGCTGGGTGGGCCGCTATATTTACGACCTGCAGGATTTCACGGATGTGCCGGACTGGGCGCCCCCGATGTATGAAAAGCAGGAGGGTGTGGAGTGGCAGTTCTCCGGTCCGGGTATTCTGCTGGTTTCGCCGGAGAGAATTCTGGTGCTGGAGCAAAAGACGGATTTTGAGTCCAAAAACCTGCTGCGGGTGCACATCAATGAAGACTATAAAAAGACCTTCCACAGCTGCAGCCGGGTGAATTTCTACAACTGGTTTGAGATTGTGGAGCCGAACAGCGACACCGAGGTGATCGCCAGCTTTACCCTGGATGTCAATGCTACCGGCATGGAGAAGCTCAAGGGGGTGCTGAAAACCCCCACCTTTGCCGCTGCAATGTGCAAAACTGTGCAGGGCAAGGCGCCGGTGTATTACTTTGCCGGGGATTTCAACGATTATGTCAGCCACGAAAACTATAACCGTTTCCTGTTTGCGGATACCGTTTACCGCTGGCTTTCCTATGATCGGCAGGGAGATATCAGCCACTTTTACTGGAATTTCTACAATCCGCTGATGAAAAAGGTGCTGGCCGGTATCCAGCCACACCAGAAGACGGCGGACGGCGCCCAGCAGGAGGCCCGCCTGCGGGTCAGCGATACCGGCTTTCAGGTGCTGGAGGAGGGTCAGTGGCGTGATCTGACGGTGAACGCCGTCAGCGTCAATGCAGACGAGCCGGGTGAGAAGGGTCCCTCCCGTAACTATACCTACTACCAAAGTCTGGTGGAGGAGGCGGTCAAGCTGGGGGCAAACTGCCTGCAGGCCAAGGATGTCCTGCCGCCGGAATTCTATCGTGCGGTCTATGCGCATAATGCCGGGGCCGGCGCAGCGCCGCTGTATCTGCTGCAGCATGTGGCGCTGCCGGCGGATGCCACGCAGACGGCGGCGGCCGACCGGCTGAAGGCGGCGCTGGATGTGCTGCATGGCAGCGGCTCTTTTACGCCCGAGGGCAGCGCGGAGACGGCCACCTACTTCAGTGATGTATCCCCCTATCTGCTGGCGCTGACGACCGGTGTTTCTCAGCCGGGCGGGGAGCTTTCCGCTCTGTCCTATACCGGCCGGTATGCGGCGGGCAGCTGGGCGGCGGGAGCAGCTGCCTTCCTGTACGATACGGTGCAGAGCTATGCGGTGGATACCTATGGATATCCACTGCCGGTTGGTGTGCAGACGGATGCGGCGCTGCTGCAGGGCAGCGGGCTGGAGGGCGATGGCGCCTATGCGCCGGCGCAGGTGGTTACCGACACGGACTGCCGCGCAAACTACGCTCTGACAGAGGTATCCCTGGAAAGCGTGCAGCAGCTTTTGCAGACCAATGCCGACCGTGTGGCCGGCGAGAGCGATGCGTATGCGTACGCCTTTGCCCAATTGCGGGCGGCTGCCGACAAGCGCCTGCTGGTGACCGGCATCGGCTTTTCCTCGGCCAATGGCTTCGGCGACCGGGCGGGGATGACCGAAAAGGCCCAGGGGCAGCAGACCGTGGCGCTGCTGCGGGCAGCCAATAATACCGGTGCGCTGGCTGCGGTGGCGTCCGACCTCAATGATGATTGGTCGGCGGTCAGCGAGGAGCTGTACCCCTTTACCGTGCCGCTGGAGAACAACCATCTGTGGCAGAATGTGGCCGACCCGGCGCAGACCACCGGCCTGCTGGCGCTGGACGCGGTCGCGCCGGAGGAAAGCGGCATCAACCTGGCGGATGACGACCGCATACAGATGCTGTCGCTTTCCTCCAATGAGGGCTATTTCTACCTGTCTGCGCAGCTGCTGACCGAGATCGACTACACGACCGAGCAGCTGTTTATCGGCATTGATACCTACCAGCGCAATGACGGCGAGTATTACTATTCCAGTGAGTACACGCCCACGGCGCTTTCCGGCATGGAGTATGTGCTGCGCTTTGACGGCAGGCAGGAGGCGGGGCTGTATGTGACCGCCGCCTACGACCGCAGCCGCGGCACCTATGTGACACAGGAAAGCTATTCCGGTGATTACCATTTGGTTTCGCCGCTTTCCTATGGCGGCTTTTCCTCCGGCGATCACCAGTTCTATCAGACCGGCTCCACGATTTATATCCGGCTGCCGTGGTCGTGGCTGAATGTGACCGATCCCTCGCAGCGCATTGTGCTGAACAATGCCGGCGCCATTGAGGGGCAGGCCAAAACGGTCAGCACCAACGGCGCGGTGGTGTCGGTGCTGATCGCCGATAAGCAGACCGGGGATCAGCTGTACCTTTTCCCCGAGACCAAGCAATCCCCTGCCTATAAGACCTTCAAGTGGGCTGTGTGGGATACGGCAAACTATACCCTGCGAGAGAAGGAAAGCTTTGTGCAGGTGAAAAACTACTTTACCTCCCGCTGAGAAGCCGGGCAAAGGAGCGGTGATTTTTGCACTACGAATTATTGGCGGTTCTGAGCATTCTTTTTTGCCTGCTGGTCCTGGGGGGCGAGTACCTGTGGCTGGCCCTGCTGGCCAAGCGGCAGGAGGATGGCAAGGCGCGCTATGAGGTGGCTGCGCAGGAGATCCAGTGTATGGTGGAGGGCATCCTGTACAGCCCCACACGCAACAGCCGCAGCGGCGAGATTGCCGCACTGCGCGACCGGATGGGGCAGGATACACGCCTGTTTGAGATCATCAGCGCACAGCTGTGCTACTGGGAAGAGTACGGCGATGAGCGTACCCTCGGCAATAAGACGGCGGTGATCGACGAGGTGTATGAGGCGCTGGAGCCGGTCAAGCTGTTTGCCGGCATCCTGCACTCCGGCAATAAGTACCGGATAGGCTATGCCTGCCGGCGGCTGGCCGATTATGACGCCTACGAGTACCTGAACGAGATTGACGCACTTTCAAAAAGCAAGAACCGCAGCATCGCCTACAATGCCGCCATGGCGCTTTCCCGGCTGGGCTACACCGAGGGGGTGTGCGCCTATATCCTGCGCATTGAGGACGATAAGCGGTATTCCTTCCGCGTTATTCAGGAGCTGTTTGCCAATTTCAGCTCGGACCGGGCGGCGCTGGCTGCGCAGGTGCTGGAGGGATGCAATGAGCACATGCGGACGGTGGTCATCAAGGCCATTGCCCCCTATGGCTTCGGGCAGTTCCGGCAGCTTTATCTGGACGGTGTGACCAGCAAGGACACCGATATGCGCAGAGCCTGTGTGAAGGCGCTTGGCAGCCTGGCCGACCCGGCCAATGAGCACACGCTGCTGACCGCTGCCAGAGACCGCGATTGGGTGGTGCGCTGCGCGGCGGTAAAGGGGCTGCAGCGGCTGGGCACCCCTGCGGCTGTGCAGGGGGTCAAGGAGGCCACCAAGGACAAGGAATGGTGGGTGCGGCAGGCGGCCGCCTATTCGCTGATCGACATGAAGGTGAACATCGCCGAGATCGAGGATGTGCTGGGCGGCTACGACAAGTACGCCTCGGATGCGATGAAATATGCGCTGTACCGGTCGGTCGACCTGAAGGAGGATTGACATGAATTTTATCACCTATGTGCGGTATTTCATCACCTTCTTCAACTATTTCTGCATGGCGTTCACCATTCTGCTGAGCCTGATCTATATTATCCAGCTCATCATCTCCTATATCGCCGTGCGCCGCAATGATAAGGCGCGGCAGTCCAATGACTACGGCCGCTATGTTTCCAGCGAAAATCTGCTGCCCATTTCCCTGCTGATCCCGGCCTACAATGAGCAGGAGAATATCGTTTCCAATATCCGGTCGCTGCTGAAGATCGACTATCCGCAGTTTGAGATCGTGGTGGTCAATGACGGCTCCACCGACAGCACCCATGAGAAGATCGTGGAGACCTTTGGCCTGTATAAGATCGAATCGGCGGTAAAGACCTCCATCCCCACCAAGGAGGTGCGGGGGGTGTACTATAATATCCGCTACCCCAACCTGCTGTATGTGGATAAGGAAAACGGCGGCAAATCCGATGCGCTGAACGCCGGCATCAATATTTCTTCCTACCCGCTGTTTGCCTGCCTGGATGCCGACTCACGCATTGAGCCGGACGCCCTGCTGAAGCTGTCGATTGAGTTTCTGAAAAACACCGATACCATCGTGGCGGGCGGACTGGTGCGCATCGCCAATGGCTTCCGCATCAAGGACGGCGTTGTGAGCAGCTTCTCCATGCCGCCGAAGATGATCGAGCGCTTTCAGATTGTGGAGTATTACCGCTCCTTTTTGTCCGGTAGGGTGAGCTGGGGCGCGACCAACTCCATGCTGATCGTGTCCGGCGCCTTCGGCGTATTTAAGAAGCAGGCGGTGATCGAGGTCGGCGGCTACAAGACCAATACCATCGGCGAGGATATGGAGATCGTCGTCCGGCTGCACCGCTATATGCGGGAGCACCGGCGGAAATACCAGATCATCTTCTGCGAGGATGCGGTCTGCTGGACGCAGGGCCCCATGTCGGTGGCGGATATCCGCAGCCAGCGCCGGCGCTGGCAGATCGGCCTGCTGGATACCCTGCTGGCGCATAAATCCCTGTTTCTCAACCCGCGGTATGGCAGCGTTGGCCTGCTGGCCGTCCCCTATAACTGGGTATTTGAGCTGCTGGGCGCGGTGGTGGAGGCGCTGGGCTATGTGATTATTCCGTTTTCACTGGTGATGGGTGAGCTGAATATGTTTTTCTTTGTGGTGTATTTTCTGCTGGCGGCGCTGCTGGGCATCGTTCTGTCCATGGGCAGCCTGATTTTGGAGCAATATACCCACAAATCGGTGATGAGTGCCCGGCAGTGCCTGTCGCTGTCGCTGTACGCCGTGCTGGAAAACTTCGGCTACCGGCAGATGATCACGCTCTTCCGCCTGGAGGGCATGCTGAAATACCGCAAGCTGCGGAAGACCTGGGGCAGGATCCGGCGCAAGGAGGTGGAACAATGAAAAAGGTGGCGATCTCGGTTGCGGCAACCCTGCTGGTGCTGGTCATACTGGCGCAGGCCGGCCTTCTGGAGATTTTCGGCATACACGGTATCTCGTTTTATACCAAGAAGACCGACCGCGATTCCTCCGGCAGCGGCTTTGAGGCCTACACGGATACCCAGACCGGCGTCAGCTACCGCTTCCGCGCAAAGGACGACTATTTCTATCTTTACCGCAATAATGACTGGCAGCAGCTGTTCATGCGCGGCGTAAACATTGGCGCGACCGAGCCGGGGCTGTTCCCCGGCGACCTGACCATCTCTTACGAGACCTATTTCCGCTGGTTCGGTTATATCAGCGATATGCACTGCAACTGCATCCGGGTATATACCCTGATGCCGCCGCAGTTTTATCAGGCGCTGGACGATTTTAACCAGAAGGCGACGAACCCGCTGTATCTGTTCCAGGGGATATGGGTTAATGAGGAGAATATCGAGCGGCTGGCGGACACCTATGCCGAAAACGAGAAGATCCTCAACGATTTTACCGCCGACGCGATCGATCTGGTGAATGTGATCCACGGCAATGCCCGGATCGCCGAGACCGCCGGCGAGGCCTATGGCACCTACACAGTGGATGTCTCCCGGTGGCTGGTCGGCTGGATCATCGGCATTGAATGGGACCCGAATTTTGTGATCAATACGGATACTCAGCACCCGGACAAAAAGGACTACGACGGCGAATATCTCTATACGCAGACCGCTTCGCCCTTTGAGGCGTTTTTGTGCCGGGTGGGGGATGCGCTGATCAGCCATGAATCGCAGCAGTACCAGTTCCAGACGCCGCTGGCTTTCAGCAACTGGATCACCACCGATCCGCTGATCCACCCCAATGAGCCGCATGTGGATGAGGACAAAGCTACCGTGAACACCGAAAATGTGAAGTGCCGCAACTTTGGCCCCGGTATGTTTGCCTCCTATCATATCTATCCGTATTATCCGGACAGTCTAAATTACCAGGAAGATTACCTTGAGTATATTGATGACAGCGGTAAGGTAAACACCTACGCCGCATATCTGGAGGATCTGAAGCTGGCGCACACCATGCCGATCATCGTGGCAGAGTTCGGCATCCCCACCTCGCGCGGGATGGGGCATGAGAGCGTGATGGGCTACAACCAGGGCATGGTGGATGAGACCGACCAGGGCAGAATGCTGGTGGATATGCTGGGCTGCATTGAGGATGCCAAGTATGCCGGCGGCATTGTGTTCACCTGGCAGGATGAATGGTTCAAGCGTACCTGGAACAATGTGATGCTGGATATTGCCGACCGCCGCCCGTACTGGTCCAATATCCAGACCACCGAGCAGTGCTTCGGCGTGCTGGCCTTTGACCCCGGCGCGGACAGCATGGCCTGCTATGTGGACGGGGATGTATCCGAATGGAAGAACACCGCCCCCGCCGTGACCACCGAGCAGGGCAGCCTGTATGTGAAAAGCGACGAGCGTTACCTGTATCTCATGCTGGATGCGGGGCAATATACTTTTGAGACGGATACGCTGCTGATCCCCATTAACACCATTGCGGAGCAGGGCAACACCACAGCCACACAGTATAATGCCGTATTCGATACGGCGGCGGACTTCCTGATCTATATTCACGGCCGGGAGGACGCGCACATCTATGTGGATCGGTATTACGATGCCTTCAATTACTATTTCCTGCGCTCCCGCATGCTCAGCGATATTCCGGCGGAGGAGAATGCCGACCAGAAGGACAGCGGCTTGTTCGACCAGATGCGCCTGTGCTATGGGTACAATCTGACGGTGAAGGGCACCGGTGAGGTGGTGCCGGATAAGGCCTATGAGACCGGCCGGCTGCGCTACGGCAACGGCAACCCGGATGCCAAGGAGTATCAGTCACTGGCGGATTTTTGCTTTGCGGACGGCAAGCTGGAGATCCGTATCCCGTGGCAGCTGCTGAATATCATGGATCCCTCCGGCAAGCAGCAGATCGCGGATTTCTGGAAAACGCAGGTGCTCTCCCCACAGAGCTATGAGAGCTTCGATCTGGGTTTCGCCTACCGCACCGGCAGCGAAGAGACGCTGTCGGTGGCGCTGAGCGGCAGCTATGCGTATGCCGCCTGGAACACCCCCACCTGGCATGAGCGTCTCAAGCCCGCCTATTACGAGCTGCAAAAGTATTTTACCAAGTTTACGGAGGAAAAATGAAGAAGCTTCTGTCCCTGCTGCTGGCTTTCGCCCTGCTGCTTTCCCTGGGCGGCTGCCAGGACCCGACCGTGATCCCCCAGCCGGACACCGGAGATACGGCCTATCCCACCCCCGCGGCGACGATGGCTCTGCCGCAGGGGCAGGCGGATTTTGCTTTCTATGCCGCCGAAAACGGCTATTTCTATCGCCGGCAGGGTGGGGAGGGCAGCCTTGTCTATATCCGGGGGGTCAATATGGGGCTGACCGCGGCGCTGACAGACCTTGCCGATCCGGATGTCTCCTATGAGACCTATCTGGAGTGGTTTGCCCAGATCGCGGCAATGAATGCCAACACGGTGCGGGTGTTTACCGTGATGAATCCGGATTTCTACCGCGCCTTTGCCGAATATAACCGGCAGCACGCCGCCGCACCGCTCTATCTGATGCAGGGCATTTGGTTTTCGGAGGATCTGATGTACCAGCTGACCGATGCGTTGGAGAGCGATGAAATTTTAATCAATGCGTTCAAGCGCTCGGCAAGGGAAACGGTGGATATCATCCACGGCAATAGCGATTATACCGTCTACGGCAGCGTTTCTCCGGCGATCTACGACCGGGATGTGTCGGAATATGTCATCGGGTACATCCTGGGGCTGGAGTACCCGGCCGCCTTTGTCACCGAGACCAACGCCTCCCACCCCGACCGGGCGGCGTATGCCGGCACCTATCTGTCCACGGCGGCGGGCGCCGCCCCGTTTGAAGCCTTTTTGTGCGAGGTGGGCGATACGCTGATCGCCTTTGAGACGGAGAATTATGCCCACCAGACGCCGGTGGCCTTTCTCAATTGGCAGACACTGGATACCCTGACCCACTCCAATGAGCCGTTCGAGGAGGAGGACGGCGTCTCGGTCAATACGGAGAATATCCAAAAGACCGCCGCCTACCTGCCGGGGCTTTTCGCGGCGGTGGATGTGTACCCGTATTATCCGGAATTCATGAACCACCAGAAGGCCTATGTGGACTACCAGGACGAAAACGGCCGGCAGAACCCCTACCGGGCGTATCTGCGGGATCTGAAGACCCAGTACAGCGTGCCGGTGCTGATCGCGGAATATGGGCTGTCCACCTCGCGCGGGGTTGCGCACACCGCCGTGAGCGGGTATGATCAGGGCGGTCTGACCGAACAGCAGCAGGGGGAATACTGCGCCGATATGACCCGCAGCATTGCGCTGGAGGGCTATTGCGGCGGCCTGCTGTTTTCGTGGCAGGATGAATGGTTCAAGCGCACCTGGAATACCGTGATGTACTACCCGGATAACCCGACTGACCGCACGCACAACCTCGCCTCGGCCGAGCAGGGCTACGGCCTGCTCAGCTTTGATACCTCCACGGTCTATCCCGATGGCGGGTTTGCCGATTGGCAGGGGGTGGCGGCGCTGCCGGGTACGGATATCCGGGTGCAGTATGATGCTGACTATCTGCACCTGCTGATCGACCTGCCGGCAGACTTCGATTTTGAAAAGGATACCTATTATGTGCCGCTGGCCACCCTGGGGGTGGGCAGTACCGGCAGCACAGAGCACGGTCTTTCCTTCAGCCGCAGCAGCGATTTTCTGCTGGTCATCCACGGGCAGCAGGACACCCGTCTGCTGTGTGACGCCTATTACGATCTTTTCGCCTACCGGTATACGGTGCAGAGGGATCTTTTTGCCGGCGTTGCCGGCTTCACCGATGGCGGCCTGCCGAAAGACAGTGGTCATTACCGGGCCATTCGTACGCTGATATCCAATGAGATGTACCTGCCGGATGACCGGGAGACCATCCCGCCGCAGTATTATGAGAGCGGGCGGCTGACCTATGGCAATGCCAACCCCGCGGCAGCGGATTTCTGTTCACAGGCGGATTTTTGCTATGCGGACGGCCGGGTGGAGATCCGGCTGGCCTGGTATCTGCTGAGCGTGGCAAACGCGCGCCTCGGTGTCTGCGTGGACGAGCTGAACACACAGGAGATCAGCTATACTGCCCTGCCGGATATTTTTGTCGGCGGCGGGCAGACGGGCAGCATTGCCCTGGTTTCGGCCGGGTTCCGGCCACTGGGCAGTATCACCGTGACACAGCGGCTGAAGGCCTCTTATCCGTTGCTGCAGGCGGCTTTTGCCGAGCTGCGGGACGGGCTGGCCTGATACCTGACACTGCCGAAGCAAAAGAAACGAGAAGCACCGGCCCGGCCGGTGCTTCTCGTGGCTTTAGGATTACTTTTTCGGGGGCTTTGCTTTGGGGAAATAGGTCATGCGCAGGTTGGTGCAGCCATAGGGCACCAGCTCCAGCGGCAGCCGATCGGTCACATACTGGTATTTGCCGTACGGCTCCTGTGTTTTTTTCGGATAAGGCGGCACCAGGTAGGGGGCCTTGTAGCAGTGGGTGTGCAGCTTGAGCATGGGGTGCTCCCACACATAGCCGTCCTCGGGGACCTCCTCCACCGTGATATCCTCCGGGGAGAGGTTCTCGTCCACGGCGATGTTCCAGCATATCTGGTTGCGGCGCAGGCCGGTCTGTTCATGCTGATCCGGCACATCGGCCTCCTCAAACAGCGGAATGACCTGGTACCAGTACCAGCCCTCCGGCAGGGGTGCCGATTCCGGGCGGGGCGTAACAGGGTACCAGCCCTCCGGCACCTGGTAGGCGAATATCAGTGCGCCGTACCGGACGGCCAACGGATATTTTGAGGCATAGTCGCTGTCGTCTACCGTGACGACCTCCACCGCGGTCTCAAAGCAGATCTCTACGCGGTCCCCCGGCTTCCACGAGCGGTGCAGCACGGCGTAGTTGTCCGTGCGGGTACAGGTGACAGCTTCACCGTTCAGGGTGATCGTTTTCCCACGGCTCCAGGCCGGGATTTTCAGGTGGAGGGCGAAGGTCTTTTCGCAGTCCATGACAAAGACCACCTTATTGCGGAAGGGGTACTGGGTTTCCTCCCGCAGGGAAATGCCGTGCCAATTCAGCGAGCAGGGACCGTAGGCCGCAACAAAAATATTCTCTGCTTCATCATAACCTATACCACACCGGGCGGTCAAAAGTTTCGGGATAACCGATTACTCGATGACAAATATTTAAAAACTAATATGGAGGAATTATTTGCTTATGGATATTACCAAACTAAAGAACAACAATCCGATAGAGCCGATAACCGAGGAAACGGTAGCGGCATTAACCGAACCGATACAGCCCCAGTATCTGCTTCTGACATTGGAACAGTACAACAAGATAGCGGAATACTTTGCGACAGTTGGGAACAGCATTGTAAGCAACACGGATTTGATATCCGAACTTCCGACGCATCAGGATTTGAACGATCTGATCACACAGACGCTAAGACCGTGTTTAACGGAAATGCGCAAGGCGGCAACAGACAAGATGAACTCGATAGAGTATTCAACCAAGGACAAATTATCGAGGCAGACGGACTCTTTGAAAGAGCAGCTGCACACGGAAATATGCCGAATGATGAACGAGCTGAAAGCCAAGGATTTGACACCGTGGAAGCACAAGCTGAAATGGGTGGCGATTGGAACAATATTACCGTCGATGCTTTATATCTTGCAGCTGATATTTCGATGATAGGAGAACCGGACAATAATGATAAACAAAAACCTAAAGTTTTCCGTGAACGCAAACGCGGACAAAAGAAAAAACAAATTCAAGACAGCCATGATGATGGCGGTATGCAAATGAATATGTAAAGGAGGAATGACCGACAACAAATAAAGGCCTTGTTGCCATATGGCAGCAAACAGAAGTAATATTCCAAAACACGAATTGGAAACCCTCGCACGGCATTTCCTTCCGCAAATTCAAGCCTTTTTCGAGACTGAGCAGGGCAAAAAAAGTTTGAGGAATGGAAGGCAGGGCAAGCCAAATTAGAGGTGCAGAAAGCCGATAAAACGGCTTAAAACACACAAGGGCGGAGAGCGCAAACTCTCTGCCCTTGTGCTATGATGTTAAATTGAGTCGTTTATAAAAATCAAAAATCCGAACGCGTCACCGTTGATGACAATGTTCGGATTATTTGACTTTGGTGGGAGAGGATGGATTCGAACCATCGAAGCCGAAGCAGCAGATTTACAGTCTGTCCCCTTTGACCACTCGGGAACTCTCCCCTATATGGCGGATCTCCCGGTCGGGAAATCAACGATAGAGAATATACCATATCCGCCGCAGTTTGTCAAGGGAAAAAACAAAAAATCGGGGAAAAAGCGCATTTTTTGCTTTGCGGCCCCTATATCCCCTTGGCAATGGCGATCAGCTCCAGCGGGGAGTAGGCCGGCTGCAGCACCCGGTTGATGCCCATGGCCAGCAGCCGGGCGGCGCGGCTGATGACCAGGTCGATCTCCCGTGGGGTGACCATCATGGCGGCGGCAGCGTCCGTGGGCGCCGCCGGCTCCGGAGCCGGCTGGTAGGCCTGCACCAGGGTGGCGGCGTCCACCACCGTGGGCACACCAAGGCCGATCACCGGGACGCCCAGCACCTCGCGGTTGAGCGGACGGCGGTCATTGCCGACGCCGGAGCCGGGGGCAATGCCGGTATCGCACAGCTGCACGGTGCAGCCCAGCCGCTGCGGGCTGCGGGCCGCCAGCGCGTCAATCACGATCACCGCCGCCGGCTCCACCTCCCGGCACACGCCGCGCACGATCTCGCAGCTTTCTGTGCCGGTCTGCCCCAGCACGCCGGGGGTCAGCACGGCGGTGGGGCGCAGGTCGTCCAGCCCCGCGGCGCGGGCAAACTCTCCCCGGATATGGCGGGTGGCCAGCACCATATCGGCGGTGGCCGGCCCCAGGGTGTCCGGTGTCACGGTGCGGTTGCCCAGCCCGACCACCAGTACGGTGCCGGCGGCCGGCAGCAGGGCGGCCAGCTCCCGGCTGACCTGTTCTGCCTGGGTGCAGAGCTGCTTTTCGTCGTCGGAAAGCGGCGGCAGCTCCACGGTGACATACCGTCCGCAGGGCTTTTGCAGCCGCTCGGCTGCCCGGCGGGAGCAAACCACTGTGCGGCACACAGTCACCCCATCTGCGGTGTGGCGGTGCTGCTGCAGGTCGTTTTCGTCCAGCTCGGCGCTGTCGGCGGCGGCCTCCAGGGCCAGATCGGTGCGGTTATTCATGCAAAAGCCCTCCTGTTTTGCCCGAAAAGCGTACGCCTTTTGCCCGGTTTTGCTGTGAAATCGCAAAAAAAGCGCGCTTTTTGAAAATTGGGTGTTGCATTTTCCGGGCAAAGATGATAATATAGCTTGTGCGTGATTTATCTGTTTATACGAACAAGAGGAGGTGTGACCATGCCCAACATTAAATCCGCTAAGAAGCGTGTGAAGGTCATTGCGGTCAAAACGGCGCGTAATAAGGCTGAGCGCTCTGCCCTGAAAACGGAGATCAAGAAGGCCAACGCGGCAATCGCCGCCGGCGAGAACAAGGAGGAGGCGCTGCGCGCCGCCGCCAAGAAGATCGATCAGGCCGTCGCCAAGGGTCTGCTGCACAAGAACAATGCAGCGCGCAAAAAGTCCGCCCTCGCCAAGAAGGCCAATGCCTGAGAGCAGTACTTCACCAAAACAAAGCAGCCGCCCGGATTTTCCGGTCGGCTGCTTTTTGCTGTGTTTAGACAAAACAATGCAGGCACAACAGTGTTGTCGGCTGTGCCGCCCATCGCCGGTCGGGATGCCGTGCCGCTAAAATACCCGGCTGCCCGCAAAGCTGCGGGCAGCCGGGCGTTTTTTAGCTGTGTACTGTCAGTTCGCCGTTTGCCACATCCACGGTCAGGGTGGCGCCGGGGGCGGGGTCGTCCCGCAGGATGACCTGTGCCAGGCGCGTTTCCACCTCGCTCTGGATATAGCGGCGCAGCGGACGGGCACCATACAGGGGATCGAACCCGTTTTCGACAATGTGCTCCACGGCCGCATCGGTCAGCGTGCAGGTCAGCTGCTTTTCGGCCAGGCGCTTGTTCAGGCCGTCGATCAGCAGGCCGACGATGCGGCGGATGGCGTCCTTGGTCAGCGGTTTGTAGAATACGATCTCGTCCAGCCGGTTCAGGAATTCCGGCCGGAAGGACTGCCGCAGCAAGCCCATCACGGTTTCGCGTGCCTCGGCGGTGATCTCACCATCCGGGCCGATGCCGTCCAGCAGCGCGGAGGAACCGATATTGCTGGTCAGAATGATGACTGTATTGCGGAAATCCACCGTGCGGCCCTGGCTGTCGGTGATACGGCCGTCATCCAGCACCTGCAGCAGGATGTTGAACACATCCGGGTGTGCCTTTTCGATCTCATCAAACAGCACCACGCTGTACGGGCGGCGGCGTACGGCCTCGGTCAGCTGGCCGCCCTCCTCATAGCCGACATAGCCGGGAGGCGCACCGATCAGGCGGGACACAGAGTATTTCTCCATATACTCGCTCATATCAATGCGTACGATATTGCGCTCATCATCCAGCAGACATTCGGCCAGTGCCTTGGCCAGCTCGGTCTTGCCGACGCCGGTGGGACCGAGGAACAGGAAGGAGCCGATTGGCCGGTTGGGGTCCTGGATGCCGGCGCGGGAGCGCAGGATGGCCTCGCTCACCTTTTTCACCGCTTCGTCCTGCCCGATCACACGGCGGTGCAGGATCTCCTCCAGATGCAGCAGCTTTTCGCGTTCCCCCTCCATCAGGCGCGCCACCGGGATGCCGGTCCAGCGCTCAACGATGCGGGCAATCTCGCCCTCGGTCACCTTATCGCGCAGCAGGCTGTTTTCGCCGCGGCTGGATTCGGCCAGCTTCTCCTGCTCGGCCAGCTCCTTTTGCAGCTGCGGCAGGCGGCCGTATTTCAGCTCGGCGGCCTTGTTCAGGTCGTAGCTTTCCTCGGCGCGTTCGATCTCGCCGTTCAGCTTTTCCAGCTGTTCCTTCAGGCTTTGCACCTTTTCTATGGAGGCTTTTTCATTATCCCACTGCGCCTTTTTGCTGTTGAATTCCTCCCGCATGTCCGCCAGTTCCTTTTGGATGGCGGCCAGGCGCTCGGCGCTCAGCTTGTCTGTTTCCTTTTTCAGCGCAGCTTCTTCAATCTCATGCTGGATAATGCGGCGGCGGATCACATCCAGCTCGGTCGGCATACTGTCGATCTCGGTGCGGATCATGGCGCAGGCCTCATCCACCAGGTCGATGGCCTTATCCGGCAGGAAACGGCCGGTGATATAGCGGCTGGAAAGGGTGGCGGCGGCGATGATTGCCGGGTCGGTGATCTTTACGCCGTAGTACACCTCATAGCGCTCCTTCAGGCCACGCAGGATGGCCACGGTGTCCTCCACCGACGGCTCCCCCACCGTGACCGGCTGGAAGCGGCGTTCCAGTGCCGGGTCCTTTTCGATATACTGGCGGTATTCATCCAGCGTGGTGGCGCCGATGCAGTGCAGTTCTCCGCGCGCCAGCATGGGCTTGAGCAGGTTGCCGGCGTCCATGGCGCCCTCCGTTTTGCCCGCGCCCACAATGGTGTGCAGCTCATCAATGAACAGGATGATGCGCCCTTCGCTCTTTTTCACCTCGGCCAGCACGGCTTTCAGACGCTCCTCGAATTCGCCGCGGTATTTGGCGCCCGCGATCAGTGAGCCCATATCCAGCGAGAAGATGGTCTTGTTTTTCAGGCTGGTCGGCACATCGCCCTTGACGATGCGCTGTGCCAGACCCTCGGCGATGGCGGTCTTGCCCACGCCGGGCTCACCGATCAGCACGGGGTTGTTCTT
>ULWN01043588.1_pt1 | contig 39967 bp, 38 predicted proteins | sample 1960371 | NCBI WGS metagenome assembly ULWN01 (sample SAMEA4835813, study PRJEB28245) | human gut metagenome | biome: gut microbiome; material: fecal sample | place: Denmark | collected 2008 | reverse complement strand
CTGCCGCAGGCAGCGATGCGCGCATGAACGGCTGCGAATTGCCGGCCGTCATCCTTTCCGGCAGCGGCAATCAGGGCATAACCGCCACTATGCCGGTGCTCGTCTACGCCGAGCATCTCGGCAGCACCCATGAGCAGCTCTACAGGGCTCTGGTGCTTTCTGATCTTGTCACCATCCATCAAAAAACGGGAATCGGCAGCGTTTCCGCGTTTTGCGGAGCGGTTTGCGCAGGCGTTGGCGCAGGGTGCGGCATTGCCTACCTTCAGGGAGCGGATTACGATGTGATCTGCCATACCATTGTAAATGCCCTTGCAATCCTTTCCGGAATGCTTTGCGATGGAGCGAAATCTTCCTGCGCCGCCAAAATATCGGCAGCGGTGGACGCCGGCATCATGGGATACACCATGTATGCAAGCGGCCAGCAGTTCTATGGCGGAGACGGCATTGTTAAAAAAGGCGTTGAACGCTCCATCAGCAGCGTATGCACCGTCGCAAGGGACGGCATGCGCGAAACAAACGATTTGATCCTTGAGGTCATGCTGCAAAAATGATGAACTACTTTGAAGAAGCGCAGCGCCATGCCGCATGGATTATAGCACAGCGCCACTTTTTTCACCGCCACCCCGAGCTGGGCTTTGAACTCCCAAAAACGCAAGCGCATCTGTGCGAAGCGCTCCGCGAAATCGGCCTTACGCCAAGGCAGCTGAAATGCGGCGGGGTCTTAGCGGAGCTCGGCGGAAGGGAAAAGCCCTGCATCCTGCTCCGCGCAGACATGGATGCGCTGCCGCTCACGGAGTGCAGCGGCGTTCCATTCGCCTCAGAGCATCCGGGTATGATGCATGCCTGCGGCCATGATACGCACATGGCAATGCTGTTGGGCGCTGCGGCGATGCTGAAGCAGCATGAGGCGGAGCTTCAGGGCAAAGTCCTTATATGCTTTCAGCCAGCGGAAGAAATTATGCGCGGAGCGGAAGCGCTTCTTCAAGAGCTGCCCACGGAACCGGACTTTGCTTTTGCGCTGCACATTTTTCCCACGGATACGCACGAGAGCGGAACGTTCGTCTGCCCGGAGGGCGGCTATATGTCCTCAAGCGATGTTTTTGCAGTCACGGTAACCGGCAAATCCGCACATGGTTCAACGCCGAACCAAGGCCGCAACCCGCTCTACCCTGCGATGGAAATCGCGCAGGCCTTCATCGCTATGATGAACAACGAAAAGGATCCCCGAACGGCGGGCGCTTTATCGGTGTGTGCATTTCATTGCGGGGAAACGCACAACATCATTCCCAACAGCTGTTGGTTTAAAGGAACGCTGCGCATGATGGACGAGCAGGAGCGCAGAGAGCTCCACACGCGCATGCGGGAAACCGTTGCCTTCATCGGCAAGGCGCACCGGGTTGATGCGGAGCTGGTTTTTGAAGCGAGCGTCCCCAGCCTGTTTAACGACCCCAAACTTGCCCGAAAAGCACAGGAATATCTTGAAAGGGCCGCGGGGCGGGGCGTCGGGCCATTAGAGGAAAAGCGAAACATGGTCAGCGAGGATTTCGCGCTCTTTGGGCAAAGAATGCCGGCCGTGATGTTTGAGCTGTTAAGCCGTTCCCCCGAGAACGCGCATTACCCCGGGCATAATCCCCGCGTTACGTTTGACGACAGCATCTTGCACCGTGGTGCGGCAGCGTATGCACAGGTTGCGCAAGACTATCTGTCCGAATACAGCCCGGCAGCAAAGGAGAACAAAAGCTATGCATTATGATTTTGATCAGGTAATTTGCAGAAAAAACACCAACTCATCCAAGTGGGACAACGTAAAAGCGCGCGTAGGCAACGCGGATGCAATCCCGATGTGGGTCGCCGATGGCGATTTTGTTGCGCCCGATCCCATCCGCCGCATGCTGGAAGAACGGGTTCGCCACGGAATTTTTGGCTACCCCTACCGAACGGATGCGTTCCGTTCCGCCACCAAAAGGTGGATCCTAAAACAGCACCACGTTGAACTGCAAGAGGAATGGATGGTCTTTACCACCGGCGTCGTTCCAATCATTTACACGATGATTCAGGCGTTCACGGAGCCCGGGGATGAAATCATTATCCAACAGCCGGTCTACCATCCTTTTATCCATGCGATCAGAGACCATAAGCGAACGCTCTCCAACAATGCGCTGCGCTATGAAAACGGCCGGTATACGATCGATTTTGAAGACCTTGTACAGCGGGCTGCAAGGCCTGAGGCAAAGCTGATGGTTTTCTGCAATCCGCATAATCCCGTCGGGCGCTGTTGGAGCAAGGATGAAGTGGACCGGGTTGCAAGAATCTGCGCCGAGAACAACGTGCTTCTCATCAGCGATGAGATTCATTCCGATCTCATGCTTTTTGGCAACCGGCATACGCCTGCTGCGATTGGCAACAAGGCTCTAGAGGATAACACGGTTCTGTGCTACGCCCCAACAAAAACGTTTAACATCGCGGGGCTCCGCGGTTCGTGCGCGGTTATCCCCAACCCCGCCATCCGTAAGCGCTTTGAATATCAGCTGCTCTGCAACAACAGCGTGCAGGAATGCCTGTTTTCTTTGCCGGCCTATGTTACCGCCTATACGCAGTGTGACGAATATCTGGAACAGCTGCTTCCCTATCTCGAGGGAAATGTAACCTATCTGGATGCGTATCTGCGCGCCCATATGCCCAAAATCCGCTTGGTGCGTCCCGAAGCCACGTTCCTTATGTGGTTGGATTGCACAGCGATCGGGCTTGATAAGGATGCGCTTTACGATTTCTTCATCAACCGGTGCCTCGTTGGCATCAGCAAAGGGGAAGGCTTTGGGGCCGAAGGAGAACAGTTTGTGCGCATGAATATTGCCTGTCCCCGCGCCACTCTCGAGAAGGCATTGCAGCAGATGCTGCACGTCTACGAGCAGTGCTTCTGATGCTGAACAGATGAGGAGATTCGGATGAAAGGAAACATCCTGCAAGGGAAAGGGCAGGCCTATTTGTTGCTGCTTGCAACTTTCTTCATTTGGGGCAGCATTTATGTGGCAAGCAAGTATGCCATGGAAACAATGCAGCCGGTTACAATCGCGGCGGGGCGGTATATTGTCGCATTTGCGGTAATGGTTCCGCTCAAGCGTTCTCACCTTCGCGTGAAGATCGACAGGGCAGACTGGAAGTATCTGTTCATTATCGGCGGCCTCGGTTACTACCTGATGACGGTTGTAAACATTTTCGGCGTGCAGCTTGCCGGTGCGTCAACAGCCGCGCTGATCAACTCCCTTAACCCGGTGAGCATCAGCATCTTCGCTGCAATCTTCCTGCATGAGCGCATCGGCATGAGGAAGATCATCTGCATTCTTCTTTCTGTTCTCGGCGCGCTTGTCATCAGCAGCGGGGCAAGCGGCAGCGGTGAAATCGCGGGCGTTTTGCTCTCGTTGCTTGCAATCGTTCTGTGGGGGCTTGCTTCCGTAAGCATGCGAAAGCTTACCACAAAATATGGCGCCATGACAGTGACGCTTTATGGCATCATTATAAGCCTGCTGTTCTATATCCCTTCTGCTGTGGCCGATATTGTCTTAAACGGCGGATTTCAATGCAGCTTGGGCTCCGGCCTGGCGGTGTTGTATATGGGCATCTTCGGCACGGGTGTAGCCGGATATTTTTGGACAAAGGCGCTCTCCCTGCTGGAGGCAAGCGTGTGTTCCCTTTTTTATCCCCTTCAAGCCATGTTTTCAGCAATCCTTGGCGCGCTGTTGCTGAACGAACAGTTCAGGCCTACGTTTTATATCGGCACCGTGATTATCGCTGTGAGCGTAATTATAAACTGTTCAACGCAATTGAATCTGGGGAAAATTCCCAGACTTCCCGAAGAATAGAGCAATATGCAAAAGCGCGATGGTTCCGTTTGCGTCGGATCACCACGCTGCTGTTTATGCCTCTTTTCATATATTTAATTACAAAGGAGACAACCTATCTATGCGTAAGTTTTCACTTGCATACCTTACTATCCCCGGCACAAATCCAATGGACCAAATCAGGATTGCGAAAGAATGCGGCTATGACTCCGTAAGCCTGCGCACTATTTCCATGCATTTGCCGGGTGAACCGGAATTCCTGCTTGATAAGGATCCCGCGCTTTTTGCCGCAACAAGGGCCGCGCTCAAAGAATATGATATGCCGCTGATGGATATTGAGCTTGCGCGCATCCGCCCGGATCTCGATGTTTCGGAATATGAATCCGCTTTTGAGAAGGCGGCGGAGCTTGGCGCAACGGATGTGCTCGGCAGCATTTGGACACGCGACAGATCCTGGTACACTGAAACCGCAGCGCGCGTTGCGGATATGGCCAAACAATACGGCCTCCGATACAACATAGAGTTCCTTCCCTGGGCAGGCGTTCGCAACCTGCAGGAAGCCATCACGCTCATTGATGCGCTTGCGCGCGACAATGTATATATTATGGTGGATACGCTGCATGCTGGCCGCGCCGGCGTTACGGCTGAAGAACTTGCGCGAACCAACCCCAAGTACTTTAACTTTATCCATCTCTGCGATGGCCCGGCAGGCCCTGATGGCGACCCGGTGCTTGACAACATCAAGGACGATCTGATGCTTTTCACCGCGCGCGAATGCCGCCTTTATACGGGTGATGGCGTAATGGACATCGCGGGCATGGTGAAGGCGCTGCCGAATATTCCGCTTTCCATTGAGCTTCCCAACCTTGAAAACATCAGCAAATATGGCGTGGCCGGCCATGCAAGGAATTGCATTGAAAAGGCAAAGGCTTATTTTAAGGCAAACGGCATTGAATAACGTCCTCCTGTTTTGCTTCCCTTTGCATTTTGCACAACACTGATATAGATTTCCCTTTAAGCTTCCCTTTCCGCAAGTGGAAGCTTTTTTGCTGCACCGCTCCCTAAGGCTGCGCATATTGTGTCATATATGCATTGTTGATCCAAGGCCGCATTGCGCCCAACGATGCGTATGCATTCATTTCATTGCGTTGCGGAGGATACGGATATGTTGCCTGAATACATGCTTTCGGACTTGCCTGCCGGCCGCTCTGCGGATGTGGCGCAGATGGATGCGCCCGGCCCCATGGGGCGCAGGCTTTTGGACATTGGTTTTACAGAAGGCACGCGCGTGCAATGCCTGTATGCTGCGCCCTCCGGAGAACCGCGGGCATACCTTGTGCGCGGCGCGGTCATTGCCCTCCGGCGTGAGGATGCCGCGCGCGTGCGCCTCCTGGAGGACAGCATATGGGAATGACGGCTGACACAATGGGTGCGCGCACAAACGCGCTGGGTGAAGCGATTGTGAAACGCAGTGAAAGCGATTTTGTTGTTGCGCTTGCAGGAAACCCGAATGTAGGCAAGAGCACCGTTTTCAATGCGCTGACCGGCTTGCGCCAACACACGGGGAACTGGCCCGGCAAAACCGTTGGCAGCGCTCAGGGGTATTGTGATCATGGCGGGCATGGTTTTGTAATCGTGGACCTACCCGGCACATATTCGTTGTGTGCCCATTCGCAGGAGGAGGAAATCACGCGTGACTTTATTCTAAGCGGCGAAGCGGATGTAACTGTCATCGTGTGCGATGCGACTTGTCTCGAACGCAATTTGAACCTTGCATTGCAAACGCGGGCCGTTACAGAACGCGCAGTCCTTTGCGTGAACCTGATGGATGAAGCGCAAAAGAAACAAATTCAGATCGACATTGCAGGGCTCTCCAAGCATTTGGGCATGCCCGTGGTGGGCGCGAGCGCACGCAGCGGCAGGGGGCTTTCCGAGCTCATGGATGCCGTACAGCGTACCGCGTGCCTGCCTCATGTGCATGCGGCACAACCGCTTTGCGATGACCCTGTTCAGCGCACGGAAGAAATTTTCCAGGAAGCGGAACGCATTTGCGGCGCCTGTGTAACGCATGGAAACCCAGCAGCCGATGCGCGGCGTTTCCGCGCCGACCGCCTGCTGACCGGCCGGCTGACCGGCATCCCCGTGATGCTGCTTTTGCTCTCACTGGTCTTTTTTATCACGCTGGCGGGAGCCAACTATCCTTCCGCGCTTCTTTCCAAATGGCTGTTTGCCCTACAGGATCAGCTATCGCTCCTGTTCCAGCGGCTTGGCGCGCCAAGCTGGCTGCACGATGCGCTCGTACTCGGCATGTACCGCGTGCTTGCATGGGTCGTTTCCGTCATGCTGCCACCAATGGCCATCTTTTTCCCGTTGTTCACCTTGCTGGAAGACTTTGGCTATCTTCCCCGCGTCGCTTTTAACTTGGATCATAGCTTCAAACGCTGCCATGCATGCGGCAAACAGGCACTCACCATGTGCATGGGGTTTGGGTGCAACGCCGCAGGCGTAATCGGCTGCCGCATTATCGACAGCCCGCGGGAACGGCTCATCGCCATCCTCACAAACAACTTCGTGCCATGCAACGGTCGTTTTGCGCAACCACACAAAGGGGAACAACACTGCCGCCGGATTGCGCAAATTAAAAGCGGCCAAGTGATAATTTCCTGTCCTTTTTCGATTTGCTAACCCATTGTAAATGATAAGGTACAATAAGGGACCTGTTGACGGCACCTTTGAGCATCCATATGAATGACACGGGCAATAAAAATGCGACAATGCTCGTGCGTAATATCTGCCCGCGCTTGCTCGGTAAAGCCAAAAAATTCATCCTTTTCATCAGTAATTCTAACAATCATTATGCTACTCAATTATATCCTCTCTTGGGTTATATGATTCAATGTGAATGACGCCATCGAATCTATCAAGAAAATCCTGTGCCCAATCATGGCTAATCACAATCCTGGTGATATGTTCCATGGAAAAAATCAGGTTCATAATTTGCGCTTTGTTTTCAGGATGAAGTGCAGAGGTGGGTTCGTCAAAAATTAAAATGCGAGGGTTCTGTGCTAATGCTCTCGCAATTGATATCCGCTGGCGCTCCCCGCCCGAAATATTATCACCAAAATCACCGAGGGGCTGTTCCCGCACTCTGCAAGATAACTCTGTCAGATTCAGCTTCGCTAATAAGCCTTCATATTCCGCTTGAGTGTGCGGGTCAACCTGATCACTTAGCATTATATTAAAGTATAGAGAACGATTGAATAGGTATGGCGTTTGGTTCACAATGCCTACCAAATGGTTTACGCTCCGCTCTGTTAAATTAGCGATGTCGTAATCAGAAATAGAAATACTGCCATCGTAGTTATCAAAATATTTTAATAACAACCTAAGCAGTGTTGTCTTACCGCTACCACTTTCCCCCACAATCACATAACACTTTCCCGGCTCGAAGCGGCAAGAGAATTCTGAAAATAATTTTTTCTCCTCAAATGAAAATCCGACCTTTTCATAACGCACTTCTGCGTGTTCAATATCCATCACATCCATTTCACTTGTGGGCTCAGATTCCATAGATTCCATTTCTGATTGAACCTTATTCATAATGCCTTTAACCGAACGGACAGAGTTCATCAACTCTATAAAGTTATTGGTTCCGGAAGATATGTATGAAATAAGGTAAACAATTGAAAAAAGATTCCCTGCTGTCAGAGCACCTATCGTAATGAGATATCCAGCAAACCCTATTGCCAGCAGTTGCATCAATGAGGTTATTGATCGAATTGACTCATTACTCATGCGTCTAAATACATCCTCTGAAGCAATCGTTTCATGTTGCTTTATTGTTGAAGCATGAAAGCCTGTCAACCAAGCAGAGACTTTGTCGGCTGCTTTTATTGCCTCATAGCCCTGTATGGATTCCTTGGATGTGTTTAAGTAATCTTCATTTGCTTTTGAGACGGCATTCCTGCGTCTGCGTAATCCATCGGCAAAGAAATTCGTTATCAGCATTGGAAAGAGCGCCAGAAATATACTTGCAAAAAACATCCAGTCCATATGCAGAATTGCCGTCGCAGCTAAAACGGCTTGAGCGATTGAATATACGAGAAATGGCAGATTTCTATAATACTCATTTTGCAAAATACTCATATCTGCATTAAGTAAATTTATATAATATGCATCATCTTTTTTTAAAAACTCCTTCGTTCTGCGGCGAAATAAGGCTTGGAGGAGTGCTTCTTTCATATGCACTAGCCCTTGCTTGGTGAAACGTGCATGAGCTTTAAAGCCTATCCATGAAGCTAATAACTGAACCAGTATAAGAAAGATAAGAATGACTCCATTTGAAAATAATTCTGTAAGCTATGAAGCAATGGCACTATCTACAATTCTACCTGTGAGAACTGCAATCAGAATTTCTGCAACTGATGTTAACGCATAAATCGCAGTACTACCTATGAGCAAAGCCATATGACCCTTTGACTTAACTTTCATTAAAGATTCACTCCTCTTTGCTCATTATTATGTTTACGCAATCCACACGATAATATTAACACTTTATGCTATATATCATTGATGAAAATACAAATTTTGCACTGGAAGAATTCAGAAATCTCTGTGAGATGAATTAATTTAAACTGTCTTTTATCAACCAGCATCGCATTTGGCTCCGCCACAAACAAGAAGCGCCCCACATCCCGATGCCATTTCTTCGATTAAATCGTTGACGTGCTCAAAGTCGCTAAGAGTCAGATTTTCTAATTGCTTTGATAATACTTCTGTTAACATATATTTTCCTCCTTCCACTTGTGAGTCGTGAGTGTTGTTCTGCATGTTCACGTCTTGGCTTCTTGTTCATCTCGCAGAGAAAACAAAACAGGGAAGGCAGAAAGCGAATCATGTGGTTCTGTAAATAAGCTGTAGTTAATTGATAAATGGATTTATTTTTTTGTTATATTATTATTAACTATTGATGTAAATTACTTTAATAATCATATATTATATAATTTTTTAGAATTGCAGGTTTAATTACATCCCCCCGTTCCGTCATCAGTAGGTAAGCCCGGGGGTGCCTAGTTGTGAAGGTGACAGATAACCGAAGCGGCCAACCGTTTTTAAAGCGGACCGTTTTAACCATTGCCTATACAAAATTATTTGATAATACCGTCGGTTTCCCATGATTTCAAGCTGTCGATAATTTTATCGATGACGGCAACCTTCTGCTCCGTTGTTAAATTTGTTTGATTTAGCTTACGCTCGATGACAGAAACATGAAACTCACTCACTCTGCCGGCAAGAGCGTAAATTCCTACTTCGTCCGCATCGTGAACAATTATCTTCCGGATGATGTTTCTGCGCATTCACTCGCCGCTCCGTTCGCTGCTTTCTTTCTTTTGTATATGCATTGCCATGCTTGTCCCATTCCGAAACAATCAAGGCCGTTTGGTTTGCGCCATACATTTTGTTATCGGCCAGTGGCGTATCTGCATGCTGCGTCTGATGCGGCAAAAACGGCCCCAGCGATTCGCTGAGGCCGTATGCTCGATTTTCAGTTACAATCCTAACTGTTTTTGGTACTGTGCCAATTCAGAGGGCGAACAATAGACGAAATGTTCCGGTTCCACTTCAACCATAGAAGGTTGTTCGGCAGAATAATCATGATCCCGTTGGGGGTCATAATCTACCCGTTGGCGCGTCTTCTCGGTAATCGGATTCGGTTCCGGAATTGCGGAGAGCAGCGCTTTGGTGTAAGGATGCAGCGGCTTTTTATACAGGTCGTCACCGCGGGCAATCTCTACCAAATGGCCATAATACATCACGCCGATGCGATCTGAAAAGTACTTGACCACCGAAAGGTTATGCGCGATGAACAGGATGGTGAGCCCCATCTCCTGTTACGGCGTTTGGAACGGGCAGCCCGACGCCCTGTGCTTTCTGCGCACCGGAACGCTGCATCTTTCAGACGGAGACCGGGTTTTGCTTTGCACGGACGGCCAAAACGCATTTCTTGCCTCCATATCCGCCAGGGAACTGGCCGGCCTCGACAGCGTTTCCCTGCTGCAACAGGCCATGGCCTTTGAAACGGCAGGATGGATGACCGAACGGCAATTATTATTGAGGCGCAGGAGTAAGTTCGCCCCGCACGCTTCCGTTAATCTTCTGCGGCATTCAATTTGGTTTGCGCAGCTATGCCCCGCAAAAAGGTAGGATTTCAAAAGAGGCAGAACGGCCTTGCGGCCGAAGGCTGCCTCTTTTTCTATATTTTCCCCGCCCTCTGCGGTTGCAAATAGTTCATAATTGCGCGTCGCCTCAAAGCGCAAAGGCGCAAGCCCCCCGGGCTACGGCGTGTGCTTCCTTGCCGGCCGATGGTAAAGTTGCTGCTTGTAGCTTCTATCCCCGGAAAGGGTCCGGAGAAAAGCTCTGATCCAGCCCTGCAATAAAGCGGGCCAGCAGTTCCACACAGTTCTCCACATCGCTGAGGCATCCCACCTCGCTGGGACTGTGCATATAGCGCAGGGGAATGGATACAACCGCCATGGGAATCCCCTCCGCGCTGAGATGCATTTTGTCTGCATCCGTGCCCGTAACCCCGCAGGCAATCTCATATTGAACGGCCATGCCCAGTTCTTTTGCCGCAGCTTCCAAAGCGCGCACAGTCGGCTCGTTGCTGCAGGCACTGCGCACCAGCACCGGCCCGCCTCCAAGCTCGATCCTGCCAAAGCGCTCCGCTTCGGAGCCGGGGTAATCCGACGTGTGGATTACATCCACGGCAATCGCAATGGCAGGCTTAACTCTCATCGCCGCAAAATAAGCGCCCCGCATCGTAGTTTCCTCGCCCACGGTAGCGCCGGCATATGCCCCAACTGCGGCACCGAGTTCTTTGGCCCGCAGCAGCGCCTGCATCACAGTGAACACACCCAGCTTATCATCCAGGCCCCTCCCTGCGATGCAGTTGTTTTCCAACAGGTCATAGGTATATGTATAGGTCACGAAATCTCCCGGAGTGATCCATTCCGCAGCTTCCTTTTCGGAGCGGAAGCCGCAATCTACATACATTTCCGTAAGGGCTGCATCCGTGCGCACCTGCCCATCCTTAAGCAAAATGCCCATCACGCCCGTAACGCGCTTCTTTCCAAGGATTGTAACCCGCTTTCCCTGCATCAGCTCCGGGCGGATAAAGCCCGCCTTCCCGACTTTAATCATGCCTTTCTCGGTGATATAGGTCACGCGGAAACCAATTTCATCAATATGGCCGGTCATCAGCACCTTCAATGGGCTTTGTTCGTTGATGGAGGCGATCACGTTGCCGGTATAATCCGTTTGTACGGCACACCCCTGCTGCTCCATATGCGCAGCCACGCGCTTTTGCAGGACAATTTCCCCGCCGCTGACCGATTCCGTTTGGAGCATATCAAATAAAAAATCATAATTCATCTGTATTTCCTCTTTTCTTACCCATCTGGGCACAAATAAAATGGAGATGGTTTTGTGTTATTCTTCACAGCGGTTTTTTCAGCCTGACATGAAACCGAACCCCCTGGGGCGCGTTTTCAGCCCAAATATCTCCCCCGTGAAAGATAGCGATTTTCCTTGCGATGTAAAGGCCTAATCCAAAATTGCCCTTGGGGCCTTTATAGAACTTGTCAAACAAAATTTCCATGGTCTTCTGGGGAATGGGATCTCCATCGTTTTCAAACACCACCGTATAGCTTCCGGCATCCTCCCTGAGATAGATTTTTACCCGGCGGCGCACATAGCGGATGGCGTTTTCAATAATATTTCCAAATAAAGTTTCAAGGGACGCTGCATTCCCATTTACTATTTTTCCTTCGGGCACGTTCAATTCCAGGCTGGCTCCCTTGGCGCTCATGGCAAATCGCTTGGCGCATTCCCTGCAGAGAGCCGAAAGGTCCACCGGCACAAAATCGCTCTGCTTTCCCAGCATATGGTCAAAGGATGAAACATACAAAAGCTTTTTGATGCCTTCCTCCAACGCAAGGCTTTCCTTCATGATGATATCCGCTACCTCATCCCCGCAGATTCCATCCTGATAGGCAATGCAACAGTTTTGGATGACCATAATCGGAGTTTTCAATCCGTGAGATACACTCTGGTAAAAAAGTTCTTCGTCCTCGTTGATCTCCATCACATTGGTTTGGATTGCGGATAAAGCGTTGATGATTTGCCCGATTTCATCCTTGCGGTTAACCTGGTAGATCTTTTCTTTCCAGTTCTTATTTTTGATCCGTCCCATGTTCTCGGCCAGCTTTTCAAATGGTTCGGCGACCCGGGCGGTGATGGCCTTTGCAAGAAACACATTTGCAATGAGCATCATTGCCGCCAGATACCCGCACCGAATCCATTGCTCTGCAGTCATGGTGCTTCCGGGAAAAACATAAAACAGCATATAAAGCAGCCCTACCGCGCCGGCAAGGACGCTGCCTAGAGAAAGCTTAATGAAAAGCTGCAAGGCAAGGGGTTTATCCTGCATCCAGCTTCTTCCTGAAAAGCGGCTCACTTGTTCTCCTTCTTCACTCGGTACCCTAAACCATACACGGTGTCAATCGCAAGCCGGGGCAGTTTCCTGCGTAGCCGGCGGACGGTATCGTCCACCACCCGGTCTGTGCCGTAATAATCATATCCCCATACCTGATTCAGAATATCAGACCGGCTGCGGATGTTGTTTGGGTTGGCTGCGAGATAAACCAGCAAATCATATTCTTTTACCGTAAGCCCCACCGGGCTTTCCCCTTCATAAACCATGTGCTTATCCAGCAAGATGCGGTAAGGGGCCAACTCAATTGTTTCCGCACGGCGCTCGGAGTTCTTCAACAGCTTGTTTACCTTGATTACAAGTTCCCGCACGAGAAAGGGCTTCGGGATATAATCATCGCAGCCAAGTTCAAGCCCTACAACACGGTCGATGTCCTGATTGCGCGCAGAAATAAACACCACATAGGCATCGGGGTTATGTTCCTTAACTTCCTTAAAAACGCTGAACCCATCCACATCCGGCAGCATGATATCGATCACCCAAAGGTTCGTTGGCAGGGTAAGCCCTCTCAGCGCATCCTCACCGGTGAAATAACTGCGCACCTGATATCCTTCTTTTTCAAGGTATTTCGTAATCAGACGATTCAGCGTGCTTTCGTCTTCAAGAATACTGATCCACATTGCAGCAAAACCTTTCATTGTTTTGTGCCGTCACAAATCATTTCTTGTATGTTCAGGGCCGGCAGCCTTCTGATTATACCACAAAGGGGCTCACCAGCGCCCCATATTTCATTCTTTTGTGCGGTCACCCCCGTATGCATACGGGGGTGACCATTTTGGGGGAATACTCAGTTGCCCAGAACAGTATAATATTGGAAGTCCCATTGGCCGATTGGCGTCCTGCCGGGGCCTGCGACCTTTCCATAATCGATGACCTGCGTGTACGTGGCATAGTAAATGGGGCAAATTACCATCTCATCCATCAGCACCTTTTCAGCCTGCATCAGGTATCCATCGCGCTCCTCTCCCGTGGTTTTGCTGGCCATGATAACCGCATTGTCATAAGCCTCGTTTTCGGGGTTAAGCGTGGTATCCTCCGGCACGCCGGCATATTCCTTATATCTCCATCTGGCGTCGTTCATGCCGTTGGCCGTGAAAAGGGAGAGCATGGTCATTGGATCGTTGTAATCCGCGCTCCACCCGGTCATGGACAGCGTGTAGTTGCCGGAATTGATGGTGTTGGCAAACACAGCATATTCTTCAACCTTCAGGTTAACGGTGATCCCGAGGTTTTCCTTCCACATCTGCTGCACCGCCTCAGCGATCTGAGACATGCTGCCGCTCTCATAATAGAGCAGATCCAATTCGGGGAAGCCTTCGCCGTTGGGATATCCTGCGGCAGCCAGATATTCCTGCGCCTTTCCCACATTGGCTCCATTGGGATCAATTTCAAATTCAGTAGTCACGTTGCCGTATTCATCCGTGGCGCGCAGGCTTTCGCCGGTGGAAAGCTTGAATGTGGGAGCGATGAACGCTGCCGCAGGAACTGCGCCGTTGCGCAGCACCTGATCGCAGATGAGCTTACGGTCAATGGCCAAGCTGAGCGCCTTGCGGACATTCACATCGTTGACAACATCCGCATCCATGTTGAACTCAATGTAAGTGGTGCCAAGAGCAGGTTCGCTGACGAAGTTAGGATCCTCTGCAAGCAGCCTTGGAATTTCTTCACCCGGCAAGGTGCTTGTAACGTTGATTTCGCCTGCTTCATAGCCCTGCAGAGAAGTGGTGGCATCGGTGATGAACAGGCCCTTCACTCCGGCCAGCTTTACATTGTCTTTGTTCCAGAAGTTCTCGTTTTTCTTGAGCAGCACGTGAGAACCGATCTTGTACTCCTCCAGATAGAACGCGCCGTTTGTTACACATTTGGCAGGATCTTTCTCCCATCCTTCCCCTGTGGAGGCCATATCCTCACGGCAGGGCATATAGGTGAAGAAAGACACGAGGTTCAGAAAATATGCGGTGGGCTGAACCAGCTCCACCTGAAGGGTACGCTCGTCAAGCGCCTTCACGCCCACATCCTCCCTGGTACCCGTGCCGGAGAAGTATTCATAAGCGCCCTTCACATAATCGGTAATCAGAAACGCATAGGGGGAAGCCATCTCCGGAGAGCAAGCGCGTTTCCATGCATATTCAAAATCGTTTGCCGTCACAGGCTGTCCGTCGGACCACTTGGCGTCCTCCCGCAGAGTGAAAGTATAAACGGTATCCGCCACACCTTCAGCGTTCGCAGAGACCTCATAACTTTCAGCAGTAGCCATCTTGATGCCCTCTTTGGTGTCGCGCACCAAACCATCATACAGGTTAATGATTACGTGTCCGCCTGAGCCGGAGGTATTCAGTTGGGGGTCCCATGTCTTGGGCTCCATGCCGATGTTCCAAACCAGATATTCGCCGGAAACGGCCTGCGGAGCAGGGGTTTCCTCCGTAGTTCCGGGTTCGGTCGTCGCAGGCACCTGCGGGTCATCCGTAGCGGAGGGTTGCGTGGTTCCCGTGGTCGGCACGCACGCAGCCACGCTCACGAGCATAGCAAGCACGACTAGAAGGCAGATAAAACGTTTTGTTTTCATTGCTTTTCTCCTTTGCGTTTTATATTATCATTCACTGAATGACATGCAACAAAATGATTGCCTCCCACATCCGTCATCTCAGGCTCCTTCTCTGCGCACAGTTCTGTGGCGCGGGGACAGCGGGTGCGGAACCGGCAGCCCGAAGGTGGGTCGATGGGGCTCGGGATATCCCCCTGTAATGCGATCTGCTCTTTTTCTCTGGCCATCTCCGGATCGGGTACAGGCACGGAGGAAAGCAGTGCTTCCGTGTAAGGATGGAGATGGTGTTTGTAAATCTCTTCGCTGTCCCCCATCTCAACAAGCTTGCCAAGGTACATAACTCCAATCCGATCGGAGATGTGCCGCACCATGGAAAGATCATGCGCAATGAACAGGTAAGTCAGGCCAAATTCGCGTTGGAGATCTTCCAGCATGTTAACGACCTGCGCTTGAATGGAAACATCCAGCGCGGAAATGGGTTCATCGCACACGATAAATTCCGGATCTACCGCAAGCGCCCGGGCGATACCAATGCGCTGACGCTGCCCGCCGGAAAACTCGTGAGGATAGCGGTTGGCATGTTCCTTCATCAGCCCTACCCTGTCCAGCAGCTCATAAACCCTTTTGCTCTTATCGTCTTTGGATTTGAGCTCCGAGTGGGGATCCAGCGCCTCGCAGACGATATCCATTACCGTCATTCTCGCATTCAGGGAGGCGTAGGGATCCTGGAAAATCATCTGCATTTTTTTGCGGTATGGCAGCAGCTCTTTTTTGGAAAGCCCGCTGATATCCTGCCCGTCAAAAATGATTTTGCCTTCCGTGGGCTCATAAAGCCGGGTGATCGTCCTTCCAACTGTGGTTTTGCCGCAGCCGGATTCGCCCACCAAGCCAAAGGTTTCGTTGCGCAGAATATGAAAGTTCACGTGATCCACGGATTTCACAATCTGCTTCTTCTTGCCCAAAAACCCTTGAGATTTATAAAAATACTTCGTCAGGTTTTCAACCTCTAACAGTTTTTCATTCGCCATGGCGTACGCCCCCTTTTCTCATTTCATATTCGGGGTTTTTCGGCGCTTCCTTGTCAAGCAGCCAGCACATGGTGCGGTGTTTTCCTTCTACATAGTAAGGAGGCTGCTCCTGCGTGCAGATGTTCATGCAGTAACGGCATCTCGCATTGAACGGGCATCCCTTGGGCGGGTTGATCAGATCGGGCGGAGTGCCATCAATGGGGATCAACCGTTTCTTCTCTCCCCCGTCCACATGTGGGATGGAACCCAAGAGGCCCATGGTGTATGGATGGCGCGGGTGATAGAATATCTCTTCTACAGAGCCGTCCTCCATGATCAGGCCGCCATACATCACCACCACCTTATCGCACACTGTAGCCACAACGCCCAGATCATGGGTGATCAGCATGGTGGTCATGCCAAACTTCCGGTTAAGGCTCTTAATCAGGCTGAGGATCTGCGCCTGAATGGTTACGTCGAGCGCCGTGGTGGGCTCATCCGCTATGAGCAGCTTCGGGTTGCATGCAAGCGCGAGCGCAATCATCACCCGCTGCCGCATGCCGCCGGAGAATTCATGCGGGTAACTGTCTACGCGCTTCTCCGCTGCGGGGATCCCCACGAGCTTTAGCATTTCAATCGTGCGTTCCCGCGCCTGGTGCTTGGTCATCTTTTCGTGTTCCAGAATCATCTCCATCACCTGGTTGCCAATGGTATACACCGGGTTCAGGCTTGTCATGGGATCCTGGAAGATCATGGCGATCTCTTTGCCGCGCACTTTGCGCATCTGATCCTTGCTGTAAGTGAGCAAATCCTCACCGTTTAAAAGGATTTCTCCGTCTACCACACGCCCGGGATATTGCAGCAGGCCCATGATCGAAAGGCTCGTTACGCTTTTTCCACTGCCGCTTTCGCCCACAATGCCCAGCACTTCGCCTTCGTTCACATCAAAGCTGATGCCGCGCACCGCCTTTACCTCTCCCACATGGGTGAAAAAGGAGGTTTTCAGATCCCTTACCAACAACATTTTTCTCGGCATATCCCAACTCACTTTCTGAGCCTGGGATCCAGGGAATCCCGAAGGCCGTCGCTAAACAGATTCAGTGCCAAAATGGTGATGCTCATAATCAACGCCGGGTAGAACAGCTGATAGGGGTTGGTATACAGCCCCGGTAAGGCAGCGTTAGCCAGCGCGCCCCAAGAAGCCTTCGGCTTGGAAACGCCAAGGCCGATAAAACTCAGGAAAGCTTCTGTGAACATGGCGCTCGGGATCTGCATGGTAATGGATACCATAATGGGTCCCATGGCGTTTGGGATTAGATGGCGCGTGAGAATTTTGCGGGAAGGCACGCCAAGGAGCGTAGCTGCGAGCACAAATTCCTGTTCACGCATGCTCAGCACCTGAGAACGCACGATTCGCGCCATTCCAACCCAATGGGTAAGGCCCATTGCGATGATGATGGATTGAAGCCCCGGCCCCAAGACCACCATCAGCAGGATCACGTACAGCATCATTGGAATGGAACTGATCGTATCCACAATACGCATCATGATGTTGTCTACCCTGCCGCCGCAGAAACCGGCGATTCCGCCATAAAGAACGCCGATCACAAAATTCACGATGGCTGCTATGACGCCTACGAGCAACGACATCCGCGCGCCATACATAACCCGGATAAACACATCCCGCCCCAAAGAGTCACTGCCCCACACATAGGTTTTGTTGGAAACGGTTTTAAAGGGGCGAATCACCTCACCGCCATAAGTCACAGCAAAGCGCTCGATTTTTTTATCCAAAATTTGCTTTGCTTCTTCAACGGTAATGGTGCCGCTTTCGGGCGGATTATCCGCAAAATAATTTGCGAGATATTCCACATCGGCTACCGGAATGAGCCCTGTAGCAGCATTTGCAGCTTCCTGCTGGATAAACTCGGATTTTGCCTTGAAGTAGACGCCGTAATCCACAACCAAGGGCTTATCGTTGATTTCATAGATATACATACGGTTGGTCTTGTCGTCCTTCACCATTTTGGACGGCGCGATCAGATTGCCCGCAGAATCCGTGTCAATGCTTTTAAAGTCATTGGTCAGGTATACATAATTCTCTTCCCCCAGGTCATACAGCTGAAGCTGGGGCGGAATGTTCGCAAATTCCAGGTTCTGCTGGTCATAAGAAAACCGCCAGAACATGGGCACAAAAATTGCCGCAAGTACGATGATGACGATCACCACCAGGGAAAGGATCGCGCTCTTGTTTTTTCTGAGCCTCTGCCAGCAATCCTGCCAATACGTCAAGCTTGGCCGGGCGATTTTTTCGGATTCCAGCAGGTTTCTGTCCGCAGGCTGCCAGCGTTGATTGTTTTCCATTTTTCCTCCTAGTCCAGCTTGATCCTGGGATCAACCAGCACATAAATGAAGTCCACGATCAGCACGGCAATCACTAGCAGAATGGCAAAGAATACCGTAATCCCCATGATGAGCGGATAGTCCCTGTTGATGATGCTGTTTGTAAAAAGGCTGCCTACGCCCGGAATTCCAAACACTTTTTCAATTACGAAGGAGCCTGTGACAATAGAAGCTACCATGGGTCCTACATAGGTGATTACCGGAAGCAGCGCGTTTCTTAATGCGTGCTTATAAGTAACTTTGAATTCTGATATGCCCTTGCTTCGCGCCGTGCGGATATAATCCTGCTGCTGCACCTCAAGAAGGCTGGTCCTTGTAAGCCTTGTGATAAAAGAAAAGGAGAAAGCTCCAATCACAAGGATCGGCCCGATATAGCCCGCCGCAGTATCCACCCCGAAGGAAGGCACCCAGCCCAGTGTCTTGCTGAACACAAAAAGGAACCCGGTGGCCAGCACAAAGCTTGGGATGGTGGCCCCCAAGGTCGCGAGCACCATGAAGAACCTGTCGATAAATTTGTTTTGCCTCAGCGCGCATATCACACCGAAAACAATTCCCGCAAACACCACGATCAACGATGAGTATAGGCCAATGGCAAGGGAATACGGGAATCCGTCCGCTATGACCTTGTTCACGGTAATGCCCGCTCTGGTATAAGAGACGCCGAAATCCCCACGGATGAAATTTTTTAAGTACAGCCAATATTGCGACAGCAGCGGCTTGTCCAGCCCATACTTTTCCATCATGGCCGCCCTGATTTCCGGATTCGGCATTTTTTCATCGGTAAAAGGGTGGCCGGGAATGGCTTTCATTAGGAAAAACGTGATTGTAATAATCATAAAGATCGTAATAAGGGATGATACGATCCTTTTGAGGAAATACTTGAGCATAGTTCCCCCTTCCTGATGCAGTTCGATATTGTTTATGTTTGATTATAATTCTGAATTGTCAAAATAATATCGGCGTTTTGTGTGAATTCTCACATAATTGACACCATTATTCGTCTTTAGAAGAGAACATCAGATCGGGATGCGGATGGATGTGCCATACATAGCGGTCGCGATAGTCTTCCATCAGAGCAAAATACCAGCCGCTATCGCTGAGAGCCCCTATAATCACGGCTGCAAGCCCAAAGGCCAATACGATGCTCAATACACCGAAATAAGTTTGCGCAGAAGGCGGGAATCCCAGGCAAAGCGCCAGCGCGCTCCCCGTGATTAAAACCACTGCTGCCGAGCGGCGCAAACTGCCCCGCAGGCATGCGAGAACCCGTTCCAATCGCCGCAAGCTGAAAAAGCAGAGGAACCCAAACAGCATCCACCGCACCGCCGCATTGCCTACAGACTCAAGTTCAAAGCAAAGGATCAAGATGCCGGTAAGCAGCTGCACCGCCGTCATCAGGCTGCACCGCAACTGCGCATATACGGAATAAAACACCGGGTGGGGAAATTCCACCCCTTTTGCTTGGTATGGGGAATATGCCTGAAGCAGGAACGAGCCTGCGCAAAGCCATGCGCCAGCCGCCATGGCCCGCATCGCTCCCATACCGGAATACCGGAATACATACCGGTTCAGCTGAATGGCATCGGCAAGGATGATACGCAATGCCAAGGTTAAGTTTCCCACGTTATAAAGCAACGCAGCCAATAAAAAAACTAAAAACAGGCTCGGAAGGGCTGCATCCGTGAACCACGGGAGTTTTTTTGCACACGCCAAAGCAGCAAGGCCTGCCAGCAAGCAAACACCTGCCCAGAAGGCATCCGGCATCCAGCCCAAGGCATCGTGTCCCAGCACAAACGGGTGCAGGCTCATAAGAAGCAGCGCCGTTTGCAAGCCCAGCAACAGCCGGGTTGCGCCTTTTCCCCCGCCCAAGTTTTTTCGGCGCAATGCGGCTTCGGTCGCCATAGCTGCGCCCCCATCCGGTTCCCCGAGGCAAAAATAATAATGGTGCAAGGTGGAAATCCCTCCTTGCGCCCCCTTGAGCAGCAGGGAAAACACCGCAAACCAGAAAAGCGCGCCTGCTCCCCCAGCAGAAATAGCCGCCCGCAGCATAGCGAGGGATAAAAAACAGACGTGTTCCGGAAATTGGCGCAGTAAACCGCTCAGCATCTCCCGTTGAACGTTTTTTTCACAGCGGTTGATTAAAAAATCCAGATCCGTATCGTTATGGAGGTTTTGGGAAAACACTTTTTTAGACCGTGCCAGAAAATAAACCCCGGTAAGCACGATCAAAAAAATTATAGGGTGATTCCACAAATACTGCGTCATCCAGACTCCATCCATTTCTATCCTCTTAAAATATGATAGCACACTACCGTGAACCGCTTCAAGCGGATGTTGTCCGTACGAAGCATCGCTCAAGCCGCGCGGAAACGGCTGAACTTGCGGAATGAAGCATATAGTGAAGCGTACGAAATCTATCAAGCCTGCCTGCGGATCAACCGTAAAAGCTGTGGCCTCATTGCCGAATCCGATGTTGTACCAGTTCGGCGAATGCTTGCCAAACGGCGCGCCGCAATTGTTTCCACCGCTTTCAGGCAGGAAACGGAGCGTGGCTTGGCCATGCCCTGAAGAAAAGGATGGTGCGCATATTTGAGAGTTTTTATTTACAGCCGCAAATCCGTCTGCACAGGGAAGGGCGAAAGCATCGAAAACCAAATCGAAATGTGCAGGCAATACATTTTTGCCAAGGTTTCAGGAGCCGACGATACCAGCGTGACCGTATACGAAGATGAAGGGTTTTCCGCAAAAAATACGGACAGACCGCAGTTTCAGCAAATGCTGCGGGATGCAAGGCGGCAGCCGCCCGATTACATCGTTTGTTACCGGCTGGATCGCATCAGCCGCAACGTAAGCGATTTTTCCACGCTGATTGAAGAGTTCAACGAACGCGGCATCTCCTTTGTCTGCATTAAGGAGGAGTTTGACACAGCCAAGCCCATGGGCAAGGCAATGATGTATATAGCTTCGGTTTTTGCGCAATTAGAGCGTGAAACGATTGCGGAACGTATCCGCGACAATATGCTTATGCTTGCCCGCACCGGGCGCTGGCTTGGCGGTACTTCTCCAACGGGGTTTACCTCTGAAAAGCTGCAGGAACTTATTATAGGCGGAAAAGTAAAAACCTCTTGCAAGCTTAAGGAGAACCCCAATGAACTCCGCGCCGTAGATACGATGTTTGAGCGGTTTTTAGAACTCCGCAGCGTTTCCGGTGTAAGCAAGCATTTAATAAAGCAGGGAATTAAATCCCGCAATGGCAAGTATTATTCTTTGCTCGGCATCAAACAGATATTGCAGAATCCCGTTTACTGCATAGCGGACAAAGATGCACGCGACTACTTCACAGCCCAAAACTCTGATGTTTGCTTTGAGGAAAAAGATTGCTCTGACAAATACGGGATTCTTGCCTATAACAAGCGCGACTACAAAAAAAAGCATGCGCCGCGCCAATCCATGGATAAATGGATCATTGCCATAGGCAAGCACAAAGGTCGCGTTCCCGGCAAAAAATGGGTCGCCGTTCAGAATATCATGGAGGACAATATTCCAACAGGCAAAAAGCCCGCGAAAACGCACAATGATTATGCGTTGCTTTCCGGCTTGATTTACTGTGATAAATGTAAAAACCGTATGTTTGCAAAGCAGCGTTCCGGCAAAGGCGCAAATCCTGATTTGTACGATTATGTATGCGGCAGTAAACTTCGGGGCGGAACTTCTCTTTGCGATTGTCAAAACATAGGCGGCCGGCAAGCCGACGACATGGTTTACGAATGCCTGATAAAGTACGCCGACGAAAGTTCAAGCATTTTCAAGCTGCTTGAAAAGTTAAAACGCGACTTGCAGGGGCAGGCACGGGAAACTCCAATCAACAGCATTGAAACAAGAATTAAAAAGTACAGCGAGGAAACGGAGAATCTCATAAATACCCTGTCGCAAGGAAATCTCGGCTCTGCTTTTATTCAGCGGGTAAACGCAAGGATAAGCGAACTCGACGACGAACTTTCAAAACTGATAAAAGAGCAAGAACGGCTGCAAAAAGATGCCAATCTTTCAGATGAGAAAATGCAGGCCGATACGCTGGCCGAGGCCCTGTCCCGTTTGAAGGACGGCTTCCCCGGTCTTTCAATCTATGACAAGCGCGCACTTGTTAAGCTGCTGGCGGAGAAGATCGTTTGGGATGGAACGGATCTGCATGTTTTTCTGGGCAGCGGGGAATAGCGTTATGCCGGTTGACTGTCCCCAGGATAGTTCCGGCGCAAGCTTGCCTTTTGGCTGGCGGCGCATTTCCCACCATCATTGCAATTATTGCCATGTTTTTCGTGGGAGCCAGCGCAGAAACGGAGCAGACGCTGCTTTCTTCCGTGCTGTTGACCGGGGTTATCGTGCTGGGCGTTGCCCTCACCTTTCTGTTTTCCCGCCTGCTTTCGGCAACAGTGCTTTCGGGCGTTCCCTCCTCCTTTACGCTGGAGCTGCCGCCCTACCGCGTGCCGCAAATCGGCAAGGTACTCGTCCGATCCGTGTTGGACAGGACGCTTTTCGTCCTTGGGCGCGCCGTTGCGGTTGCCGCCCCTGCGGGGCTCGCCCTTTGGCTGTTTGCCAACCTTGATGCCGGCGGTGTAAGCGTGCTCGCGCGCTGCACGGCGTTTCTTGACCCGTTTGCCCGCTGTCTGGGGCTTGACGGCGTAATCCTGATGGCCTTTATCCTCGGGATTCCCGCAAACGAAATTGTGCTCCCGATCGCAATTATGGGGTACATGGCCACAGGCAGCCTTTCGGAATTGCCTGCGCTGAACGAAATGCGCGCGCTCCTCGTCAACAATGGCTGGACGTGGCTTACGGCGGTATGCACGGTGCTCTTTTCCCTGCTGCATTGGCCCTGTTCCACAACGCTTATTACCATAAAAAAAGAAACCGCTAGCATAAAATGGACGCTGCTTGCGTTTCTGCTTCCAACCGCCGCCGGGCTTGTTGTCTGCTTCCTCGTTGCAACGCTTGCGCGTGCGATCGGGCTTGCGTAAAGCACGGCCTCCGCTTGCCCGAAAATTCCGCCTGTCAAAAAACCCCGGGATTGTCAAGGGCCGCAGCCCTTGCCTTGCAATCGCGCGCGGCGACAGGTGCGGCGCGCGCGCAAAGCCTTGCCGCGCAAGGCTTTCTTTGCACAGAGCGCTGGCCGCGCCACCGGCGCAAGTGCGACGTGAAATCCTCGAAAAAGTGGCGCTGCCACTTTTTCGACAGCCAGAAGGCGCGCCGGATGGCGCGCCTTCTCCAGTTTCAATCGTTTCAGGCAATCATGCAACGTCATGCTCATATTGCAGTTTGTATAGCTTATAATAGATCCCCCCCCGGCTGAGCAACTCCTGATGGTTGCCTTCTTCCATAATGCGGCCCTTGTGCATCACGATAATTTTATCTGCATTCTGGATGGTGGAAAGCCGGTGTGCAACGATGATGGTCGTCCTGCCTTCCATCAGCTTTCCAAGCGCATCCTGAATCAGCGTCTCGGTCTCCGTATCGATATTGGCGGTTGCCTCATCAAGGATAAGCACGGAAGGCTTGAATGCGAGCGTCCGCGCAAAGGACAGAAGCTGCCTTTGGCCGGCGGAAAACGCTGCGCCGCGCTCGATCACCTCGTGAGAATAGCCGCCCGGCAGCTGGGAGATAAAGCCCGCCGCGTTTACCGTTTCTGCTGCCAAAACAATCTCTTCATCCGTGATTTCCGTTTCGTTCAGGCGGATGTTGTCCTTGACATCGCCCGTAAAGAGAAACACATCCTGCAGCATCTGGCCTATGTTGCGCCGGAGATCCTCAACGCGGATCTTGCGGATATCTATGCCGTCGATCAGAATTGTGCCCTTCTGTACATCGTAATAGCGGCAGATCAAGTTCTGGATCGTTGTCTTTCCCGCGCCGGTTGCCCCCACAAAAGCTACGCGGGCCCCGGGTTCCACCGTAAAGGATACATCCTGCAGCACCCATTCTTCGTCCCGATAGGCAAACCACACGTTTTTAAATTCGATCTTTCCCTTGAAGGAATCCACCTCAATTGCATCCGGGTCGTTTTCAATCTCAGGTTCTGTATCCAGCAGCCAAAAGATGCGCTCTGCACAGGCGTTGGCGGATTGGATGGTGTTAAACTGCTCCGCAAGCTCCTGAATTGGCTGGAAGAACTTGTTGATATAGCGCTGGAATACGACGAGCGTACCGATGGTAACAATGCCTTCAAGCGCCATGTTGCCGCCCACAAAAATGAGGATCGCAAGCGCCGCAATGTTCATGACATAAGAAACCGGGCTGTACAGCGCAAAGGTAATCAGCTGCTTCATGTTGATTTTGCGCAGTTCCTCCGTGCGGTTTTCAAAATCCTCCCGCACATCGTTTTCGGCTGTAAATACCTGCACGACCTTCATGCCCGATACATGTTCCGCAACAAAGCCGTTGAGTTCGGATATTTTCGCCCGCATGGCGCGGTAGATCTTCCGCGTGGCGCTGCGGAACACAAATGTTGCAACGGTGATGAATGGAATCACGATGAAAATATAAAGCGAGAGCTTCACGTTTTCCGAAAGCATCACCGCGATCACGCCCACAAGAACAAAGCAGCTTTTCAGAATGTTCACGATAACGCTTGTGAACATTTCGTTCACCGTTTCGCAATCGTTCGTGACGCGGGTCACAAGCCTGCCGATTGGGTTTTCATGAAAGAAGCCTACGTGTAGCTTCATCATGTGAGAGAAAATATCGTTGCGCAGGTTGTAGATAATCTTCTGGCTCACTGTGGCGAGGATTGCCGCCTGCGCATAGGTAAGCGCCATTACCGCAAGCACCGTAGCAAGATACAGCCCGCCCAGCTTTACCACGCCGAGAAGGTCTTCCGCACGCAGCTCCTTCAGTTGGGAAAGCGCGAACCCTTCGTTGTTTGCCGCTTCGTATTTGGATACGAAGTCATCCACAGCCTCACCCAGGATCTGAGGCTGATACAGTTCAAGCCACACAAGGATGAGAATGATTGCAAGCGCCAGCGCAAACCAGCCGGCATAGGGTTTCGCATAGCCGAGCAGCCTGCGGTTCGGGGAGACTTTCCTTGCGGCTTTCGCCTTTTCTGTTGCCTTCGCTTTCCCGTTCACAGCGCGTACTCCTCCTTCTTCATCTTTTCCAACAGCTGCCTGTGGTACAGGTCCGCATACATGCCGCCTTCGGCAACCAGCTGCTCATGGGTTCCCATTTCAGTGATCGTGCCGCCGGAAAGCACGATGATCTGATCCGCATGCTGCAGCGTGGAGATGCGGTGCGCGATGATGATGTTTGTTTTTCCTGCGCGAAGCGCGGCAAGGTTGCGAAGGATCTGCTCCTCCGTATCCGTATCCACGGCGGAAACGGCATCGTCCAAAATCAGGATTTCCGGGTCGAGAATCAGCGCGCGTGCAATTGCAATGCGCTGCTTCTGCCCGCCGGAAAGGGAAACACCTCGTTCGCCGACCATGGTTTCATATCCATCGGAAAACTCAATGATGTTGTCGTGTACGCAAGCTGCTTTTGCCGCAGCCACAACCTCGTCAAACGTCCTGCTGTGGTCGCCAAAGGCGATGTTGTTGCGGATCGTATCCGAAAACAGGAAATTATCCTGCATCACATAGCCCGCCGTGCGGCGAAGCGTTTTCAGTGAAACGTCGTGGATTTCCCGGCCGCCGATCCAAATCATGTCCCGCGCAGGATCGTCCACACGCACAAGGAGGTTCGCAAGCGTTGTTTTGCCAGCCCCCGTGCGGCCCACGATGCCGAGCGTCTGCCCGCGCTTCACGTGGAAGGAAACATTGCGCAGCACATCCTGATCCGTTCCGGGATAGCGGAAGGTAAGGTTTTCCACGCGGATGTCGCCGCACAGCGGTTCTTCTTCACCGGCGGGGAGCAGGTCGGGAATATCGGATTCCGTTTGCAGCACAGCCTCCACGCGCTTGAGGGACGCCGAGCCGCGTGTAACGACATTGATGATCCTGCCGATGGAGGCAATCGGCCACACAAGCATGTTAAGATATTGAATAAACGCAGAAAAATCGCCAACGCTGATTTGCCCGAGGATGGCAATATAGCCGCCATATGCAATGGCGATGGCCATGGAGCAGCCTGCGATCATGTGCATGAACGGGAACATGAACGCCTGCACCTTCGCATCCCGGATATTGGCGGCGCGGGATTCCATGTTGACCGCCTCAAACGCAAGGCATTCCTTTTGTTCCTGCACAAACGCCTTAATCACCTTTACGCCGTTGAGCTTTTCCTGCACGAAGTCGGCCACCTTGGAAAACGCCTCCTGCCGGCGGGTGAACCGCTTGTGCATTTCACGGCCAACAAACGTGCTCACCAAAGCGACAAAACTAAGCGGCAGGATGGCCACGATGCTTAAGCTGAGATCGATCTCAACGATCATCTTCACCACCGTGGCAAGGCCGATTGCAAGCGCGTCAAGGCCCATCATGATGGTGACGGCAAACGTCATGCGCACAGCCTCGATGTCATTGGTCATGTACGCCATGATTTCGCCTGCCTTATGTTCATGGAAGTAGGAAGCCGGCAAGGTGTTCAGATGCGAGAAAAGGTCGTTGCGCATGTCGCGCTCAATCTTTCGCGCAGCGCCGAAAATACAATAGCGCCAGCCGATGCGCCCCGCCAAAACAATGAGAGCGATTGCAGCCATCGTCAGCACTGCGGTAACAAAGCCGGTTTCGCCGATGGTTTTTGTTTCAATGCCATCGATCACACGGCCCACAATGATGGGTACTTCGGTTTGGGCCAGATCGATCAGGATCAGCACCGCCATGCCGATGAGATAGCTCCACTTGTACTTTCGGATGAATTGCCGTGCATAAGGGCTTCGCAGGATGTCCATGATGCCAGCCTTACGCACCTTTTGTTTCCCCATGTTTTTCTCCTTCATGATTCATTGCAAACGCCGGATTCAAAACAATCCAATTTTAACACTTGAAGAAGGCTTTAAGTCAAGCCCTGCAACGGTTTGAAATGCAACCTGTTTGGTATTATATCGCATCCTGCCGAAAAATTGAACTGACACGCGGCAACATTAACGTTCCCTTAACTTGACATGCCGGAGATTTTGAATGCAAATCAATTTCATGCGGCGCAAAGCGGGCGTTCGGTATTCCCGTCCGCCCGCTTTGCCAAAAGAGTCGCTCAGTTCAGGTATACTTCCTTTGCCGCCTCCGGCAGGAAATATCCTTTCATATCGTATTTGTTGTAGGTGCTGTATTCGGAAAGCACCCGCCCGCCAAGCGAATAGCTGCGGATAAACCGTTTTCCGTCCACGCTCGTCCAATTTTCGGCGTCCCAGGAAAGATAGCCATCTTCGTCGGTCTGCTTTGCATCAAACGCAAGATCGACCTGGCGGTTCTCCTTTGCAACCATGTCAATGAGCTCTGCAGTGGTCAGATCGCGTTCGCATTTTTGTATTCTGTCAATGACCTTCATCTGCCGGCCTCCTTCAGCTCACATAGCCCACCTTGCGGAGAATCTCAAGCGCCTTAGCGTGGTTCGCCTCGCTCATCATCACAAGCGGTCCGGTGCAGCCCATGCCTGTCTCGGCATAGATGCCAGCCTTCCAGAGCGCCTTTGCGGCATCCTCAAGGTCCATCACTTCAATGCCCGCAACGGATGCCGTGCAGGGCTCCGCGGGAGGAAGTTTCACTTCTTCCTCCGCAGCCTGCGGTTTCTGCGCCGCCTTGCGCGCCGCAAGAATGCGGCTGAGCCCGGCCTTCTCCGCCCGGTCAAACTCCGCCCTGGCCACGCTGAACACCTGACCGCGCACAAGCTCCGCTGCGTATTGCAGTGCGTTTGCGATAAGCGGAGCGCCCGACGCGCGGGAAATGATGAGGATCAGCTTTTCGTAATCGCGGCCGATGCCGGGGCCGTAGCCAAAGCCCGCCGCCTCAAAGCTGCCGCCGGTGGTATACGCCGAAAGCATTTTGATGAGCACATTGCCGGTGAGCGAATCGGTCACAAGCACGTCCGGGGTGCCCTGCAGCACATCGTTGCCGCGCAGCACAGCACCTCCGTCCGCGCGGGCCGAGGTAGCCCACTGGAATTCATAGCCGCCCGCTTTGAGCTGGTTGAGCGCCATTTCCGTCTGCCTTGCGCCATCCACGTTCAGGATGCCCACAGTCGGGTTCTGCACGCCGCAGGCCTTTGCGGCAATGATGCCGTCCACCGCGTTGAGGATCATGCCCTCGATGCGGTCGCCGCTTGAAGTGCCGGTGGTGTTTGCGATGAACATCTCCCGCCCGCGTGCCGGGGTCACGGCCCGGCCGACGGTGGAAACGCCAATCGGGAACGGGAAGTGCATGGTGACTGCGCCATCCACCTCGCCGGATTCGACCATCTGCTCCATCTTTTTGTGACCTTCCTCCTCGTTCGCAACGGGTACCGTGGTGACAGCCTCAGCCGTCAGCGTGCCGATGTAATATACATCCACGCCGCGCGAAGCAGCCATTTTTGCGGCAGCCATGGCATTTTCCTCGCCGTGCTCGCTGCCCATGCCCGTAAGGGCGATCTTCGGCCGGTCGGCAAAGGAGCCGTTTTCCAGCCCTTCCGCCATCTTTAAGAAGGACTTTGCAATGATTGTTTCAACGTTTGCCATACCGTGCACCTGCCTTATTCGGCCTGGCCCATCAGGGTCGCGGCAAATTCGCGCATGGCCTTTGCGATCAGCTTCTTCACTTCTTCCTCGCTCACACCGGCTTCGGCGGGAGCCGTCCCGCTATTGGCCTCGATCACAAAGGAAACGCCGTCAAAGAGGTTCGTCATACGGCCGAGGAACAGGGAGCCCTTGCCGATAATCATCACGCGCTTTATGCTGCCGGCAAGAATGTCGTTGCGCGCAAAGCCGATATACGGCACGCCGGAGGGAATGTGCCCCTGCGTCGGCGCCCAGCCGGTGAGGCCGTGTTCTTCGGTGAACTTTGCAAGATCCTTCTTTTCGATATCCCCACGCTTCACCGCAAGCGCCGCGATCATCTTGTAATTGGCAAGCGGCACGTCGCCCGCGCCCGCAGGCTTGGTGATGTCGGGATTCTGCATCTCAGGGGAGAATTTGTCAACATCCGTGACCTTAAGCCCGGCGCGCGCAAGCGGGTCGGTCACAAGGCTGCCGATGACGGCCTGCGGCGCGGAGCCGGTTCCAACCGTGTGGCGGCCCAGAATGCTGAGGTCAATCACAGGGTTCACGCCGTCGTCCTCGCTGACCACCACGGCGAAGCCGCCGAGCATATCCTCCAGAATGGGCAGCCCCTTCTTCACATGATCCTTGCCGTTCATGCCGAGCTTTGCCGTGCAGCCGCCGGCTGTGACGACAACGGTCTTATATGCGCCCGACGCTACGAGCGCCGCCGCCTCTACCATCGCATGCGCGGGGCCTGCGCAGAAGCCGCGGGTGTCGGAACCGGTTGCACCATTGAGACCCGCAATTTCGGCGGCGCTTTTTGCGAAGTTGCCGCCGCCGCGCTGGTTCATGTCGCCGCAGGCTTCTTCGGAGCAGTCGATCACATATTCAACCGCATCCTTTTCAATGCCCGCGTTCTTTACGGCCGAAAGCAGCGCCAGCACGGAAGATGCCTTGGATACCAGGTTTTCATGCATTACATGTGCCGAAAGGTTCACATCGATGTCGTGCGCGCGGTTCACGCAGCCCACGAGCGCACCGTTGTGGTACAGCCCTTCGGAATGCTCTTGTGCGACCAGACGCGCAACCTCAGCCGCCTCAATGCCTTCGCCGATGCGCGCAAGGATCGTCTCATCCATAATTGGGTTCGCAGCAAGCGCCGCCTTGTGCGCGGCAACAAACGCCGCATCAAGCTTTACAAGGTCAAACACATCGCAGGCCTGCATCAGCAGCAGGAACTCCTCCTGCGGCATGATCTGGCCAAACTGGCCGAAGCGGCTTGTCTCCGGGCACTTCTTGTCATGCCACGGCTGCGGCACAGCCGCAAGCGCATCCGGCGTGACGTTGCCGATGTAGACCTGGTTTGGATAGTAGGAGAGCGTATCTTCAAAGCTGCGGATATGCTCCGGCAGCTCTTTTAAGTATTCGCTTTCCGGGTTTACGACGCGCTCCGTGGTCTGCGTAGTGCCGTTGTGGATCACCATATCCGGCGTATGGACGAGGATGTAGCCCGCGCCCTTAATTATGCTTTTCATGTTGAAGTTCCATCCTTTCAGCAATGACTCTATTTCGTTCAGCCGTTCCCTGACGGCCCTTTTTCACTTGTGATTCGCCGTGACACCCTTCGTGCCGCAGCCGGAAGATATGCCGCATAACGAGGTTGGGGCGGCGGCTCCTGCCACCGCCCCCCTGCGTGTCCCTAACCTTAATACTTGCAGTATTGTTCACGGATATCGGTCATTTCGTTCACGATGTCATCAACATCGAGGACCATCTCCATCATCTCGACCTGTTCACTGTACACGTCGGGATCGAACTCTGCCTTGATTTCAGGCTCGCACACGTGGTACACCCTGAGTCCCAACTGGACTCCTGTCAACGGACCGGCGTAAGTCGGGTCACCATTGGTGACCGTCTCCGCAGCGAGGCCAGCGGCTTCGCCTTCCGCAGCGCCCAAAAGAACAACGACGTTCTCAGGGCCGTACTGCTCGGCAAACCCTTTGACCCGCTTCTGGTTTTCCAGGTCCATTGCACCAGCGGACGTTCAGACAAAGCACTCCGTTGAGGAAAACACGACCTCGGCGCCCGCGCTCTTGGCGCAAAGCTCGATGGCCTGCCCGGGAATGCCGTCACGGTCGCCGATGACGACAACCTTCTTGCCAGCTAAAATGCCCATGCCACATCCTCCTTTTCCTGTGAATTATAGAAAGCCCTGCGGCTTGCTACCGTTTCCCGGAATGTCTCAGACGTATTTTTTAATCATCGCCTCGACGTTTTCCGGCGTGGCGTCGTCCTTCACGAGGGAATCAATCATCTCGCCGTTCTCGTAAATTGCGATCACGGGGAGGCCCAGCACCTTCTGGCTGATCGCCAGGCGGCGGGCCTTGGTGGTGTTGAGCGCGCAGAACTTCAGGCTCTCACCATAGGTTTCTGCAAACGCATGCACATGCGGCATCAGCGCAGCACAGGGAACGCAGCCGTCGCCGTAGAAATCCACGAGCACCTTGCCGGAGGCTTGCAGCACTTCCGTCTCAAATGTATTCTTATCTACTTCCAGCATAATAAGCCCTTCCTTCGTTGTTTCTTTTGTGTTATTTCAGGTTTGCGATATACTTTTCGGCCTGCATTGCGGCAATCGCCCCGTCTGCGGCGGCAGTTACCACCTGGCGGAGGCCCTTCACGCGCAGATCGCCCGCAGCGTATACGCCGGGGAGGTTCGTATGCATGTCGGCGTCGGTCTTAATGTATCCGTTTTCCATCTCAACCATGCCTTCATAAAGGCTGGTGTTGGGCAGAAGGCCAATGAAGCCGAACAGCCCGAACAGCCCGTCATCCTCGTCTGCCTCAATGGTGGTCAGCTCACCCGTCTTGGTATTCTTGACGACCATCTTGGAAAGAATTTCGTCTCCGTCCACCTCGTCCACAACGGTATCCCACATAAAGTGGAGCTTCGGGTTTTCAAACGCCTTCTCCTGAATCGACTTTGCAGCGCGCAGCTCGTCCCGGCGGTGAATGATGGTCACCTTGCGGGCGAACTTCGTGAGGTACATTGCCTCCTCAACGGCCGCATCGCCGCCGCCGACCACATACACTTCAAGGTCTTCAAAAAACGCTGCGTCACATGTGGCGCAGAAGGAAATGCCCTTGCCGACGAACTTGCCTTCGTTTTTGCAGCCGATGGGGCGCGGGAACGCGCCGGTGGCAAGGATCACGGTCTTTGCAAGGTATTCGCCCTTCATGCCCGTGAGCTTCTTCACCTCGCCGGTAAGCTCCACGCTTTTGATGGAATCCCGCGCGCGCTCCACGCCGAACTTTTCCGCCTGCGCGGTCATGCGGGCGATCAGGGAGGGGCCGGATTCGCCTTCAAGCTGCTGTCCGGGATAGTTTTCGATTTCATTGGTGATGGCGATCTGTCCGCCATCCTGCCCTTTTTCAAGGATGAGGGTGGAAAGGCGGGACCGGCCGGCATACAGGCCGGCAGTCAAGCCCGCAGGGCCTGCACCCAGGATGATCACATCGTAAATCTTGCTCATTTCACTATGCTCCAAACGGATTTTGGGGTAGGCCGCCTGCGGAACCCCGCAGGCGGCGGATTGTGTTACAGTTCGAAGATCGTCTGATCCTGGACTTCAGTCGTGAGCGCCTCAAGCGCACGGGAGACGAGCTTCCTGCGAAGCGCATATTCCTCCTCGGCAGGCAGAGCCGGGTTGCCGAGGGGATGCGGGATCGCAATGGTCGGGACGATCCTGTTCGCGCCGACCGTCATCGAGATGGGGGTAACCGTGCACATATGTACCACGGGGATGCCCGCCCTTTCGATTTCTTTCACCATCGTTGCACCGCAACGCGTGCAGGTGCCTCAGGTCGAGGTCATGATGACGGCATTTACGCCGGCCTGCAGGAGCTTTTGCGCATACTCCGCGGCGAACTTCTTCGCGTTGGCGACGGACGTGCCGTTGCCGACGGTGGTGTAGAAGTAATCGTGCAGCTTGCCGATCCTGCCCTCGCGCTCGAACTCGCGCATCACATCCACGGGGAGGACGCGGTTCGGGTCGTCGTTGGCATACACGGGGTCATAGCCGCCGTGTGCGGTCTCATAGGTTTCCGCGGTCAGCTTCTCAACGCCCTTGATGCAGTATTCGCCGTAATGGGACGCGGAGGACGATTCGATGTGATCCGGATTGCCCTTGGGCACGATACCGCCGGAGGTGCACAGCGCGACCGTCGCATGGGAAAGATCCTTCACGGCCGGGTTGGGCGCAACGCGGTCGAAAGAGGGCATCGGGTATTCCGTAGTGAACGGCTTGTCGGCAAGCTTTTTGAGGAGCATGTCGACCGCGCGCTTGGAGCCGCGTTCCTTCTCAAAGAAGTTCACGCGCACGCCGTTGGGCATGTAGCCGTCCTCACAGGAAGCGCCGAGCTTTTCCCCCTTCATGAGCTTGAGCGCGAGCTTCGCCATAACCGGAGCGGCCTTGCGCATGCCGGCAGCGCTGTTGGCCGTGGGAACGATCAGGATCTTGTCCTTCAGATCTGCGCCGGGGTTTTCTTCATACATGCCGGTCAGAACCGGGATGCCCAGTTCTTCCTTCACGGCAAGCGCAACGTTGGCGCAGGCATAGCCATAGCGGCCGGCATTGAATGCGGGGCCTGCGATGAACAGGTCGGGCTTCTTTTCCTTGACCCACGCGAGGATCTGTGCCTTTGCCTCTTTTTCATGCTCGGCGAAATGGGAATCGCCGCAAACGATCGTCGCCACGATCTCCGCTTCGCCCTTCCAAGCCTGGTTGAACGCGAGGCCGGGGCCTACGAATCCTTCCCGCAGCTCGGGAGCTACGTGCGCCATTTCCTCGCCGCCGATGTTGGCGAAGAACTGGTTGATGTAATGTACAACACGATAACTCATGTTCTCTGCTTTCTCCTTCCCGTTTATCTTGCGCTCAGGCGGTTGAAGCCCATCTCGTTGGTAGCGCCGGTGATGACCTGGAGCTCCGCCTCGATGGAACCGTCCGGACGCAGGGAACCGGCATGGCCGCCGGCGATCTTATCGACATAGTCAAGCGTGCCGATGACCTTCTCCATCGGCGGGAGCACGATCACCTCGTTGGCATTGCCGCCGGTGACGACTGCATCCGCAAGCGGGTCGGCATCCGCAAGGGACTGGGACTTACCGTCCTGCCCGGCATACTCGTCGGTGATGATGGTGGTTTTTACGCCCATCTGCTCGATCTTCTTCGTGTTCATGATGAGGTCGGTATCCGGGTTGCCGAAGCCTTCCTGCGAAACGATTACGCCGTCAAGGTCCAGCAGGCGGCAGAGCTTCGCACTCCAGTCGGAGGAACGCTGCTTGTCCGCAAGATACACGTTCTCATTGGTGATGATGTTGCAGACGTAGTTGAGCGTTTTGCCGTGCTGCTCGAAGAGATCCGCCACCACGGGGTTGTTCTGGTGGTGATAGGTCGTGTTCTTGTCGCAGGCGGAAACGCAGTTGCCGCTAATGATCGCGCCGTCCATGGTCTCCGTCGGGTACAGGATGGTGGTAAGCGAACGCTTCGCATCCACGCCGTACACATAGGTGTCATGCAGAAGGCCCTGGCTCTGAAGCATGTGGACATAAGCTACGCGCGGCAGCTCCGGGAACTTTTCAATGCCTTCCTTGATGCCGTAGGTCTCGAAGGACTTGACCTCGTCCGGCGTTACGCTGCGGCCAAGCTCGCCCACGAACGTAGCAGCGCGAAGGCCCGCAATGCGCACGGCATGCTCGTACTCATGCTGATGCACGCCCTCCACGGGTTCGCACACCATCACAAGGTTTAAGAGCTTGGAGAACGGAGTATACTCCGCACCCGGGCCGGTCATGTCGATGATGCCCTCCTGGAAGCCCACGATCTTGCCCGCGGTGACGATTGCCATGCCGCGGAGCACATGCGTTCTGCCGGAGCCGACGGTATCGACCTTGGCAATGACGCCGGGGAACTCGCCGCCCGGACCCTCAACCTTCACGCGGGGCTCGATGACGTCCTTCACCGGGGTAATGCGGACGCTTTCGCCGGGCCGTGCGATGTCAAAGCTGGCGGACTTCACGCATGCCTTCACGTCGTCATCCTCATAAACGAAGGTCTTGACCGCTTCGGCGTCAACGAAAAGCGTGCCGTTTTCTACCTTGCATTCGTTTGAAAATTGTATGTCCTTGATCTCAATGAAACCCAATTCCAATTTCAAAGCGAACACCTCCTCCTTTTTATTCATGATTTTTTATCTTACTAAGGCCCGCTGCAGCGTCGAATTCCAATGCGCCTGCAAGCAAGGTATAGTCGATCAGTTGGAAATCCCGCTTCACCGCCTCGCTGAGCGCCCGTGTCCGGGGCGGGAACTTATCGGCCGCAAGGATGCACTCCGCGATGATCCCGGCCTGTTCCGCGGAAAACGCGTGCGGCGCTTTGGAGACCGCGATGGATTTATACGGCGTTTCGTTCGGCTTTACGCTGCCGGAAAGCGGATGCGTATAGAGAGTATGCCCCGCATAAACCAAATCCCGCACCTTTACAAGAATTTCGCGGTAAGAGCAGTCCGGAAAAAAGCTGAGTTCGTAGCAATCCCCCATGCATTGCGCAAGGAGCGGGTTGTTTGTTACGATCAAAAAATCACGTGCATTTTTCATGGCAACTCTCCCTGGTTTTTGCATCCGGCCCGTTTTCCATGCACAAAAAAACAGGGTCAGGCGATTGGGCAACAGAAGGAACCCCATGCCTGACTCTGTACATAAACCTGAGAGATTCCCCGCCTTTCGGGCAGGTTGCGCCTTCGGTGCTTTCGCTTTCCAGAGCTTTGTCGGAATGCAGTCCTTTTGCCTGAGATGTTCGCGCCGTGCCGGCGAGCTGCGGCGCTTATTCCTTCGGCCCCGCTTATTGCGGGTCTCCTGCATTCGTCATCCAAACGGTGTATTCTCTTTGCGCAGAGCGCTTGCTCTGCGTGCTATTACTATAGCTGTTTTGTATATGATTTGTCAATCATTTTGCACTCTATTATCGGAAAATGCAATAATATATTTGTTCCTTCGCGCCTTGGCCAGCCCGCTGGGTCCCGAATGCCCCGCTTCTTTGCATATGCACATGCGGAGCGCCCGGTTCTTGGGCGCTCCGCATGCATTTGTTCATTTCAGATTCGGCAGTTCTCCCGCCCCGCCCATCAGCGCAGTCATCTCCTCAATGCGCTCCAACGGGAACGGCGGCTCGCACAGCGGCTTCATAGCGATGCTCATCAGTTTCATCGGATTGTCGTCCGCCGCAACGCGGTTGGATGACAGCGCGCCGCAGCGGCGGCAGCGATGAACAATTGCCCATTCGCCGCCCTTGCGTACCCATACCGCCACGGGTTCCATGATGCCGCCGCAATCCGAAGCGCGGTCGCCCGGTTCCACATCAACATGCAGGCTCGAAAGGCAGTTGGGGCAATGGTTTCTGTGCGCGCTCCCCGCGCCTGCGGAAACCACGGGGCGGCCGCAGACTTTACAGGTGAAGCTGTCCTCACAGGCATGGGTTTTGTAATAGTTTTTCTCGTATTGTTTCCGTTTGTTCTCACGGTTCACGGGGTCTTTCCTCCTAAAGGCAAATTTGGCTTTCCTTTTGGGAGGAATGCGGAAATTTTACGCCTTCCTCCCGGTCAGCGCACAATCTCCTGCTTAACGTACTTTTTCAAAAAGCGTTGCTCCTTTTTTTGTTTTGCCGTTTCCAGCTTATTTGCCGTTATGATACCACCCTGTGGGCAGCTTTTCAAGTACCCGGCGCATTGGTGCGGCCTGCCTTTTCCCTTTCATAATCAAAAATCCCCATCGCGTCTGCAATGGGGATCCATGGCGGGAACATGTGGGAATCGAACCCACCTGGGCAGCTCTTCACCACCTGCAACGGTTTTGAAGACCGCGGGGCACACCAGCACCCATCTGCTCCCAAATGCGTAAGCATTATAGCATGCCCCGTTCCCATAAGGCAAGCGAAAAACGTACATTATGCCTGTGCCGGTGGGAATCCGCGGTTAAGCCGCCGGAAATCCCCTTCTTTTTTCGTAATGCCTGTTTTGTCAAAATATTCAAGAATCGCCAAAGCATATTTGCGGGAAGTGCCGAGGCTGTCGCGCATCTGCGCAAGGGTAATCGTCTCGTTTTCCGCAAAATGCGCCTTTGCCGCCCCGCACGCACGGGCATAGGCTTCTTTATGATAGCAGATCTCCGGTGAAAGCATTACAAGCTCGCCGGCGGAAAGGACGCTGTCCATCACCTGCTTGAAGTCGGCCCGCTCGTTCTGCGGGAAGGAGGCCGCAACCTCCTCAACGGTAATGGGTTCGATCCCGGCGCCGCGATAATACTTGAGCAGCTTATCCCGGATGGCATTCTGGCGCTTTGTGTAGCGCACCTCAAACTCCGCAAGGGCGTAACGTTCTCCGGCCCGGCGGATCACGCCTTCCCGGCAAAGCTCGCTGAGCAGCGCATCCGCAATGGTCTGATCCATGGCTCTGAACAGCTTCTGCCGCAGCTCTGCGGCCTTCATGCCCGCATGCAGAGGGTTCTTCGCATGGTAGCCCGCAAGAAGCGTTTTGCAGGAGGCCGCTACCTCGTCAAGCGCAGAGGAGGCGATGTAGCGCCCCGGCAGCGGTTCCACGATGCGCCCCGCGCCGAGCAAACCGCCAAGTTCCGCTGCGAGCTGCTCCGCTTCCATGCCCAGCTTTGCCGCTAGCTGCGCTGCCACCGGCAGCGCAGTTTTCAGCTCCACAAGCGTTTGCTCCACGCGATCTCCCGCAGAGCCGCCCTCTTTGATCCGGAGCGCCTCGATCACGGCAGGCACATTGCGCTTGTGGCGTACGGGGGCGTCGTCAAGGATGACGCCGCCGCCTATGGTTTCAAGCGGTGAATAAAAACGAATCACAAAGCGGTCGCCGTTTTTGGCAGCAATCGGCTCCGCCATGCGCAGCTGCGCGTAAGCGCTCTCCCCCGGTTCAAGCGCGTCCCGGTCGAGAAGCACCACCTTTGCGAGCATGACAGCCGCGCCATGGTAAAGGTGCACCTGCATGTCATTGGTGATGACCCGCCCGGAGTCCCGGAGGTTTGTCAGTTTCACATCCAGCATGCGCGAGATGCGCACGCTGCCCGGGCGTGCCACCGCATCGCCGCGCTGCACATCCGTCTTTTTCAGTCCCGCGAGGTTCACCGCCACGCGCTGTCCGGCATACGCCGTATGCACCGTGCTCCCATGCACCTGTAGGTTGCGGATGCGGGTTTCGGAACCAGACGGCACAAGCTCCGCCGCATCCCCCTCGTTTATGCAGCCCTCGATGAGCGTTCCAGTCACAACCGTTCCGAAGCCGTCCACCGAAAATACGCGGTCAACCGGCAAACGGAACGGCACGCGCACGCTCTTTTCCGCCGCTGCGTGCACGAGCGTATAAAGCGCCTGCTTCAGTTCCGCAATGCCATCGCCCGTGTAAGCCGAAACGGCCAGAATGGGCTTTCCTTCAAGAAAGGAACCCTTCGCGCGCTCACGTACCTCCTCCTGCACCATCTCAAGCCACTCGGCATCGACCATGTCCTTTTTTGTAATAACGATGAGGCCATCCCTGATGCCGAGCAGCGTCAGGATATTAAGGTGCTCTACCGTCTGCGGCATGAAGCCCTCGTCCGCCGCAACGATCAGCATCGCAAGGTCTACCCCGCCCGCACCGGCGAGCATGTTCTTAATGAAGCGCTCGTGTCCCGGCACGTCCACAATGCCCGCCTGCGTGCCATCCGGCCAATCGAGATGGGCAAAGCCGAGTTCAATGGTGATGCCGCGCTTTTTTTCCTCCGCAAGGCGGTCCGTGTCGATGCCGGTGAGCGCCTTGATGAGCAGGGTCTTGCCGTGGTCAACATGCCCGGCCGTGCCGATGATGACGTGCTTCACCGCGCCGCCTCCTTCCATGCGTTTGCAATCGCCGCAAAATCGGCCTCCCGCAGCGTGCGCACATGCAGCAGATACCGTCCGTGGTCGATCCGGCCGATGATGGGCGGCTCACCAAGGCGCAGCGCCGCTTCAAGCGCCTCTACGCTTCTGCCCGCTGCCGGGGATACCGAGACAGCAAACGAAGGCAGCATTTGCATGGGAACCGAGCCGCCGCCCACCTGATCCTCCACGGACACGGGTTCCGCTTCCGCGCCCGCCGCGCAAAGCGCCCTGGCGAGCGCTTCAGCACGCGCAAAAAGCGTTTCCGGCTTCGCCGCAAGCATGGCGAGCGTTGGCACCTGTTCAAACGCCGTGCCGGAAGCATAAAGGCGCAGCGTGGCTTCAAGCGCCGCAAGCGTCAGCTTGTCCACGCGCATTGCGCGCGTAAGCGGGTGGCGTTTTAAACGGTCGATATATTGTTTCTTTCCAATGATAATGCCCGCCTGCGGCCCGCCGAGCAGTTTGTCCCCGGAGAAGGAGATTACATCAACGCCCGCGCGGACGGAATCCTGCACCGTGGGTTCCCCCTGAATGCCGAATTGCGCAAGGTCAAGCAGCGACCCGCTGCCAAGATCCTCAATCACCGCAAGGTTGTGCGCATGGCCGAGCGCCGCCATCTCTGCACGCGGGACGGATTCCGTGAACCCAACGATGCGGAAGTTGCTGGTGTGCACCTTCATCAGCGCGCGCGTATCCGGGCCGATCGCCCGTTCATAGTCGGAAAGGTGCGTCTTGTTCGTCGTGCCGACTTCCCTCAGGCGCGCACCGCAGCTTTCCATGATCTCCGGCACGCGGAAGGATCCGCCGATCTCCACAAGTTCCCCGCGCGAAGCGACAACCTCGCCGCCCTCTGCAAGCGCGGAAAGGATCAAAAGCACCGCGGCCGCATTGTTGTTCACGACAAACGCTGCTTCCGCGCCGGTAAGCGAGGTCAAGAGAGCCTCCACATGGGAATAGCGCTCGCCGCGGCCGCCCGTTAAAACGTCGTATT
>ULWN01044211.1_pt1 | contig 40942 bp, 39 predicted proteins | sample 1960371 | NCBI WGS metagenome assembly ULWN01 (sample SAMEA4835813, study PRJEB28245) | human gut metagenome | biome: gut microbiome; material: fecal sample | place: Denmark | collected 2008 | reverse complement strand
TGTTGGCAGCCACCGCGCCCGCAAGGTGCGCAGCCTTCCCTGCCGCCGCGATGATTGCGCCGAAGCCGCGTTCCCGCGCCGCAGCGGAAAATTCCCGCACAGCCTCCGGCGAGCGGTGCGCGCTCATTACATGTGCCTCATACGGAACGCCGTATTCCCGGAACAGCGCAAACGCTGCCTTCACAACGGGCAGGTCGCTGTCGCTTCCCATCAAAACCGCAATCTTTTTCATGCCTTCTCCTTTGGTATTTTCTTAATGCTTAAAACCGTGCTTCACCCTACAACCGTTTTCGCATCACGGTGTGCTTTACCATGCCGTCGACATAATATTCCGCGCAATAGAGCACCGGCGTGCCCTCAATGTCGTAATCCACCTCGTCCATGTAAAGAAGCGGAGCGCCTTCCTGCACGCAAAGCAGCTGTGCAAGCTGCGCATCCGCTACGGCGGGGCGAATCTCCGTGAGATCCATGTATGCTTCCACGCGACAGAATTCGCGCAGAAAATCAAAAATCGGCCGGGTAAAGTCCGCCTCTTCCGACGGGCGCTTTATCAGGCCGCACGGCACATGATCCTCGCAATAGATCGCAGGCTTCCCATCCGCGGTGACGAGCCTGCATACCTTGAGCACCATTTCTCCCTGTTCAATTTTCAGGCGTTCGGCCACGCCGGCGCCGCACGCCGCGCATTCGGCCGCGACAAACGCCACGCCCGGTTCCTTCCCGGTCTGGCGGATCATGTCCATGAATTCAACCTCGATGTCCATGCGGGTGCGTACCGCAAGCACGTGCCGGTTGATGATGGTCCCAACGCCATGGCGGCGCGTGATAAATCCTTCGCGCTCCAGCGTGGCAAGGCTGTCCCGCAGCTGGGTGCGGCTGATGCCAAGCCGTTCCGCCAAAACGCTTTCGCGCGGCAGGCGCTCGCTGTGCGCGAAAATCCCATCCTGCATGGCCATAAGTAGGCGCGTGCGGACGGGGTTGTTCTGCTCCGGCGCTTGCTGTTCCACGCTCCGTTCCCTCCGAATTTGAAATAGGTATTACCTTAAAGGTACTACCTTTATGTGCGCTATTATACCCCCTCTTTTGCGCTTTGTAAAGGCTCTCTGCTCGTTATCTTTTTGGCACTTAAATCAGACTGCAAACCGCGTATTGACAGAATCGGTCAATCATGGCACAATATCATTGACCGTTTCGGTCAACAATCGGAGGAACATGCTTGAACGCACGCTTTTTTGAACTTCCCGCAGAACGGCAGGCCGCGATGCGCAATGCCGGCCTTGAAGTATTCGCAAAACAAAACTATGCCAAGGCTTCCATGGAGGAAGCCGCGCGCCTTGCCGGCGTTTCCAAAGCGCTGCTGTTCCACTATTTTGAAAACAAACGGGGCTTTTATCTTTATCTTTACGAATACGCCACGGGGCTCGTGATACGGGAAATGTCCGCCGCGCACGATTATTCCGAAACGGACTTTTTCAACATTCTTATAAACGCGCAGCTTTCCAAGATCGCTATTTTGCATGCGCACCCTTATGCGATGCAGTTTATCACCAACGCATATTTTGAAGAGGATCCCCGCGTGCGCCCCGCCCTTGCAGACAGCTTCAGCACAATCGTTGCGGACAGCAGCGCGCGTTTTCTTGCTCGGGCGGATGCTTCCAAGCTGCGGGAAGGCGTTTCCGCGGAGGCGCTGCTCAACATCGTGCTTTGGATGGCGGACGGTTTCATGCGCAGCAGAACACCGGAACAGCTTCAGGATCTCGATGCGCTCAACGATGCGTTTTTGGCGCACGTTGGGCTGCTCAAAAAGCAATTTTATAAGGAGGAATTCCTTTAATGGATGCGATTCTTAAAACGGAGGATCTGACCAAGCGCTATGGAAAAGCGCGCGGAATTGAAGCGCTCAGCATTTCGGTTGCCGAAGGCGAGTTTTTCGGTTTCATCGGGCCAAACGGCGCAGGCAAAAGCACAACCATCCGCACGCTGCTCGGCCTTATTTTCCCCACTGCGGGGCGGGCTGAGCTCTTTGGGCTCGACTGCGTAAAGCGCCGGCAGCAAATTCTTGCGCAGGTCGGCTATCTTCCCTCCGAAGCCGCTTTTTACCCCGGCATGCGTGCAGGCGAAGTCATTGCATTTTCCGCAAAGCTGCACGGTGTGGACTGTGCGCAGGAGGCTGCCACGCTTTGCGAACGCCTTGCACTTGACCCGCGCCGGAAGGTGGAAGAGCTCTCGCTTGGCAACCGCAAAAAGCTGGGCATCATCTGCGCGCTGCAGCACAAGCCCCGCCTTTCCATCCTTGATGAACCGACGAGCGGCCTTGACCCGCTGATGCAAAAAGAGTTTTTTGCCATTTTGGAGGAGCGGCACCGCGCAGGCGCCACGGTGTTTCTTTCCTCTCACGTGCTTTCTGAGGTCCAGCGCCATTGCAGCCGTGCCGCTATCATCCGGGAGGGGCGGCTCGTTGCCTGTGATACGGTGGAGCGCCTCGCACGCACAGCTGCGCGGCGCATAAACGTGCGCGGCATTTCAGCCCTCGCCCTGCCCGGCATGGCCGATGTTTCGCGCACGGAACATTCCGTCAGCTTCTTATACACCGGCGAAATGCCCGCGCTCATTGCAGCGCTTCAGGGCCTTGCCGTTGCAGATCTCACCATTACAGAACCTGACCTTGAGGAGGTTTTTCTGCATTTTTATCAGAACGGAGGGACACCCGATGACCATTTTCATGCATGAAATGAAGCAGAACGCAAAGCCGCTTGCCGTATGGTGCGCCATCGTAGGCGGGATGATTTTCCTTTGCATGATCCTCTTTCCGGAGATGTTAGGGCAAATGGACAGCGTAAACGATCTGTTTTCCGAAATGGGCGACTTTACCGCCGCCTTTGGGATGGATCGAATCAGCTTCGCAGAGCCGATGGGGTTTTACGGCATCGAATGCGGCAATGTGCTCGGCATTGGCGGAGCCTTGTTTGCAGCCTATCTTGGCGTGCGCTTCCTCTCCAAAGAAGAAGGCGGGCACACGGCAGAATTTCTTCTGACGCATCCGGTCTCACGCGCGCGCGTTGTCGCGGAAAAGCTTGCCGCTCTGCTCGTGCAGCTTGTGCTGTTCAATGCGGTCTGCATCTGCTTATCGCTGCTTTCCTTCACAGTAATCGGCGAAGAGCCGGCAGCACGGGAGTTCGCGCTGTTTCATCTGGCCCAGTTTTGCCTGCAGTTGGAAATCGGCTGCATTTGCTTCGGCGCGTCCGCGCTTGCGCGGCGGGGCAATGTCGGCGCGGGGCTTGGCCTTGCGGCGCTGCTGTATTTTCTAAACCTCATCGGCAACATTTCCGAAGCGGCGGAATTTCTGCATTATATTACCCCGTTCCACTACGCGGAGGCGGCGGATATTCTCGGGGATCGTGCGCTCAACGTGCCGCTGCTCCTGCTCGGGCTTGGCTATGCGGCGGCGGGCGCCTGTCTTGCGTTCGCGCGTTATACCAAAAAGGATATTGCGGCGTAGCAGCGTTTTCCGCAAACGGAGCGAAGCGCCTCAAGCGAGGCGCTTCGCTCTTTATTTTTTCTTTTTTCCGCGTTCCCGGTAATCCTTTTCAATTTCCCGGCTCCAAGCCTGCGGCACCGCTCCCGTTTCGCGGAAGCAGGCAACGGTTTTCGCCGTAACTTCGTAGTTGAGCCGCGTTCCCTCGCCATCCGCGTGGTAGCTCTGCGCGCGGTCCGGCGCAACGCCAAAGCGCCCCCCGACCTCCACCGCGTCAATGTTCGCGCCGAGGAAAATGAATTCCCATCCGAACTCCTGCTTTTGGCATTCCACCATGGCCTTGACCTTTGTGTAATCAAACGTGCGGGACGCGTTCTCCATCCCATCTGTAATGATGATGAAAATCACCTTGTCCGCCCGATAGGGCTCTGCCGTGCGCTTCTGCGCGTTGCCAATTTTTTGGATTGTGCTTCCGATGGCATCGAGCAGCGCCGTTGAACCGCGCACAAAATATTCCTTTTCCGTGATGGGCGCGACGGCGCGTAAATCGATGCGGTCATGCAGCAGCTCGCATTGGTTGTCGAAGAGCACTGTTGTGACCCGCGCTTCCCCAGGAACGGCGCGCTGCTTTTCGAGCATTGCGTTATATCCGCCGATCGTATCCGCCTCAAGCCCCGCCATGGAGCCGCTCCTGTCCAAAATAAATACCAGTTCCGTGCTGTTTTCCATGTTTTTCAACCTCCTGTTCCTGTTTGCAGGAACAGGATACCGCGTTTTTGCACGGGCCAGGTCGCATGGCGGGCGACAAATCAGCTGCCGAGCAACGGTTGATCGTAATGGAACAGCACCTCATTGATCTTGAAAATATCATAGGTTTGGTTTGAAATGAAGTATTGCACGATCACATCGAGTTTCTGGCTGCCCGAAAGTGCATATCCCGCGCGGGAAAGCAAATCCCGCGTTTCAGCTTCCGTGAGTTCCAGCGCCACCGCGAATGCGAGTGCCGTGCGCTTGCCCGGCATGTAGTTTGGATTGCTGCGGATCTTTGAAAAGTGCCTGCGGTCGATATTCGCGCGCTTGTAAACCTCTGCGTCCGTTTTTCCCTTTGCGTCGATCAGGCGCAGGAGCGTTTCGGAAAAGGATTCATCCAGCCTGCCGACAAGCGCGTCCAGCCCCTGCGCTTCCTCTGTCTGCGGCTTTGGTGCGCGCGCTGGCTTCCGTTTTTTTCCCGCCTGTTCCGGCGCGGAAGCATACGGCTGCAGGAGCGGGGCGGAAATCGTCTCCGCACTGCGCAGCCGGGCAAAGCGCTCTGTCTGCTCATCCACATAGTTTTGGTCGATATACTGCTGCACCGCGCCGAGAAGCGCCTGCGAAACGGCGAGCGCCGCACGGTCAAACACGGCAAGGTACACCGTCATCTCATGTTCCTGCAAAAACGACGCGATGGCGGCGGCCGCAACGCGAATGCTTCCGATTTTGGATAGCCATAGCTCCCGCTTGAAATGAGGGGGAACGCAATAGACCGGCATCCCCGCTCCGCCGCAAGGGTAAGCGCGTTGAGATAGCACGCGCGCAGCAGCGCTGCTTCTCCATGCCTGCCATCCCGATAAACCGGCCCGACGGCATGCACGATATATTGCGCAGAAAGCCCGAATCCGGGCGTTATCACCGCCTGTCCCGTCTCGCATCCGCCAAGCGCCGCGCAGGCCCTTGAGAGTTCTTCTTCCCCGGCAGCGCGAAAAATCGCCCCGCATACGCCGCCGCCCATGAAAAGCGCCGGGTTGGCAGCGTTGACAACCGCATCCACATTCATTTTCGTGATGTCGTTCCGAACGATTGTAAAAGGCATGCGCTGCTCCTCCCTGCAATGTACCGGGCTTCTCCATCCGTTGATGAAGATGCCTGCGGTTTTATGGTATCGGTATTATAGCATATCACCCTATCACTGCGCATCACAAAAGGGGCTGTCCGCGAATGATTCAAGCAGAATCCAAGGAAGGACAGCCTCTTTTAGCGTTCAATCGTTTTATTCCACGCGCTTCCCGCCAATAAATACGGCGGCCGTTTGGGTCAGATAATGGAACGGATGGCCGCTGAACACGGCGATGTCCGCATCCTTGCCCGGCTTAAGGGAGCCTACCCGATCCTCCACACCCATCGCGTGCGCGGCGTGGATGGTGATGGCGCAGAGCGCGTCTTCCTCCGAAAGCCCTTCACGCACACACATTGCAGCAAATGACGGCAGCAGCCAAAGCGGCGTGACGTCATGGTCGGTGGTGATTGCAACCTTCATGCCGGCCCGGCTGAGCTGCCCCGCCGTTTCAAACGAACCGCCCACGGATTCCGGCTTTCCGGCAGGCCCCATCGAAGGCCCCACCACGGGGATCATGTCCTCCGCCGCAAGGCACGGGATGATCTTTTCCGCCCCCGTAGCATGCAGGATGCAATAACGCAAGTTGAACTCCCTTGCAATGCGCACCGCCGTCAGAATATCGTCCGCCCGGTGCGCATGGAAATGTGCGGGAATCTCCCGCCGGAGCAGGGGGATGAGCGCCTCCATGTCCGGCTCGTACACATCCTCTCCCGCTTCTTTTTTGGCCAAATAGCGCTGTGCGCGGGTAAGCGTGCGGCGCATAATTGCCGCCGTCCCCATTCGCGTCATGGGCTCGCGCCCTTTGTTTTCCCCGTAATTGCGTTTCGGGTTTTCCCCAAGCGCGAACTTAATTGCGCAGGGAGCCTTGAGCGTCATCTCCTCCACGTTGATTCCCGCGAGCTTAACCGCGGCGATTTGCCCGCCGATCACGTTCGTGCTGCCCGGGGCAACTGCGACGGTCGTCACGCCCGCGCGCCGTGCCTTCGGGATCGCCGTGTCGAACGGATTGAATCCATCCACCGCACGCACGTCCGGTGTGACGGGGGAGGTCGTCTCGTTGCAGTCCTCCCCTTCCCAGCGCAGGCCTTCCTCCGAAATGCCAATATGCGTGTGCGCATCAATCAGCCCGGGAAGGATGAATCCGCCCGCAGCGTCAAACGTCTCCCCACAATAAACGGGCGCGTTCCGCAGATCCCCGCAGGCCGTGATAATCCCGTTTTCAAACTCCACATATCCCGTTTCAAAGCGCTCGCCTTCCATAGTGAGCACTGTACCGTTTTGAATTCTCATATGCACCTCATAGTTTGATTGCAAGCGAAACCAGGAAAAGCAGAAGCCCGCAGGCTGCCCGCGCAAGAACGCGTGCCTTGTCCCTCTGTTTCGGCTCAAATTCCTCCTCGTTACATGCCGTGGCTGAAACGAGGTCGTCATCAAAGTCCGTGTTGTCCATCGCAAAGGACGGCCTGTGCAGCTTTGTTTTATCGCGCCGGTGGATATATGGCACGCTGCGCTTTGCCTTGCGCGCCCAAAAAGCCGGCAGCCGGAACCCTTCTGCGCGCAGGTGCGTAAACCAGCTCCATGCAAGGAATACGCAGCCTGCCGCGCAAAGCGCGAACACGAAATACACCCGCTCTCCGTATATTCCCGCGACGAGCGCCGATCCAACGAGAGCCCATGCAAAGTAACTGAGCGTTTTGGAGTAGATCAACCGGAAATACCGTTTTCGCTGGATGGCTTCCATTATGCTTGCAGCTCCTCTCTGTAAATTGCAAGCTCCGCTTCGTTTGCAAGGATGAAGTGGCCGGGCATAATCTCAGTCCATGTGGGCGCATCGTCCTTGTAATTGTGCATCGCGCGGTCATACACAAGAAGTTCCTTGCCCCGTTCAAGATCCGGATCGGGGTATGGCACGGCGGAAAGCAGCGCCTTTGTGTAAGGATGCAGCGGGCGGCGGAAGAGCTCCTCACAGGCCGCAAGCTCCACGATTCGTCCCTTGTTGATGACAGCAATGCGGTCCGATATGAAGCGAACCACAGAAAGGTCATGCGCAATAAACAGATACGTCAACCCACGCTCCCGCTTGAGCTTGTTGAGCAGGTTGATGACCTGCGCGCGAATGGAGACATCCAGCGCGGAGATGGGTTCGTCTGCCACGATAAAATCCGGATTCATGACAAGGCTCCGCGCAATGCCGATGCGTTGGCGCTGCCCGCCGGAAAATTCATGAGGGAAGCGGGAGGAAAAGTCTTTGGAAAGGCCCACTTCCTGCATGATCTCCTCCACTTTGCGCAGCCTGTCCTCCTCGTTATCGAACAGATGATAGTTATACAGGCCTTCGGAGATAATGTAATCCACCTTTGCGCGCTCGTTGAGCGAGGCCATCGGATCCTGAAAGATCATCTGCATTTCCATATGAAGATGCTTCACCTTATCCCTGTCAAGCCTTCCCGTGATCGGCCTATCCTTATAGAGGATGCTGCCGTCCACGTTGCTGTTATAAATGCGCATGATCGCCCGGCCGATGGTCGTCTTGCCTGAACCCGATTCACCCACGAGCGAAAGCGTTTCTCCTTTGTAAATATCGAAGTTTACATTGTCCACAGCGCGGAATTCCTTCCCGGCCAGCTTGAACTTGACGGTCAGGTTTTTCACCTGTAAAAGCTTCTCCGCGTGCGCGCCGTAATCAAACGGCTCCGCAGGTTCGGCGTGCTCTGCCCAGTGCGCCGCTTCCGCGGCTTCGATTTCCTTTCGGTATTCTTCCGCATAGGGGTGCAGCAGCCAGGTTTTCGCCCAGTGCGTATCCGAAACCTGAAATTTTGGAGGCTCCTGTTCGAAGTCAATCTCCATCGCCTCCGGATTGCGCGGCGCAAACGCATCGCCGTGAATTTCTTTAAACAGGCTCGGCGGCGTGCCTTTTATGGAATACAGTTCATGTCCCTTCACCCCAAGCTGCGGCAGGGATTGCAACAGCGCCTTTGTGTATGGATGCGCAGGCTGTTTGAAAATTTCGCGCACCGTGCCGTATTCGATGATCTGCCCGGCATACATTACGCCTACCCAGTCCGCTACGTTTGCGACGACGCCAAGATCGTGCGTAATGTAAACAACGGTCATTTTGAGCTCCTTTTGAAGCTCCTTAATCAGGCGAAGAATCTGTGCCTGTACCGTAACATCAAGCGCGGTGGTCGGCTCATCACAAATCAAGATTTCGGGGCGGCAGGCAATCGCCGTAGCGATGACAACGCGCTGGCGCATGCCGCCTGAAAACTCGTTGGGGTATTGCTTATAGCGGGTCTCCGCATCCGCGATGCCGACGCGCTTTAAAATCTCGATTGCCTCGCGCTTGGCCTCCTCATGCTCCGTCCCGAAGTGCCAGGTGATAACTTCCGTAATCTGCTCCCCGATGGTGCGTACGGGATTCAGGCTCGTCATCGGATCCTGAAACACCATGGCGATCTTTTTGCCGCGCACGCGAAGCCATTCCGCCTCGGTTTTGTACTTGGTCAGATCTTTCCCGCGGTAAAGGATTTGACCGCCGGTCACGGAACCGTTTTTATCCAGCATGCCGATGAAGGACTTGGTAAACACGGATTTCCCGCAGCCGGACTCGCCCACGATGGCGAGCGTTTCCCCTTCGTAAAGATCCAGCGACGCGCCGCGCACAGCGGTAAGCGTTTTGCCGCGCAGGTTGAATTTTACCTCAACATCCTTTGCGGAAAGGATCAGCGGCGATGCATGGCCGTTTTTGATTTGTTCCATGGATTCCGCCCTCCTCAAACGTGGTTGCGCGGATCGGAAGCATCCGCGAACTTGTTGCCGATTACGTAAAACGCAACGGTGATGATGCAAAGGATGACCGTTGGCAGCAGCATCTGGTACGGGTGCAGCGTAAACGACGCACGCCCCTGGTTTACAATGTTGCCGAGCGTGATCGCATCCACCGGCATGCCGACCCCCACAAAGCCCATAAACACCTCCGAACCGATGGAATACGGGATGCAAAGCGCCGCCTCCATGATGATGAGGCTTACAATGTGCGGAATGATATTGCGTGTTGCAATGCGGCGCATCGGCGTGCCCAGGCATTTGGAAGCGATGTTGTATTCGCTGTCCCGCAGGGAAAGAATGCGGTTGCGGAAGAAGCGCGCCTCCACAATCCACCCGCGGGAAGCCATGGAGATAAACAGCGTAAGGAAGCTCGTGTTCATGATGTATGCAAGCAGCACGAGGTAAACCGTTGACGGGATGTTCGTCATGATGTTATACAGCTCAATCATAAACGGATCCAGTTTCTTGTTATATCCCCAAAGCGCGCCCGCTATCATGCCGAACCCCACGTCTGAAAGGGCAATGCAGAAGCCCAGCAGGAAGGAATTTCGGCAGCCATACCAGGCGCGGGCCCAAATGTCACGCCCAAGGGTGTCTGTTCCAAACCAGTGTTCCGCGCTCGGGCGCAGGTTCCAGTCCAGCGGAAAGAGACTGACTGCCGTGGGGTCCACATCTGAAAAAATCGGGTAGAAGATGCTCATCACGATCATCGCGAACACAAGCGCCACCAGCACAACCACAGCCTTATTCTTAAAGAACGTCCGGATCGTGGAGCGCCAGTAGGAATAGTTTGAGAAGCCCGTATTCTCGCTGTTGATGGTATCGAAAACCGCCGCACGGAACTTAAGTGGATTCAGAACCGCGTTGGGCATTTTTTTGCTCTCCATTTCATTCTCCTTCCGTCAGCTTGATGCGCGGATCCACAAAGGTAACCAGCAGGTCTCCCAAAAATACGCCGATCACCGAAAGAATCGCATACATCAGCACGATTACCTGCACCAGATTGTTGTCCTGGCTCTTGATCGCATTGGTGAGCAGGCCGCCCGTCCCCGGGATTGCGTACAGGCTCTCGATCACAAGGGAGCCTGAAATGATGAACAGCAGGTCGCTTGGAAGGTAGATCACAAGCGGAATCATCGCGTTTTTGAACACATGCCGGCGCAAGACGACCTTCTTCGGCAGCCCTTTCACCTGCGCGAACTTCACATAATCGCGGTTTTCCTCATCTACCATGAAACGGCGGAGCCAAAGCGCATAATATGCAATGCTCCCGAGTGAAAGGCAAATCGTGGGCAGAATCCAGGATTCCGGCCTGTCCTTGTAAAACACAAGCGGCAGGTTGAACCATTTTGAAATCCACACCTGAATGAAGAAAAGATAAATGAGACTCGGCACGGCGCGAACGACGAGAATATAGAACGTTCCGAGGCGGTCGCCCCACCGGTCCTTATACCGCACCATCAAAAGGCCGAGAGAAATGCCGAGAATGATCCCAAGAACCATGCTCGAAAAGCCAAAAGCGGCCGTTACCGGAATTTTTTCTTTCAGCAGTGTTGCAATGGGGACTTTGGGGTAAACCGTAAGGCTTCTGCCCAAATCTCCCTGGAACAGGTTTTTCACAAAGCGCCAAAGCTGCACGAACGGATGATCCAAAAGGCCTTGGTTGCGCAGATAGGTCATGCGCGTGGCTTCGTCGGTCTCCTTCAAAATCTCCTGCGGGAAATAGCCGGTGAGCGGCATCAGGCGCAGAAGCATGAAAACCGTAACGAAAACGATCACAACGGTCAGCAGCGAGCGCAACGTTCTTGAAAGGATATACTTTGTCAAAGAAATTCCTCCGTTTCAAATGGAGTAAACGGCTTGCGCAGTCAAACAGGGAAACGGCGCGCCGCCCGCCGATGGGTGGCGCGCCGGAGTTGTGCTGTTGAAGCAGCGGTTATCCCTCAGTTTTCCTTGAGCGCTTCCGTCCGCGCAATGTCATAGGCGGCTTCAAGCGTTTTGTACTCATCGTAGGTAAGCGGTTCTTCCATCACGAGCGTGCCCTTGTATTTGCTGTTGCCATATAGGGTCAGCGGGCTTGTAAACGGCATGGAGTTGGTCATGTAGTAGCCGCGCAGCGAGGAAATGAACGGGATGACATACGCACCGTTGCAGAGATAGGCTTCCGCTTCCGCAAAGTATTGCAGGCGTTCCTCAAACGTAGCGGCGTTGAGCGCTTTTTCAATCAGCGCGTCATATTCCGGGACCTCATAGCAGCCCACGTTTTCGGCGCCGTCTGTGGTCATGCGGGTCAGCAAGCCGGAAGGATCAGCATAGCCGGTGGAAAGCGAGTCAAAATAGATATCGTAGTTCAGCGGGTCCGCAACGGTACCATACGTCCAGCCGCTGAACGCGGCAATTTCAAAGTTGATGAGATCCGTGCCGATGGCTTCTTCCACCATGGCCTTCATCAGCTGCGCCATGATGATCTCACTCTCGTCGTCCGTTCCAACGTAAATGACGGTAACGGGAAGCTTGCCGTCCACTTCAAACGTGCCGACCGGCAGGTAATCCACCGTGCATGCTTCAATGCCTTTGATGGTTCCGTCCGCCTCGCACAATTCGGCCACAGCAGCTTCCATATACTGGCGTGCCAGTTCAGGATTGCTGTAATTCGTCTCCTTGATTGCCTTGAGCGGTTCGTAATCGGTATAATCCACGCCGTTGCCGTCAAAGATGGCGTCTTCCGCGTTGATGGTGTTGCGCAGGATGCGCGCCGGGTTCACGGGGTCGCGCAGCGTTGCAATCGCCTCGCGGTTGAGTGAATATTGCAGCGCCTTACGGAAGTTTTCGTTCTGAATAAAGGTGTTGAATTCCGGGTTCTCCCCCTGGAAGTCCAGCCAGAGATAGTTTGTGGAAAGGCTGCGCTCCGAAGGGATCAGCTTATCCTCCCATTCCGTTCCGGCCATGGAAAGATATTCTTCCGCTTCAACGCTCGTGTCGTCAACCTCACCGCGTTTGAACATTTCAAGGGAGGTTGTCCCTTCCGGAACCATCTGATATTCAACGGTATCCACTGTAATGTGCTCAAGATCCCAATACAGCGGGTTTTTGGTGAGTGTAATCGCCTTATCGCGCTCAAAATGGGAAATGTAATATGCGCCGCAATAAAGCATGTGCTCATTGTCAACCGCAAAGTCGTCCCCCATTTCCATGGCGTAATCATACTCAACCGGCAGCAGCAGCATGCTGCTTTCAATGAGGGAAAGGAAATACGGTGCGCTGGAGGTAAGCGTATATTGCACGGTATATTCATCCAGCGCTTTGACGCCGACGGTCTCGTCAAAGCTTGCGATCACTTCGTCGCGCACAAGGTCGGTTTGCACTTCGGGATCATCGATATCATCAAGGTTCCAATAGTAATCATACAAACCTTCAATGAGGTTGCGCACCACGCGCAGGGAATAAGCGTCATTCTGCGGATCGCCGATATAGCGGATGCTGTCCACGAAATCCTCGGCGGTCACTGCAAGGCCGGTGTCCTTGCCTTCATGATCTACCCAGTTCACGCCCTCTCGGATTTTAAACGTCCAGACGGTCTGATCCTCGTTGGTTTCCCAGCTCTCCGCGATGGAGGGAACATATACGCCATAGATATCCGGCTCGACAAGGCCGTCGATACAGTTGGAAACGATGGAGCGGACAGTCGAATACGCAGTTGAGAAATAGTTGAATGAGGAATAGGATGAACTGAAGGATGTTTTGTAAACCTTAAGGTATTCCTTGCCGCCGATGATGCTTTCGGCCGCATTCTGAACCTCCTGCGGTTCCTGCGTAGCCGTTGGGGCGGGCGCTTCGGTCGGGTCAGCCGCCGAGGGATTGCCTGTTTGGCATGCGGCCATGGGGATCACAAGTAAAAGAGCCAGCAACAATGTGAGTGCGCGTTTCATGTGTTTTCCTCCTTGTTGATATTACGGGGTTCGCCCTGAAGCTTGAGAGACAGCAGATCTGTAGGGCTCCCTTTATTGTTTTTATCGTATAACCTTGAAAACGGCGCCGCAACAAAATGGGCGCATCCTTAGCGTTTTTTTAGCATGGCGGCCTTTTTCGCGCAGGCAGATGCGTGTATAATAAAATCGATACCATGGTTGCCGGGGCGCGCATGCCGCCGGCCGATAGCAGTAAAATTCCGGCGAGGAGCGCTTCAGCGATGGGAAAGCATTCTTACAGGCTCTCTGCAGCTTCCGTGAAAAACCTTCGCGGAGTTCTGCTTGCCGCGCTCGCATCCGCGTTGATTTTCCTGTTTTCCGGCGTTGTGTTCCAAAGCTCGTTCTATGCTGTGCCTTTGCTTGCGCTGATTACGCTTCCACTCGCCATCGCGGCAACAAATGCCGCCTGGCGCGCCGCATCCGCCTGCGTTGCGGTTCTTGTCTTTTCCCTGCTGGAATTCACGGTAAATGCCGGTGCAACGCCGCTTTCGCCCATCTTCGCGGTTTACGCTGCGTGCATTTTCACCACGATTGCGCTCATTGGCGGCGGGCTTTACTGGCGCATCCGCGCAGAGCGCGATTCCTACAGCGAGCAGAGCGCCCGCGAGCGCTCCATCTCCGCGCTCAGCACGGAATTGCTACGGCGGAGGAGCTATACGCGCTTACGCTCCGGAGCCTGTTCAGCGTCACGGAATGTTCCGCAGTCCTTTTTATCCCGGATGGCGAAGGCGGCGTCCGCCGTGCAGGCAGCTACCCCGAGGGCCTGCTCCTTTACCCTGTGGATGACTCCGTTTCAGCCTGCTTCCGCACAGGAGAGCGCACCGGATACGGGACGTCTCTCTGCGGCAAAAATTCCCTCTGTTGTTTTCCTGTTATGGCGGATGGAGAGGTGCTCGCCGTGGCCGGCGTTCTGATCGACGTCTGGCGCGGCGTAAGCGTTTATCAGCTGCAGACGGCTGAATTGCTGCTGGTGCGCGTTGGCGTGGCCCTCAAGCGCCTTGCGCTGATGCGCCGTGAGCAAAAAATTTTGATGGAAAAAGAACTGGAACGCATGCGTTCGGATTTCCTGCGCTCCATTTCACACGATCTTCGCACGCCGCTTACCGGAATCATCGGCGCATGCTCCGCGCTGAATCAGGAGGATGTAGCGCTGGATGATGCCGCACGGCGCGACCTGATTCAGAGCGTTGGGGAAGAAGCCGCATGGCTGCTGCGCATGGTGGAAAACCTGTTGTCCGTCACAAGGGTGGGGTCAAGCGGGCCAAAGCTCAACAAAAGCTGCGAACCGATTGAGGAAGTTCTTTTGGAAACCCTGGAAAAAGCGCGCGGCCGCTTTCCCAATGCAAAGATCACAGTTGTGCAGCCCGCCGAATTTCTTATGGTCCCGATGGACCCGACGCTGATCGTGCAGGTGCTGATGAACCTGATTGAGAACGCGGTGAAATATTCCGGGCCTTCCGCCCGCATCGACCTGATTGCCGAGGACGGCGATGCGTTTGTTTCGTTCACCGTGCGCGATTACGGCCGCGGCCTGAGCCAGGATGATTTGGCGACGTTGTTCGAACCGTCAGCACGCCGCACCGGGGATTCCAAGCATGGCATGGGCCTTGGGCTTTCCATCTGCAAAAGCATTATCCGGGCCCACGGCGGTGAAATCCACGGGCACAACGGCGACCCGTGCGGCGCCGTGTTTACACTGACGCTCCCGAAGGAGGATTCTGATGATGAACGTGAAGCCAACCGTTCTTATCATTGAGGATGAAGGCTACATTTTAAAAGTTTTGGAAACCGTGCTGTATGCAGGCGGATACCGCGTCCTTTCCGCGCAGAACGGCGCCGATGCGCGTGCCGCAGTCTCCGCTTATATGCCGGATATGGTGCTGCTTGATTTGGGGTTGCCGGATGTTGACGGCGTAAAGCTTTTGAAAGAATTGCGCGCATGGACCAAAGTGCCCGTGATCGTCGTCAGTGCGCGCAGCACGGAAAAAGATAAAATTCTCGCGCTCGACAACGGCGCGGATGATTACATCACAAAGCCGTTTTCCGCGCCTGAGCTGCTGGCCCGGATGCGCGCCGTCCTCCGCCGCAACACGTCGTCCGCCACGCCGGACGATGTTTACAGCGTTGGAGAATTCAAAATTGATTTTTCCAGGCGCAGCGTCACGGTCGGCGGGGAGCCCATCCGCCTCACACAGGTGGAATACCGCATCGTGGAGCTGATTGCGCGGCAGCCCGGGAAAGTCCTCACCTACAGCTACATCATCAGCCATGTTTGGGGACCTTATGCGGATGCGGAAAACAACCGCATCCTGCGCGTGAACATGTCCAACATCCGGCGCAAAATCGAGCGGGACAGCATGTCCCCGCAATATATTCTCACGGAGATCGGCGTCGGGTACAGAATGGCGGAAAAGGTGTAGCGTGCCCGCCCATTTCCGCTTGCAGCTGTTTTATTGTGAAAAAAGCCCCTTGAGCGCAGGGGGCTTTTGCTATTCCGCGGCAATTTCGGGGATCCATACACGCAGGTTGCGTTGAAGCCGTCCGCGCCGTCAAGCTCGCGCTGTAAAACAAAAACGCACAGAAAACGAAGCACGGAAATCTATCTATCTATCCATCCAGGCCAACTTTCCGCGCTTCCTTTTAACAACGCAGTGAACCGTTTACGCGTCCTTCCTGCGCATTGTGCCGCCGCACTTCGAGCATGTAGACGTTGTTTGCCAATCCTGAACCAATATCTTTACCTCATAACCACAACGCTCACATTTGAACCATCCGTTGTTTGCCATTCCGCACACCTCCTTCCCATTCATCTTTTACATGTTCTGCGGTCAGGAATCTACTTCTCCCGTTCCACCGCAAGCTGGGCATTTCACCTTTTTGTTTCCTTGGCAATAGTAGCATGTTTCGCGCCCAATTTTCCCGTCTCCGCCGCACCGCGGGCATGTGACCATGCCGCTGCCGCCGCAATAATTGCAGGTGTGTTTCATTGATTACCTCCTTATTGTTTATGGATGTGCCACCGGCATTGCGCTTCTGTCCCCTACATATTCCGTTGTCTCATTGCAGATTTGTAAATCGGGCAATCGCCGTAGTCGTACCCCCGGCAATACCTGGAATAGATGTCGGCCGGCTTGCTTGACTCTGTTTTGATGCAATAGTAATCCGACCTCCATACATAAAAAGGGCAACTCATCTTAATCACCTCCAGATAAAATGTTGGGTCTATAACGATAACATGTTCACATTCAGATTTTTGGCATCTTCCGTCCATATTCTGTATGTGGCGTCATCTATTTCATAGTCCAGCTTCTTTAACCGCTCTAAAGCCAGATCAGCCAGACTTTGAAACTCCTGTGCCTCATATGCCAACGTCAGAAGATATGCCGCTCTTTTTTTGTTTTTCAGTTCCTCTGCTGGTTCCGTTCCGAGTGCCAATGATGTGACACATACACAGCCCAGGTTAAACGCTGCATTCGCATACTCCTTCGCATCCTTTTGTTTGCTTGCGGAGCGCAACGCCTGTACCAAGGCATTATAATGAATTTTCCATTTTGGGGGATCAAAAAACTCTGAATTAGGCTCCCCATATATTTCGCCCAAATTACGATGGGCTACGTTTACGCACCAAAGTGGAGATGATTTGCAGGCACAGGTACGCTCATACCACATTACTGCTTCCTTTATACTTTTTTGTACTCCGAATCCTATCTCAAGCCACGCCGCAGTATGGAACATGCTCTCACCATCTCCATGATTTGCAGCATAAAGTTTCCATTTAAATCTTTCCTCTTCCGTCTTAATGCCATAACGTCCGGCAACTGTATCTTTTGCAAGATGCCGCATAGCAGGCAGATCCCCTCCCTCTGCTGCTCTTCTGTACCATTTGTAAGCTTGCTCGAAATCGCCTTTATTTTCAAAAAAATTGCCTAGGTATCTTGCCGCTTCACTGTTTCCGCTTTCTGCCTTTTCGCGAACCGCCGTTTCAAGAAGCCGGGAGTGTTCCTGTGGGCTAAGATTCGCTTTCGCTAATTCTCTTTTCGCTTCCTCATCACCGCATACCGAAAGAAATGCCAGTTCCTTCATATGTTCTTTCTTTTCTTGTGCCCGGATGACCTTGACCGCCACAAATATCGCCAAAATTCCCAAAATAACCGCAATGAACATCTTGTCCTCCAATAAACCGAATGTAGATTATTCAGTTTTCATCGTTCTATTGAGTTGTATTATAACTCATCTTGTCTATATTTGCAACACACTTGATGTATATTTTATATCTATAATGAGTAGTATTATTAACGTATGAACAAACATGGATTGAATTATTCTCATTTCGATGTGCTTTCGCGCCTCAACCTTCTCCTGCGGGAACGAGGCTGGTCAAGGTATCGCCTTGCCAAGGAAGCCGACCTTTCCACGACCACGATCAACAACCTTTGGCAACGCAACAACGCGCCCACCATTGCCACCCTGGAGGACATCTGTCGTGCGCTTGGCATCACCATGGCCGAATTTTTCACCTTGCCGGCCGACGTGCCCTCCGTGCTTACCCTGGAGCAACGGACGTTGCTTTCGAGTTGGGACATGCTCACGGCAGAGCAGCGCGCCGCCTTCTTGCTGCTGATGCAGGGTTGCTCCGAAAACGCGGATACGTAAACACCGTCTCAGCCCCACGGGGCTTTTTTCTTTCCCTTTTTCCTTTCTACCGGCGCATTTGTGAAAGACAGCATATCTAACCCTAAAGTTTAGGAATACTATATTGACAAGGTTCGCAAAACATGGTTTAATATCGCTGGTTGGTTTAGGAATTGTAAACTCAAAGTTTATTTATGCTTATTGGGAGGGATTCAATTGATCGATATCGGCGGCAAAATCAAGCGCAGGCGCATCAAGCTTGGCTTGACGCAGGAGGAGCTTGCCGCGCGCACGGAGCTTTCCAAGGGCTTCATCTCGCAGCTTGAGCGCAACCTCACCTCCCCTTCCATCGCAACGCTGGGAGACATCCTCGAAGCGCTGGGCACCAACCTTTCGGATTTCTTCTCGGAGCAAACGGAGGAAAAAGTTGTGTTCGGCGCGGACGATGTGTTCGTGAAGGAAGACGCCGAAGCGGGCCATGCGATCCATTGGCTCATTCCCAACGCGCAGAAGAACTCGCTTGAGCCCATCCTCGTTACGCTTGTGCCCGGCGGGCGCACGTGGGAGGATGATCCGCACGAAGGGGAAGAGTTCGGCTATGTGCTCTCGGGCAGCGTTGTGCTCCGGCTTGGCGAACGCAGCTTCCGTGTGCGGCGCGGTTCCAGCTTCTGCTTCAAGCCTTCGAGCGTGCACTTTATTGAAAACCCGGGCAAAACGGAAGCGCGTGTGCTTTGGGTTTCCACACCGCCGAGCTTTTAAGCGCGGCTTCATCGGAATCATTACTTAATAAATATTAAGAGGTACCGTTATGTCCAAACATCTGATCGACCTGATTGACATCCGTAAATCCTATGGCACGGAGGACGCGCTCAAGCGCATCAATCTTTATATCCGGGACGGCGAGTTTTTAACGCTGCTCGGCCCTTCCGGCTGTGGAAAGACGACGCTTTTGCGCTTGATTGCCGGGTTCACCATGCCCACGGAAGGCCGGGTTCTGATCGATGGGAAGGATGTTTCCGCCATTCCGCCCTACAAGCGCCGCGTGAACACGGTGTTTCAGAAATATGCCCTGTTCCCTCATTTGAACGTGTACGATAACGTTGCCTTCGGCCTGAAGATCCAAAAGCTCCCAAAGGATGAGATCGACCGCCGCGTAAACGAGATGCTGGAGCTTGTGAACCTCAAGGGGTACGGCAAGCGTTGGATCGAGCAGCTTTCCGGCGGACAGCAGCAGCGTGTTGCCATTGCGCGGGCGCTGGTGAACCGGCCGCAGGTGCTCCTTCTGGACGAACCGCTTGGCGCGCTGGACCTTAAGCTGCGCAAGGGCATGCAGATTGAACTCAAACGCATGCAGCAGCATCTTGGCATCACGTTCGTGTTTGTGACGCACGATCAGGAAGAGGCGCTCACCATGAGCGACACCGTCGTCGTCATGAATGAGGGCGTGATCCAGCAGATCGGCACGCCGACGGATATTTACAACGAACCGAAAAACGTGTTCGTCGCCAAGTTCATCGGCGAAAGCAACATCCTGCCCGGCACGATGAAGCGGGATCTGCTCGTGAATTTCCACGGCATGGATTTCACCTGCGTGGATAAAGGCTTTGCGCCCAACGAGCCGGTGGACGTCGTCATTCGCCCGGAGGATATCGACCTTGTCGCGCCGGATGCGGGCATGCTGCGCGGCGTCGTGAAGAGCGTGCTGTTCATGGGCGTGCATTACGAGTTCCGCGTGGAATGCGGCGACGTTATGCTGACTGTGCATTCCACGGACTACGTGGAACCCGGCTGCGAGGTAGGCGTCGTGATCCTTCCGGATGCGATCCATATCATGCACAAGAGCGACGCGCCGGATGCGGCGGAGCCTCTGCCGCAAGAGGATCTGCCGGAAGATGCCCCGGAGCTTTTGCCCGAAGAATAACGCCGGAAGGAGGATGCGCGGATGAAACGCACCGTTTTTGCTTACCCCTATGTTGTATGGATGCTGATCTTCATTCTGGCGCCGATGTTGATGATCGCTTACTATGCGTTCACTTCGGATGGCGCGTTTACCCTTGCAAACCTCGCCGGTGCGCTCACGAATGAAATGTACATGCAGGTGCTGCTGCGTTCGGTCTGGATTGCCCTCAAAGCCACGGTTGTCTGCCTGCTTTTGGGTTACCCGATTGCCTACCTGCTTTCCAAGATGAAACGGAGCACTGCATCGCTGCTTTCCGTGCTCTTCATTGTGCCGATGTGGATGAACTTCCTGCTGCGCACCTATGCATGGCAGGTGTTGCTCTCCCCAAGCGGCATTCTGAACAATCTTCTCAAAGCGGTCGGGCTGCCCGCACAGCAGTTCCTTTACACCGAAAGCGCGGTGATGCTCGGCACGGTCTACAATTTCCTGCCGTTCATGATCCTGCCGATTTACACCGTACTTTCCAAGATGGATCAATCGCAGATCGAAGCGGCGCATGATCTCGGCGCGAACGGGCCCACCACGTTTTTCAAAGTGGTGCTTCCGCTTTCCATGCCGGGTGTGATTTCCGGCATCACAATGGTATTCATCCCGGCCATCACAACGTTTGCGATCTCCCGCCTCTTGGGCGGCGGCAAGTTCATGCTGTATGGCGACCTGATCGAAAACCAGTTTATTACGCTCGGCATGGATGCATGGGGCAGCGGAAGTGCGCTCTCGTTCATCCTGTTGGTTCTGGTGCTCATTTCCATGGCAGTTATGCGCCGTGCAGAGCGCGAAGCGGGTGAGGAAGGAGGCGGCAAGCTGTGGTAAAGAAACTGCGCACGTTTTTCAAGGGAACCTACCTTGGCCTGATGCTTGTGTTCCTGTATGCACCGATCCTCGTGCTGATGATCTTCTCCTTCAACAGCTCCAAGACCATGGGGAACTGGACGGGTTTCTCCTTTCGGTGGTATGAGGCGCTGTTCAAGGACGCCACCATCATGAACGCCCTTTGGGTGACGCTCTCCGTAGCGATCATCTCCGCGGTGGTCTCCACGTTCATCGGAACGTTTGCGGCCATCGGCCTCAATTCGATGAAAAAGCGGCCGCGCGCGGTGATCGAAAATATTTCGCAGCTGCCTGTTGTCAATCCGGATCTTGTGACCGGCATCAGCTTCATGATGCTTTTCGCGTCCCTTGGCATCCGGGATGGCTACACGCGGATGCTCATCGCACACATCACGTTCAACATTCCGTACGTGATCCTCTCCGTGATGCCGAAACTGCGGCAAAGCTCCAACATGCTCTATGAAGCGGCAATGGACCTTGGCTGCACCCCATGGCAGGCGCTTACCCGCGTCGTCATCCCGGACATCATGCCGGGCATCGTTTCCGGGTTTATCATGGCGTTCACACTGAGCCTGGATGATTTCGTCGTCAGCTGGTTTGCAACAGACGGCATTCAGAACCTTTCAATTTACATTTACTCCAGCGCACGGCGCGGCATCAGCCCGAAGATCAACGCGCTTTCCACGCTGATGTTCGTAGCGGTTGTTACGCTGCTGCTGTTCATCAACCTAAAATCCATCCGCGAAGAGCGCGAGGCGGATATCCAAAACAAAAAGCTCAGGGCCAAGAGCCGCTGAGCCGCCCCACGCAAAAGCGCGCCGGGGCAACCCGGGCGCTTAAAATAAAACAAAACGAATGGAGGATTTCATAAAATGAAAAAAAAGCTTGCTGTATTCCTTGTCCTTGTCTTTGCCTTGTCGCTCTGTGCCGCCGGTTGTGGCAACAGCGGCAAGGTAACCATCAATGTGCTCAATTGGGGCGATTATATCGACGAAGAGCTGCTTGATCAGTTCACCGAAGAAACCGGCATCGAAGTAAATTACCAAACCATGGCCACCAATGAGGAGATGCTCGTAAAGCTGGAAGCCTCCGACTGCATTTACGACGTTTGCTTCCCTTCGGATTACATCATTGAAAAGCTGATTGAGAAGGATCTCCTGCACGAGCTCAACAAGGAAAACATTCCGAACCTCGCCAACATCGACGAGCGTTTCCTCGACCTGAGCTTTGACCCCGAAAACAAATATTCCGTGCCTTATATGTGGGGTACGGTAGGCATCCTTTACAACACCACCATGGTGGATGAGCCGGTCACGAGCTGGGACATCCTTTGGGATGAAAAATACGACCAGCAGATTTTCATGTATGACAGCATCCGCGACACCATCGGTGTGGCGCTTCTGAAGCTTGGCCTTTCCATCAACACGCGTGACGAAGCGGATATCAAGGCCGCCGAAACTGCGCTCATTGAGCAGAAGCCCCTCGTACTGGCTTATCTGGGCGACAACATCAAGGAAAGCATGATCAACGGAGACGGAGCGCTCGCAGTGGTCTATTCCGGCGACGCCATGTGGTGCATTGACCCCGAGGAGGGCAACCCGGATCTTGATTACGCCGTGCCGGAAAGCGGTTCAAACCTTTGGTTTGACAACGTCATCATCCTGAAATCCAGCCAGCACACGGCGGAAGCCGAAGCGTTCATCAACTTCCTGTGCGATGCAGAAGTTGCCAAAGCCAACACGGAATACATCGGTTATTCCACCCCCAACAAGGCCGCGCTCGCCTTGCTTGATGAAAGCTACACCGAGAACCCCATCTACAACCCGCCGCAAGAGCTGCTTGACAAGTGCGAGATCTTCCATGATCTTGGCGACTTCATCAACGTTTACAACGATGCCTGGAATAACATCAAAGGGCAATAAGGAAAAACGATTCGGCCCGGGGCTGCGTAGATGCGGCCCCGGGCCTTAACTTTTGCAAAAATGCTTTTGCGGTTCATGGCGGGCATTTCCCGAATGCCTGCCATGAACCGAAGCTCCGCATCATTCCTCTTGGGCATCCCTTCCGCCCAGGAACATATCCCGCGTCATAACATAGCAAAGTTCAGCGCTTCCTTTTGAAGTTGGTGGATGTTCCATGCGCCGTTCAAGCTGGAAGCCGCATCTTTGGATGCATCTTTGACAGCGGATATTATAATCCTCCGTAATGGCATAAATCAGGTCAGCCTTGCACGCCTGAAAGCCAAAAGAAACGAGCATTTTTAGGGCTTGGCCGCCCAAGCCTTTCCCCCAAAGGGCTTTTTCGTAAATGGTGAGATCGATACGCTTGATCGCTTTCCCATTGTGGCTTTCTAGGATTTCCGGAAGGTTCATCTCTTGAATCCAGCAATCGCCCACCGGAGTCTCGTCCACATAAAGGATGAACATATACGCCTGCCGGGCAATACTGCCATAGATCCCCCGCACGTCTTCTTCGCTCTGCGCAAGGAGATCATCCCCTTCGCACCAGAAAAGGACTTCCTGCCTTGTGTTCCATTCATACAAAAGCGGCAAATGGGCGTCCATCATTGGGCGCAGGCAAAGCTCACGTCCCTCCCAACGGGAATGCAAAACAGTGCTGTGGGAGCGAATCACTTCCATTTCTACAGCTCCTTTCTGAGAATAAAACACCCCATTTTTAATATACCATATGGGATCAGCGTATGCAAGCCTGCCGGAGGCCTTCTTTTCTCCCAGCGTCCCCCTTCCCGCTTGCCATTCCGCTTCAATGCAGGTATAATGAATGCATCACAACCAAGAAATGCATAATGGAAAAATGGAGGCTGCCCCTTGCTCAGGGGCAGCATGAGCTTTGGCATGATCCGCTTTTTAAAACGCATTTTCGATCCCCAGTTTCTCGTTTCCCCGGAGCACCTTAAAGGGTCGATCCCTAGGATGAAGGAAGCTTACCGCAACTGCCTTTCCTTGGCATGGCCTTCCGCGCTTGAAAGCGTGCTCGTTGCGCTTGTTTCCTCCGTTGATACCATGATGGTTGGCGGGCTCGGAGCTGCGGCAATCTCAGCGGTCGGCATTACATCCCAGCCCCGTTTTTTACTGATGACGCCCATCATCGCGCTCAATACGGGCGTTACCGCCATCGTTGCCCGGCGCAAAGGCGAAGGGAACATTGAAGGCGCATGCCGTTCCTTGAAGCAGGCTTTGATGTTCTGCCTGTTTTTCTGCATCCTGATGGTTACGGGCGCACTCTTTTTTGCCCGGGACCTGCTTACCCTTGCGGGCGCTCAGGCGGACTTCATCAACCTAGGTGTGGAATATTACCGCATCGTCATGTGCGGGCAGTTTTTTGCCTGCCTTGGCATGACGATCAATGCGGCGCAGCGCGGCTTTGGAAACACGAAGGTCAGCATGCGTTCCAACGTTGCCGCCAACCTCGTAAATCTCGTTTTCAATTATTTTCTCATCAACGGCCACTGGATTTTCCCGCGGCTTGCAACGCGCGGCGCGGCCATCGCAACGGCAATGGGCTCCGTTGTCGCGTTTTTCATGGCGCTTGCTTCCGTGCTTCATCCCGCCGCCCCCGGGATCTTAACGCTGCGCTCCGGCGCGCCCTGGCGCTTCGACCGCCACACTGCGGGCAGCATCTTTAAGGTCGCTTCCAGCACCTTTGTGGAGCAGATCTTCATGCGTTTTGGTTTCTTTACCTATGCTTCGCTCGTTGCCCGCCTTGGCACCGTTGAATTTGCTACGCATCAGATTTGCATGAATATCATCAATGTCAGCTTCGGCTTCTCGGATGGCTTTGGCATCGCCTCCACAAGCCTCGTCGGCCAGCAGCTCGGCGCAAAACGCCCCGACCTTGCAATGCTTTATGGCAAAGTCGGCCAACGCTGCGCGATGTGTATCGGCGTGCTACTCGCGGTGTTTTTCACCCTGTTCCGGCGCGAACTGATTCTTTTATTCAACGATGACCCGGCGATTGTAATGCTTGGCGCGCAAATTGTGCTTATCGTGGCGGCAACCTGCCTCGTACAGACTTCGCAGGTCGTGATCTCCGGGTGTCTGCGCGGCGCGGGTGATTCCAAATATGTGGCCCTCACCTCGTTCGTCAGCATTGCGCTCATCCGCCCGGCGCTTTCCTGGCTTCTCTGTTACCCGGTGGGCTGGGGGCTGATCGGCGCATGGATCGGCCTGTTCGGGGACCAGTTCATGCGGCTTGTGCTGAATTTCATCCGCTTCCGGGGCGGAAAATGGTCCACGATTGAGCTGTGAATCCGCTGCAGGATTGCTTGACTTTATGTGGCTTCATGGTATAATCAAGGGCGAACGAATTGAATACCACTGCTCACAGGTGCCGCCCGTTTCAAGCGGGCGCTGAAAAGGGAAAACGGTGCAAAGCCGTTGCAGCCCCCGCTGCTGTAAGGCTGATCTCAAACGCAAATGCCACTGTGCCTCCGCATGGGAAGGCGCGTTTGTGAAACGAAGCCAAGCCAGAAGACCTGCCTTTGGGTGAACGGGATTTCTTCGGTGGGAAGGAACGCGCCTGTTTGTCGATTTTCGGCATGCCCAACGGCTCTATGCTCCTTTCCAAAAGGGGCTTTTTCTTTGCCCAAAAAACTTCAGGAGGAATGACCACCATGAAACGAACCTTTGCGCTGATTCTTGCGCTCGCGCTCATGCTCGCGCTTGCCGCGTGCACGCCCGCTGAAACCACCCCGACTGCTAAACCTACTCTGGAGCCTACGCCGGCGCCGGCCGCCGAACCTACGCCCGAACCTACGCCCGAGGCTACCCCCGAAGCCGCGGTTCTCACGGACATGCTTGGGCGTGAAGTTGCGCTTCCGGCAGAGGTAAAAACCGTCGTTTCCCTTGCCGCAAGCAATACGGAAATTCTGTATGCCATCAGCGCAGGCGAAATGCTTGTCGGCCGCGATGCTTACAGCAACTATCCCGAGGCTGCCGCTGACATAGCCGTTGTAGGCGATTTCAACGGCCCCAATATTGAGGCCATCGTTGCCGCCGACCCGGACGTTGTGCTTGCTTCCTATTTGCAGGACGATGTGTTGAACCAGCTTACAGAGCTTGGCATCGCCGTATTCTGCACCGAAGCCTTCGATTATGAGGGCATCTATACCTCCATTGCGCTGATCGGCGACATCTGCGGAAAAACGGAGGAAGCCACCGCCCTTTGCGCCGGAATGCGTGAATCCATCGGGAAAGTACAGGCTGGCGCCGCAACGGAAGCTCAGCCAACCGTATATTATGTCATGAGCTTCGGCGAGTACGGCGAATGGAGCGGCGGCCCCGGCAGCTTCATCAACGCAGCAATTGAACTTGCGGGCGGCATACCCATCACAAAGGATATGGGCGAAATCTGGGTCAACCCGAGCATTGAACAGATTGTTGCGCTTGACCCCGATATCATTCTGCTCTCTTCTCTCTATACCATAGAGGACCTTTCCGCTGCAAACGGCTATGCCGATATGCGCGCCGTAAAGGAAGGACATGTTTACCTTGTGAACCCCGACTGGGTAGAGCGTCCCGCTCCGCGCATTACCGAAGCAGTGGCCGAGTTTGGCGAAATCTTTGCCGAATTCCTTTCCCTGCGTCAGGCGGCCTGACGCATGCCCGGAGCGTCCGCAAAAAAAGCGCGCGCCGCGCGCGCCTTATTATCGGTTTTGCTTCTGCTGGCGCTCAGCGTGTTTGCGCTGCTTGCGGCAGTTGCGTGGGGCAGCACCGGCTTTAAGGTTGGGGAGGTTCTGGAGTATCTCGTTTCGGGTACATCCAATGCGGAGGTGATCCTCTTTAAGATCCGCCTGCCGCGCGCGCTGCTTTCCTATCTCGTGGGCGGAGGCCTTGCCGTAGCGGGCTGTTGCTTGCAGGGCGTATTCAAAAACCCGATGGCGGACAGCCACATTCTTGGCGTGAGTGCGGGCGCAGGCTTCGGCGCCGCCGCCTGCATCGCGCTTGGGATCGGCGGGGCTTCCTTCGGGATTGCAGCGCTTGGGCTTGGGAGCGTAGCGGTTTGCGCCCTTTTGGGCGGCATCCTTGCCGTGATGCTCGTTACGCAATTTGCGCGCGTGGGCAGCCGCACTTCCGTTTCGGCGCTTTTGCTTTCCGGCGTAGCGGTATCTTCGCTGTTTACCGCGCTGACTTCAGGAATCATGATCCTGCATCGTGAAAGCATGGAGCAGGTCGTGTTTTGGACGCTTGGAAGCTTTTCTGCTGCATCGTTTGAAAAAGTGCGTTTTGCGGCGCTCTGCATCCTGCCCTGCTCGGCGCTCTGCATGCTGTTCGCGCGCCCGCTCAACATTATGCTGCTCGGTGAAGAGGATGCCCGCATGCTGGGCGTAGATACCGCGCGAACCACCCGCGTGCTCATCATCCTTACAACGCTGCTTGCCGCGGGCTGTGTAAGCGTTTCCGGCATCGTGGGGTTTGTCGGCCTGATGCTGCCGCATATCCTGCGCCTGATGACAGGGCCGGATCACCGGCTGCTCCTCCCCTGCTCTTTTTTGGGCGGCGGCGTATTTCTGTGCCTTGCCGATATGCTCGCGCGCAGCCTGTTCCCGCCGCTTGAAATCCCCGTTGGCGTGCTTTCCGCGCTCTTCGGCGTGCCGTTCTTCCTGTATCTGCTGCGCAGGCAGGGAAAAGGAGGCCGCACATGAGCCGGCTTTCCGTTGAAAACGTATCGTTTACCTATGGGGAAAAGCCCATTTTAAAAAACGTTTCGCTCGCCGTGGAGCAGGGAGAGCTCGTTGCCATCCTCGGCCACAACGGAAGCGGAAAAACCACCCTTTTGCGCTGCATCAGCGGCTATCTTACCCCCACGGCAGGCATGGTGCGCATTGGTGGACAAGCCGTTTCCAGCCTTTCCGCAAGGAAGCTCGCGCAGCGCATGGCGCTTGTGCCGCAAAACCCGGTAATGGAATTTGACTTCACCGTGCGGGACATTGTGCTTATGGGCCGCAATCCGCACCTGAAGCGTTTTGCTGGTGAAACGGATGCGGACTTCGCTGCCGCCGATGCCGCCCTTGCACGCACCGGCATGACGGCGCTTTCCGACCGCTCCGTGCTGACGCTTTCCGGCGGCGAATGGCAGCGAACAATCATTGCCCGCGCGATCTGCCAAAAATCCGACGTGATGCTGCTTGACGAGCCGGTTGCGAGCCTAGATGTGAAGCACCAGATTGAGATTTTGCGTTTGGTACGCAGCCTTTGCCGTGAAAACGGAATATCCGCCCTTTGCGTCATGCACGACGTAAATCTTTCCGCGCATTATTCCGACCAGATCCTGCTGCTTAAGGGCGGAGAAACACTTGCTTGCGGCAGCCCGTGCAACGTCGTTACCGCACCGCTTTTGCAGGAAGCATACGGCATCGAAGCCGAAGTGCGCGAAGTGCAGGGACATCCTTTCATGATCCCACGCTACGATTGATTTTCTTTCAGGAAAGCCGGGGCCGCGGGCGCTGCCCGCCCGCACCCCTTGCTTGCTCCGATTCGGAGCCGTCCGTCGCGGACGATACCGTGTTCAGTTTGCTGGCAAAAAGGACGGCATATGCCGTCCTTTTTGCTATTGACACTTTTGATTGGGAAAAACGCTTCTGCCAACGCCCTCACCGTCCCGGAAAGTGCACCACATAAAACAGAAAAGCTCCGAAAAACAAACGTTCTTCGGAGCTTTATGTTTGCCTTCGGCCATATCGATGTGCCGCAGCACGGCGAAACCGCAAAAAGTTCGTAGCAATCGCAAAGCGTTGTGAGCGCGCTTGCAAGCGAACCGCTGAGCAGAGCGTGACTTTTTGCGGGAAAGGAGGAGCAGCGGCATGCGCTTGCTCTGATTTTCAAAAAGAAATCGGAGCAAGCGATATAAAGCTTGCTCCGATGTGGCGTGCCCGACACGATTCGAACGTGCGGCCTACAGAGTCGGAGTCTGTCGCTCTATCCAGCTGGGCTACGGGCACACGCATAGAATATTATAGCATATCCCCGAAAAGATGCAAGGGGTCTTCCATCATTTTCCAGTCCCGGTCAACAGGCGGACCGCATCCGCAAGCGTTGACACCGGGGTAAGCTCTACGCCGTCAATGCGGGGCAGTTTTTCGCTTTTGGGAACGATGAGATGGGTATATCCCAGACGCGCGCATTCGCTGATGCGCTTATCAAGCCTGCTCACCGGGCGTATTTCGCCCGTAAGCGCTACTTCGCCGATATAAGCCATCGCCGACGGGAGCGTTACTTCCAACAATGCAGAGGCGATGCACATTGCCTCCGCAAGATCGCTTGCGCGCTCCTCCAATCGAATCCCACCCACCACATTCGCATAAACATCCTGGTTTGCAAGGGAAAGAAACGCTTTCTTTTCCAACACAGCAAGAAGCAAAATCAAGCGGTTCCCATCCAAACCGGCAGCCATGCGGCGTGGATTGCTAAACGCGGATGGAGAAATCAACGCCTGAATTTCCACAAGCATCGGCCGCGTGCCTTCCATGACACAGGTTACGGCGCATCCGGGGGCGCGCGTTCCGGAAAGGAACAGCCCGGATGGGTCTTTGATCTCTGCCATACCCGTATCCCGCATTTCAAACACGCCGATCTCATTTGTGGAGCCGTAGCGGTTCTTCACCGCACGCAGCAGCCGGAATGCGTCGTGGCGGTCCCCTTCAAAATAAAGCACCGTATCCACCATGTGCTCCAGCACGCGCGGGCCGGCGATTGCGCCTTCCTTCGTTACATGCCCAACGATGAACACCGCGCATGCCGTGCCTTTTGCAACGCGGGTCAAAAGCGCGGTTGCCTCGCGCACCTGCGTGACCGAACCGGGTGCGCTCGAAATTTCGGCGCAGGCCATCGTCTGGATGGAATCAATAATGAGAAATGCCGGATGTATGCGGTTGATTTCCGCCTCAATGGCTGTAAGGTCGGTCTCCGCAAGCAAAAGCATTTCTCCCGTTACGCCAAGGCGCTCCGCCCGAAGCTTGAGCTGCGCTGCGGATTCCTCGCCCGTGACGTAAAGCACGGTGCCGATCTCGGTTAGCCGTGCGGCAGTCTGCATTAAAAGCGTGGATTTCCCGATGCCCGGATCGCCGCCCAGCAACACCGTAGAACCCGCAACCACCCCGCCGCCCAACACGCGGTCAAGTTCCGCCATGCCGGTGGAAATGCGCCGGGCCTCTGTGGTTTCCACCTGCGAAAGCGGCAGAGCGCGCGCCGGTGCAGCTGTGCGCACAACAGGGGCGGGAACCGCCTCCACCAGCGTATTCCAGCTGTCGCAGTTTGGGCAGCGGCCCATCCATTTGCCGCTTTCATAGCCGCATTCACCGCAGACATAAATCGTTTTCGGCGCTTTTGCCATGGCACCCTCCGTCAAAGCTCATTCAGGAATGGCTGCAAACTTTACAATATCGCGCGCGCGCGTTGTCACATCCATCCAGCTCACTCTGTCATCCGAAACTCCGAGGAACTGCGCCAACTCCTGTTCAGCCGAGATGCGGTATGTGCGCCCATTGTCGAACATGTATGCCCAGATCGCCTCATCCTTGGAATACGCAACGAAATGGCTGCCGAGGCCAAACTCTACCACGCCTTCCGCAATTTTGACGGGCTCCCCTTCGCTTTTTGAATAATACAGCGCACCATCCGGCGCATGGTGGCTGTCCATCCACACGGAATACGTTCCATCGCATTCCGGGTCATGCACATAGGTGCCGGGAGAGTAAGCCCGCACCGTAGAGGATGAAATACGAATCGAATAAATTACGCTCGTATCTGCCCCCGTTCCGCCTCCGCTTTCGGCATCCGCCCAGCAGAGCAGGCCATTTCGCAGGGAAGGCAGACTTTGCCCGTACACAGAATTGCTGAACATGCTGAGCGTTGTCGTTTCCATGGTGTTGAGATCGCACACAAAGAGCTTGTCCATCCGCGTTCCGGTGCGTTCAATCCAGGCGACCGTATCCCCATCGAGCATCGGTTCCGGCTGCCCGGTGTAGATTTCTTTTATCAGCACAGGCTTTGCGCCGGGAGCGGTTCGGTCTGAGGCCATTAAGTATCCGCCGCCATCCAACCGCGCGTCCAGATAAATCAGCCACTTTTCGTTAAACTTCGGGAACATGAAATGCGCGTTTTCCAAGGTAACCGGAACCTGCTCTGCAGTGCGCGTTTCAGGATAAAAGAAATACAAATCCTGCATCACAGCATAGGAATCCACCAGTTTTCCCGCCGAAAGCAGCATTACGCCGTCATAAAAATACGGATCTCCAAACCATTTGTAATCGCCCGAGTTTTCAAACACAACCTCGTTTTGCGCTTCCGATGGCACAAAGTAAGACATTGGGTGCGGCGTGGGCGTGGGCACAGGCGTGGGGGCAGGCGTGGGCGTGGGGGCAAACGGTGCACGGTACTCCACCCCAATGAGCGGGAGGAGTTTTGGCAGTGCAACAAACACCACGAGCGCAATTACAGCAAGCACCCCGAGCACCGTCCCCGTGAGCGCGAGAACGGGTCCCCAGTTGCTTGCGCTCAAACTGGAGCGGCGGCGTCTGATCCTGCGCCTGTTGCGCCGGCTGTATCGCTTCATGGCAGATTTCCCCGAATTTAGAATTGAATTCATTATAGCATAGCCCCTGCGGAACATTCAATGCGGGCAAATGTGAATAATCTTTCCCATGCGGGCGCGGCATGCTATAATTCAACCATGAAAAAGCATTCTAACCTTTCTATTCTGCTGGCACTTTGCATGGCACTGTTGCTTCTGCTGCCGGGCGGCTGCGCGAGAACAGCCCCGCCGCAGGAAACGGAAGCGCCGGCGTCTCCTGCGCCGCCGGAGCGCGAAACGCCTTCCCCCGCTCCTGTTGAAGAATGCGGCACTGTACTTCGCGTCTGGCTCATCAACACCGGCGAAAGCGACTCCCTGCTTTTCCAAACGGAATCCGGGGCGTTTTTGGTGGATACCGGCCTCAAAGGGCGCTTTGACGCGGTGGAAGCCGTGCTCTCCCGTGCAGGGGTTTCCGGGCTTGACGCAGTCGTTCTAACCCATGGGCATAAGGATCATATGGGCGGGCTGAAGAAGCTCCTTAAGCTCTGTCCCGTGGATACCATCTATACTGCCGCGGTGGACGACGAAACTTATTCCGAAAAAGAACTTGAAACCATCGCAGAATCGGGCGCACAGCACATGGTGCTTAGCAAAGGGGATTCCTTTACGCTTTGCGGTGTTTCTTTTGCCGTGCTTTCCCCGGGGCGCAAATATGTGGAAGAACTTGGCGAGGATGACAACGACAATTCGCTTGTGCTGCGCCTCACGGCAGGCGCGTTCACTTTGCTGCTGATGGGCGATGCTACCGCCAACACCGAGCGGCTTTTGCTCAGGGAAGGCGCTCCGCTTGATGCGGATGTGCTCAAGGTGGGCCATCATGGAAAAGACGATGCTTCGCTTGCAGAATTTCTCTCCGCAGTTTCCCCGCGCGTTGCGCTCGTCACGGGCAGCCCCAGCGACGGGGACTCCTCCCCCTCTCAAGCCGTGCTCGCCCGTTTGGCGGAAGCTGGCGCTTTGATTTACAGCAATGATACGGACCTGCTTGCGGTGGAACTTATCCTTGGCAGCACAGGCGTGCTTGAAGCGGTGGAGCATGCATGGTGAAAACGGTTGAATCCATGCAGCAGGCTGTGGTATGATGATAGCGTTTTGGCGGAGCTGATGCGTGGCGCATATGGCGGATCTCATTTTCTCCGGTTTGTTTGATTTGAAAGGTGTTTTCTGAAATGATTGCAACAATTATTAACAGCGCCGCGGTTGCTGCAGGCGGGTTGATCGGCCTTCTTGCAAAAAAGGGGCTTCCGGAGCGTGTATCCAAAGGAATCATGACGGCCATCGGGCTCATGCTGATCTGCGCCGGCGTAAAAGGATATTTTGATGGGAACAGCACCATCGTCGCCATTCTTTCTCTCGCGCTCGGCACGGGCCTTGGCGAACTGCTTCGCCTGGAGGAACGGCTCAACCGCCTTGGCGAACGCATCGGCGCACGGGTTTCCCGAAATGGTGGTTCCCGCGTTGGGGAAGGGTTGGTGACGGCTACGCTCCTGTTTTGCGTGGGCGCGATGGCCGTGCTCGGCGCGCTGCAAAGCGGCATCACGGGCGATCATACCACGCTTTACACCAAGTCCCTCATCGACTTCATTTCCGCGATTCTGCTCGCCTCGACCTATGGCGTCGGCGTCGTGCTTTCCGCCGTGGGCGTTTTCGTGTATCAGGGGGCGATCACTCTGCTTTCCGGCCTCCTCGCGCCCGTCATGACGGCGGCTGCCGTCGCGGAGCTTTCCGCGGTCGGCTCCGTGCTGCTCGTCGGCCTCGGGCTGAACCTTGCGGGCGCCGCCAAAGTGCGCGTGATGAACATGGTGCCTTCCATCTTCATCGCAATCGCGCTCGCGCAAGTGATCCGCTGAGCCTTTTCTACACAACAAAGCAAATGGCTGATGCGGAGGCGAGCCGGCCCGCTTCGCATCAGCTTTTTGGAACACTATATTCAATTCTAATTTTACATTTTATGGCAGGAACTCATAATAGGCTTTGTTATACGTGCACCACCACCATTTTCCCGCCTGCAAAGCATATTCTTCCGCGCCACAATTATCGCAGATATAATGGTCGTGCATTTGATATAGTTCGTGCGTATTCCATGGCATATGCGTGCATACCTGCCTGTCGAGCAGCTCTCCCCGGCGGGTATACGGCCGCAGCGTTCCATTGTGGCATACTTCGCACAGTTCCGCCCGGAACGGTCCGTCCCTTTCCAGGTCACTGCCGTGCCGCATAGCGCCAAGTGCGGAAGTTTGGAACGAATACCAGAAGATAAGCGCAGCGCATAGCGCTAAGGCAGCACATTTTGCTTTCAGCATTTTTCTTTCTCCTGTTTCTTATGTTCATTGGCCGTTGCTCTAGCAGTCATCGATTTCCGCGGTGTCGGCGCGGACGATCTGCGCAACGCGCCATTCCAACCCCAGTGCATTCGGGGTTTCGCTCGCTTGCAGCATCACGCTGTAAATCGCTATGTCGTAGCCATCGGGGCCAAAAAGCAGAATAAAGTCTAATTTATAATGGGATTCGTCCCAAAGGTTAGCGCTCTTAATGATATGCCGCGACGGCAGGTTTATGAGGATCGGGTAATCCTTTTTCTTAAATGTGTAGCTATCCCCATCTTTTTTTATCGCTTCCTGCGGATCTTCCCCTCCCAATTCGATCGGATTCTTCAGCCATTCCTCCGGAGGCGTATCCGGGAACGTTGTCTCCGCAGGGAAATCCGCAAAGCAAATGGAAAGGAAATCCTGCACATCCGCCAGGGAGAGACGGATTTCATCTCCGTTTACGATCGCGTTTGGGTGAAGATCGCCATAAATGCAGAGCACATTGCTCATCAGCCCCCAAAGATATACATCGTTTTCCATCGTATGCTGATTGGTATCCCGGAAATTCTCGAAGAATTGCAGGTCGCTGTAATACCGGTCGTACTTCGTCCTGTAATTGAGGATCTGTTCTATAAGCGGGAGCATCATTTTCACGCTTTCCGGAGCGGTTTCTTCCGTGTCATACCGGCCTCCCACATCTGTTGCCCAGTGCGTATACAATGGATCTTCATGATCCTCGAACTTTATTTCCCATGGGTTGCGCCCGGCTTCCGGCAGAGGCGTTTGTTTTGTCGGCAATACTTCAGTTTCTCGCGGAATATTCATCGTTGACGTAGCGTCCGGCATCGGAACAGGAGTTTCAGCCACGGTTGTTGGGCTTACGCCCAAGACATCCTCACTGTGGATGGAACACGCGCTGCCCACCATCCCCAGCAAAAGGGTGCAGAGAACGAACAAGGCCGTGGATTTCAGATTTTTATTCTGCACTATGATTCACGCTCCTTTCTCCCATACATATGTATGCAGGCTAAAGAAAACGGAGGCGGTAAATTCCAAGAGAAATTCACCGCCCTCTCAGATCGGTTAACCATTGTTGTCCGGCACGCTCATGATCAAAGAGTTATCGATGTAATTCGCGGTGTAAGTCGTATTCGATCTCATCCCCGCAGTTATGGAAGGAGACCAACCAGTAAAGGTATAGCCTGAATGAGTAGGCGGAGACGGTGGCGCGGGCGGACAGTTGTACAGCACCTTTTGTGTTCCTAGGCTCCCAGTAAATGGAGCACCTACTCTGAAGGTTGCTGTAAGAGCTTTGTTTATTCGCGCATAACATTTGACTTTATAGCCGTTGCCTTCCCATACATGATCGGTAACAATTACGCCGTTCTCACTCGTCCTCGATTCAATGACATAATCACCATTATTGTATCTGAAATAAATTCCTACATGCCCGATCGATCCGGTCGAATCCGTCCAAAATATCAGATCTCCGGTCTGGCGGCCGCTAAAATATGGTTCATTTTCTGAGCCTGCGAGGATCAGATTGTTGTTCGCACATATTAAGTACTGTTCCCGGGACGTTATCTTTTTGTTTCCAAAAATATAGTAGTCTTGCAATGTCTTTGAAGTATATGCTTCTTTTAAAGAATAGTACGTTAATTCGCTGCAATCAATTGTCTCATAGTCCGTCCCTGCAATCGCATATGCGATCGCTTTCAATGCAAACAAATACCCTGCGTTGCGGCTGATGCTTGAGTTTGAGGTCGAATTGTTATACTGCGTTGTCAAATAAGACCTCATCTGCAGCAGAGTGCTGGAAGGGACAATGTCCATAGGAGAAATTCCAACGCCGGCAAATGCAAGCGACGAAAAGGAACCTCCGAGAGCAAAGGCAAATGCGATTGCTAACACCAAAGCTTTTTTCCAAGTTTTCATAAATAAATCCTCCTCTAATATTTTGTTGGTTCGCCACTGGTGTCCGTTCTGGTCTAATGCTGTTCCTCTAGTGCTGTTCGTTCAGAGAGCTGCTTGATCTGCCCGTTCGCAAATCCGCATCGTCTGCATTCGCGGCTTGTTTATTAGTATAATAAAGGATATTAATATGACACGTCAATCTGCCTGCCGAATATATAGAATATATTTTGACCAAGCATTTTCTCTGCGGCTGCCGAACCTGAATCATTCAAAGTATCCGCATACCCATGCTTTGGCTTCTGAGAAAAAAGGCCGTGCCGCAAGGAATTCCCATGCAGCACGGCCTGTGCTTCGCCAATTAAAATCCCGGTTTACTTTGCCTGGCTCACAGCCACAGCGCACGCAACGGTCGCGCCCACCATAGGGTTGTTGCCCATGCCGATGAGGCCCATCATCTCAACGTGCGCCGGCACGGAGGAGGAACCTGCAAACTGGGCGTCGCTGTGCATGCGACCCATGGTGTCGGTCATGCCATAGGAAGCAGGGCCAGCCGCCATGTTGTCCGGGTGCAGCGTGCGGCCCGTGCCGCCGCCGGAGGCGACGGAAAAATACTTCTTTCCATTTTCAACGCACCACTTTTTGTAAGTGCCCGCAACGGGATGCTGGAAGCGCGTTGGGTTCGTGGAATTGCCGGTGATGGAAACATCCACGTTTTCGTGGCGCATGATGGCAACGCCCTCGTTCACATCGTCCGCACCGTAGCAACGCACCTTCGCACGGTCGCCGTCGCTGAACGCGGTTTCCTTTGTAATGGCCAGCTCGCCGGTGAACTCGTTGTATTCCGTCTCCACATGCGTGAAGCCGTTGATGCGGCTGATGATGTAAGCGGCATCCTTACCGAGGCCGTTCAGGATGACCTGCAGCGGTTCACGGCGCACCTTGTTCGCCGTACGGGCGATGCCGATTGCGCCTTCCGCGGCAGCAAAGCTTTCGTGGCCTGCGAGGAACGCGAAACAGCGCGTCTCCTCCCGAAGGAGCATCGCGCCAAGGTTGCCGTGCCCAAGGCCAACCTTGCGCTGATCTGCGACAGAGCCGGGAATGCAGAACGCCTGCAGGCCCTCGCCGATGGCCTCAGCGGCTTCCGCAGCGTTCTTGACGCCCTTCTTTACGGCGATGGCCGCGCCGAGCGTATATGCCCAAACAGCATTTTCAAACGCAATCGGCTGAATGCCGAGCACGATCCCGCGCACGTCGATACCCTTTTCCTTCACAAGCGCGTCCGCAGCTTCGAAGTTTTCGATGCCGTATTGCGCCATCACGCCGCTGATCTTTTCGATTCTTCTTTCGTATCCTTCAAACGTAACCATGGCTCTTCCTCCTTACTGATGGCGGGGATCGATGACCGTCGCGGCTTCGGCAAAGCGGCCATAGGTGCTGATGTTCTTCTCATATGCGTCCTTGGGATCGACACCCTGTTTGATTGCGTCCATCATCTTGCCCAGGTTTACAAATTTGTAACCGATGATTTCGTTGTTTTTGTCAAGGCCGATGGCAAGCACGTAGCCTTCCGCCATTTCAAGATACCGCGGGCCCTTTGCACGCGTGCCGAACATGGTGCCAATCTGCGAACGCAAGCCTTTCCCAAGATCCTCCAGCCCCGCGCCCACGGCAAGGCCGCCTTCGGAAAACGCGCTTTGCGTGCGGCCGTAGACGATCTGCAGGAACAGTTCGCGCATGGCGGTGTTGATCGCATCGCACACAAGGTCGGAATTGAGTGCCTCTAGGATGGTTTTCCCGGGCAGGATCTCGCTCGCCATTGCGGCAGAATGCGTCATGCCGGAACAGCCGAGCGTTTCAATGAGCGCTTCTTCGATGATGCCGTTTTTCACGTTGAGCGTCAGCTTGCACGCGCCTTGCTGCGGTGCGCACCAGCCCACGCCATGGGTAAAGCCGCTGATGTCGCTGATTTCCTTCGCCTTGACCCAATTTCCCTCTTCCGGGATCGGAGCCGGGTCATGCTTTGCGCCTTTTGCGACGCAGAACATTTCTTCAACTTCGCGCGAATATTGCATGTGATGCGTTCCTCCTCTGGATATTAAACCTTCATCCAATTGTTTTAGCGCCGGAAAGCCCCCAAATTGCGCCAATATCAGTATACCACAAACCTCTCAAGATCAACGCATAAGTTTTTTTCGGGACTTGAAGATTTGGTATAACTTTCACAAGCCTCTCCCCTGTCTCAGCGGCCGGGAGCGATGCGCGTGCCGTTCAGGCGCGCCGTGAGCTCTCGGATGAACGGGGAAGGCGTAAGCGAGCCGCAATATCCCCGCGACGCAGACACAAGCTCAAGCTCATCCCGCGCGCGCGTCACCCCGACATAGAACAGGCGTGCCTCCTCTTCTTCCGCATCCTCTCCGCCGGGGCGCCATGTTTCTTCCTCCGCTTCCGCGGGCAGGATGCCTTCCTGCAAATCAATCAGGTATACGCGGTTGAACTCGCGTCCCTTTGCGGCATGGATCGTGGAAAGCGAAATGCGCGCGCCGGGCGCCGGGCTGCCTTCCCATGCGCTTAAACGCTCCGCGCAGTCGAGCAGCGCGGAAGGGGTCTTGCATCGCTCCCCCAGCGCGGAGAGAACGTCAAGCTTCTGCTGGTCATCCGCGCTGTCCGGCGTACCGTTTGCAACGTGCCATGCTTCCCGCACGGCAAGCGGCGGCGAGAGCCGCGCGATGGCGCGCAGCTCCGCAATCCGCTCCCGCACCCGCTGCTCACGCCGCGTTCCGGCAGAAAGCATTGCAAGGACCTCGAGCGGCGGGCGGTTATCCCCCTTTGCCCGGGCGGCAAGCACAGCCTCGCATTCCGCGCGGGAAGCATAAACGCCAAGCCTGTGGTACACCTGCACAAAGACGCTCTCGCTCTCCGGATGCAGCGCAAAGTGCAGCACGCCGAGCGCATGCCGCACGCGTGCGCAGGAAAAGAACTCTGCGGCGCGGTCTCCGCGCGCTTCAAAGGCAATGCCCGCCTCCGCGAGCGGCTCCAACAGCGGCAGGACGGATTCGTTGTTGCGGTAAAGCACAGCCGCGGTTTGCCCCGGCGGAAGCGCCGCAAGCTGCCGCACAAGGTAAGCATACTGCGCCCTTTTGTGCAGGAACTCCGTCACGCGGATTGCGGCGCCTTCCGGCCTTGCCGCGCGCATTTGCTTCTCGTTCCGGCGCTTGTTGCGGCGGATAAAGCGTTCGGCCGCGGATGTGATCACGCTGCTTGAGCGATAGTTCGTCTCCAGCCGGAGGAGCGCAGCGCCGGGGTAGATTTCCGCAAAGCGCAGGAAAATATCCGGGTAAGCGGCGCGGAAGCCATAGATGCTCTGGTCCTCATCCCCAACCATAAAAAGCTCTCCCGGCTTTGACAGCAGGTAGAGGATCCTGTGCTGCACATAGGAAGTGTCCTGCGCTTCATCCACATTCACATAGCGGAAGCGCGCCCGCAACGCCGCCAGCAATTCAGGCTCCCGCCGGAGCAGGCGGTAAGCCATCAGGAGCTGATCGTCAAAATCCATGCGTCCCTTTACGCGGTTCTCCGCCTCATACGCCTGATAAAGCGCTTGGAAATCGACCGTTTCAAGGTCAATCGCGGCGATCTGTTCCCGCGTGAGCAGCATGTTCTTTGCATAGGTAATGCGCATGTCAATCGCCCGCAAAAGCGCATCGTCCGGATATTCCGCATCCGGGAACAGTGCAAGGTACAGCGCGCGCAGCACAGGCCTGCGCTCCGCCAGCAGCTCCGGCAGCGTGCTTCCCTCCGCGCGGCAGTGCATTTTTAAAATGCTGCGGCAAAGGCTGTGGATCGTTCGAAATTCGGGCGTCTCCGCCGGGGGCAATTCAAAGGTTTCCGCAAATCGGCGGCGCATCTCCGCCGCGGCGGCCCTGGAAAATGTGATCGTCAAAATTTCGCGTGCGGGGATGTTTCTGCAAAAAAGCAGATACCCCGTGCGCGCGGCGATCACGGCGGTTTTTCCGCTGCCGGGTACGGCGAGCAACAACGCATGCCGTCCCGCGATGCGCATGGCAGCACGCTGCTCTTCATCCAGCGTGATATGGAACTTTTCCAAAAATTCCGCTTCGGTCATGGCTCTTCTTTCTGAAGGCTGCTTTTCTTAATAGTTACAGCCATATTATAGCCAAAGCGCCCGTACGCTGCAAATGCTATGCAGCACGTTCGGATTGTGGTAAAATAAAAACGATTTAAAGCCAATGAATAATAGGAGACCACAATCATATGCGCATTGTCCTGGCCGTCCTGTTTGCGGTTCTTTCCCTCGTTCACCTTTACGCCTGCTATTTCAAGCTGAACCGCCTGCGCGCTGCCACAAAGCCGGGCCTGCTCCTCCTGCTCGCGGTGTTCTATGCCGCGTATGCTCCTCTTTGGAAGCCCACTGTGTTCCTTGCGCTGCTGTTCGGCATGGCCGGGGACATCCTGCTGATTACAAACGGAAGACAGGCGCGCTTCGTCGTTGGTGCGGTTTGCTTTTCCATCGGGCACATCCTGTACTCCTACACGCTGTATTACATGACGGGTGCGTTTGCCGAAAGCCCCGGCCTTTGGCTTCCGCTCGCGCTTGCCCTGCCTTATGCAGCCGCTGTAGCGCTTGTTGCGCGCGGGCTGTTCCCTTACATCCGGGAGCGGCATCTGCGCGCGCTGATGCCGGTTTATCTTGGCCTTGTTGGCGTAGTAAACGTAGGCGCCTGGCTCACGTTTCTTGCCGCGCTCCGTGCGGACCTGCAAATACAGGCTTTTGCGGGTTCGCTTCTCGTGCTAGGCGCGCTGCTGTTCCTCGTGTCGGATACTGTGCTCGCCTGCTCCATGTTCATGCGCAAGCCCTCGCGCGCCAATTTCTGGGTAATGCTTACTTACATTTCCGCGCAGGCGCTGCTTACCGCCGGCTTTATGCTGTACTTCCGGCCATAGCAGCAGAAGGGGTTTCATTCTATGCTGTCAAACAGCTCAAAAGCGCTTTTCGTGCTTGATATTCTGCGCAGGGAAACCGATGCGGAGCACCGGCTTAGCGCGCCTGCGCTGTTGAAGCGGCTGGAGGAACATGGTATCCGTGCGGAGCGGCGGAGCATCTACCGCGCCGTGGACGCGCTTCGCGCGCATGGCGAGCGGATTGAAAAAACGCCCACGGGGTATTATTACGCCCGTGAAGCGCCGGATAAAAATGACCTATATGCGCTTACCGCTGCCGTTCAAGCGGCAAGTTTCCTTTCGGATGCACGTAAGCAGGCGCTGTTCCGCGCGCTTGGCGCGCTTTGGGGCGCCCGCGCCGCGGAGGAGACGATTTCCTGCGGCGCAGCCATTGTTGCGGCGTCTGCCCGGAATGATGCTCCGTTCATGGCCATGCTCACTGCAAGCCAGGCTATTGCGGCAGGAAAACAGCTCACATTTTCGGCATCCCTGCCGGAACCCGGAGGATACGCCCGCCTGCGCGTAAACCCATATGCCCTCTTTTTCAAGGAGGGCGTATGCTGGCTTGTCTGCAATGTGGAAGGGGAGTATGGTCTTTCCCGCTTT
>ULWN01006200.1_pt1 | contig 42684 bp, 38 predicted proteins | sample 1960371 | NCBI WGS metagenome assembly ULWN01 (sample SAMEA4835813, study PRJEB28245) | human gut metagenome | biome: gut microbiome; material: fecal sample | place: Denmark | collected 2008 | reverse complement strand
CCGCAGGTGGGTCTGCTGCTGTCGGCCACGGCCGGCCGCGAAGAGGCACTGTGCTACACCGTGCCGCGGGACGGCGTGCTGGGCATTCCGGCCGGCACGGTAACGGCAGTGGCCGAGGTCGGCGGCGTGAAGACCGGCTTCCTGGCCGAGGACGGCACGGCGCGCAGCGCCAGTGTGCGCCTGATGATCAACGATACCCAGCTGTGGAGCGGCACCCTGTGCAACGCCACCGCTGCTGCGGACGGCACGGCGGTGACCCAGCTGAGCTACCCGACCATGAAAAACCTGAGCGTTAAGGCGGGCGATGTGGTGTTTTTCGCCTTCCAGCTGAATGCGCAGGCCAACCGGGACGCGGATGTGTCCGCGCCGGAGGATAACGGCGGCTGGGCGCTGGTGCGCAAATCGCGCCTGGTGCCGGCGGGCACCACCTCGGAGAACACCAGCAAAACGGATGTGGTGCGGGATGACGGCTCCATTTCCATGATCACCGACTATATGTCCACCTTTACCCTTGTGCGGGATCCGGACGATGCTGTCCTGGTATCCATGGTTTCCAATATGGCCACGGTGATGATGGATCATTTCGGTGCCGTGATCTCCGTAGCCAGCCGCACGGCGGATGAAGCGGAGTACGAGATTGTGGTGGGCGCCTATGCGGCGCGGCCGCAGTCGGTCGCGCTGACGCAGGAGCTGCAGAATGCGCGGGCGGATAACGCCTCGGATTACCGTATCCGCCTGATCGGCAAAAAGGTCTATATCGTGGCGGCAAACAACGAGGCGCTGCAGGCAGCTGTGGAGTATTTCCTGGAGAAATTCGGCTCGGACGACGATGCAGCCATCCCGGCGGACTACGATTACTATTACCAGCCGGCACATAAGGTGTATATGCTGGCAGGCAGGAATATCGCCTCCTACACCATCCGCACCGAGCGCTACCCCTCCCTGATGGTGCAAAAGGCCGCCGAGGCCCTGCGGCAGCTGGTGCAGGATGACTGCGGCTACCGCATGGAGATCCGGCCGATGAACAATGTCGGCACAGATGCCGGCAGCAATGAGATCCGCCTGGGGCCGATGAACGGCCGCGTTGGCGTGACCCGCACCTACGATACCCGCTTCACCAATAAAAATGAGAGTGCGTATATGTCCATTGAGGCGGACGGGTACCCGGATTGGCCGGAATCGCGCTATGAGGCCAAGGCGCAGGGCGATTGCTATGTCGTCAGCGGCGGTTCCTCCTATGCAGTTAATGCGGCGGTGAGCGCGCTGCTGGCGCAGCTGAAGCAGAGTGGCGCGGTGACGGCCGATCAGGTGATTGCCGGTGACTATGTCAGCGCCTATGCCGTTAAGACGAAGTTTTCCAATGTGAAATACGATCTGTGCGGCGGCTATGGTATGGTGATCGAAGACGAATTCAGCTATACCGGCACGGATGAGGAGATTGAAAAGCAGGTAAAATCCCGCTGGTCGGTCAGCGTGGACGAGGCCGCCGGCCCGCCGAGCAAAACGCCGGGCGAGGAGCCACCGCGGCAGAAGCGCGCCGGCATCTACGGCGATACCTGGTGGATCACACAGGATGGCACCGGCAACGGCTATCTACAGCAGATTACCAAGGCAGAAAGCTATGGCTATGATGCCGGCCGCCTGATCAGCCAGTACAAGTGGGGCTTCCGCTATGGTATCTGGGAGACCCGCCTGGTGATGGCGACCCGCAACGGCGCCTGCTCCTCCCTGTGGGCAATGACGGAATTCCCGGTGATCTACACCACCGACCGGCTGGAGATCGACCTGTATGAAAACAAGGGGCAGGATGCCTATGCCGGGCACCTGATCCACTGGTCGAAGGCTGCGGACGGACGGGATCAGTTCCACATCTTTGACGATTACGGTGATGGCGGCTTTACCAATATCATCGTTTCGCCGGAGGAAAATGAGCATTTCTACGATACCTTCCACCACATGGCGCTGGAGTGGACACCCACCAGCATGACCCTGTATCTGGATGGCCGGCAGACCAGCACAATGAACACCATGGGGTACAATGTGTTCCTCAATGGTGTGGCGATCAAGCTGGCTAACGGCGTGGGCACCACCTTTGATAATGGGCAGTCCTATACCGCTGTGCGCGGCAAGGATGGGATCATGCGCACCTACGACCCCGATGACTTTATGGAGGATGTCTCCAAATTCTTCGAGGTGCAGACAGTCGACTATACCCGCGTGTTCCAGACAGCCAATGACGGCAAGAGCACCAATGAGGCCAGCCGCTTCTGGATGGCCAATTCCTTCGGCAAGGTCAAATAATTTGCCGATACTACCGCTTTCGTGTTGCGGTGTTTCCTGTATGGCCGGCGATCGGGGGAGGCTGGCCAGCGGGTGATGCCGTTTTGAGGCCGGGGTGTGTTCCTCCTTCTGGGTGCTCCGGCAATGCAAGTATTTGTCCCAACCGTTCCGCTGTCACGGAACGGTTGGGGCAGCGGTCGTTTATGAGAAAAATTTTTGGAGGAAAACCATGCAAGCAAGAAAAATCAGCCGTACCGATCTGACCCTGTCGCCGATCGGCTTCGGCGCGGCGGCCGCCGGTCTGGATTGGGACGGCGAGGACGCCGACCGGCTGCTGGAAGCCTATGTGGCGGGCGGCGGCAATCTGATTGATACCGGCCATGTATATTCGGACTGGATCAAGGGGGAAACCTCCCGTTCCGAGCGGGTGCTGGGGGACTGGATCCGCCGGCGCGGCCGGCACGATGATATCGTGCTGATGACCAAGGGCGGTCATCCGCGTATCGGCCATATGCATGAGAGCCGGATGTCTCGGCAGGATATGACCGAGGACCTCAACGGCAGCCTGGAAAAGCTGGGGATGGATTGCATTGATATCTACCTTTATCACCGGGACGACCGGGGGCAGACAGTGGAAGAGCTGATCGAGACCATGCAGGACTTCGTGCGGCAGGGCAAGGTGCGCTACTATGGCTGCTCCAACTGGACGACGGAGCGGCTGCAGCAGGCGCAGGCGTATTGCGACCGGAAGGGCTACCGCGGCTTTGTGGTCAATCAGGCACTGTACAATATCGGCGTGGCCCATGCCAGGCCGCAGGCGGATGATACCCTGGTGGTGTGCGATGCGCCGATGCTGGAGTGGCACCGGCACAGCGATACGCTGCTGATGCCCTTTTCCGGAATGTGCAATGGCTTTTTCCACCTGCTGCGGGAGAAGGGTGTGGCGGCGCTGGCGCAGGGGGAATACTGCACCGAGGAAAATCAGCGTCTTGCCCAGCATATTTACGCGCTGTGTGAGCGGCGCGGCTGCTCTGTTACCGAGGTGCTGCTGGGTTTCTTTGCCATACAGCCGGTGCCAATGCTGCCGCTGGCCTCAGCGGCCAATCTGGAGCAGCTTTCGCAGCTGACCAAGGCGATGCACACGGATTTCCGGGCGGAGGACTACGCCTTTTTGTCTGCCAGCGTATAGGGGCGGTTTGTGCCCATTGGGTGACGGAGTTTTTAAGCCTTTATTAAAATTGCGCGGAACGGCGGCAGGATGATTGACAGGTAAGGCGATCGGGTGTACAATAAAGCCAACCTATCAAACGGAGGTTTTTGCTATGAAAATATGTCCCTCTTGTCAGGCGCAGCTGATGGATGAGATTACGGTCTGCCCGCGCTGCGGCACGGTGCAGCCGGCCGCGGCACAGCAGCCGCAGCAGCCTGTGACGCCCCCGCCGTATTGTCCGCCGCAGGGCCAGTATGTGCCCCCGCAGACCTACCAGCCGTATGTGGATCCGGCGGATCACACAGCGGAGTTTTCGGCCGAGGATATTGCGGATAACAAGCTGTTTGCCATGCTGCCGTACCTTTCTTCGGTGCTGGGGATCATCATTGCCCTGCTGGGGGCCAAGGATTCGCCGTATGTGCGTTTCCATGTCAAGCAGGCACTTAAGCTGTTGGTGGCGGAGCTGCTGGTGGTCGTGCTGACGGCACTGACTTTCTGGTTGATCCTGCCGGTGATCGCGGGCGGTGTATGCCTGGTGATCCTGATGGTGCTGGATATTGTCGCTTTCTTCCAGGTGTGCGGCAATAAGGCCAAGGAGCCGGCAATCGTGCGCAGCCTGAAATTCCTGCGCTGATCGTGTTGGGATCCGGGCGGCACGCGGAGCTTCCGCGTGCCGCTTTTTGTGTTCCGGCCGCAGCAGGACAACACTGTGCAGTTTCTGCGCGGGTTTGCCTTGACAAATCGGCTGCCGGGTAGTAAACTTAGACCGTGCTTTCTTTGTGCCGCATGGCCGGATAGTCTGTCTTGCGGCCGGAGCATTTGCCATGTCCCGGTAGCTCAGCTGGATAGAGCACCGCCCTCCTAAGAGTTTGTTCCACCTCTCGCCTTTCGCAAAAAGGCGGGAGGTGCGTAGAATAAAAATATCCACATATTGCTAAATGTCTCTGTACCTCAGCAGGATAGAGGGTCCGCCTCCTAAGCGGAACGCCCCCGGTTCGAATCCGGGCAGGGACGCCACAAACAACGCCGAAAGCCTTGATTTTTCGAGGTTTTCGGCTTTTCTTATTTTCCGGCATCATTCAATCTTAACTTTTCCGTTTTGCCATCGCTTTTGCCCCGTTCTTGCTAAAAAAGGCGAAAGGTCGTGCTAAGAATTATTAGCAGGAAAACTGCTGTTCTGCTAAGAAAAGAAGCTCCCCTGCTAATTTGTACCTCAGACACGGCAAAAATCCTTGCTAATTCACAGGGCGGTAGTTATGCTGTTAGCCCTGCAATATTTGAACTACGCACTTGTTGTCTTTTGTTTGCCAGACAGTCGCAATAAATCGCAAGATTGCTTATTTGTTCTATGCTGTTACAATGAAGATAGTGGAGGTGTCAATATGAAGGACAAAAAGTATTATATCAATCTGACCGAGCAGGAACGCTCTCAAATCATACATTCGCTTATAGATAAAAAGAACGCACTTATGGCTCAAGGCAGATACACCGACGCTGTTGATGAAGTCATCTTAAAGCTGATGAAAGCAAAGAAAAAGGCTTTCATAGTGCGTACTGTTTCGTAGTCATTTCCTTTTCAAAAAATAAAATATAGAGCTATATAAGCAAGCCGCTTATTCCTTTATCGGAATAGGCGGTTTTTTGTTTTGTAGGTGTGAAAAAGCGGAACAAAAAAATTTTTTTATTTTTTTCAAATTTAGGGTGTCCATTTGACCTCTCCCAGTGGGAACAAGTGAAAGGGTTATTTCTTAACTCCGATTAGGAGCAACTCTTTCGCTGTTCCTTGACAACTGAATATATAGGCACATCGGACTTTAGTTCTGATGATGAGCCACCTTATCGGGTACGCCAAGACCTCTGATAATAGAGCGAGCGAGAATCCCCGGTAAAAGTGTCAGGCTGCACCTGATACGGCGATGACAGTCAGAATGATAATGATACTTCTCTACGGAGCTGGCGGAGAACCCGGCAGAGGTGAAATTCCTATGCCCGGTGTATATACCGTTACGGAGCTGACCGAGGAAAAGTATGAGCCGCAGAATGTGCAGAGGGTTACGATTGTATCGGGAAATACCTCAACGGTCACATTCAGCAATACACTCAAGCGTGGCGACCTTCAGGTAATCAAATCCTCCGAGGATAATCTTGTGGAGGGCGTTACCTTCCACCTTTACGGCACATCTCTTTCCGGTATTTCCGTTGATGAGTATGCCGTGACAGATAAGAACGGTGTTGCTACCTTTAAGGATGTCCTGATTTCAGGCACAACGCCCTACACCATCGAGGAAATGGACACAGCTATCCGTTATGTAGTCCCTGCTAATCAGACCGCACCTGTTAAGTGGAAAGAGGTTACTACCCGCAATTTCACAAACATTCTCAAAAAGTTTTGCTTGCAGTAGTTACCGGGGTTAAGGCGGCAGTAAAGGCTACGATTGCCGCAGTCAAGGCAATTATCGCCGGAATTAAAGCACTCGTCGCCGCAATCGCTGCCGGAGGTTGGGTTGCAGTTGTTGTGATTATCATAATTTGCCTGATCGCCGCTATTATCGGCTCGGTGTTCGGTATCTTCTTTTCAGGCGAGGACTCAGGAACGGGACAGTCTATGCAGACCGCCGTTCAGGAAATCAACACCGAATATGACAATAAGCTTTTGGAAATCCGAAATGGAACTACCTATGATGTTCTTGAAATGTCGGGCAGCCGTGCGGTTTGGAAAGAGGTGCTTTCGGTGTATTCCGTTAAGGTCAACACCGATCCCGATAATCCGCAGGAGGTCGCCACAATGGACGATAGCAAAAAGCAGCTTCTCAAAGATATTTTTTGGGAGATGAACAGCATATCGTCACGGACGGAAAGCAAGTCTGAAACGGTCATAACCGAAACCGATGACGGAAACGGAAATATCGTACAGACCGAAACCGCCGTTACGAGAACCTACTTATATATAACGGTGTCGCACAAGACGGTGGACGAAATGGCGGTGCAGTACGGCTTTAATCAGGAGCAAAAGGATTATCTGACCGAGCTTCTGCAAGACAAGAATAATTCCCTTTGGTCATCTGTACTTTACGGCATTACCGCAAGCGACGACCAAATCGTAACCGTTGCTTTGTCGCAGATCGGCAATGTGGGCGGCGAGCCTTACTGGTCTTGGTACGGCTTCGGCTCCCGTGTGGAGTGGTGCGCTTGCTTTGTATCTTGGTGTGCGAATGAGTGCGGATATATTGAAACCGGCGTTATCCCGAAGTTTGCAGGCTGTGTGAACGGTGTGCAGTGGTTTAGGGACAGAGGCCAATGGATGGACGGCTCTGCCGAGCCGGTTCCCGGTATGATTATCTTCTTTGACTGGGATTCTCCGGACGGTTCGTCAGGACCGCAAGACGGTCTATCCGACCATACGGGTATCGTTCAAAAAGTTGAGAACGGTATCGTTTACACGTTCGAGGGTAATTCAGGAGATAGTGTAAGGCAGAAGCAATACTCTGTTGGCTATTATGAAATCCTCGGCTATGGAGTTCCGCAATACTAAAAAAGATGCCGTCTGAAAAGGCGGCATCTTTCATACATATCAATTATTCTTATACTTGTCTGTTTCAAGCAATATCCTGTAAAGCTGTTCCTGTTCTTCTTTGGTCTTAGCAGATAAAAAATCATAGCATTTCAAAGGAATATCTTTTTCTGTACTTTCTTTTCCGCCTAATTTTTCAAACAACTTTGAAAGAGGAATATTCATTGCAGAAGCAATCTTTTCTATACTTTCAAGGGTAGCGTTTTTTTCACCCCGTTCAAGCTGACCGATATAGGTTGGATGACAGCCGGACAGCTCTGCGAGCTTTTCCTGACTCCATCCGAGTTGTGTTCTATAATTTCTAATTCTTTGTCCAATGGACTTAGCAATATCACTCATAAGCATCTACCTTTCACACTATATAGTCTATAAATATTGAAACACTTTCTCCATAGACTATTGATATTATTTGCAAAAAGTGCTATACTATAAATATCATTTCACAGATAATTGTGCTTTTAGTATCTCGCGAAATGGTTTTGGTATGGCTCTTAAATGACCGCTATACACACGATTTTTATTGAGCTGCATAACTGTGCTATATGCGAAGGTTTCCGGCTTACCGTGTCCGCAAGGACTTGAAAAAAGATAGTCGAGTCATTTAAAGAAAACCCACCGCACCAAATAATTAAGGTACGGTGGGTGTTTTAGTTGGGAGAAAAATGTAGTGGATACATATACGGTTTGTTTTTTTGGACACAGAGAAATAGATAACCCCTTAGAAGTAGAAGAACAGCTTTATGATATAGTATTACATCTGCTTGAAAGCAAAGAATATGTTGAGTTTTTAGTTGGACGAAACGGAGAATTTGATCAACTTGTTTCTTCAACAGTTCGCCGTGTCAAGCGGAATTATCGTGATGATAACAGTGCCCTCATGCTCGTTCTGCCATATTTAACAGCCGAATATGAAAACAATCATCAGTCTTTTCACGAATATTATGATGAGATTGAAATCTGCCAGGACGCTGCTGGAGGTCATTATAAAGCGGCAATTCAGGTGAGGAACCGAGAGATGGTTGACCGTTCCGATTTGGTTGTCTGCTACATTGAACATAACAGTGGCGGTGCCTTTCAGACCGTGCAGTATGCAAAAAAGAAAAACAAAGAGATCGTTAATCTTTCAGACCAATAACGGACGATTTGCCAGTTTGCTTCTACATTAAAAAAGCAGGGTAGAAAAATTCAATATTATGTGCTATAATTATTATGTATACTTATGCCCATACGCTTTTGTATGAGAAATTTAATTGTTACAAAGAATGAAACGGGGTGATTACTGTGACAAAACCGAATAAATCTACTATGCGAGCCGGTGTTTTAACCGCAACAGTAATTATCTGCGCCATTCTTGCCCGTGTTATCGGAAACTGGATTATTTTCCCCGTAACCATGGGACTGGTACGCAGTTTTCTATACATAGGTCTATATATTGCGTGGGGTGTTTCTGTCAGAAAGCGAGTCATTCAGGCACAGGTACGCAGGTATCTTACAGCCGTTTCCGTTCTAACGGTCTTTTGGCTTACAGTGCGAACCATGAAATATTCCCTTGTTTTTAATCCGGGCGCAGCGCGGTATTTATGGTACCTTTATTACCTACCAATGCTGTTTATTCCGCTTTTCTCCCTGCTGGCGGCTATGTCGCTGGGGAAGCAGGAGGATTACCAACTTCCCAAAAAGACGCTTTTGTTATATGTTCCTGCTGTAGTGTGCCTGATACTGATATTGACGAATGATTTCCACCAGATGATATTTGGCTTTCCGGCAGGAGAAGTATGGACGGATAAAAACAACAGTTATGAGTTCGGATATTATCTTGCAATCGGCTTGGAGATTATTTATGCCTTAACAGCATTTATCATTATGGTCATCAAGTGCCGTACCTCAAAGCGAAAAAAGCATCTGCCGATCATTTTGCTTGCAGTTTCGATTGTATATGCGCTTATCTATGTCAGCGGTGCCCGTTGGATGCGGATTATAGGCGGAGATATTACATCGGTTCAGTGCCTGTTGTTTTCCGGTATTTTGGAAAGCTGTATCCGGTGCGGACTGATCCGAACCAATACGGGATACGGCGCCCTGTTTGAAGCCGGAACCTTTGGAGCACAGATTACGGACGCTGACTATTCCGTGCGCTATACCTCAGCCAATGCACAGCAGCTTTCGGAAACGGTGATGCGTGAGACAGAAAACGGAACGGTCAGCCTGGATAAGAATACACAGCTTAAAAGCAGCAGAATTGACGGCGGTCATGTTTTGTGGCAGGAGGATATCACGGATATTACCGCATTGCTGGAACAGCTTGAAGAAAACAGAGAAACGATTGCACAGAGCAATACTCTGGAATGGGAAAACTATAACACAAAGCTGGAGATCAATACTGTTCGGGAAAAGAACCGTCTGTATGACATGCTTCAGCAGCAGACGACGCAGCAAATTGAGCTTATCCATGAACTGATTGCACAGTATGATGCAGAACCGGATGAAGAGAAGCGCCGTAGTCTGCTTGCAAAGATTACAGTTATAGGCGCATACATAAAACGCAGAGGCAATCTGATGTTTATCGGGGAAAAGTCCGAGACAATGGATATTTTGGAATTGTCAAGGTGTCTTGATGAATCCTTTGCCAATCTGGAGCTTATGGGTGTGGAGTGTGCCGTTGACTGTCCGAAGGAAGGTTTGATATTCGTTCAGGACGCTGTTCGTGTTTATGACTTTTTTGAAACTATAACAGAGGAAACCATAGAGAATCTGCATTCTGTCTGGCTGAAAGTGCGCTGTCTTGCGGATTCGTTCAATTTTTATTTGGAAGTTGTGTGTGAAAAGCCGCTCTCGGACTTTGCGAAGCTTGCTGATCATTGTGATTTTGAAGACGGTGTATGGTGTTTCACACTTCGGATCGGAAAGGCGGGTGAACTGTCATGACATTGTTTTACCAATCCTCTTCAGTGGAACAGTCGTCACTGATGGCCATGCTGCTGCTTACTTTGATTTTTTCTTTGTTTTCGCTGATTGTGGCTTTTGGCAGTGAAAAAAACAGGCTGTATAAATATATCGATACAGGGCTGTTTCTGCTGTTGTTTGTTATTTTGACAACACTCGCAAATATCTATTCGCAGATAGATGACGGGTATCCGGTCAGCATTTCGTTTCCGCTTCCAATGTGGCTGCTGTGGTGCATTACCGGCGCAGCGGCGCTTTATCTGATTTGTGAATCGGTAAGGCGTTACCGCAGGAGAGGTGAACATCTCAGCCGCAATTCGGTCAAGCAGGCTATGGATACGCTCCCAAGTGCTGTGTGCTATTTTGCGCCATCCGGCGCCGTCAAGCTGTGTAATCTGCAAATGCATCGTCTCTTCTACCGTTTGGCACAAAACGAACTGCAAACTCTGGATGAATTGACACAAGGCTTAAGTGAGTGCGATAGCAAGAGCGGCATCGTGAGGCTTTCCGACCAGCGGCAGACATACCTTTTCCCTGACGGGAAAGTCTGGCGTTATTCGCAGACTGAGGTTGTCGCGGATGGCGTAACCTACACAGAAGCCTTATTCTCTGATGTAACAGAACTGTATGAAAAGAATCTGGAGCTGCAGCAGCAGACAAAACAGCTCAAAAAGATTTCCCGTGATCTCAAACAGCTCTCGGATAATGTGCAGAAGCTGACAAAAGAAAGGGAGGTTCTTGCGGCCAAGACAAAGCTGCACGACCAGATGGGCGCAGGCTTGATTGCCATCCGGCAGATTTTGCGGCAGAACACCACTTCCAAAGAAAATGCCGCCGCTGTCACGCAGTTTCGCCGTGCCATTCAGATTCTGCAGGAGGAAAACGCCTATCCGCAGGATGATGTGGCAGAGTTTATTCGGGATGCAGCAGTATCGGGTATTCATGTGGAAATCACAGGTGAGCTTCCGCAAGAGGAAGAACTGCTCCATCTGCTTTTGCCGGTGATGCGCGAAGCCTGTGTCAATGCCGCCCGCCATGCAGATGCTTCGGCTCTGTATGTTACGGCAGAGCAGACAGAAGACGCCGTTATCCTGCATATAGGCAACGACGGAAAACAGCCGGAGGGCGAAATTGTGCCGCGCGGCGGTCTTGCCGATCACAGAAAATATATTATGGAAGCAGGCGGCAGTATGGAAATTCAGTCGCAGCCTGCATTTATGCTGACAGTTACCCTGCCGGCAGGAAAACAGGAGAAGAATCAGGAGGTGCCGGTATGACGAGGGTACTTATCATAGATGATCAGCGGATTGCCAGAGAATATATGGAGAGTGTTGTGAAAAACGGCGAGGACTACGAGCTTGTGGGCAGTCTGTCCCAGGCGGATCTTGCTGCTACAGTCTGCCGCAGAAGTGCGGTGGATCTGGTGCTGATGGATGTCTGCACCTACGGAACAAAGGACGGAATCGATGCTGCCGCCGAGCTGCGTGGAATGTTTCCAAAGCTTAAAATCATCGTTGTTACCTCAATGGTAGAGCAAAGCTTTATCAGCCGGGCAAAGAAAGCCGGTGTGGACAGCTTTTGGTACAAGGATGTCAGCCCGGAGGATTTGATCACCGTTATGGATACCACCGCACAGGGCGGGCATATGTGGCCTGATGAGACGCCATCCGTAAAGCTCGGCGTTACCACCAGCGATGATTTCACAGAAACAGAAATCAAGGTTCTGCGTCTGGTCTGTGAGGGACTGGAATACAGCGAGATTGCAGAGCGGTTAAATTATACGAAGGATAATGTGAAATATCATATCCGCAATATCCTTCAAAAAACAGGCTATGCCAATAAGACGCAGCTTGCCATTGCCGTGACCGGCAAACGATTTATCATACCAAAGCTCTTTAATGAGCTGGATGGTTCAGACGAAAATCCCATTGTTTTATAAGTTTATCATATCGACTATATCGGAGATCCCGGTTTCAGATTTGAAACCGGGATCTTCTTTTTTTGTTGAAAAGGGGCAAAAGTTTACCCACATGGGTAGGGAAAAGAAAAATGCAGTCAGATATAATATGGATGAACATAGGATTACTGCGCTATTTTAAGTTCGGAATTTATAAAACCGGACATAAATCAGAAAATTAGGAGGCGATGGCATTGCGAAGAGTTGTAATCGATATGCAGAATGCCCTGTTTGCAGATGCAGTGGCCGGAGCGTTGCGCAGATTTGATTTCGATTTTGACCCGGTTATGAGTGAAAGCCCGGACAAAACCCTGTCGCTGTGCGATGCTGTGCTGGCAAATGTTCTGATTATGGAGGTAACGGCATACACGCCGTGGAGGTTCGAGGAACGGATGAAGATTCGCGATGAACTGAGAAAGGTCAACCCGGATTGCAAAATTGTTTTTGTGGTGGATGAAAACACCGAGAAAAAGCTGGCGGATAAGGTTCGCCGTGCAAAAAAAGACGGACTGATCGATAACTTCATTTACGGTTCTGTATCTGCCACCTATCTGTCGGCAGTCATCGACACTTTATGAGAGGCGGTGGTTCGGATCAATAGAAAATCATATCTATCCCCCGGAGGCCATACGCCGGAGGAAAGGCGGATACTTAGTATGGCATATACCACTTCTATTAAGGAGGTAATTTTATGAGCAACACAAAAAAAGCAAAACCGAAACGACTATTAAGCCTGTTTCTTGCACTGACCATGGTGCTGGGAATGCTCCCGGCCATGAGCCTGACGGCGTCGGCGTCAACCGGCTCCGGCACGGAGGAGAACCCTTACATCGTCACCGATTATGAGGAGCTTCGGAGCGTAATGCTGAACGCCCCAGAAAACTTTAAAACCCGCTATATAAAGTTGGGAGCAGATGTTTCAAACGACAAGAATGAAGATGGCATCGGACTGTTGCTTACATATGGTCAGTGTGTGGATCTGGATCTGAACGGCTATGATATTAGCAGAATTGGTATTTCCAACGACAACATATTCTCTGCCATGAACGGTGCAAAGCTCACCATTCGTGATAGCGTTGGCGACGGCACGGTAACCAGCAAGCTGTCAGGCGATAGAATGACTGCTGTACTGTATTGCTATCGCAACGGTGAAATCATCGTGGAGGGTGGTACTTTCAAATCCAGCTATGGGACTGCCGTATTGGTCGAGGGATATGTTACCATCAACGGAGGTACCTTTATTGCCAATAAAGAACACACGATTATCGTTAACGACTCTGATTACGGTCTGTTGTCGATGAACGGCGGACATGTCAGCAATAACGGTTACAACAATTATTCAATCTTTTTAAGTGTCGAGTGTAAAGCGAAACTGTGCGCCTTGACCGCAGATGCAAAAATCTATTCATATTCCAGTACTAATTTCCATAACTTCATTCCAGAGAGTTCAGCACTGACGAAGGGTTACTTCGAATACAACTATTCAATTCTCCCGGACGAAAAGACAGGTTTGATTGAGATTGTAAAGAGCAGTACCGTGTTCATCGACGCGGCCTCTGTTACGGTCACCGACCCCAAGAGCGGTCAGGCACCGGATATGGAAATCAATAATATCACGGTGGGCGGCAGTACCTACACCGTGGATAAGATCACCTGGTACAACGGCGGTACCGTGGATAATCCCGGGACCAAAATGACTTCCAATGAAAAATTTGAGGGCGGACAGACCTACATCGTGGATGTTCATGTGCAACCCACCGGCGATTATGTCATTCAGAATGGCTGCACTGTGACCATCAACGGCGTGTCCACCGACAAGGTCTTTTATCGGGACGGGATTACCGGCGCAGGTAACTATCGCGTGGCGCTGACTGCCCGGCCCACCGTCAACATCACCGGTATGGGAGCCGATGTAACCGGCTTTGAGCTGCTCAATGGTTATTTTGATGTAGAAGCAACTCCTCTGGACAGCACCAAGTACACCATCAGAGACATCACCTGGAGCGATTGCCATTTGACAGATGACAGCCCGGTAATCACAGATTCCTCTATGTTTGAGGCAGGTGAGACTTGGCAGCTTAAATTGTGGTTCAAACCGGCCGCCGACTACTCCATCAGCAATCCCGACACTCTGCCTGTTACCATCGACGGACAGACAGCTACCTATGTCGGCACGGACGGCGACTATTACGGCTACAAAATCGAGAAAACCTTCTCGAAATATTTACATGATTACATCGACCTTTCCATGGACGCACCTACGTCTGGTATGACGCCGGCGGAGTATGCGGAAACTATCAAGATAAAAAATAACGACCGCTTCCCATACAACAATTTTGAAATCGGGGAGGTTCAATGTTATAGGACAGACTGGAACGACTTTTCTACCTTTGCAGCGGGTACGACCTACTTTGTTTACGTAGAAATCGACCTGAAGGACGATACCAGTTTTGAGTTTGCTCATCATGATTCCGATATTACCGCTCTTCTCAACGGAACTCCTGTGGAGGAGTATGTAGTAGTAGACGCTGACTCGACTTGGGAAAGCAATTTCAATACCTACGGCGGTGTTCGACTGTCCTACCAGGTCTACTTCACTGCCAAAGGTGAGCCTACCGGCGTGACGGTTTCCGGCACGGCCACCAGCTTTAACAGCAACACCGACGATGTGACCATTCAGCTCATTGAGAGCGGCGCATCCGAGGCGGCCTATGAAGCCGTCATCCAGGGCAACACCGCCAGCTACTCCATCGCAGGCGTTCTCCCCGGCACCTACACCATGAAGGTGATGAAGCAGAACCATGTTACACGAGAGTACACCGTCACGGTGGGCGCAGAGAATGTGACCCAGGATGTGAAGATCCATCTGAAAGGCGACATCAACGGCGACGGTGTAATAAATATCAAAGACAAGAGACTCATTTATTATCACATGAACGACTCGGCAAATAAGCTTACCGAATATGCGTTTGATGTAGGCGACGTCAACGGCGACGGCGTAATAAACATCAAAGATAAAAAGCTTATTTACAACCACATGAGCGGCACATCGCTTTGGTCATAAGTAATACCGATAAAAAGTCTTAATACTGTATCTTCCTTCCCATAAGCCATATAGGAAGGAAAGGTCAGTTTAAGAATATAAAATCGCAGAGAAATCTGCGCCGCCGTTTTCGGGACTAAGCGAGACCCCGAAAACGGTGCGTAAGGGACGTCCCGCAAATATATTCTTAAAGGAGGAGCTTGGTCATGAACAAGCGAATCACATCAATTGTGCTGAGTTTGGTAATGCTTTTCACAATGCTGGCAACTGCAGTGCCGGTATTGGCTGCAACACCTGTTGAGCTTAAAGTAACAGCAGACACAACCTCGGCCAATCCGGGAGATACCATAAACTATAAGGTATCAATCGGCGCTGTGACCAATATGGGCGGTCTGGAGTTTTATCTTGATATTCCGGCCGGTCTGACCATTGTTGAGAGCAGCATTATTATCCCCGATGGATTGGGAACGGTCATTGACTCTGACGGAGATATTGTATCCCCAAAGAGCGGAAACAACTACTACTGGGCTTACAGCGCACAGTCTACAGGTTACACAGGGACAGAAACGCTGGTAATTTTAAACTTCTCCTGCACGGTAGATGACGGAGTATCGGGAAATAAGTCCGTATCGGTGAAAAATGTTCTGCTTATGGACAACACCTATGAAATGAACGATATTCCTTTTGAGGTTACTCCTGCAAGCGTCAATGTCACCATTCCTCACGCCCATGTGTACGATCAGACAAGCACGGATGCTGCACATCTGAAAACACCGGCAACCTGCACAGAGGCGGCTGTTTATTACAAGAGCTGTACTTGCGGCGAGAACGGTGAAGAGACCTTCACATCCGGTTCTGCACTCGGACACGATTACACCAAAAAGGTGGAAAACAATACTTATTTGAAGACTGCAGCTTCAAATTGCACGGAGTACAATGTGTACTGGTACGCATGCTCCCGTTGCGACGCCAATGCGAAAGATGACGCTGAGGCAACCGATAAGTATTACACCAGCACCACCGCCGGCAATCACAGCTTCACAGAACAGATTGAAGATGCCGCACACTATGTTGCCGGCACCGGCACAGACTGCCAGAGTGTAAAGAAGTACTACTTTGATTGCGCATACTGCGATCAGATCGGTACTACCACTTGGGACAGCACCACCTACGGCCCGCACAACTATGCAGCTACATGGAGCAGCGACGCTGACGGTCACTGGCATGAGTGCTCTTTGTGCCACGACAAGAAGGACCAAGCAGCTCATACTCCCGGCGCAGCAGCAACCGAGACAACACCTCAAGTATGTACTGAATGTAATTACATCATCACTCCTGCACTGGGTCACACTCACCACATGACTCCTGTTGCGGCAAATCCTGCTACCTGCACCGAGGACGGCAACAAAGCATACTATGTATGCTCCGGTTGCAGCAAGTGGTTTGAGGATGCAACAGGCAGTGTAGAGATTACCGACCATAGCAGCGTTGTGATTGGTAAGCTTGGCCACGACTGGGTAGATGCAACTTGCACTACTCCCAAGGCATGTAGCAGATGCGACGCTACCGAAGGCACGCCTCTCGGCCACGACTTTGCAGACGTATGGAGCAGCGACGCTTCAGGACATTGGCATGCGTGCTCGCGCTGCGACGCCAAGGATGGCGAAGCAGCCCACACACCTGACCGTGAGGCAGCAACTGAAACCGACCCGATTAAGTGCTCTGAATGTGATTACATCATCACTGCTGCACTGGGTCACACCCATTCTCTGACCAAGGTTGAAGCAAATGCTCCTACCTGCACAGAGGACGGTAACATCGAATACTACACTTGCTCCGGCTGCAGCAAGCTGTTTGCAGACGCCACCGGTAATGTTGAAATCACTGCCGATAAGACAGTGGATAAGGCTACCGGACATCAGTACGAGTGGGTAATCGACAAGGAAGCTACGGCAACCGAAAAGGGCTCCAAGCACGAAGAGTGCAAGGTTTGCCACGATAAGAAGGCGGCTGTCGAAATTCCGGCGACCGGAACACCGACAGATCCTCAGTCTCCGCAGACCGGTGACAACAGCATGATGGGTCTTTGGATCGCTCTGCTCTTTGTTTCCGGCACAGGCGTAGTGGGAACCACAGTTTATGGCAGAAAGAAAAAATATTCTGTAAAATAATGTGTGATTAACACCAAGCCGGAGGCGGCGACGGCAAAATTGCTGTCGCCGCCTTTTCATTACTTTAAAAGGCTGTTCAGCCGGAACAGCTCTTTCTCCAAAGGAGCAAAAGCGTATTTTGCTTTTTTGGAGAGAGAAAAGAAAAAAGGAGCAAATCTACAAATGAATGATCACGAAAAAGATAATGAATACGAAGAATTCTTGAAGATTTTTGAAAAGAGTCATTCGTCCGGTAGCGACGACACACAGGAAGATACGCCGGCAATACACAGAAAACAGCCATTGCAGGAGCCAAGAAGGTCTACTCGTCAGATGCCTCCCCGTCCCGGCTCGACCTCTCGACAAAACTCTGCACCTCTGTCTGAATATCCGGTAAGGCGCACACAGCCTACGAGAAAACCGGGAATGTACCTTTCCCCCAAGCGCAAAGCTGCAAAAAAACGCAGACAGCGCCGTTTGACCATTATAACCGTTATACTGGCCGCTGTGTTGATCCTCTCAGTTATTTTGATTGTCAAATCCTGCAGCGGCAGCGATGTACTGAAGGGCACATGGAATCTTGACGGTGTAACGGTATATCAGTTTGACGGAAACGGACACGGCTCGCTGAATCTACCCAGCAATACATACGCTTTCACCTATGAGATAAAGGACAATGAATTGCATATCGACTTTGAAAGTGATGCTGCACGGGATGCTGACTATACCTTTTCTGTGAAAAATGGTGTTCTCACAATGACCGGCGGTGAAGGAAGCGTTGAGCCCGGGAGAGTGTATGAATTGACAAGACAAGAGTAATATATGGTGTTCAGTAAAAAAACAGAAGCTATAGTCATGCCGCTCCCGCGCATTTCAATGCCAAAGCCACTGGCCGTCTCCTCAATCAAAATTTTTGTCTGCATGCGATCGATAGGGCGAGTGACGGAAAAGCCAAGGTTACCTGCGCGCGTCTGCCTACTATGATCGATAACGACAGCGTATATGAGGCGGCAAAGGATTTTGGGTATGTCTGGGTCGGCTCTGTTCGCTATGACATCATGGATGGCGGCGGCTTTGAAAACATCACCCCCGTCAGCGACATTGCCAACAAGGTGCTTGACTCGGTCTATGACGGCGCTATATACTGCATGCATGAAGCGCCCAACACGCTCGAAGCGTTGAAGCGGGTCATCCTGCCGGTGCTCGAGCAGCGCGGCTATGCCTGCGTCACGGTTTCGGAAATTCTGGAGGCTAAGGGCGCCACCAACCTGCCGGACAATTACTCCATCCGCGATGCCTACCTGGCAAAAACGGATGAGGAAGTCGCGGTGAATATGCAGAAATACCGTTGATTGCCGGAAAAGACAGAAACATAAAGCGAGCACAGCTCTGCCGCGCCCCACCGCGGCGCGGCAGAGCTGTGCTCCGACGAAAAACCGACGGGCAATGAGATCGGCGACGGCGATACGGGCAGCTGGGAAGATTGGAAAACTGAGGGGTTGTCCCGACCGGAAAAGTATAAAAATCGACAAGAAGGACAGCAATATGAAAAAATACATCAATGAAAGTGAATTGAGTGCGCGAATCGCTTTGAACTACAATAGGCTGGCTGCGTCCCCGTATTATCAGATCGGCGAGGTGTTCTCACCCGATGCATATGACTGGCCCGCCGACAAGGAGGGCAGAGCGCTGCTCGCTTTTGTTTCGCACTACAAGATCAGTGGTCGGAAAATCCCCTGCATGGATCAAATGCTGGAAGCGCTTCCCGAACATCTGAACGAAAACGGGTATATGGGGACTGCCCGTACAGATGTTTTCGTAGAGCAACAGCTTTCGGGTCATTCATGGTTGCTGCGCGGCCTGTGCGAATACTATGAGCAATTCTCCGACGAACATGCACTGGATATTATCCATGGCATCACCGAAAACCTGTTTATGCGCACAAAAGGCTGTTATGCTGCCTATCCTACGGACCGCTCTCAGAAAAAGGAAGGCGGTGTGAGCGGGAGCGAAATCGGACTCTGCGGCAACTGGCTTTTATCCAGTGACATCGGGTGCGCATTTATGAGCATCGACGGACTTTCCCATGTGTATAAAATCACGAAGGACACGGCTGTAAAAGAATTGGTTGACGAAATGATCGGTGTGTACCTTTCGATTGACAAGGTTAAGCTCCGAGTGCAAACGCACTGCACGCTGACGGCTGCAAGGGGAATGCTGCGTATGTATGCGGCTGCGGCGGAAGAAAAATACATAGACGGCGCAAAGGAAATCTACGATCTGTATGTCAACGGCGGCGGCATGACCTATACATACCAGAATCTGAATTGGTGGGGGCGCCCCGATTCCTGGACGGAACCGTGCGCAATTGTCGATTCGCTCATGTTGGCTTCTGAGCTGTACAAGGTGACCGGCGACGAAGCCTACAGAAAAGTCGCCGCAAGAATTTATCACAACGGCTTTTCTACGCTGCAAAGGGACAACGGCGGTGCGGGAACAGATACGATTGTGACAAAGGAAAGTGCATGCGACTATCTGAAAGCGTGTATGTATGAGGCGTTTTTCTGCTGCACCATGCGTCTGGCGGAAGGCCTGTGGTATATCAAGGAGAATGCACCGCTTTTGTACGCCGAAGCTGTCGGCAGGGTCGAAAAGAACGAAAACGGTGTCTACTGTGACGGCGATATACTTTATGCACTGCCCGATGAATCGCTTTTGCCGTATGCCGAGGAGGCCGTTCAAGCGGACGGTATGCAACTGACTCCGATCGTTAAATACTATCGTGTTCCGAAAGGAATCATTGAGTCTGCAAAACAGAGGATACTTTTTTAAGCGTTCTTTTCGGAAAGCACGAAAGTCGGCAGTGCCGATATATGATCGCAATTTGCAAAGCAATTTCAATGCGGAAGGCAGACAATTATGGATCTTACAAATAAAAAAATACTGTTTTTGGGCGATAGCATAACGGAGGGCTGTGGTACTTCCGGCGGGGAGAAAACATTTTGCAGCTTGATTGCCGAAAAGTATCATGCCTGTTGCATGAATTACGGCATTGGAGGCACGAGGATTGCAAGGCAGTCGAAACCGTCAGCAGAAGAGAGATGGGACAACGACTTTTGCTCTCGGGTTTCGAAAATGCAAAGGGATGCGGATGTAATTGTTGTTTTCGGCGGGACGAATGACTACGGTCACGGAGATGCCCCTATCGGCAGCATGAAAGACCGCACGCCCGACACATTCTACGGTGCGCTGCATACGCTCTATTCATCGCTGATTGAAAAATACATAGGGACACCGATAGTTGTCATTACCCCGCTGCATCGCACAAATGAGGAGAATCCCCGCGGCGACGGGTACAAGGAAACCGATATGGGACCGCTGTCGCTGTTTGTCGGGATTATCCGGCAGGTTGCCGAGTACTATTCGCTCCCTGTGCTGGATCTGTATGCAACAAGCGGGCTTCAGCCGGCAGTTCCGGCCATAAAGGAAAACTATATGCCCGACGGGCTTCATCCAAACGATGCGGGACATGCCGTTCTGGCAGAAAAGATCGGAAATTTTTTTGAAAATCTCTGATTTTAGAGAACAAATTTGTGAAGGGGCGAGAATATGCTGACAAGGCTTTTTGAAGGCGGAGATCCGTTTTTGATGTCGTACGGCGGTAAGTATTATATTTATTGCACGACGGAAAATGGCAGAAAGCTGGAGGTTCCTAATGCATTTGACACCGAAAAAAACGGGAACGACGGATTTTATGTCTATGTATCGAACAATCTGAAAACATGGGAAAACAAAGGACTTTGTCTTGATAAGAAAAACGCCGTGGGCGAGCGGTGGTTTTGGTCACCCGAAGTATCCTATTATAACGGCAAATTCTATATGCTGTATGCACAAAGCCGTTGCCGAGAATTTGAAAAAGTATCGGCTGAATAAGCAGCTCACGCAGGCAGAGCCGGGAAAAGCCTGAAATCACGCAAATTTCCGGCCGCCGGCCGTGGCGCAAAATCCCATTTTTCTGCACAAAAAGGGCGGAAATGCCCGGTTTTTCCCCGGCCTTTTTGTCAAATAGGTAAAATTTTCAAGAAAAATGGGTTGACAAGCGGGGCTCAAGCGTTGTATAATGACAACGAAAGTTAAAACGATTTAATAAAATCCACAATGGATAGCGGCGGCGGAGCGGTGCCCGGCAGACTGGCGGAATCGGTCAGAAGCGGGCGCGGCAGGCCGTTCGGATCGGCAATAACCGGCGGAGCCGACAGGCGGGGAAGCAGCCAATGTGAAAATTATTCACACGGCGGGCGCTTTTTGCGCACCGGTGGCCTAATGGCGCGGCGGTTCCGGCCGTGCCCACGGTACAGGGGTGCGCGGCACAGATACCGGGCGCACATGGCCGGCCGCCCCGGCGGGTGGTGTTCCTGTTTTACGGTCGCGCCGGTTGCGGCGGTGTCTGCGGCAGTGTCTGCCGGCAAGCATTGCCGACTATACGGCGAAAGAATACCGTTCAAACTTGGATTAAATCGATTTTGCAGGCGATTGAATCGATTTAACATAAAGCGAAACATACAGAAGGAGGAAAAGATTCAATGAAGAAGAGTTTGACGAAAGTGCTGTGCAGCATGCTCGCAATGGCATTCCTGTTCGGGTTTGTGGCATTGCCGGGCATGGTGCGTTTCAGCGCGGCGAACGAGTATCCCAGCGTTGTCTCGGAGATCACGCTGGCGGATAGCGACACCACCGCTGCAAATACGCTGGGTACATACCCACTGCTCCAGGATCCTACAGAGGGTTTCACAATGGAAGAGGGGGATGTCTATGTCTTTGATATGGACATCCGCGGAACAGTGTATGAATATGGTGGGGTATTGAAGGCTTTTGTCTTCGATCTGCTGGGTAACCCGGCGGTGTATAATTCGGCAAACCTCATCAGGACTGCCGGCGTTAAGTTCTGGAATAGAATGGTGCTGAATTGGAATACCGGAGGCTGGGAGTATCATACTTTGACGGCTACAACCTCGCCTAATGGTGATGGAAAATTCGCTGTGGGGGAAAGCGTTACCTATCGTTATCGTTTCACTGTAGACGCATATAAGAGCATCCGTGTACAGATTTGGTCACCGGATAAAACCGGGGCGTATGCTGCCAGTGCGAGTTACGATGGTTCTGTTGCTTGGAGCAGCATTTATGGCCTGCATGCGGTGAAATCTGGCGACGGTACGAAATTCAAACCGACCATGGCTTTCCTGGATCAGAACGGTAAGATTTCTAATATCGCTGTGCGTTATACCGGCACAAATGGCGGAGCAATAAAGACGGTTGATGAAATCAAGTTGGAAGACAGTGACACAACCAGCGAATTTACCATGGCCAAGTACGATTTATTGAAGTCTACGGAAGGTATCACCTTGGAAGAGGGCGGCACCTATGTCTTCGATATGGATATTTGGAGAGCTACAACGGACAGTGGTGCTGTGCGGCGCGATGTCTTCTTCGATTTGCTCGGAAATGTGCAGCTTAAGTCAGATAACAAGCAATTGATGGTGGGTTCCGGAGTTTACTATGGCAGCCGGGGCACTTTCATGTATTGGAAGACTGCATGGGAAAACGCGTTTGTTACTACATCGACCCCATTCGACATATGGACAGGTTCAGAAAGCGCGGCGACCTATCATTATCGTTTTACTGTAAAAGCGTATGAGAGTATCCGCGTAGAGTTTTGGTCCAAGAGTACCGCACAGGGGTACAGTGATTTTCCGGCCGATTACGATGGTACAGTTGCTTGGAATAATGTTTACGGTCTGAAGGATTTGAAGCCCGGTGACGGCACGAAATTCAAACCGGCCATGGCTTTCTTTGACCAGAACGGTAAGATTTCTAACATCCATGCCGTGTATATACCGGCTTCGGCTCCGGTCTTCACCGAGGCTGTGGCGGACATCAGCGCGTACCGCACCGAGGGTGCCTACACCGCGCCGGAGAAAGACGGTTATGTGTTTGCCGGCTGGTTCGCGGATGAGGCCTGCACCACCCCGGTAACCACCCAGACCACCAATGTCTATGCCAAGTGGGTCACCGAGGATGTGCTGAGCGTGAAGGCGCAGGTGCTGGCGGGTACCACGGCGGCAAGCGAGAGCACCGATCTCCGCTTCCTCACCACGGTGGATAGCCTAGATTATCAGAATATCGGCTTCCGCATCACCATCAACGCTAAGACCAATACCCCGGCAAGTACCAGCGTGTACAAGACCATCACGGCGCGCAGTGACGGTGCCGTGGTTGCCAAGGATCCTACGGTCTTCTCGGAGGTTTCGGAATATTTCCACACATACACCATCACGAAAATTCCGAGCAGCGCTTTTGGTACCGGGATCACGGTGACCCCCTACTGGACGACGCTGGATGGCACCGTGGCGAACGGTGTGGCCAGAACCCTCACGGTCAACGAGATCATAAGCACGATCGCAAACGCGTAATTGGGAGAGGTGTAGAATATGAAAAAACGGTATGAAGCTCCGGAGCTGGAGTTGTTGAAGCTTGCCACGGAAAATATTGCCACCCTCTCCGGTGTTACGGAGGGCGACGGCGATAGCAAGGATTGGAGCGAATTGGCCTGATTTTTCCCCTCTGATCCGAAAAAAGCGCATTTTTCCTCTGTGCTGCTGGGTGCAACTCCTCTGTCCTGCAGCTCCGGCACCCTGTTCGCCGGCGCTGCAGGACGGTGCAGCAGCAGAACATCCAAATAGTGCAACGCAAGGCGGTGGCGGGGCAGTGATGCCCCGCCACCTTGCTTATGAAAAGAAAACCGCGCGATAGCCGCGCGGGTGAAGTGCTCGTATAGACAGCCGCCCCTGCCGTACCGTGCATATTTACGGCGCTTGCGGACGACTTTTTCAAAAGAGGCAAAGAGAGGATATTTTTCGTGAACACTGCTCCGGTTGCTCTGCTGCTTTCAATATCTCTTGCGGCTGCACTCGGCCGCAACATAATTGTGCGCAACTATTCCCGTCGGGATGGACTGACCAATGCCGATGTACATTTTTTCAATGCCGTTTCCGCTCTGCTGTCAGCGTTGGTGCTGCTCATTTGGGGCGGGTTTGGCACGATATCACTGTTCACCCTGTTGTGCGGCATAGCGTTCGGTCTCACCGTCGGTTTTCAGAATCTCTTTTTCCTGCGTGCGCTGGCGCTCGGTCCGTGGTCGTATACGACGGTCATAGTGTCTCTATCTTCGCTGATCACTACCCTCAGCGGCGCCGTATTTTGGCACGAGAGCATAACGGTCGTGCAGTGGATCGGCATTGCCTGCATGGTGGGCTGCTCGGTGCTTTCCGTCGGAAACAGGGGGGGAACAATCGCAGACTGCAAACGCTCTCAAACTGTGCGATGGCTGCTGACCTGCCTGCTTGCGTTTTTGCTCAACGGCTTGATCGGCCTGACACAAAAGCTGCACCAAAGCTCAACACATCGGGAGGAGCTCGGCGCTTTTCTGATCGTGGCTTTCGGCGTGTTGTTTGCCTATTCGACGGTTCTGTGGGGCGTGTCAGCGTTTCGCGGCGGTCATGGGAGCGGTGACTTAAGCAGTGCGATGACGCCGATGTGGCTGGTTTGGTTGGCTGTCGGCGGCGTGCTGCAGGCGGTTAATCATAAGCTCAATTTGTATCTTTCCGGCGTGATGGACAGCGCCGTGTTTTTCCCCATCGTCAACGGCGGCGGACTGGTGTTGACCACGCTCCTCGCAGTGACTTTGTTCCAGGAACGACTGGATGGTCGTCAGTGGGTAGGCTTGATCCTCGGCATCGTTTCTGTCGTGCTGGTCTGCAATCCTTTTTAAATTCGTCAAACCATATGTCCCAACCGTTTTGCTTCGCGCCACTTTTCGGGAGACAGCCGATTTTTGCGCACAAACAGGCGATAGAAGTGCGAGTAGTTGCGAAAGCCGCAGGATGCTGCGACATTTTCGAGTGTTTCCGAGGTCATTTCCATGAGCAGCTCCGCCTTCTGCAGGCGGATGCGCTGGGCATAGGCGATGGGGGTCGTGCCGAAAGACGCTTTGAACAGGTTGACAATGTGGTTTTTCGTGAAATGAAATTTCCGACACAGCATATCGAGGGTGATCTCTTTTTCGCAGTGCTTTGCGATAAAATCCGCCATGCGGGCAGCTTGGGAGTTTTGCGGCTTTTGCTTGTATAGCTCTGACAAAAGATCGTAGAATTTCGCGGTCTGCACGATATACGGCGCGTCGCTGTGCGCCAGCAGATGCAGCCCTTCCATCAAGGGTTTCAATGCGGCGTGGTCGAAGGTCCCGCTGCACGGCAAAACCGCGTCGCCCTCCGCCCATGCATCAGCAAGAAAGTGCACATATAAGTATTTCGGCGCATCGCTGGGCAACTCGCCCGACTGATGTAGCTCGCGCTTTTGTATGTAATACTGTCCGGCGGAAATCTCAAAGGGCACGCCGTCCTCCGAGAACCGCAGCACCCCGTCATAGACAAGCAGCAACACATCCTCGGGACAACGGCGGGAGATGTGATGCTCCCCCTCCTTGAAAAAGCGCAGAGAGGCGGTTTTGTAGCGTATGGGTTTGTTCAGATCAATTCCCTGCATGGCAGTCACCCCAAAAGGATTATATGACGCATACTGTGATATTGTCAATATACATTATGATAAAATGCATTTAATTTCAGATTTCACTGTGATATAGTATATGTATACTATGTAGGGAGTGATTTCTACGGAAAAGCTATCGTTTTACACATCGAATGAATTGAAGCCTGCAGGCTGGCTGCGGCGACAGCTGGAGATCCAGGCGGCGGGCCTTAGCGGCCATCTGGACAAAATCTGGCCCGACATTGCGGACAGCGCCTGGATCGGCGGAACGCACGAGGGATGGGAACGGGTGCCGTATTGGCTGGACGGATTTGTTCCGCTTGCGTATCTGTTAGAAGACGAGGACATGATCGGTCGTGCCAAGCGGTACATTTATGCTATCATTGAAGCGCAAAAGCCCGACGGCTGGCTTTGCCCGTGCGAGGACGCCGAGCGGACGACCTATGACACCTGGGCAGTTTTGCTGATGTCCAAGGTGCTGACAGTATATTATGAATGCTCGCAGGACCCGCAGATCCCTACTGTGCTGTATCGGATGCTCAAAAACTACTATGAGCTGCTCTCCACCGGCGCGATCCGCCTGCATGATTGGGGAGAATACCGCTGGTTTGAGGGCTTTGTTGCGATCAATTTCCTGTATGACCGCTGCCATGAGGCGTGGCTGCCAGAGCTTTCCGCCATTCTGAAAAAGCAGGGCGCGGATTACGGCCGTTTCACGGAGCAGTGGAAGCGTCCATTGAATCGGTGGCGGTATGACACACACATCGTCAACATTGCCATGATGCTGAAAGCCGAGGCGGTCAGCTTTGGCTTGCTCGGCGAGGGGTATACGGACAAGGCGGAGCAGTTGTATCATATTCTCGATCAGTATAACGGCACACCCGTCGGTCTTTTCACGGGCGACGAGTGCCTCTCGGGTTTAAGCCCCATCCAGGGCACGGAGCTATGCGCCGTGGTGGAGCTGATGTATTCCTATGAACTGCTGTATGCCTATACGGGGGATAAGAAGTGGGCGGAGCGCTTGGAAGTGATTGCGTTCAATGCCCTGCCGGCGGCGATCAGCGAGGACATGTGGACGCATCAGTATGACCAGATGAGCAATCAGATCGCCTGCGAGACCTTCCCCGGCAAGCCGATCTTCCGCACAAACAGGGAGGATGCGCACCTATTCGGATTGGAGCCGCATTTCGGTTGCTGCACGGCGAACTTCAACCAGGGCTGGCCGAAATTGGCGCTGTCTGCCTTTATGCATCGCAAAAACACCGTGGTCAGTGCTGTGCCGATCCCCTCGGAGCTAAAAACGGCAGACTATACGATCCGCCTTGAAACAAACTACCCGTTTGAAAATCAGTTTACCTATCACATACAGGCAACTTCAGCATTTACTTTCGAAGTACGCATCCCGTCCTTTGCAGAGCATTTGACGGTGAACGGCATCCCGCAGTTGGGGGATATGCTGTCATTTGACATTTCCGCAGGCGCAGACATGACACTTAGGATCGCGTTTGAAACGACCCCGAAGCTGACGCAGCGCCCGCATGGTCTGCACACGGTGCAGTGCGGCTCACTGGTTTTCTCGGTGCCGATCCGCTTTGAAAAGCACATGCTGGAATATGTGCGCGACGGTGTGGAACGGAAATTCCCCTATTGCGATTATGAGCTGATTCCGCAAAGCGATTGGAATTATGCCTATTGCGGTGCGGCGCTTGAGGTCGAGCGCAGACCGGTGGGAGAGGTTCCCTTTTCTGTCACGAAGCCGCCCGTTGTGATTCGCGCAAAGGCACAGAAGATCGACTGGGGCTTTGAGGACGGCTATGACACCGTTTGTGCCAAGGTGCCGACATCCACTGCGCCGTTGTCTGCGCCGGAGGGGATAGAGCTGCATCCCTACGGCTGCGCCAAGCTGCGCATGACGGAGCTGCCGCTTGCGGACGGCGCTGTCCGCTGAGACCTTAAAAAACGGTGTCCTGCTATGCAGGACACCGTTTACAGGGGCTTGAATTAAAGGGTGTTGCCGTTAAAGTCCACCCACAGCTTTCGGTGGGGATCGATACAGATCACCATTTTGTTGAGATCCGTATCAAAGATTTGTTGTCCTAATGTCGGGTAATACGAAAGGCGTTCCGCGGTGGTACAAACAGTCTTGTGACAATTATTTCTGGTTTTTATACCGTTTCCGGAACCGTCGTTTTCCCAAAGCTGAAAGTCCTTGCTGTTAGTGCTGTTCCAAGCGCATTGAGCGGTGAAATCGATGTTACCTTTCCATGTGCCGGGGATCTCCTCGCGCATGAGATCGCCGAACTTTCCGCCGGGAGTCTGTTTCTCCACACGTTCGATGTTAAAGCTGATAAGCGTAACCTCCTGCTCGCCGATCAGTCTCTCACCGGTGGTGGCAGTGTCTCCGCACCACTTACCGAAATAGGGCAGATGGATGTTCCGCTCGTCCAGGCAATTTATCAGCGTGATGGGATGATTTGAACCGCAGCCTGACGCATAGTTTCCGAAGGTGAAGCCGTATCTGCCGATTGTAGCACCGCAGTTGATGCAAACCACATGCTCGCCGCCGACCTGGATGCCCTCGTCAAACCCCCAGGCTTGTACATTGGTATAATTGCTGTAATCATAATTGCTGCCGTCGGTCATCGTGAGACCGATGCAGCCGATTGCCGGAACAGATGGGGGAGTGCTCAATCCCGCCCCGATGGTTTCCAACTCATCGCCGTAGGAAATCAGGGAGACATTTTTGACCTCTACACGGTCAGTTCTGCGCAGGTCGATGCATCGTATCGGATGCTGATTGTTGGCTAACACAACGGCGAGATTCTCAATATGGAGATTTGCACCGTTTTGGATGCCGAACGGCGTCCAGGTGCTTCTCAAAACATCTGCGCCGGCGTCGGAAATCGTACCCAGTGCTTCGGCGGCGACATATAACACGACGCCGTTGCGGAAGGACTGTTGGAAACCGTATTCATGGTTTTCTCCGATGACGCGCAGCTCCCGGTGCGCGTTCGGAAAGCACAGCGCCGTGTGCGGACCGCCGTCATTGAAGTCGCAGAAGCCCTCAATATGGTATAGGCCGTTGTAGAAGAACAGGTTTTTGTCGGTGCGGATACAGTCGTCGATTGCCTTTTGGATTGTAAGTTCGTCGTGCTTTCCCGTGCACACATAGTTTGCCGCTTGTCTGAAATCGTCTGTGCTGTTTTGCGCTGCCACTGTGATATAGCTTGTATTCATGCAAACACCTCCATAGTTGTTGCTTTCACTGTACCACAGAAAAGGAATGTGCACCATCGAGGAATTCGCACTTTTTATAGCAAAAATTTAACAGCTGTTTGCGAGGAGAACGATATGCTTTCTCACATATTCTGTATCGAGCAGAGCCCATTGCCGCGTATCAACAATATTGGCTGCAGTGCAGACCCGGCAAATAACCGTTTTGGCCCCGGAACCAGGAACATCTATCTGATCCATTATGTTTTCGGGGGCAAGGGGTATTACAACGGGCATCTGGTCGTCAGTGGGCAGGGCTTTTTGATCCACCAGGGACAGCTGGAGGAATACCACCCGGACAAGAATGATCCGTGGGAGTTTTTATGGGTGACATCCGATGATGCGGTGATTGGCAGGCTGTTCGGCCAATATAACGCCGATCCGAAGACCCTCATTTTCGATTACGGCGATACCTCTGTGGTGAAAAGCATGGCCCGGTTTATCCGGAGCAATCATAACCGGATGATGACAGCCCCGGAAATTCTGGAGTGCTTTTTGCGGATATTCAATAGCCATATTCATTCTGCCGAAAGCAGTCTGTCCAATGCCGATATGTACTTTACCTTCTCGGTGAATTACATAAAAAGCAATTTCCACAGGCCGCTGGCGGTCAAGGAGCTGCTGGCGGCGCTGGGCATCAGCTATACCTATCTGCTGAAGATTTTCAAAGAACGCACCGGCCTTTCACCGAAAGGCTATATCAGCGAATTGCGCATGCTCCATGCCAAAAAGCTCCTGAACGAAACCAATGCCACTGTGACCCAGATAGCCAATTCGGTCGGGTACGCGGATGTTATGACCTTTTCCCGTTTTTTTACTGCGCGGGAGAAGCTTTCCCCGACGCAGTACAGAGCCTGTGCGAGAAACGAAAAGCCGTTTCCCGGGCAGTGAAAGTGTATATGGCCGGCAAGCGCTGCCGGAGAAATATAGAATGTAGAAAGAAATGGGTGGTATTATGAAAAAGAGCACGATCCTATCGGTGATTTCTGCGGTTGTCGTTGTCCTTGTTGCGGTGTTTGTGCTGGTTATGGTGCTGCGCAAGCCGCATACAGCCGGGGGCGAGCCGGAGGCCTCCCAGCCGGGGGAGATCACCTGGGATAGCCTGACGGAGCCGGACTCTCCCGCGCAGACAACCACAACGGCCGTCAGCGGCACGCAGCAGACGGCTTCACAGAACCCGCCGGCCACAACCACAACGACCGTGAAGGAGACGCCCGGCAAGACCTCCGCTGATGCGGCGCAGACCACCACATCGACCAAGGCGAACAATACCGGTTCGACCACCCGAAATACCAGCGCCGATGGGCTGAAGGAAGAAAAGGACCCCGCCGGTGATAAATTCGGCGAGCTGTTCTGATCGTGCCGCCCACCGGGCGGAACCGACAACCGACCGGTAACGGAACTGCAGCACAGGCCGCAGCGGAATTTTTCCGCTGCGGCCTGTGCTACTTTAGTGATGGTTTTTGGCTATTATCCGGTAGCAATTGAATCTTTCATGTGTTATAATCATAGCGTAAGAGGGTGAAAAATGTGTATTTTGCATACGGAGAAACGGAGCTTGCCTATCTGCGGCAAAGGGACAAGCGGCTTTGTGCAGTTATTGACCGTATCGGGCATGTTGACCGCACAGTGGATACCGACTTATTTTCCTCCGTCGTCCACCACATCGTCGGGCAGCAGATCTCGACCAAGGCGCAGGCAACCATTTGGCAGCGGATGTTGGGGGCGCTGGGGGAGGTTAACGCCGAAACCATTCTGGCAGCCGGCGTTCCCAGGCTGCAGGGGCTGGGTATGACATTCCGTAAGGCGGAGTACATCACGGATTTTGCCGAAAAAGTCCATTCCGGCGCATTCCGCCTGGACGCAGTGGAACACATGAGCGACGAAGACGCTATCCGGGCATTGAGCAGTCTGAAAGGGATTGGTGTCTGGACGGCAGAAATGATCCTGCTGTTCTGTTTGCAGCGCCCGGATATTTTCAGTTATGACGACCTTGCCATCCAGCGCGGGCTGCGCATGGTTTATCATCACCGCCGCATTGACCGCCAGCTGTTTGAAAAATACCGCCGCCGATTCAGCCCCTATTGCAGCGTAGCCAGCCTGTATCTTTGGGCTGTGGCAGGCGGAGCCATCCCGGAGATGCACGATTACAAGCCGAAAAACGGATAAAGCCGTGCAGCACTGCACGAGCCACACAGACTTTCGATTCTTATTTCGAGGTGTAAGGTATGACCTATATTCAGCGTTACAATTCCCCGCTGGGCGGTATTTTATTGGCAGCAGATGAGGTCGGGCTGACCGGTCTGTGGTTTGATGGGCAGAAATACTTTGCCCGTGACCTGCCGGCGGAGTGTATGGAACGGGACACGGCTGCTCTTTCGGAAACCAAGCGCTGGCTGGATATGTACTTTGCCGGCAAAGAGCCGGATTTTATGCCGCCGCTGCACCCCATTGGCTCCGCGTTCCGACAGGCGGTGTGGGAAATCCTTTTGCAAATCCCCTATGGAAAAACCACAACCTACGGTGCGATCGCGCGGCAGCTTGCCGAAAAGCAGGGGCTTTCCCGGATGTCCGCCCAGGCGGTCGGCGGCGCGGTGGGGCACAACGAAATCTCCATCCTCATTCCCTGCCACCGGGTGGTTGGCACAAGCGGCAGCCTGACCGGGTACGCCGGGGGAATGGATAAGAAGATGAGGCTGCTGGAGCTGGAGCATACCGATATGGCCGGACTTTTTGTGCCGAAAAAGGGCACTGCGCTATAATGGGGAGGAAAAAAACGGATGATTATTGCCGCTGCAACGCAAAAGATGATGGATTTTTACAAAGGCAATATCCACGATATTGCGCATTTTCTCAAGGTATGGGCACTGGCAAAGACGATCGGAGAGCTGGAGGGGTTGGACCAGCACACACAAACAGTTTTGGAGCTTGCCGCGGTGGTGCATGATATTGCCTGTCCCCTGTGCCGGGAAAAATACGGCAATACAGCCGGCAAGCACCAGGAGCTGGAAAGTCCGCCGCTGGTGGAGGCGTTTTTTGAGGAAATGCCTGTCGAGGGCGGCGATGTGGCACGCATTTCGTGGCTGGTTGCCCACCATCATACCTCCTCCAATGTGGATGGACCGGATCATCAGATTCTGCTGGAAGCGGATTTTCTGGTGAATGCAGGCGAGAGCAACTATACACGCGCGGCAATCGAGAATTTCCGCCGGCGCGTGTTCCGCACCGCCACAGGCACAGCGCTGCTGGACAGTCTATATCTCAGGGACCCGGAAAATCCGTGAAATCTTCCAATGGAGCCAAAATTCAACAGGCATTTACCCAGCAAGCCGCGAGTTGTGTAAGAGCCCGCCATCCAATGGGATTAACTCTATGGGTATGGCAGAAAATGGTGCCTAAAAGCATTGACTAAGCGGTGCTTTTGTATTATAATATCCCCATGATTGCCTGTTAGGTGGCTGCTTTGCGGTCGGCGGCACACAGACAGGGCATGTGATTTAGTGTATTGAAGAGGGGGCGGCTATATGGGCACGAGTCTGTTTGCATATAAAGCAGAAGCATCTATACCCCCCACACAGCTGTTGGCCGGAAAGGGCAAGGCTGCCATAGCGCACTCCGCCGATGACGGAAAATTTTTTACCGGCTTCCGGGTGTACACAAACCGTCCGGAAAAAATGGCTGCCCGGTTTTCCCTCTCTGAGTACATCTCTAAGACGCATATGAACAATCCGTTTGAGGCGGTTGAGGGATATGCGCGGGACGGCCGTCCTGCCGGCAGGCTGGTTTTCAAAAGTGGATACGCACCTCCTTATTTATATGGCTTACTCTAACGATCCGGAAACGAGTAAAGCCTTTTTGTTGTTCAAGGCCAATTGTAGTGAACACTTAAAACCGAAAACATAGAGAGAAAGCCGGTTCGGCAGATCGGTGTGGATTCGATTTCACTGCATGTGACCGGCCGTATGGAATGCGGTTAACTTCTGAGCACTTGTAAGGGAAGGCAATGGAGGAGAGTATGGAATTCAAAGCGTTTGACAAAAAGGTGTGGCTGGCCACGCCGACCATGCATGGGGAAGAGCTGCAATACATCACCGAGGCATATGAAACCAACTGGATGTCTACGGTCGGCGCAAACATCAACGAGGTGGAGCGGATCGCCGCAGAAAAGAGCGGGATGTCGTATGCGGTGGCGCTTTCGTCCTGCACGGCGGCACTCCATCTGTGCGTGAAATCGGCCGGTGAGCGTCTTTACGGCAAGCCGGCGATCAGCCACGGCGCATTGGAGGGCAAGCGGGTGTTCTGCTCCGATATGACCTTTGATGCGACGCTTAATCCCGTCGTTTACGAGGGCGGCATCCCGGTGTTCATTGATACCGAGGCGGCGTCGTGGAACATGGATCCTGTGGCGCTGGAAAAGGCGTTTGCGCTGTATCCGGATGTAAAGCTGGTCGTTTGCGCCGAGCTGTATGGCTTTCCGGGGCGCATTGATTTAATTAAGCAAATCTGTGAAAAGCACGGTGCGCTGCTGGTTGAGGATGCTGCCGAGGCGATGGGTGCCACGCTAAACGGCCGGCAGTGCGGCTCGTTCGGCGATTACGCCGCCATCAGCTACAACGGCAATAAGATCATCACCGGCTCGTCCGGCGGGTGCTTGCTGACGAACGACATCGAAGTGGCGAATAAGGTGCGCAAGTGGTCAACGCAGGCGCGGGAAAATGCCCCGTGGTATCAGCATGAAGAGGTCGGCTACAACTACCGCATGAGCAATGTGGTGGCCGGTGTCGTCCGTGGGCAGTACCCGCATTTGGAGGAGCATATTGCCCAGAAGAAGGTAGTCTACGAGAGATATCGCGACGGGTTGAAAGACTTACCTATTCATATGAATCCGATTATCGACGGTGCTGTGCCAAATTATTGGCTTTCGGCACTGATCATTGATAAGGACTATATGTGCCGGCAGGTGCGGGACGATTCCAAAGCAATTTACATAAAGGAAAAGGGCAAGTCCTGCCCGACGGAGATTTTGGAGACGCTTGCCAGTCTTAATGCGGAGGGCCGGCCGATCTGGAAGCCCATGCACATGCAGCCGATGTACCGGATGCACGACGCGATCGGTCGAGAAGGTACGCTCCGCTGCCGCACAAATGCGTATATCGCGGGCGGCGTAACCGATGTAGGGGCGGATATATTTGAGCGTGGCTGCTGCCTGCCGAGTGATAACAAGATGACCGAGGAAGATCAGGATAAGGTTATTGAAATCATCCGGTCGTGCTTTTGAGGGGAAGAGAAATGACAGAAACACAGCTTAGACCGACCGGGGCGGGGGTAAAGGCTCCGGGCGGATTGTATGCGCGCTGGATCAAGCGGGCATTGGATTTTGTCCTTTCGTTGTGTGCCATTCTTGTTTTGTCGCCGCTGCTTTTGCTCTTAACGGTCATTGGGGCGATTGCGATGAAGGGCAATCCGTTTTTCGTCCAGCCCCGCCCCGGAAAAAAAGAGGCGAATGGCGAGGAGAAAATCTTCAAGCTGATCAAGTTCCGCACAATGAGCAATGCCAGGGATAAGGACGGGAATTTGCTCCCGGATGACAAGCGGCTCGGCCGATATGGTGCGCTGCTGCGGTCGACCTCGCTGGATGAGCTGCCGTCCTTGGTCAATATTCTTCTGGGGGAAAGAGGTATAATAGAGACAACCAAGAAAAATGCTGATTTTTCAAGGGTTGTCACGGTTAATTCAATTTCGCTATGAGGTTTTGTGCGAGGTTGGAAAAGGCGGCAAACAGCCTTTGAAAAGTCAAAATGGCTTCTTGATTGCTTATTTTGACCCAATCTGATAAGCGCACAAAATTTGATAAGGAGGTTGAATTAGCCGAGGATGAGAGTATCATCACTCGGCTATTCGTCGTGCTATAAAGGAAAATGTGTTACAAGATATGACTACATAAAAACCGGATTATCGGATAGATACAATGCAATAGAGGTTTATGTAGTCTGTGGTACGAAGGTATCCAGACTTTTATTATAGATGGGATGTTTCATATCGAAACAAAATGTCAGAAGAAGGAGGCGGGTCATGACAATTAAATTTATGTTCAATTCTCCCAATGATACAAGCCTTCTGTATGCTTGCACGGATGAAGTTGGGGAGTCGCCTTTCGGTGGTGAAAATGCGATCACAGTTGAGATAAGGCGTTCAAAGGAATACAGTGAAGCCATTCTCGCTGATGTGAAATCCTGCTTATCCGGATTTACAGAATATAAGTATCTTGGTTGCCGAGAACGTATTGCCCGTGAAGCGTATCAACTTACAATAAGCGGCATGACATACGATGTTTTCTTCGTGTTTGACAAACGTGAGGATGACAACATCCAACTGCACATCGAAATTGAATCTCCTATTATAGAAAATCCCGATTTTGAGACAAGGTACAACAAGACTTTGGAAGCGTTGAAACTTGCTTTGAAAGATCGGGTCAGCAAAGACTGGCAAGGTTGTACTTGGTTGATTGATGATCAATCGGAGTTTTTGTGTGCCGAATTATATCCTCATTTCTTCCGGCTTGAAAATCGCATACGAGCTTTTGTAAATGAAGTTTTAATTCAGCACATGGGACAGAACTGGCTGAACTATCCTGGACTTGAACAATACAAAGAAGCAATTCGAGGAATGGAAAATTCATTCAAGCAGACAGTCCCACAATTTGCGAATATCAATTCTTCTCTACTCTCAATGACATTGGAGATGCTTTCCGAATTGATGCGGGACGCAAAAGTGTATAGCAACAACACAGTTCTTACGTCTGCAGACATTTCGAGGGTAAATGAACACCTGAAAGGTCAAAACATCAAGGCAGCAAGAGAGTTTATCATGAGAAGGCGAGAAATTGAGATTGATCTATGGAGTGATGTATTCTCACAGTATTTTGCTGATCCCGAGCAATTTGTAACTGAGCTAAAGCAATTTACCAAAAGCCGGAATCATATAGCGCATAACAAACTGATTACTCTTGCTGTTTTTTATCAAATTTATAACGAATTATCTATCTTTGGAGCGCATGTGCAAAATGCGGCGTCTGAATTTGAACGTAAAAACGCTTCAGAAGAACTTCTTGATACTTGGCAGTATGAGCGAGAGCAGGACGAATACGATGAACAGTATTGGCGTGATCGTATCTTCGGAGAGACGGGGGTTGAAATCCGTGATGAAGATGAAATTTACGAACTGCTTTGTCAGACTGTAGCCGAGCTGTATGATACCGTTTCGGATCGGTATCATTATGATCCTTGCTTTGAGGTTTCCGATATGGTAACGCCCGTGAAAGACGGAACAACTAAAGTATTCACGGTAACAAGCAATGCATCTGATGAAAAGCTAACCCTTTTTGTTTCGATTGTGGTTGATGATGAAATGGACACATCAAGTTATTTGACCATTGAAGCGAAGCACGGTGAGGATGTAATTGCAAAGGTTGAATGTACCTACCACAACGGCGAAGGACATGAGGGCGAAGAAGGTCTTTGCGTGGCTGACAGCGATTCGGAATATGACGATACTGAGGTTCACGATTTTCTTGAAGATTTGATTTCGTATATTGAAGAAGATTTGAACCCTTACGTGAAACAAGTGTCAGCTATGGAGTACGAATGCGGCAGACATGGCGGCACTTCTCCTGTTGCGGATTTTGCCTGCCAAGAATGTGGCAAGGATGGTGTGTCTATCACCGAAGATCTATTACCAATCGGAAAATGCTGTTATTGCGGTTATGAGAATGAGCATTATGTATGCGAACTCTGTGGAACGGTGTATGACGATATGGGTGGTGATGAACACCTCTGTAATGGGTGTATGCCGAGAGACGATTAAAGATTGATTTTGAAAGGTGGAATATCAAATGAACAAGAATTTGCTGATTGTAGGCGCAAGCACATATGGCGTTGTTGCTTCTGAGATTGCGGCTGACATGGGATGCTTTGAAAAAATAGATTTCGTTGATGACGAAAGAAAAACAACCCCCAACGGCATAGAGGTTGTTGGAACAACACGGGATATTGATGAACTGGCTATCCAATATAGTAATATCATTGTTGCAATTGGCAATCCGGAAGTCAGACTTTCATTGCTCAAAAGAATAAAAGAAGAAACACCCTATCGCATTGTTTCGCTTGTTTCTCCTAAATCGTATGTTTCGCCTTCGGCGCAAATTATGAATGGCTGCATCATTGAACCAATGACTGTTGTACATACCGGATGCGTGATATGCCCCGGTTGCATCATTTCTGCAGGAGCCATTGTGAATCATGTAACAATGTGTTGTGACGGTGTTCATGTGGATTGCAATGCAACGGTAGAGGGATACTGCCTTGTACCTGCCGGAACAAAAATTTGCAGTGGCGAGGTGTACAAACGCAAAGACACTATAAAGCCGGAGAATTTGTTCTTTGATCCGCAAAAGTGGGCAGAGCGTTTGACTGACATTTCAAAACGCACACCAAAGGATATCGATGGATTAGAATACACATTTGAAAGTGGAATGTAATTAAAGCGGGAGATATTTTGAGATGTATAAGCACGTTATAAAGAGACTTATTGACCTTATTCTGTCGAGTGTTGCCATAATCGTCTTGGCACTTCCGATGCTGATTATCGCCATTGCGATAAAGATAGACGATCCCGGTCCGGTTTTATTCAAGCAGAAACGAGTCGGCAAGAAGAAAAACGGCGAGATTACATATTTTATGATTTGGAAGTTCCGCAGCATGAAGATGTCCACACCGCACGATACCCCTACACATCTTCTTGAAAATCCCGATCAGTATATCACCCGGGTAGGACGCTTTATTCGTAAGACAAGTCTTGACGAGCTTCCTCAGATTTATCAGGTGTTCACTTCGAAGCTATCCGCAATTGGTCCCAGGCCGGCATTATGGTCGCAGGAGGATCTGGTTGCGGAACGTGAGAAGTACGGTGCGAATGATATTAAACCCGGCATCACCGGATGGGCGCAGATCAACGGTCGAGACGAGCTTGAAATTGATGTGAAAGCAAAGTTTGACGGTGAGTATGCGGCTGCTTTGAACGCAGGAAAATTCAAAGGTTTTGCTATGGATGTGAAGTGTTTCTTTGGTACGATTGTGAGTGTGCTGAAGTCAGATGGCGTTGTTGAGGGTGGTACAGGAGAGATGAAGAAACAAGAAGAAAATAAGAAAAAAGAGAGTGCTGTGAAATGAAAATATTATACATAACAGCGGAGGGATTTGATACACCAAACCCAAACAATCAAATGGCAGAGGTTATGATTCGTGACTTTCTGCAAAACGGACATTCTGTACATCTGGTTCAGAGCCATAGAAAGGGGGTAAACCCCGATATTCCCAGGTCATTGGAGGGTGAGCCTAACCTTACGGTAGATACCGTTGTGCGGAAAGTGGTTGATAAGACTAATTTTATCAAACGTTATCTCAACGATGTGAAGTATGCCTTTTCTGCGATGAAGTATTGGAAGAAGGATAAAGATGCAGATGTCATTTATCTGCAATCAAATCCGACCATCCTATACCCTATGCTGTTGTTGCGGTTGTTTAAGAGGAGAGTTCCCATTGTGTATTCCATATACGATGTGTTCCCTGGACACGCATATGACATCGGCGTTATCAAATCAAAACTGATTTACAATGCCATGCGTATTATGCAGAAGCCCTGTTATCGTATGGCAACTGCTATCACAGTTTTGTCAGCGGATATGAAAATCAAGGTGGTTGAGCAAGGTGCGAAGCCCGACTCCGTTTATGCTGTGCCTGCTTGGTATGATGTCAGTACGACAAGAGAGATTCCGACTGAGGAAAACCGTTTTCTCCAAAAATATAATCTTACAAAAGAAAAATTTTGTGTGCAGTTTGCCGGAACGATAGGATATGTTTTTAACTACAAGACTGTTATTGAACTGGCAAAACGATTGAAAGAGCATACGGACATAGAAATACAGATTATCGGCGATGGCAATGTGAAGAATGATTTTGTTGCCGAGGCTGAGGCGTTGGAACTGACGAACATCGCTTTTTACCCTTTACAGCCTATAGAAATCGTCCCCGATGTTTATAGTGCTTGCGATATTTGCATTATCCCATTGAAAAAGGGTGTCATTGGTAACGGTGTACCAAGCAAAGCACCGATCTTGATGGCTTGCAAGCGGGTTATCGTTAATTCGGTCGAAATCGAATCCAATTATGCAAAAATGTATGCCGAACACAATATGGGTATTGCGGTAGATATATTCGATTATGACGGTCTGGCTAATGCCATTATCGAGTTGAAAAAATCACCGGAGCAACTAAAAGTCATGGCTGAAAATGCCTACAACTACGGAAAAGAAAACTATTCAAGCGATGCGAGTACCGCAAAGTTGATGGATATTTTTGAGAAAGTAAGGAGACGCTAAGATGAAAATCCTCATAATGGGCTTTACCAAGATCAAATATATGCCCTACATGAATTTCTATTTTGACAATATTGATAAAGCTGAGCATGAGGTACACATTCTGTATTGGAACCGAGATCTACAAAGCGAAGATTTGAGCAAATACCAGGGATGCACTTTCCACGAGTTTAGCTGCTATCAGGAAGACGATGTATCTAAGTTTTCCAAAGTCACAAGCTTTGCAAAATATAGGAAGTTTGCGAAAGGTGTGTTGATAAACGAGAAATTCGATTTTATCTTTGTCTTGCACTCTTTAACTGGCGTATTGGTTGCGGATGTGCTAAAAAAACACTATCGGGACAAATATATATTCGACTATCGTGATTCCACTTATGAGGGCTTTGCTCCATTCAAAAAAGTTGTGGCATCAATTACGAGAAATGCTCGTGCCACTTTCGTGAGCAGTGATGCATTTCGGAGATTCTTACCGGAAGATTGTTCGGAAAATATATACACCTCGCATAATCTTCTGTTGGACTCTTTGGAGCACAGAGACGAAAAAACGCTACGTGGCATTCCTTCAGACAAAATCCGCATTGCTTTTTGGGGATTTATCCGTCACGAGGAAATCAATAGAGAAATTATTCGCAAGATTGCTGGAGACAATCGCTTTGAACTTCATTATTATGGCAGAGAGCAGCAAGTAGCATTAAATTTGAAACAATATGTTAAAGATATTGGAGCAAAAAATGTTTTTTTTCATGGTGAATATACTCCAGAGCAGCGTTATAATTTCGTGCGTAACACAGATATAATTCACAATATTTATTGTGATGGAAATACTATGCTTGCAATGGGCAACAAATACTATGATGGTATCATTTTTAGAGTTCCTCAATTATGTATGGTAAACTCCTTTATGGCTAAAAAGGCAAAAGATAATGGCATCGGTTTCCAATGTGATCCAACAGATCCGTCATTTGCCGATAGAATATATGGGTATTACAATCAAATTGATTGGAACAATTTTGAATTGAACTGTGATAATGAGTTGGCAAAAGTAGTCAATGAATACGATGCCGGAATAACTGTTATAAAAAGAAGCTTATCTAGGGTGGTAGAAGATGACGATGGTATCAATAAATAAAGATAACCGCACCGAAATTGGTATATATGAAAAAGCCTTTTCGATTTTTATGGCATTATATCCTTTGCTGTGTATTTATAAAGGTATTTCAAACTTTACTATAGGGGATTTGATTCTGATTGTTTTTTTCTTTGTTGCTCTTTTCAAACAAAAAACAATTATCTTAGATACTCGTACAGGGATTATACTAACCTTCGTTTTATATGCTTATTTAGTGTTAAATATCAATCTTTTGTTTACTAATGTAGGTGAGATTTACGGGACAACTTCATTGCTTATAAGGTTGTTAAAATTTGCATTCTATATGGCGTGTGTTTTAATATGCGGCAAAAACTTTTTGAACTACTATGTGTTCAAAAAAACGATTTTTTATTGTTCTTTAGCAGCGTGTGTATTTCTGTTTTTACAATATGCGGTATTTTTTGGTACAGGAAAAATTTTGTTAGGTCAAATACCTGGATTATCGCTACATCTGGATGAATATGCTTCTTTGGACTATGAGTCCTTATTTGCCAACAATTTTCGTCCCAGTTCATTCTTTCTTGAACCTGCATTGTTTGTTCACTATGTAATCGTAGCATTAGTGTTTGCGCTTTTCGATGAGGGAACTTCATCAAAATCGATTAGGGTACTCTTAATTGTAGTTTTTAGTATGGGCATAGTTATGAGTACGGCAGCTCAAGGAATAGTGTATTTAATCATAGCTTTTTTTGGATACGCTCTAAAAGGAATCAAAAACAAAGCTCGTGCGATTGCATTTATTTTCTTGTTTATCTGTGTAGCTTTAATTTGCTTTAATAATATCGAAGTTTTACAAAACGCAATAGATAGATTATTAAATAACGAAGGGGCTGCAGAAGCAAGATTGGGGGCATATCGTTATTGTTTCGAAATGAGTGGACTTAAAGCACTTTTTGGCAACGGTTACGGAACGACAGCCAACGGAGAATATATGGCGGGAGCCGCATATGTTTGGTATGGATGCGGTTTGATCGGTCTTGCGGTGATTCTTGCTCTTTTTACAGCTTCATATAAAAAATCAAATAATGATATTTCTAAAATACTGTGCGTCATATTCCTTGTGATGTTTTTTGGAACTGCATTGTTCTATAACTACATGGTTTGCTGGTATTTCACGTTGATAATGGCTAAATATACCATTCGGGGGGGGGTAATACTATTAACGGTATTACTTCGACCACTACTCTGTAGACATTTACAGAAGATACTTTCATTATTTACACCTTATATGCGATATCTTGTGTGTCATTCATCCAAAAAATATCGGAGGTGTGAAATATGAGTACACTTAAAAATGTTTATCTGCATATACTCGTCTTTACCTTGATATACATTGAGTTCGGATATCAAATGGTTGTAACGGGTGCAGTCCCCGGAAGCATTAGAATGTTGATTCTGCTTGCTATTACATTCCCGCTGTTGTTTATGATCAAGTCGATCAATCGCTCGTCACTTTACTTAATTACTTACTTGCTGGTGTTGATCCTTGTTAATTCAGTACGTGACACATCACTTGAAAACAGTATTCTGCTTTTCATACCTATATTTATTGGGTTTGTTATTGCGAGTTCAATAAAGTTTTTGGATTTAGTTAAGGTATTTAACTCAATAGTAGTATTTTTAGCAGCCTTTTCGTTAGTAACATTCTTTATTTCTTTGGTTGCTCCAAATATTATAGTATTATTGCCATCCTTGGGATATCGACTGGAATCACAGGCAACTATTCACAATGCTATTTTCTCTGTTTGTATAAGTAATTCTGAGGTTTTGCGTAATTACGGTATTGCATGGGAGCCAGGAGCGTTTTCAATTTTGCTTTGTCTTTCATTGTACGCTTTGCTGGCTTTTGAGGACAAGGTAAGCAAAGTAAAACTCATTATAATTGTAGTTGCCATTCTAACTACTTTTTCTACTATGGGATATTTTGTTATGGCGGGAATTTTGCTGTCCATTATGTTTAAGCGTAAAGAAATAAACAACAAGATGCGCAATTACATTTTACTTTTGACGGCGATTTTACTCATATTGCTATTTGTCCTACCTTCGTCAATTACGGACATAGTGTTTAAAA
>ULWN01030918.1_pt1 | contig 42783 bp, 46 predicted proteins | sample 1960371 | NCBI WGS metagenome assembly ULWN01 (sample SAMEA4835813, study PRJEB28245) | human gut metagenome | biome: gut microbiome; material: fecal sample | place: Denmark | collected 2008 | reverse complement strand
CTGCGCGGGATCAACGCATCCGGCGATGGGTACTGGAACAAATACGGCGCGCTGGAGGTGCTCAAATAATGGAGACGATCGTTATTGGGCTGTTGTCGCTGATCGGAACCCTGGGAGGCTCGTGGATGGGCGTGAGGCAATCGAATAAGCTGGTCAATTACCGTATTGACCGGCTTGAAGAGAAGGTAACCAAGCATAACAATTTGGTGGAGCGTATGACGATTGTGGAACAGTCCGCAAAGTCAGCGCACCACCGAATCGATGAACTAAAACATGAAATGGAGGAATAAACACGATGAACGACTTTTTTACCTGGGCAATCCTTGCAACCTATGCCGGCGCAACGCTGGCGACGACTCTCGTGACGCAGCTTCTGAAGGGGATCGGCTTCATTGACCGCATCCCGACGCGGATATTCAGCTACGTTATGGCGCTGATTATCCTACTGATGGCCACGTTCTTCACCGGTGCCCTTACGTGGAATACTGCCGCATTGTGTGTGGTGAATGCCGTGGTGGTGAGCCTTGCGGCGAACGGTGCATTCGATGCGGTGGCCACGAAGAACAAGAACTGACGATATGAACACCCCCCCCGTTGGCGGAGGTCGGCGGGGGGATGTTTACGGTTATGCCTCTGCGCTAAGTCCGGCGGAACGCAGATAAGTTGTGCTATCGTCTCGTCTTCTGCTGATGTGATGAGCCTTGAAATAGGTCATGATCGCGTAAATTCCTCATCCCTGTGGGAAGGACGGTGGTTATCACTTCGGGCCAAGTTGACCCGAAGTGGGTGCAATCCGCCCAAAACACTTGCAGTTTGACAGAGACTGTCATGCGTAGTATTATGTATAAAAACTGTGCATATTAATGAGGAGGCAGCAAGGATGGGAACTCAAAAATATGAGTACAGGCAGATTAACGTTACGGATCTGTTGCTTAATCCGTCAAATCCACGCTTTAATCCTGTCAAGCATCAGACTGAGACTATCTCTGCGATGATAGAAGATCAAAAAGACAAGTTGGCAACCTTAGCGGAGCATATAATGGATAATGGCTTAAACCCGACAGACATTATTCTTATCAGCCCTCACCAGAGACAATGGCTTGTGCTTGAGGGCAATAGACGTGTCACAGCACTAAAACTGGTTAATGAACCTGACTTAATACCAGACCAATTTGCAAAACTCAAGCGGGATTTTCAAAAGCTGAATGCTGTGATTGATAAAGAGCTTTTAGAAAATGTCCCTTGCGTAATTATTGAAGATAATGATTTGGCTAACGAATGGATACGCTTAAAACATACGGGTGAAAATGATGGCGCTGGAACAGTCAGGTGGGACGGTCAGCAGACTAGTCGATTCAACTCTCAAACGAGTGGAAATACTGATAATCGCATTGTTTTTTTGGACGAACTCAAATCTCTTGATGGAATACCTCAAGAGTACAAAGACGGTTTTTTGAATATCAAGAAAACAAACTTTGACCGTTTGATGGGTGACCCTGATGTTCGTTCCATTTTGGGCATAAACGTTGAAGATGGGAGATTAGTCCTTGCAAATGGGCTAAATCGATACCTATTAGAAGTATTATATGATTTGACCATCGCAGATTTAAGTGTTGGGAGTATTTATCATAAGAGCGACCGAAAAAAATATATCGATGACCTCAAAAAGCGCGTAGCAGAATACGGTGAAAAAACCGCTTTACCATCGAATGATAATCCCGTAACAGCTTCTGCGGTGAAACGGGGTGATGGTAATAATTCCGATAGCACTGAAAAAACATCTAGAAAGCCTGCTCCAGCAATTACTCCTACTGCTCAAATGCCGGAGTCTGTGAGAACGGGGCTTGGAAAAAGTTACCCAATCAACAGAAAGACACTTGTTGCCTCGCAACATAAACTGGTTATCTCACACGGAAGAATTGTAAGGATATTTAATGAGTTAAAATCACTTGATGTAGATGCATACCCTAATGCGGTTGCTGTTCTTTTTAGGGTGTTTATTGAATTAAGTGCAGATTGCTACATTTCCAAAAATAATGTTGCCAGCGTTAATGCAGAAAGTAAATTGAACAAAAAAATTGAAGCCATAGCTGCTGATTTAGAGAGTAAATCAATTATGACCTTAAATGAATTGCGTGCGGCTCGGCAAATGGTCAGTAGCCCTACTCAAAATAGTTCAATCAAGACATTTCATTCCTATGTGCATAATAAAGATGTAACACCAAGCGCAACGGATTTGAAATCAGCTTGGGATGACCTATGGCCGTTTATTGAGTGTTTGTGGAGGTGAGAAGTTTGTCTTTCCCATCTCCACTACGCTATCCCGGCGGCAAAAAAAAATTAGTAGGCTTTATAAAAGATGCAATCGTATGCAATGATTTGCAAGGCGGTATCTATGCTGAACCATTTGCTGGTGGCGCAAGCGTAGCGTTGCACCTTTTGTTTACTGAATACGTTAGTTCTGTCATCATAAACGATTTGGATAAATCTATCTATGCATTTTGGTTTTCCGTCCTGAACGATACAGATAATTTATGTAAGCTTATTTTTGATACGCCCGTTACCGTTGAAGAATGGGAAAAGCAAAAGCTCGTTCAAAGTAATAAGGCGGATGCAGATTATCTTTCATTAGGGTTCTCGACTTTTTTCTTGAACCGGACAAACCGTTCCGGTATTATTAAAGGCGGTATCATAGGAGGAAAGGAGCAAGCTGGAAAATGGCGAATTGACGCTCGCTTTAATAAACAGGACTTAATAAAGCGAATTGAGAAAATCGCACTTTATACCAATAGAATTGAATTGCATAATAGGGATGCCATAGACTTTATCAAAACAGTTAGCCCCAATTTAGGGAATACTGCACTGATTTATTTTGACCCACCGTATTATAATCAAGGTGCAGCTCTATATGCAAACTTCTATAATCATGAGAGTCATAAAGAGCTAGCCGAGTTCATACAAGGATTAAGTCATAAATGGATTTTGACTTACGACTACACTCCAGACATCATTGACTTATATAAAAACGTTGAGAAACGTTTATTAACACTTAGCTATACAGCCGCACAGAAGATAAAAGGCTGTGAAATGATTGCTTTTTGTGATGGCTTTACTATTCCAGAAGGTAGTTATACCTCAGTAGTAATTGAGTAAAAAGGAGAAGAGGAGAAATTCCCTCTTCTCCTGCTTATTTATAATGTCGTGCCCCCTGCAAGCTGTTTCAGCACATCGTACATGCGTTCCCAGCGACGTAATCCTTTTGCAATCCAGCTATTTCATTGGGATATAAGCCACCTTAGGTGTTGGCATGGATGGCAACCTGATTGAGATTGTTGGAGCAGGGAAACAAACTCCTCGGCACTACCCCACTCGGTCAGCTCTCACCGCATAATCGGCAAGCTGCACAGAGGCAGAAGGCCTGGCTCTGTCGGGGTTATCCGGCGGCGCGGCAAGCACCTCCGTAGCCTATTGGGAAGTTTGATTACGTCTCACTTGTGCAACTCCTCATAAAAGCATCACATAAAGCTCGCACCAACAAAATACTCAAACAGTATTTTATTAGGAAGCGGCTAGTGAGTATGAGCACGAGAAGCAACTCATGCCACCGAAATAAACCGTAATACATAATGCGTAGCACCTCCGGGACGTCCGCCGATAATAGATTTTCCCTGCAGGGACTTCCAATCAAACGCATCGTCCGCTTCGCGGCCAACGAGGAAGGAACCGTCGCGCTTGGTGAGTTGGGCAACGATCATCGGATGTTCGTCTTTCCCCCCGGAAACCACGTAAACGCCGGTTTCCGGGCCCATCAGCGCAATGTCCGCTTCCCCCGCAAGCAGCGCGGTCATGCTTTTGTCACTGCCGCCGCCGGTCACAATTTCGATCTCCATGCCTTCCGCTTCAAAGAATCCGCGTGAGACCGCAACATACAGCGGTGCGTAGAACACCGAGCGGGTCACCTCATTGAGCGTGACATGGCGCAATTCGCCCTGCTTGTCGCAGCCGCACAGCAAGAACGCGGCGCCGAGCAGCAGACACAGCGCAAAGGATACGAGTTTTTTCATAGCAACCTCCTGAATTTTTTGGGCTGCTTCATCCTATTCATATCGCTTGTGTTTTGGAACCGGGACACATCGAAAAAAGCAGGGTGGGAACTTCTTCCACTCTGCCCGGCACAGGATGGTTGGGACCCTATGCGCGTGTTTTTCGGATGTAAGGCAGAACTTGAATGCGTGCGTAGTGGACGAGCGCTATGAGCGCAAGGATAATCGCAATGCCAAGCACAACAATGTCCAGTATGCCGATCTGCGGAACAAACCGCTTGGCCAGCGTAAGCGCAACGCTTGCATTAAAGAAGCCGGAGGCAAATTTGCCAAACCAGTCGGAATACACAAAAACCTTTTTGCGGAAGAGGATCGCGCCGCCAACGATCATGATGAGTTCCTTGGCAAAAACGATAATAATCATATAGAGGGGCAGCCAGCCCCGCGTCAAAAAGCAAACGAGCGCTGTAAGCACCATCAGCTTGTCAGCCAACGGGTCAAGCACTTTGCCGATATTGGAGATCCAGTTGTTCCGCCGTGCCAGAAAGCCGTCCAGCAGGTCGGTCAAAAATGCGATTATATACGTAATCAGACACGAAAGATATTGAGCCTTTATAAAAAAATACAGGAATACGCCTACCATCAAAATGCGAAGCGCAGAAAGAATGTTGGGAATATGCCGCATGCCAAACCTCGCTTAAAACCATAGTTACTTTGCTAACAAAATCAATTATACCATAAACGGCACAAATCACCAAAGGAATTTGTCGAGAAAGCCAAACAAAAGCACTTTGACGCAATCAATTTACATTTGTTTGTTCTTGACGCGTTGACAGCATGCGGCGGGAAGGATAAAATAAACAAGTCAGTTTATAATGGGGTGCCGCATGAGCAGGCGCCTTTGCAAAGGAGAAAAAAGAATGCAAAACAAACGCAACGGCATGCGCGCCGTCCTGTTCACTTTGGCACTCGCATTGATGTTTGCCGCTTTTGCCGGCTGCAGCGCCAAGGTAAGCAACCCAGTCGTCGGCAAAGTCGGCGATATGGAAATCCGTTTCCAAACCTATTACAACATCTATTTCAACAATATGTATATCCAAAGCCTGTATGGTACCTACGATGTATCAACGGCTGAAAAGTACCGCGCATTTCAGGACATGGTGTTCGATTCCATTATCGACAGCCTGCTCCCAATTTATGTTGCAAAGAAAAACGGCGTAACGCTTACCGACGAAGAGGAAGCAGAGGTTCAGAAGAAGTTACAGGAGCAGATCGACAGCCTGTATGAGGATTATGCGGATAAAGTGGATGAATCCATCACCGATGAAGCCGAAAAACGCGCTGCGGAAGAAAAACTGTTTTTGGAAGACCTGAAGGCAAACGGCCTTACGTATGACAAGTACATAAAGAGCATCGAAGAAAGCCTGCGCGATCAGGCCATAGGAAAGAAATATGTCGATGGGTTGATGGCGGAAGTTACGGTGAGCGACGAGGATGTTCAGGCTTACTATGACGAGCAGCTCGCATACTATCAGGAGCGCTATGCTGAGGATGCGGCAAACTACTTTGACGATTATTCTTCCTACCTCACCAATGGCGGTCTGCAGCCTCTGGTGGTGCCGGAGGGCTACAACTATTATAAGCATATTCTGATTCTTGACTCCGAAGAAGGGGAGGAAAAGGACGTTGATGCCATCGTGGCGGAGGTTTATGCAAAGATCCAGGCCGGAGAGGATTTCGATGCACTGATTGAAGAGTACGGCGAAGATCCCGGCATGAAGAACGAGCCTTACAAAACAGAGGGCTATATCCTGAGCGAAGCAAATGCGTCCGACTATTATGAGGAGTTTTCGGCTGCGGCGCTTGCACTTGAGAAGGAAGGCGATGTAACGCCCGAAGCTGTTCAGTCCTCCAAAGGAAAGCATATCATCAAAAAGCTTGGCCCTGTGGAAGCAAAGACCCTTTCTCTTGATGAGGTGAAGGATACGGTCCGTGAACTGGTACAGTCGGACAAAGAAGATGCTTTGTATGAAGAGTATCTCACACAGTGGAAGGAAGAGGTCAAGATCGTTAAGCATTACGACCGCGTGAACGGCGTAAAGTAAGCCGCTATGGAAAGCAGGCCGTTGACCGCGGGAATTTACCGCGTATTTGCGCCCGAAACGGGGGAATCGTTCCTCGGGTTCACCTACAACTTTGAAGGAACCCGGAAGCGGCTGCGCTTTGAACTCACGCTTAACGCTTGTTCCTATAAACCTTTGCAGCTGTTTTGGAATGAGCGGGGCGGACTGGAATTTGAGCTTTTGGAAGCGTTTGCGCCCGAACCGGCATTGTCTGAGCTGGAAACGGAAGCGCATCTGCGTGCCAAGCTCTTCCTTTGGCAAGAGCGGCTCGGCACAGGCGCCCGGTTGCTGCAAACGCAAATTTGACCTTACCCAAACAAACAGCGGACAACAACACGTAAGAACAAAAAATCGCGCCGCCGGCGCGATTTTTTGTTCTCTTTTGTTCTTTTAGTTTTGCAGCGCAAGATCATCCGTTTCCGCAAGTGTTTTCAGTATGGGCTTAATCGCGCGCGCTACGCTGCCCGGCTCAAAGGGGTTGGATAGGCGCGCCAGCTTGAGCAGCGCGAGATAAGGCATGCTGCCGCCCGCACAGCAGAGACGGTAATAATCCGCCCATGCTTCTTCACGGTTTTCAAGCATTCTGCCGTAAAATTCAAACGCGCCCATGGAAGCAAGCGTATAATCGATATAATAGAACGGGCTGAGGAAGATGTGCAGCTTCTGCATCCAGAAGCCGCCCTTTTCCATGAAAGCGTTGCCGTCATAGCTGCGGTCGGGAAGGTATTTCTTTTCAAGCGCCTTCCAGACTGCCGTGCGCTCAGCGGGCGTCATGTTGGGGTTTTCGTACACGATGTGCTGGAATTCATCCACGCATACGCCGTACGGGATGAAGGTAAGCGAATCCGCCATGTGAGAAAATTTATATTTTGCGGTTTGTGCGCCGAAGAACAGGTCCATCCAGGGATAGGTGAAGAACTCCATGGACATGGAGTGAATCTCGTTGGCCTCGCTTGTGCTGAAATAGTATTCGGGAATCTTCTGATGACGGCTTGCACAGAAGGCTTCAAAGGCATGCCCGGCTTCGTGGGTAAGCACGCCTGCATCGGCGGAAGTGCCATTGAAGTTGGAGAAAATAAACGGAGAATCGTACTCCGGGATGAATGTGCAGTAACCGCCGACCGCCTTGTTTGGCTTTGTTTCGAGTTCCAGCAGCGCATGGTCAACCATGAAATCAAAGAACTCGCCCGTCTCAGTTGAAAGCGCGCGATACATTTTCTGCGCACAGGCCACCATGAAGTCCCGGTCGCCCTGCGGCACGGCGTTGCCATCGGTAAAGGAGTAGCTTTCATCGTAATAATGGAGCTTATCCACGCCGATGCGCTTTGCCTGCCGGCGGCGCAGCTCCACGCAGGCAGGCACGATGTGCTCTACGACCTCTGCACGGAAGCGGGCTACGTCCTCTGCGTCATAATCCGTGCGGCCCATGTTCAGATAGCCGAGCGGTGTGAAGGTTTTATAGCCCATGGCTTTTGCCATTTCATGCCGCAGGTGTACAAGCTTGTCATAAATCTCGTCCAGCTTTGCCTCGTTTTCGATAAAGAATCCCGCCCAGGCTTCAAATGCCGCCTTGCGCACGGCGCGGTCCGGGGTTTCCATGTATTTGAGCAGGCCGTAATTGTTGCAGATCTCCCCGTTGAATTCAACCTTGCAGCTTGCTGCGAGCGCCTGATATTCGCTGCAGAGACGGTTTTCCTCCTGCATGAAGGGAACAAGAGCGGGCGACATCCGCTTGACGCTGAGCTCGGCGTTTATGAACATCTGCTGCCCGTACGTTTGCGCAAGCTGGGTACGGAAGGGGGATGCGAGAAGCGCCTTGGAATATGCGAGCGAAAGAGAATCGATTACGGGGGAGGCTTCATCGAAAAATTCCTTCTCCGCCTTGTAGAACGAATCCTCGGTGTTGAGCGTAAAGCGGATTTCAGCAAGCGTAGCCAAGGTCGCAAGGCGTTTGGTAAAGGCGGCGTTCCTTTCTATGACGGCCGCGGCCTCGTCCGGCGTTCTTGCATTGTGCATCGCATCGGTCAATGCGCTGACCGTCTCCCGTACTGCATCAAGATCGGGGCGTTCGTATTTGTAGTCGCTGAATTTTTGCATGGGTTCCTCCTGTCGTGCGTTTGTAAATATTATGTTAACGAAGGGCGTTTTCACCTCATCATCATAGCAAACAAAGGTGCGCCGCGGCAAGAGATATGCTATAATCTTAAATAATATATTTCAAAATATTGGCAGATATGACAGGAAACGCGGAAGATGACGAAGAAACTATATTATGACTCGGAACGTATCGAATGTGAGGCAACGGTTCTCGCCTCTGAAAAGACGGAAGACGGATATGATATTTTGCTGGATGCAACCGTGATTTACCCCGAAGGTGGGGGCCAACTTTCCGATACGGGACGCATAGCGGATGCATGCGTATCGCATGCGCGCGAGTCGAACGGTGAAATTTGGCACCGAACGGATCGGACGTTGCCTGTTGGAGCAACGGTTCATGTGGCATTTGATCCGGAACCGAGGTTGGATCACACCCAGCAGCATACGGGGGAACACATCCTTTCAGGCCTTGCCAAAACCCTGTTTGGCGCGGTGAATGTGGGCTTCCATATGGCGGAGGACTATGCAACCATCGACCTTGACCTGCCGCTTAACGAAGAACAGCTTTGCTTGCTTGAAACGGAGGCCAACCGTGCCGTGCAGCGCAATGTGCAGACGGAAACGCGCATCGTAAGCGGCGCAGAACTTGACGCAATCCCCCTCCGCAAACGCGCAAAGGGTCTTACGGGGGAGGACATCCGCATCGTATGGTGTGGCGGCGTGGATTCCTGCACCTGTTGCGGCACGCATTGCGCCCGAAGCGGCGAAGTGGGGGTCATAAAAATCACTGCGCATATGAACTATAAGGGCGGCACGCGGCTTTGGTTTGCCTGTGGCATGCGGGCCGTTGCGGATGCACAGAAAAATGCCCTTCTTGCGGACAAGCTGGCCCGGCGCTTCAGCACGAAGCCTGAAAATGTGCTTGCGGCCGTCGTGAAACAGGGCGATGAGCTTGCGGCGGCAAAGCGCGAGCTGCGCATGCGCACAGAAGCGCTGCTTGCGTACCGTGCGGCAGGTTTGATGCAATCTGCAGAACCCGTGTGCGGCACAAAGCTGGTTGTTCATGCGGAGGATGGCTTAAACGCGCAGGAGTTGAAGTCATTTGCGGAGAAGCTCTGCGGAGAGGAACGGGTTGTGGCCGTCCTGTTTTCCCATGTGGGGGATACGGTGTATTACCAACTTTCACGTGCGGCAGGCGTTCCGTTCAGCATGCGGGAAGCCTGCGCTGCGCTCAATGCGATGACAGGCGGAAAAGGCGGGGGACGGGACGATGCGGCACAGGGCAGCGCAAAGGCACAAACGGGCTTTGCGGAACTGCTTGCACAGTTTGAGGGATACCTTAAAAAATGGATGAGGGGGTAAGGATGGATGAAGCGGTATGCGGCGTATTTGTTGGTGTGCGTATGTCTGTTCTTTTGTGCGTGCGCAAATCAGGGAGCGGTGGGCACGGCTACGCCGGACGCGCAGCAATCCCCGGCGGCAAGCACGCCTGAACCGGCTTTGACAGAGCCTGCGCCGACGTTTGAACCAACCCGGACGGCGGAGCCAACGCTGTCTCCCTCTGCGGTTGCAGGCGCGTTCGTTGTGGAGTGCGAAGATGCCATCAACATGCGGAAAGAGCCTTCTTCACGGGCTGAACTTGCAGGGACTCTTGCAAAAGGGGAGCGCGTGCGCGTGATGGAATATGTGAAAAACTACGCCTACGTTGAGACGCTTTCCAACGGAACGAAAGGCTATGTGATCGCGGGGTATCTTAAGCCGGAAGAGGATGTGTTTGACTGCGAGACGGTTAAGATCACGGATTGCTATACCTATGAACAGATGCGTGCGGATATGGATGCGCTCGCTGCAGCATATCCTGCGCTTGCAAGCGTCTCCATTATTGGACAGAGCGTGCGTGGCGTTGAAATTCCTGCTCTGATAATGGGGGAGGTAAACGCTCCGCATCACGTGTTGGTGCAGGCTGCGATCCATGCGCGCGAGCACATGACTTCCCTTCTCGCAATGGCCCTGTCCGAATCATGGCTCCGGAGCGGCGGCAACCCACAGGTATGCTTTCACGTTATCCCAATGACCAACCCGGATGGGGTGAAGATCAGTCAGGAGGCCGCATATGATGAGCACACGCGGCAGCTTTATGTGAACGATTATGCCGCCGGCTTAACTGAGGCGGAAGGGGAGGAATACCTCCGCGAATGGAAGGCGAATTACAACGGCGTGGACATCAACCGCAACTTTGATGCAATGTGGGAAAGCGTGAACACGGTTGCAGCCCCTTCGTCAGGGGATTACCGGGGCGAGGCGCCGGAAAGCGAGCCGGAAACACAGGCCCTTGTTTCATACACAAGGCAATATGCGTTTGATGCAACCATCAGCTATCACGCTACGGGCAGTATGATTTACTGGCAGTTTGGCCCCGCTTCCGAGGCGGATAAAGCAGCGCATGCGCTTGCGCTGGTAATCGGGGAACTGGCCGGGTATTCGGTGGAGTTTGACGATGGAAAATCCTTTGGAGGGTATAAGGATTGGGCGAGCAGCAAGCTTGGCATCCCGTCGCTCACCATCGAAATCGGCACGCGTTCCGCACCATTGCCGGAAATCGATTTTTACAACATTTGGCTGCGCAACCGCTTTGTGTTTAAAACCGTAGCAGAATGGGTAAAAAACGCTTGACAAAGGCACATGCGTTCCCTATAATATGAGTGTTGCAAAGCAGAAGCCCCGCTTCTCACCCGCCGGCTCAGCGTCAGGCGTGGTTTACGGAACAACACCAAAGCCTGCAAAGGCTTGAAACAGGTTGTACTTCCATAGTGGGCGTTCTGCGCTCACTATTTTATTTTATACGGAGGTGTCCACCATAGCCAGCCAAGAACTCCTGATCAACGAGGAAATCCGGGACAGGGAAGTCCGACTGATCGATGAAAAAGGCAACCAGCAAGGCGTTGTGGCGCTCGATGTGGCGCTGCGCATGGCCGAGGAGGCCGACCTTGATCTGGTTAAGATCGCGCCGCAGGCGGTGCCGCCCGTGTGCAAGATTATGGATTACGGCAAATACCGCTTCGAGCAGACGAAGCGCGAAAAGGAACAAAAGAAGAACCAAAAGGTGATCGAGATCAAGGAGATTCGCCTTTCGGCCACCATCGACCAGCATGACATGGAAGTTAAGGCAAAGGCCTGCACCAAGTTCCTGAGCGACGGAAACAAGGTTAAGGTTTCGATCCGCTTCAAGGGGCGCCAGGCCAGACACGGCGACATCGGGCTGGATGTGATGAACGCGTTTTTTGAAATGGTCAAGGACAGTGCTGCGATCGACCGCCCTGCAAAGCAGGAGGGACGCAATATGTTCATGATACTTGCACCAAAAGCAAACTAAACTATTTTTCCAAGAGGAGGAAATACCCCATGCCAAAGATCAAGACCCACAGGGGTGCTGCCAAGAGATTCAGCCTTACGAAAAACGGCAAGATCAAAAGGGGCAAGGCTTACAAGAGCCATATCCTGACGAAGAAGACCACCAAGCGCCTGCGCGGCCTGCGCCAAACCGGCTATATTGCCGAGTGCGAAGCCAAGAAGGTTCGCGAGCTCATTCCGTATAAGTAAGGAGGAAGACCAACAATGGCAAGGATTAAGAGGGCGGTAAACGCCGTTAAAAAACGTCGCAAGGTATTCAAGCTCGCAAAGGGCTATTACGGAGCAAAGAGCAAGCAGTATCGCGCAGCTTCGCAGCAGGTCATGAAGTCCATGGCTTATGCCTATGTCGGACGCAAGCTGAAGAAGCGCGAATACCGCAAGCTGTGGATTGCGCGCATCAATGCGGGCGCCCGCATCTGCGGCACTACGTACAGCCGCATGATCAACGGCCTGAAGCTGGCCGGCGTCGATGTGAACCGCAAGGTTCTCGCCGATCTCGCCGTGAACGACATGAATGCGTTCCGCGAGCTCGTGAACGTTGCCAATCAGGCGCGTGCGTAAGAAATAGCGCAATGGCCGTCCGCAAAGGATCCTTTCCGGGCGGCTTTTTCATACGTTGAATTGTTTCGGGAGGCTATGGTATGGTGATTGAAAGCACGCGCAATGAAACGGTCAAACGCGCGCGCGCACTCGCGCAGCGCAAAGGAAGGCTGGAACAGGGCGTACACTTCATTGAAGGGGAAAAGCTGGTGCGCGAAGCTGTGGTTTCCGGTGCGCAGTTTGTGGATGCTTTCATAGAGGATGGGCATGACCTGATGGCTGCCGTGCTCTCCGGCAGCGGCGCGAATGTATACACGGTGCGCCGCAGTGTGATGGAAAGCCTGACGCAGACCGGAACGCCGCAATGGGTGTGCGCAACGGTAAAAACGCCGGAACAGCCCATTCCTGAGTACTACCCTGCGGGGTTGATCGTGGCGCTTGATTGCGTACAGGATCCCGGCAACCTCGGCACGATCCTGCGCACGGCGGATGCGATGGGAGCTTGCGGCCTGCTGCTTGGCGAAGGATGTGCCGACCCATATGCCCCTAAGCCGCTTCGCGCTGCGATGGGGTCGATCTACCACATCCCGGTCTGGCAGGGAAACCTTGAAAACGAAGTCGCACGCCTTGCCGCGCAGGGCTTCACGCTTGTATGCGGGCATCTCAAGGGCGCGGACGTGCTGCCGGAACCGGGTGAAAAGTGCGTGCTTGTAATCGGAAACGAAGGAAACGGCGTTTCGGACGCCATCGCTGCGCAGTGCCAAACATACCGCTTGCCCATGTATGGCTTTGCAGAATCGCTCAACGCATCCGTTGCAGCCGGGATTCTCATTTATGAGCTTGCGAGGAAAATGCGGGGATAAGAAACAAAAAGCGGATGGGCGCAGCTTATCCGCTTTTATAGTTCAACGCAATACACGCCCCAAATTCGGCAAAAGCCGCTCCCTGTGGCTCATAACGTATTGCTCCGATCGCAGCAGCGCAAGGAAAGCATCTCGGGAGAGCCAAAGATAAGACACCGTTTCGCCGTCCTGCAGCGTGACGGCATTTTTGCTGCAATTAACGCGGCAGAAATAGCCGTGATAGATCGTGTCATGGCTGACGGTGCGGTACAGCGGCATAAAGCGCTCTGCCGAGATCCCCGTTTCCTCCAGCAGCTCGCGCTTTGCGGCTTCTTCCGCGGTTTCACCCTTGAGCGCGCTTCCGCCCGCTGTGGCCTCATAGAGGCCGGGGGCGTTGGGCTTTGTGAATGCCCGCTGCATCAGAAGAAAATCGCCGTCAGCATGCTGTATAAGGACTTCGCTGACGAGGTGATACAGCCCTTCCGGAACCGTTTCTCCGCGGATAAGGTCGCGTCCGGCGGGCGTGCCGTCTTCATAATAAGCATCCCAAAGTTCCACGCTTACGCCTCCATAAATGAAAACAGACCCTGCCGCCGCGCTTCCGAAAACAGATACGGTGTGATGTCAGGGTAGGTGAGTGCGTCGGGCAGTGCGTCAAACGTGCACACCTCTGCGATTTCGCTTTCCGGAAGCTGTGCAAGCCGCGCAATCCTTGCAGCGAATACGACACCGCTTGCTGCACCTTCGTTTCGCTTTACGCAGTAATCGCATATTGGAATAAGATCGAATTTCTTAGCGCCACTTTCCTCAAACAACTCACGCCGCGCTGCTTGCAGAGGCGTTTCACCGGGCTCGATATGCCCGCCTTGCGTCTCCCACGTCGCGCGCTCTCTGTGGCGGCTCAGGAGAAGCCGGCCTTTATATTCGGAAAGCACGACGACATATTTGTAATTCTCAAGCGTGCCAAGGGGGCTGACCGTGCAGCACGGCCCTACCTTCTGCCCAAACTTATTTTTTAATGCTGCTCTCGCCAAATGGATGAGTTCAGCTTCATCTTCATCTTGCGCCGGAATTCGCTCGGCGATTTGTGTGATAATCGAATAAAGCGCTTTCTGCGTTTCAAGAGAAAGAAGCGGGAAGAGTTCATTCATTATGTTGACTTGCCATATGAAATCATTCCCGGAAAACACTTCTGAGATTGGGTCAGCGAGAATCGCTTCATGCTTTTGAAGGACGGACAGCATTATGGGCGCAACCGGCCAATTCATGTCTTGAATCCAAGTGAGCGCTGCATTAGCCAATGGATTAAAGGCTTCATCAGATAACTCTATTAAAGCGGAAAGGTTCGAAACATCGAATTTGTCGCGGGGAAGCAACGCCATTGTAACGTAATTCCCCATCCACTCCGGCAGTATGCCGACGGAGCGCAGCGCACGGTAAAGCTTCGGGTTCGGCATGCCGATGATGGTGAAATAACAGCCCTCGAGGCGTTCCACAAGCAGCGAGCCCGGGCCTTGAATGCCGTAAGCGCCGGCTTTGTCAAGCGGCTCACCCGTGGCGATGTATGCATGGATCTCCTCGTCCGAAAGCGGAGCAAATGTGACCTCCGCCGCATCATGGAAAACGATGCGGCGCGTGCCGGTAAGCACTGCGACACCTGTATAGACGGTGTGCGTGCGCCCGCTGAGCGTGCGAAGAATGCGAAACGCGTCCGAAGCGTCCGCGGGTTTGCCGATGATGCTCCCATCAAGATAAACAATTGTGTCCGCACCGACAACGCAGCAGTCCCCGTAAGATGCAAATACGGCCTCAGCCTTGAGCAGGGCCAGCCTTTCTACAAACGCTCCGGGTGCGCAGGGCGGCACATGCTCATCCGCATCGCTTACAACGATTTCATACGCATAGCCCATCAACGCAAGCATTTCGCGCCGCCGCGGGGACTGGGAAGCAAGGATTAAACGCATAAAGACGGCTTCTCCTGTTTCATAAGATAACCTATATAGTATAACATAAAGGCGTATAACGCGCACGAAAACAGGCAATACTTTCCATCATTCCAGAACTGTGGATGAACGGGAGGTAGGTCAGGATGTGTTTGAATCTTTCCGGTTTACTGATGCGCAATATTGCCATCGATTTCGGAACCGTAAATACGCTCATCGCAATCAAGGGGCGCGGCATTGTGCTGCGAGAACCGAGCGCAGTGGCCGTTTCAGCGGACGAGCGGCGTGAACCGCTCGCATTCGGCAGGGAGGCCATGCAGATGCTCGGCCGCACGCCGGGTGGTATCAACGTCGTATATCCGATGCGGGATGGCGTTGTGGCGGATTATGCGCTTTCCGCAGAAATGCTGAAATACTTTATACAAGCGGCGCTTGGCCATAAAGTTGGGGCGCTCGGCGTGCGCCTTGTGCTGTGCCTTCCGCTTTGCGTTACGGAAGTGGAACGCAGGGCACTTGCCGATGCGGCGCGCGGCGCAGGCGCGCGCGATGTGCTGATGCTGGACGAACCGCTTGCAGCCGCCGTAGGGGCGGATTTACCCGTGTTTGAGCCGATAGGATCCATGGTGGTCGACATTGGCGGAGGCACGACGGACGTTGCAGTGCTGGCGCTTGGCGGCATTGCTGCTTCAGCTTCCGTGCGCACGGGCGGTACGCATCTTGACGCAGCCGTCCGTGAGCATGTGCAAAAGGCGCACGGGGTCATGGTCGGCGAGCGCACGGCAGAGGAAATTAAGATTGCGCTTGGAAACGCGCTGCCGGGCGGCACGGAGCGCATGCAGGTGCGCGGCAGAAAACTGGATACCGGCTTGCCCACCAGCTTGATTTTGAACGCCGGCGAGGTTGCGCATGCGATAGCGCCCGCGGTGCAGCGCATCGTGGCAGCGGTGAAGGACGCGCTTTCCGAAACGCCGCCGGAACTTGCGGGCGACCTCTACTGCGGCGGCATTACGCTTACGGGCGGCGGCGCGGAGCTAAGGGGGCTGGACCGGTTGATTTCTCAGGAAACGGGCATGCCCGTGCGCGTAGAGGAAAGCCCGCTGGATTGCGTGGCGCTCGGCGCGCTCAGGATGCTGGACCGGCAGGAAGCCTTCGCAGAAGCGGTCCACACGCTCGAAGCGTGATTCTTAACATACTGTGACGATTTTTCCCAACGCCTTGCAAGCGCCGCGCCTTGCAAGTATAATAGGATAGCAAGAATCCAGCCGAAAAGGCTTGCTTTTCATGCGGCCAAGGAGGAAGCGGTTGCGCGGTTTATTTAAAAACAAACCTTTTGTCATCATGCTCATAGCCATCGTGCTTTTGGGCATTTTGGCGTTTGCAACCTCTGGCGAACGCTCTGTTTCGTGGCTTGAAAGCACGGTGGGAGCGGTCGTGCAGCCGGTGCAGACATTCGCTTCCAAAGCTTCGGACAGCATCATCGGATTTTTTCAGCGCATCTTTAAAACAACGGATGCGGATAAGGCACTGGAACAGCTTTCGGCGCGCCTTGCGCAGCTTGAAAGCGTGGCGGAGGAAAACGAAAAGCTTCGGGCAGAAAACGAACGCCTGAAGGAACTGCTGAACTATTCCGGGGTTTCTTCGGATTATACGTTTGTGACGGCGGCCGTCATTGGCAACAGCCAGGGGATATGGTTTGATGTGTTCACGATCAATGCAGGCCGAAACAAAGGGATTCAAAAGGATATGGCTGTTGTGAATGCGGACGGCCTTGTGGGACGCATTACGGAGGTAGGCGCAACTTGGAGCAAAGTTACCTCCATTATCGATTCCAGCACGGAGGTTTCCGTTATGGTGGATCGTACGCGCGATATCGGCCTGACGCGCGGCACGCTCACTGCCGGGGATGACAACATGCTGGAGCTTTATTTCCTTGCATCCGGATATGACCTTGTTCCGGGCGATGTAATCATCACCAACGGGATGGGAAGCGTGTACCCAAGAGGCATCACAGTCGGCACGGTGACGGAGGTTGCACGGCGGACGGAGGGCTCTTCTGCAGATCGTAATGCAGTGCTTCAGCCCAGCGTGGATTTTGGCCACTTGGAAGAGGTTATGGTGATCACCGGAACGGGTGAGGAAGAAGGGGAGGAGTAAGCATGCGAAGGGCAGCCTTGCCGATTGCGCTCCTCATCGGCATTTATTTGGATTCAATTCTGTTTTGCAGGCTGAACATCAGCGGCATCCGGCCGGATGCCCTCCTTGCGGTGGTCGTATCCGCCGGCGTTTTGTTGGGGAGCGTAAAAGGAGGCCTGTTGGGCGTCGGAATCGGGCTGTTTATGGACGTGCTGTTTGGAAAATGCGTGGGCCTTTCCGCCATTGCTTACATGGTTGCCGGCGCGGCAGGCGGAATGTTTTACCAGAAGTTTTATGCAGACAATGTGATTGTCCCGGCTGGGGTTGCGGCTGCCAGCGCGCTCTTAAAGGAGCACATCATGATGTTGGCCGTGCGGCTTTCCGGCGGGACGTTTTCTTATGCGGAGATGGTGGGCGCGTATGTGCTGCCCTCCATGCTGCTGACTGTAGCGCTTACAATGCCCGTGCATGTCCTCCTCAAGCGCGCGCTTGCGCGCCAGGTTCGGACGGAGCACCGCGCCGGCCGGGCTTGAGCGCCTGTACTGGAGGATGAAACAGAAACCATGAAAAGACCAATTGGGCGCTTTTTAATCGTTGCCGTCCTGATGCTGGGCATGATGGGCGCTTTGGTATACCGGCTGGGAACGCTTACAATTGCGGAAGGACAGACCTGGTCTGAGGAAGCGGCGGGCCGCAAGGTGCGTACGATCGCCTTAAAGGGGGAACGCGGGCGCATTCTGGACCGCAACGGCGTTGTGCTTGCATACAGCGAAACCTGCTACAATGTTGAGTTCCTGCGCGATGCGGACAGCCGGACGGATTACGATTCCGCTGTATACACGGAATCCCTGATCAAGGCGATTAACATTATTGAGCAAAGCGGCGGAACAACCATTGATACTTCCTACCTTGCGATGGATGAATCCGGAGAGATCGTTTACGATTGGGGCGTAACGAGCGAAGCGGCGATCCGCGCGCGCTATAAGAATTTCTGCGAAGCCGTAGGCCTTAATATCCAGCGCCGCGACCCGAATTATAAAGCATATCCCAAGGATTCCTCCAAATGGGACATCTCCAAGTGGCCTACGGCGGAATATGCGTACAATTACCTGCGCCGCGCCTGGTTTATTCCGGAGGAATACACATTCGAGCAGGCAAACAAAATCATTGCAATTCGCCAGGAAGTAAGCCTCAACAACTACAGGGCGTATGAACCCGTCACAATTGCGTATGACGTGGATTTTGATGTTGTGGCGGAAATCAAGCAGCACAGCGATGAGCTGGTCGGCGTTCAGGTATCGCAGAGCACGACGCGCGTCTACCCCCGCGGCGAGACGGCGGGGCATATCGTGGGCTATCTTTCCCGCACGGCGGATACCGTGAGCGTGAATACCCTGCTTGCAAAGGGATACACGATTGAAGAACTGGAGCCGCTCTATAAATACGAAACGACAACGGATGAGGATGGCAACACGATCCCCAAGCGGGATGAAGAAGGCAATATTGTGTATGTTTACGACGAGAGCGGCAACCATGTAATCGACATGACAAGCAGCTCCGGCCTTGCGTATTCCTACAGCGATTATGTGGGTGTTTCCGGAATAGAATCCACGATGGAAGCCTACCTTACAGGCGCAACAAAGGCGCATCAGGGAGCAAAAGAGGTTGAAATCAACAAGAACGGCAGTGTGATCCGTGAGCTTGCGCAGACCAATGCCACGAACGGCAGCGACGTGTCGCTGACCATCGACATCGAATTGCAGGCAGTTGTGGAAACGGCGTTGGAAAAGCTTATCAATAAGCTCAGCGCGGATGAGATGGCGTATATGCTCAATGACATCGCTGAAGAAGAAGCAAAAGGCAAGACAAGCAAATATGCCGATAAACTCGATACGATCGAAACTGCAAAAACCGGTGCGATCGTAGCGATGGATCCGCGCACGGGTGACGTGCTTGCAATGGCCTCCTATCCGGGCTTTGACCCCAACTGGTTCATACAGGGGCTCACGGAGGAACAGGCGGAATACATCAGCGACGCGGAAACCACACCTCTGCGCAACAAAGCAATCTCCCTTAAGATCGCACCGGGCTCCATCTTCAAAATGGTTACAGGTGTTGCGGGCGTTTCCGAAGGCGTAGTCCAGATCGACGAGGCGGTAAACGACCGCGGGGACGGCGGATACTATTATATCCATACGACGGATGAGAACGGAAACGCGAATGTAATTAAAACAAATGCGCCGCATTGCTGGAAGCGCTATCATGAGGAGCACGCAAATTTGACGCTTACCCAAGCGCTTGCCCAATCCTGCAACTACTACTTTTGCGAGGTTGCATATCGCATGGGCATTGATACGTTGAACGAGTGGGCAGGCAAATTCGGCCTCACGAGCAAAACGGGGATTGAACTTCCGGGAGAGTCCACAGGCATCTGCGGCGGGCAGTCTGTGCTGTTTGACAATACGCTGCTCGATGCGGAAGGGAAGCTGAGCATCACCGCACAGAAAACAAGCCTTCCATCCCTGATTTATCGCCGGCTTTGCACCCTTCTGCGTGAATGCATGGACAAACGCATGATGGAGATTGACGAGGATGCCGTAAGCTCCTGCGCGCTGCGCCTGATGCAGATTCAGGACGGAAACGGTTTGGATGGCAAAGGCCCGGAGATTCGCCGCATCATCAGCGAAGAAATCGGCATCCCGGAAGGCTATACGCAGACGCAGACCTGGACGAGTGAGATCGTGTCGCTTTTGAACGAGATTCAGTGGAAGCCGACGCAGACCATCCGCGCAGGGTTTGGCCAGGGCACAACGCTCGTTACGCCCATTGCTGTCGCACGGTATATCTCTGCGATTGCAAACGAGGGCACGGTATATGAAGCACATATTGTTGACCGCGTGATTGATGCAGACGGCAACGTTGTAATGGATACGGAGCCTGTTATCGTAAACACGATTGGCAACGATTCTGCGGAATGGGACAAACTTTGGGCTGCTATCAAGGAAGGCATGAAAGGCGTTGTGTCGCTGGAGGATCAAGGTACTGCGTCCGATAAGTTCTCCGAGGAATTTATGGAAAAGTACCTTGACAGGATCACGGGAAAAACGGGCTCCGCGCAGATTGGCCTTGCCTCAATTGATATTGAAACCACTTCGTGGTTCGTCACATATGCGCCGCGCGAAGATCCGGAGATCGTGATTGTATCCTGCGTCCCGAACGGCTTTTCCGGGGCATGGAGCATATCGGCGGCGGAGGAGATCTATACTTATTATTTCAACAAGCAGGATTCCGCAGCGCCAGAGACGCTTGCACAGGTCAACGGTATCGTGCCGTAACGCTGCCGCTTGCCGCAACAAGCAACCTATAATATTCCGCTTTACAACCCGTGCAGAAGTGCTATAATAAAAACAGAACATTTGTTCTGGCGCATAAAAGGAACAACAATGAGTATTCTGCACGTAGATCTGAACTCGTTTTATGCAAGCTGTGCCGTGGCGGACAGCGGCGGAAAGTACACGGCTGAAACACCGCTCATCGTATGCGGAGACCCAAAGAAGCGGCATGGCATTGTGCTTGCAGCAACATATCCGGTCAAGCGCCGGGGCGTGCGTGCAGGCATGCCGGTGTGGCAGGCACTCTCCCTGTATCCAAACGCCGTGCTTGTGCCGCCGGAATATGCCCGGTATACCGAATATTCTGAGGCGTTCATGCAAATTATCCGGAGCTATTCCCCGGTAACGATGCGCTATGGGATCGATGAATCCTATGTTGATTATAACGGGTGTGAACATCTTTTCGGCGCGCCGGAGACAGCTGCCCATGCCATCCGCGAGCGGGTGAAACAGGAGCTTTCCCTTACCGTTTCCGTAGGGGTGGGGGACAACATGATTATGGCCAAGATGGGCAGCGATTACAAAAAACCGGATGCGGTAACTGTGGTGAATGCAAAGAATTGGGAGCGGCTCATGTGGCCGCTGCCGGTGGAAAGCCTGATGTACATAGGCCGCTCAAGCGCAAGGCGCCTGCGCGCTATGGGCGTTCAGACGATTGGGGATCTGGCGCGGCAGGATCAGGCGGCGCTTCGGGCATTGTTCGGCGTAAACGGGCATGCCATGTGGGAGCGTGCCAACGGACGGGATGATACGCGGCTTATCAGCGAGCCGGAGCAACAGAAGTCCGTGAGCCATTCCACCACCCTTGAACGGGATGCCTGCGGGGATGCTGCGGTGTGCGCGGCGCTTTTGCGGCAAACAGAACAAACTGCGTATCGCCTGCGGCATGCGGGGCTGCGCGCATGCGTGGCGGGCGTACACCTGCGGTATACGGATTTGCAATATGAAAGCGCACAAAAGACGCTGCCGCGTGCGACGGATGTGACGGATGAGCTTTACGGCGTCCTGCGGCCGCTCGCACTTGCGCTGCATCGTGGCCGTGCCGTGCGGCAGATCGGCGTTTCTTTTGGGCGGCTTACGGGGGAAGCCGAGCAGCTTTCATTGTTTGATGCGGCGCGCCATGTACGCATGCGGGCGCTGGATGAAGCGACGGACACGCTGCGGGACAAATTTGGTTTCGACATCGTGCGCCGCATGAGCACGCTTGGCTTTGCTCATACGGAAAAGGACGATTTTACGCCGTTTGCGCGGCATTAGTGTGCGCATGCTTCCATATTTTTGAAAACTGCGGTATAATCAAGCTTTAGGGGAACTACGATTTCAGGAGGATACGTTTCATGACAATTCCGGACAGGGTAGCGTTTACGCTATTCGGGAAAGATATCTACTGGTACGGGGTGCTGATGGCAGTCGGCATTATTCTGGCTGTACTTTTGGCAAATCGGGAGGAAAAACGCAAAAAACTCCCTGCGGACATCATCATCGATATGTGCCTTGTCATTATTCCGTGCGGTGTGGTCGGCGCGCGTCTGTATTATGTGCTGTTCCATTTGGACCGCTATTTGCAGAACCCGATCAGCATCCTTTATATCTGGGAAGGTGGCCTTGCCATTTATGGCGCGGTGATCTTTGGCCTGTTGGGAGCGTTTGTGTTTTCCCGCGTGCGAAAGGTACGCTTCCTGAAGCTTGCGGATTGCATCATGCCGGGGCTTGCGCTTGCACAGGCCATCGGCCGGTGGGGAAACTTCTTTAACCAGGAGGCGTTCGGCCTGCCGGTTACCGCACGGATGATCGCGCAATTCCCGGCGCTGCAATATTTCCCGCTCGCGGTTGGCATTGAAGGAACGCATTATTTTAACGAAGCGGTCTGCACGGCCTGCGTTACCGGTGCGAACGGCGTCCACCTGCATCTCGCCACATTTTTTTATGAATCCATCTGGTGCTTTATCATCTTCCTCGTACTCTGGACCTGCCGCAAGAAGTTTAAGCACGATGGCGACATGATGCTTTATTATGCAGGGCTATATGCGTTTGAGCGCATGTTTGTGGAAGGCCTGCGGGGGGACAGCCTCTGGCTGATCCAACCGGATACGGTTTCCTGGCTTTCCGGCGGTATCCGGGTTTCACAGCTGCTTAGCATCGTGCTTGTAATTGCAGTGATTGTGTTTGCGCTTGTGCGTTGGCGCAGAGAGAAAAAGCTTGGCATGCTGATCTGGCCCAAGCCGGAAGAACCGTGCATTGAGGCGGAATACAGCGAAGAAGCGGCCGACGAAGCGATCGACGAAGCCGGCAAACCCACGGATGAAACTCCTGAAAAGGCGGACGAGCCTCAGGATGAGGATAAAACAAACGAAAAAGAAACGGAGCAGTAATTATGACTTGCTTACAGCCACGCAACCTGACCATGATGACGGATCTGTACCAGCTTACGATGATGTATGGATACTTTAAACATGGCATGACCCAAAACGAAGCGGTGTTCGATCTGTTTTTCCGCGAGCGCGAAAACAGCGCTTATGCGATGATGGCGGGCACGGAATCCGTTGTGGAATACATCAACAACCTGCACTTTACAGAGGATGATATCGCATACCTTCGTTCGCTGAACCTGTTTGACGAAGCATTCCTGAGCATGCTCCTGGAATTGCGCTTCACGGGGGAAATCTATGCCATGAAGGAAGGCACCGTTGTATTTCCCTATGAACCGCTGCTCCGCGTGAAAGCGCCGATTATGCAGGCGCAGCTTGTAGAAACAGCGCTTTTGAACCTTGTAAACCACCAAACGCTGATTGCAACAAAGGCAAGCCGCGTTGCATATGCAGCGCAGGGGGATGAGGTCATGGAATTCGGACTCCGCCGCGCGCAAGGGCCGGATGCCGGCATTTATGGCGCGCGCGCCGCAGTAATCGGCGGGTGCAGCGGAACGAGCAACGTGTTTACCGGGCAAATGTATAATGTGGCCCTCAAAGGCACCCATGCGCATAGCTGGGTGATGAGCTTCCCAAGCGAGCTGGATGCGTTCCGCGCCTATGCAGAAACGTTCCCGGCCGCGTGCACGCTGCTTGTGGACACCTATGATACGCTGCGCAGCGGAGTGCCCAATGCAATTACCGTTTTTAACGAGCTGAAGGCCAAGGGCTATAAACCCGTCGGCATCCGGTTGGATTCGGGCGATCTGGCGTATCTTTCCAAACGTGCCCGCGCCATGTTGGATGAAGCAGGGCATTCCGATGTAAAAATCCTTGCATCGGGCGATCTGGATGAAACGGTGATCCGTGACCTGAAGGCGCAGGGGGCTAAGATCGACATTTGGGCCGTGGGCACGAAGCTTATTACCTCCCTGGATTGCCCGGCGTTGGGCGGCGTATATAAAATGGCGGCTGAGATTGTGGATGGGAAACTGATTCCAAAGATCAAGCTCAGCGAAAACGTTGTGAAGATGACGAACCCGGGATATAAGAAGGTTCTGCGCCTGTATACAAAATGCGGCATGGCGCTTGCAGACCTGATTGCCCTTGAAGGGGAAGAGATTGACGCAACAAAGCCTTTGCGTATTTACCATCCCGAACAAAGCTACAAAACCAAGGTCCTGCGGGATTTTACCGTGCGCGAGATGCTTGTGCCGATTTTTATCGACGGAAAACAGGTATACGAGCTGCCCTCGATTGAGGAAATCCGGGCATATGCGCAGAAGGAGCTTGCGACATTCTGGGAAGAATACCGCAGGCTGCTTAACCCACATGTATACAAGGTGGATATGTCCGATGGGTTATATGATCTGAAACAAAAGTTGATCCGGGAGAATAAGAAGCAGAATGACGAGGAGATCAAAGCGTAAGGCCGGGACCCTGCTGCTTGCGCTCCTGCTGTGCATGGGCGCGGTTTCCGGCTGCGTCCGCGAGCGCCCGGTGCTTTTGCCGGAATATACCTTGCCTACGCCGACGCCGGAACCTACGCCCGAACCCACGCCGGAACCCATTCCAACTCCGGAGCCTACGCCCACAGCCACACCGGAATTTGATGCGCTCGGGCGTTTCGTGAGCTCAAGCCTGCATTATACACAGTACGTCTCTTTTGAGATGATCCAGGTGTACGAGCAGGCAGAGGATACCTTCCTGGATGCAGTGGCGGTGAATTCTTATCCGGAAACGTTGGTCTGCGCGGTGGATGTACACTTTTTTGAAGAGACAGGCGGCGCTGAAATTGCAGGGAGCCAGCTTCAAACACGGGATGGGCAATACGTCCTTGTGCTTGCACCCGGAGAGACCACTGTTTTCGCGCAGATTGATACCGATATTGTGCTGACCGACAAACCTTTGGAATTCATGTTTGACGAAGCGTTTGGCATCAGGCCGGATGTTACTGCTGAATAAGAACCGGGAGGCTATGGACACCCATAGCCTCTTTTTGTGCATCGGACGGCATGCTATAATAAACGGAAAGTTTAATCCTTTTCTAATCTGCCTTACGGGATAGCTTTAATTCCCCGCTGTTATCCTGTCATCATGCGGACGGGAAATGTGCTGCAGGATGAAAGCAAGGAGGAAAAAACGATGGAACACATCGAGATGGTTGAAAAACTGATGGAGAAAGCGAATGTCAGCTATGCGGAAGCAAAGCAGGCGCTTGAGAACAACAATTGGGACATGTTGGATGCATTGATTGAGCTGGAGCGTCAGGGCAAGGTTCACGGCGGGCAGAGCACAGCACGCTGCACGACGGAGCCTGAAAAGGAGAACAAAGGCACACGGCAGGAAAGCCCAGGTGCAAACAAAAGCGATCACAGTGGATGGGATGAATTTTGGAATGGCTTTTGCAGGTTGATCCGAAAGGGAATGCAAAACCATTTCGTTGCGCAACGGCGTGGTGAAACGGTTATCAGCATTCCCGTACTGCTGCTTATTCTGCTGCTGTGCATCGGCTTCTGGTTCATTCTTCCGTTGATGATCGTGGGGCTTTTCTGTGAATGCCGGTATTCCTTTGAAGGGCCGGATTTGGGCCGTAAGGATGTGAACGATGCAATGGGAAAAGCCACGGAATATGCGGATGATCTGAAAGCCAGCGTCAAATCTGGAATGAACGAGGATAAAACGCGTCAATAAACCATGGGCGCTGCGCAGCGCGCAAAGGGAGGGGAGGCACCGATGGCGAAAATTCTTGTCGTAGAGGACGAAGAAAAAATCGCCCGCTTCATTGAACTGGAATTACAGCATGAAGGATACGAAACGGGGAAGGCTGCAGACGGGAGAGCGGGGCTGGAGATGGCGGAAAGCGGCAGGTATGACCTTATGCTGCTGGATATCATGCTGCCGCAGCTCAACGGGCTGGAGGTGCTGCGCCGGCTGCGTAAATCCTCAAGCATGCCCGTCATCATGCTTACCGCGCGTGATGCGGTCATGGATAAGGTAAGCGGGCTGGACATGGGCGCGGACGATTATATTACAAAACCCTTTGCGATTGAGGAACTGCTTGCGCGCATCCGCGTGATCTTGAGAAAGGGCAGCGGAAAACGGGAGGAGGAAGGGAACGTACTTTCCGCATGCGGCGTGCTGATGAACGTTGCATCCCACACCGTTACGTGCGAGGGCAAGGAGATCGCGCTTACCAACAAGGAGTTTTCTTTGCTGCAAACATTGCTTGAAAACAAAAACATCGTGCTTTCCCGCGATACGCTGCTCACGCGCGTGTGGAGCTATGATTATATCGGAGAAACCAATGTGGTGGACGTGTATGTTCGATATCTCCGTCAGAAAATCGATGATGCGTTCGGCATCAGGCTGATCCAAACCGTGCGGGGCGTTGGGTATGTCATAAAGGATGAGACGGCATGAAGCAGACGGAAAAACCGCGTTCCACCTCCATTGCCCGGCGGTTGAACCGGCATTTTCGCCTGCAGCAGCTCGAGGGCATTTTTGCATCCGACCTTGCGCTTGCTGTCTTTGCCGTGTGCCTTTGGTGCTACCTTGCGGAAGCGGAGCGCGTTGCGAAATGGACGCTGTGGATGGACCGCAGCATAACGCTTGGAGAAGGCGGAACGCTTTGGCAAATGCTGCAAGGAGCCACATACTCGTTCACGCTGCGCGGCGCACAGGCACAGGCCTTCACCGTGGATGCAGGGCGTTTCCTCAGCATATTTGCCGCGGTGATGGCCGTGGTGTTTGTCTGCCAGATCATTGGCTGGCTATGGAAATGCGCTTCGGGTACGGCGGAGATCCGGCGGTACTTAAAGCCAATTGATGACATTGCTCAGGCAGCGGAACGGGCTTCCGCGCAGCAATTTGACGAAAGCAAGTTCCGTGATCTGGAGGATGCGATTTACCACATCAATGCCGCAACGCCGGATGCAAAGCTGAGCATTGGCGATACGGAGCTTGCGGGGCTTGAAGCAGCAGTCAACAATTTGATGAAGCGCATGCATGAAAGCTATCGCCAACAGGTGCGCTTTGTGGATGATGCAAGCCATGAACTGCGTACGCCGATCGCGGTAATCCAGGGATACACGAACATGCTTGACCGTTGGGGCAAGGATGATGAAACCGTGCTCAATGAATCCATTGCCGCCATTAAAACCGAATCAGACCACATGAAGACGCTTGTGGAGCAGCTCCTGTTTTTGGCGCGCGGAGATATGGGGCGCCAGCAATTCAAGCCGGAACAGATTGCGCTTGCCGATATGCTGCAGGAAATCCATGAAGAATCCGAAATGATAGATCACAAACACCCGTATGCGCTCAGGATAGACAGACCTTGCGCTGTTTTGGCGGATCCTGCTATGCTGAAGCAGGCTGTGCGCATTCTCGTGGACAACGCCGCTAAATATACGCCGGAAGGAGGCGGGATTACGCTGCGCCTGCGCGCAGATGAAAGGGGATGCCCCTGCATTGACGTACAGGATGCGGGCATCGGCGTGGCGCAGAAGGATGTTTCCCACATGTTTGAACGGTTTTACCGGAGCGATGCGGCGCGAAGCAGCCAGACGGGCGGAAGCGGGCTTGGCCTTTCCATTGCGAAGTGGATTGTGGATCAGCACGGCGGCTATTTTGAGGTCGTGAGCGCAGAGGGGATCGGCACCCGCGTTTCCATCCACTTGCCCCAAAAGACAGAGACTCAAACAAGCGCATCCGTAAGAAGCGCATAACGATGCGTGACATAAAGCTGCGTATGCTTTAATTGGGCGGAGAAATCCACAATGCTTTCATAAGAACCGCCGGAAAGGGCCTGCAGGGAGGCTTTCGTGTCCCGGTAGGCATCCAGAAGCTGGGAAAGCATGCCATCCGTTCCATCAAAGGAAAGCAAACCACCCATGTCCGATTCCAATGCAGAAAGGATTTCAAGGGAGAGTGTTTTTCCCTGCTCAACGCTCATGCCTTCCTTATCAAAATCGATTGCCGCAGTGGAGAGCGCGCTCTGCGCCTTTTCAAGTGCGGCAAAACCGGATTCGATCTGAGGAATGCGGTCCTCCGAAGCGGTTACCCGGAACGTTGCAGCGGCAGTGGAAAGCTCATATACCGTGCAGTCGATCCCTTCACCTATCAGGCGCGTCTTAACGCTTTTTGCGCTTTCAGCACTGTCGTACCCGGAGGCCATGACGCGGTAGCGTATTTCCCCGGTGGATGCGTCCTCCAGAATATAGCCGCCAGCCCCCTGCGCCTGCAGAGCTTCCGCTTGCGCTTCCGCGTTGGATTTGGAAGTATAGACACCCATTTGCAGCATGAAGCAGTCAAGCGCCGGCAAAGAAACCTGTGCGCTGACGGTGGCGCCTGAAGAAGCCCCTGCGGATAGATCAACCGCCGTGGAGAGGCTCCCATCCGGCGTTGGGGTGCCGCTTACGCTTTGCGAACCATCCGAATCCCCATTGGTTTTTCCTGAAAAAGCGGAGATCATCGGCGCCATTACGTTTTCAGCAATCCAGGTGCCGGCTGCAGAAGCCGAAACAAGATAGACGATTGCACCGACCATCAGCAGGGACACAATCGCCCGCCCTGCATCGGATGAAGTGCTGCCGCTCCTGCGCGCAGCGGCGCGGCCGGAAGCTTTCCGGCGCGAGGACGCCCTTCTTTTCCGCCTGTATTCCATGGTATGAATCCCCCGTATCCGTAGTTTGTACTATACATATGCCTTGTACACGCGCTTCATGCCATACAAAAGCGCCCCTCCTTTTATAAAGAGAGGGGCGCGCGCTCTTATATTAACGAGCAAGCCATAAGCCGAGTTCTGTCAGCGGATTGCTCCGCCGTGTGGCCATCTATCTTGGCGCATCGTTGCCGATGCGCTCACGCGATTACCGAGAGCCTGACGGGCAGCCATTTCTGCGGCAAAACCGCAAGCGCTCTCATTCCAATCTTGCACCGGGTGGGGTTTACAGGGCGGTCAAGTCGCCAAGCCGCCGGTGAGCTCTTACCTCGCCTTTCCATCCTTACCTGCATGAATGCAGGCGGTATATTTCTGTTGCACTTTCCCTGGAGTCGCCTCCGCCGGACGTTATCCGGCACCCTGCCCTATGGAGCTCGGACTTTCCTCATGCGGACAAACCCGCACGCAGCCACTTGGCTTACTCGTTAAAAACAAATTATTGCTGTGTGTAAAGGATCCTTCCGCAGTTCTCACATTCAACGAGCCCTGTGCCCGCCGCAACACGTTTCACCGTAGCGGTGGGAAGGGACATGTTGCAGCCGCCGCATTGGTTGTTTTCCACCTTGGCCATGGGGGCTGCATGATGCGTTTTTACCGCATCATATTTTTTCAGAAGTACAGGATCCACTGTGGAGCGGCATTTTTGCGCTACCGCCTGCGCTGCATCCAACTCGGGCTGTGCGGCGGCAATTTCATCTTCACATTGTTTGCGCACCGCATCGTATTCCTTTTTGGCCTTACCGGCTTTTGCATAGGTTTCCTTGTAATCCGCAGTCGCCTTTTCGATCCATGCAAGCGTGTCGTAAAGGTCGCGGCGGGCGGAATCCACTTGGGAAAGCAGACCTTCGAGAGAGCGGCGTGATTCCGTCATTTCTGCTGCGGTGCATTCCTCATCGCGCTCCATCACCGTGAATTCGGAAAGCTCAAGCTCATACCTGTGCTCGAATTCATCGACCTGTGCGGCGAGCTTATCAACGGAAGCCCTGCGCGCATCAATTTGCTTCTGGATGCTTGCAATGAGCGTCTGCTGCTCGCTCAAAAAGGCGTGCAGCTTGTTCAGCTTCTGGCGGGAGGGGGTGGTTTTGATGCGGGCTTCAACCTTTTCGAGCGCGAGCTCGGCCTGTTGGTATTCCCAAAGCGCATCGAGTTTGTTCATAGCAGTACCTCCTATATCTATAGTGACCGTGTCGGCCTCCGAAAAATCACTCAATCCGGCCAAGACACGCGGCTTCCGAAAGCGTCAACCTATATTGTACATCATTCGTGAGCGCCTGTAAATGGTGGATCAAAGGAAGCAACACGACGCGTTCTGTTTCATAATGCCCGGCCTCGATCACATTCAAACCGAAAAAGCGCGCGGCAAGCGCTTGATGGTGCTTAATCTCGCCCGTCACAAATGTATCCGCGCCGGCTGCATGGGCAGCTTCCACATCGCTGCCGCCCGCGCCGCCGATCAGCGCAACGCGCGAAACGAGGGAAACCGGATCACCGCATACGCGTACGGCTGTGCCAAGCCGCTCTGCGACAAACGCGGCGAAAGCGCCGAGCGTTTCGGGAATGTTTGCGCCGCGCATGCCAATTCGGCCGAGGCTTTCTGGCGGGAGGGGAGCGGCGTCGAAAATGCCGAGCGCATCGGCCAGACAATCGTTCACGCCGCCGGGCGCAGCATCAAGGTTTGTGTGGGCGGCATACTGCGCGATGCCGTGGCGTAGCAGGATGTATGCGCCAGCCGTCGCAGGATCACCGGGCAGAATGCGTTTTGCCCCGTCGAGAAAGAGGGGATGGTGTGTCAGCAACAGATCTGCGTTCCAGTCTACAGCCTCCTGTGCGGTTGTGGGCGTACAATCGAGCGCAACGAGCACCCGAGTGATCTCACGCCTGTCCGTGCCAAGCAAAAGGCCGACATTGTCAAAATCCATCGCAAGGCCGGGCGGTGCTATGTGCTCCATTGCTGCAATAAACTCAGTTAACTTCATTCGTTTGCCTCTCATGTTCCAAAATGTCCAACAATTCCTGCACGCCATGCAACGCATGCGCAAGCTGCGGCGGAACGATGCCCCGCTGTTCCGCTTTCCGCATGCGGCGGAGCCTGCTGTCCCGGCAGCGCAGAAGCGCCGGATACAGGGCTGGGTCGCGCTTTGCAAAAGCAATTGGGCCAAATTCCAAAAGCGCATCGCACGGAATATCAGCCGGCTGGCCAGGCCCCGGTTTCGCCGCGATGATTTGATAATAACGCCCCGCATCCAGCACAAGCTGCTCATCTGCAAGGGAATAGCCCTGCTCCAACAGAAACCGGCGCAGCTCCAGCGTGCCGCCCATCGGCTGCATTACAATGCATTCCGCTGCCTGCGCAACAGCCGTGCCCTCCTCAAGCAGCCGGGCAATCAGTTCGCCGCCCATTCCCGCAAACACGAGCGCATCCGCTTCGCCGGGCGCAAGGTGTGAAAGCCCGTCGGACACGGAGAACGCCAACCGCTCCTCCGAAACGCCGCAACGCAAGGCAAGCGCACGCGCCTTGGCAAGCGAATCCGCGCTTATGTCCGAAGCGATGACGCGCTTTACACCGCTCTGCTGCAACAATGCAACGGCAAGGCGGCCATGGTCAGAACCTATGTCCGCAACCGTTCCGAAGCCGCATAAAAACGATGCGGCAGCTGCGAGCCGCGGTCTCAGATGAACCTGCATGAACCCTCCATCTGCTTTTCTGATTCTATTGTAAAACAAAGACGCAGGTTTTGCAAAACGGAAAACAAAAATTAAATGTGTTGCGGCAGGCAAAACACACAACCCACCCTAAACGGCGGATTTTGCATTTACCGCCACGGCACCCTGTGTTATACTATATATGGAAAAATATGCAGCATTTGTTACAACAGGAGGCGGTTTGCCGTATGAAAAGGCTTTCCGGGCGCATGTGGGCATCTTTCATCCTGATCGGCTTCGTGGGGCAGCTGGCGTGGACGATCGAAAACATGTATTTCAATGTGTTCCTGTACAATACAATTTCGACCGATCCAAATGCCATTGCCACGATGGTGGCAGCAAGCGCTGCTGCGGCGACGATCACAACGCTTTTGATGGGGGCGCTTTCCGACCGGGTCGGCCGCCGCAAGCCGTTCATCTGCGCGGGTTATATCCTCTGGGGAATTTCTACCGCGGCATTTGGGTTCATCCGTGTGGAAAGCGTAGCGGCGTGGGCAGGCGCAGCGAAAGCTGCAAGTGTGGCCGCGCTGCTTGTTGTTGTGATGGACTGCGTAATGACGTTCTTTGGCTCCACAGCAAATGATGCCGCGTTCAACGCCTATATTACGGACAGCACTACCCCTGAAAACCGCGGCAAGGTAGAATCGGTACTCGCAACGCTTCCCCTGCTTTCCATGCTTACGATCTTCGGAGGGTTCGATTGGCTGACGCAGCAGGGCGAATGGCGCGCATTCTTTTTAATCTTTGGCGCGCTTGTTGTGTTAACGGGCATACTTGCCTGCTTCCTTTTAAAAGAAACGCCGCACGGCGCCCCAAAAGGCAATTATTTCGCTGAAATTTTATACGGATTCCGCCCATCGGTCGTGCGGAGCAACGGAGCGCTCTATCTTGCGCTCCTTGCGTTCGGCGTATTTTCCGTGGCGGTGCAAGTGTTCTTTCCATACCTCATCATTTACATGCAGAATTATCTGAAACTCAATGCATATGCGCTCGTGCTTGGTGCGGTGCTGCTTGCGGCATCCTTGATCAGCATCCTTTCAGGCAGCTTGATTGACCGGTACGGCAAGCTCAACTGCGTTCTTCCTGCGGCAGCAGGCATGTTTGCCGGGCTGGGGCTGATGTACTTTGCGCGCAGCGCTGCCTTTGTAACTGGCGCCGGCATTGTGATGATGGCAGGCTACATGCTTGTGACGGCCACGCTTTCCGCCGTCATCCGCGACTATACGCCATCCGGGCAGGCCGGGTTATTTCAGGGCGTACGGATGATTTTTGCCGTGCTGCTGCCCATGCTGATCGGCCCGTTCATCGGAGCTGCGGTCATCCGCAATAGCGGGGTGACCTATTTGGAACTGGGCGTGGTTAAAAATGTTCCAACGCCTGCGATATTTCTTGCGGCGGCAGCCGTGCTGCTTTTGACCGCGATCCCCGTAACCCTTTTAAAAAGGAGAACCAAAGCATGAAAACCGCATGGAGCGAAACGCTTGACCCAAACGCGATCCTGCCGGAATATCCGCGCCCGCAGATGGTGCGCGAGAGCTACCTGAACCTCAACGGCATGTGGCAATACGCCATTGCAAAGGAAGGGGAAACGCCGGAAAAGCCAGCGGGGGATATCCTCGTGCCGTTTTCGCCGGAAAGCGAGCTTTCCGGCGTGAGGCGCATGCTGAAACCGAAGGAGACGCTTTGGTATACGCGCGTATTCACACTGCCGCAGGGGTTCAACATCGGCCGTGTGCTGCTGCACTTCGGTGCGGTGGATCAAACCGCCACGGTCTATTTGAATGGGAGTGAGCTGGGAACACATACAGGCGGATACCTTCCCTTTTCATTTGATGCGACCGATTCTCTCAAGGAAGGGGAAAACACGCTTGCCGTGCGCGTGCGCGATGAAAGCGACGCATCCTTCCATTCCCGCGGGAAACAGAAGCGCAAGCGCGGCGGCATATGGTATACGCCGCAAAGCGGCATTTGGCAGACCGTTTGGTGTGAAAGCGTGCCTGCGCAATATATTGCGGCCTTGCGCATTACCCCGCTTTTTGACGAAAGTTCCGTGGAAATATGCGCGTACCCACAGGATGCAGAATGCGCGCTGCCCTGCATTGTCCGTATCGGAGACGTGGTGCAGCATGGGACGGCGGGCGTACCGGTCACGGTCAGCATGGAAGGGTTTAAACCGTGGTCGCCGGAGCATCCATACCTTTATGATTGCGAAGTGCGCATGGGCGAGGACTGCGTGAAGAGCTATTTCGGCATGCGCAAATTCGGCGTGGAGCAGGATGAAGCGGGCGTCCCGCGCCTGTTCCTGAACGGCAAGCCATATTTCCATACCGGTGTGCTGGATCAGGGCTATTGGCCGGATGGATTGTATACCGCGCCTTCGGATGAGGCGATGATAAACGACATCAGAGCCATGAAGGAAATGGGATTCAATATGCTGCGCAAGCACATCAAAGTGGAACCGCTGCGTTGGTATTACCATTGCGACCGCCTTGGGATGCTGGTTTGGCAGGACATGCCAAACGGAGGAGGAAAATACAGCCTTGCCACGATCAGCCTGCCGCTCCTTACAGGAAAGCACCATTCGGACGGGGAAAAGCATTACCGCCGTTTTGCACGGGCGGATGCACGGGGCAGGCAAGCGTATTACGATGAGCTGGAGGAGATGGTTGCGCTGCTTTACAACAGCCCTTCGGTTGCCATGTGGGTGCCGTTTAACGAGGGCTGGGGGCAGTTTGATGCTGCGGAGGCGGTGCGGCGTATTCAGGCGATGGACGAAACGCGAACCATTGACCATGCAAGCGGCTGGCATGATCAGGGCATCGGAGCCGTACAAAGCCTGCACGTATATTTTAAGCCATACAAATTCGCCCCGGACAAACTGGGGCGTGCGGTGCTTTTGAGCGAATTTGGAGGCTATAACCGGCGGATCGAAGGCCATTGTTTTAACAAAAAGGACTTTGGGTATAAACGCTTTGAATCAGAGGAGGCGCTGCTTGGCGCCTGGCGCGCCCTGTATGAAAATGAAATCCTCCCCGCCAAAGAGCAAGGGCTTGCAGCCGCGGTCTATACGCAGCTTTCGGATGTGGAGGATGAGCTCAACGGCCTTTTAACCTACGACCGGACGGTAAAAAAGCTTCCGGTCGATGCGGTGCGGGAGATTAACGAGAGGCTAAAGAACTGACGCATACAGCCGGTAGCGGCTGTATGTGATAAAACCGCAGGCGGCAGCGGCGCTGAGGCTCTGACCGTCCTCTTCGTCTGCGAAAAATACAATTGATTCAACTGCAGGGTTTTCCGAAAGGACGACGCGCAGCGTATGGGAGAGCAGCGGCGCAGCTGCTCTTTCCGCTTCTTCCGGCCCGGTAAACGCAAGACCGAATACCTCCGCACGGGTTCCCTGTACTTTCAAAAATATACTGCCGAGGATCGTTCCATCCGGCACATAAGCAAAGATATACCAGCCGTTAGGTGCGGCATGCAGGCGCGTGGCGTTCCAATAGATTCCGCTGAAATGCGCATCATGGAACGAAGCGTATGCGACGAAGTCTGCCTCGCTTATGCGCTGGATGCCGGAGACGGGCGCGCAGGGCGTGAAGACGGTTGGAGAAAGGCGTAGGTCGGAGCTTGCTTCCGCCAGCGCAAAGCCTGCTGTGCAAAGGGCTTCGGCGGCAAGCCCGTTTTCAGCCGTAAGGCCGACATAGGCAGTATAGCCCGAAAACCGTTCCCGCAGGTGTGAAACATAGGCGGCATATGTTTCGGCGCGATTCTCCCAAGCGAGAAATGCGGTGGTTTGGAGATACATGGGTTCCGGCTCAAACTCATAGCCCAGCACGCCCGCAATACGGCCGCCGCTTTCGTAGCAAAGCAGGCCGCCGCGCGGATCCGAAAGCCAACGGCGGTACTTTGCTTCATAGGCTTCCGCGCCTTCGCACAGCGGGTAACTTTGCATGTCTCGCGCAGCACAGGCGGAAGCGCTCAGCGCGGCGGCCTGCTTCAAATCGCTTTCATTCATACATCGCAGCATGTCATTCCCTTTCTGTTTCAACGGAAACACCCGATCCGTCAAGCATGAGTTTTATCGTGCCGCTTTCATCTGTGCGGTAAAGAGGAATACCGTATTTTGCGAGCAGCGCGAGCGTTTCGCGGTGTGGGTGACCATAATCGTTGCCCGCTCCGGCAGATACGACGGCAATTTCAGGCGAAACAGCCGTGAGGAACGCTTCCGTTGAGGAGGTGGATCCGCCGTGGTGCCCAAGCTTGAGCACCGTTGCACAAAGGTCCTGATCCTTGAGGTTGGCGCGCATTACGCCTTCTGCATAGGCTTCCGCGTCCCCCGTGAGGAGGATGCTTGTTTCGCCGTATTGTACGCGGAGCACAATGCTCCAGTTATTCATCCCCTCCGCATTATAGTCAACCCCTTCAAACGGGGACAGGATGCGTATGGAAACGTCTTTGTCGCCGAGGTCCAGCGTTCCCGGGACGTAAACAGTTTTGGTCCGCACATGAGCCTGTTCCAACGCTTCCAACATGTTGAGATAGGATTCCGTGGTATGGGGTGTATCCGGAAGATAGAACGTGCCGATTTCGTAGGTGCTGATAAGTTCGGCCATGCTGCCGATGTGGTCGGTATGGGGATGGGTGGCCACAACCGCATCCAGCCGCGTGATGCCGAACCCATACAAAAAGCGTTTGATTCTTGCTGCATATATTGCTTCTCCCGCATCGACGAGCATGGCCTTTCCACCGGGGGTGCGCAGCAAGATACAGTCCCCCTGCCCAACGTCAAGCACATAGACCTCAAGCGCGTCAGGGGCAGGCACAGGGGGAGCGGAAACGCCGGCAAGCGCATGGATTTTGTTGAGAATCGGCTCCGGGTTGGCAAGGTAAATTGCGAGGAACAACAAAAGCAGCACGATGCAGAATGTGCCGAGAACGCCCCATTTACGCTCGAAAAGCGGGGAAAATACAGTTCTGCGCTTACGCTTTTTGGTTTTTTGGGTCCCCATGGGCATCCTCCAAATTGCACACAAGCGGAAGGCTTGCTTTCAGTAAGTATAAGTATAATGCAAAAGGCTCTTTTTGGGAAGCGGTGCCGCAAGGCTTGACAAAAATGCCCATGCGCGCTACACTTGCAAAGTATTATTCTTGGCTTGCGGCATAAAATGAAAGAAAGCGCAAGCATTCGCTATCATTCGGAGGTCATATCATGACAAATGTAGAAAAGATCTGCGGGATCGTAAGCGAAGTAACGGGGATTGCTGCGGATGCAATCGCGGAAGATCCTGCGGCCTGTCAGGGTGAGATCGACTCACTGGATCTGACGGAGATCATCCTTGAAGTGGAAGAACAGTTCGACATGATCGTTGAGGATGATGAACACATTACAAGCGTAGCGGAGTTGATCCGTTGCGTGGAAGCTCAGATCGCGTGAAGCAAAACGCGAAACCAAAGCGAGCGCCGGGGTTCCGGCGCTCGCTTTGCATAAGGAGAGCCGCGCGCTTAAACTACGAGCCCGCCGTTTGGGCTGAGAACCTGTCCCGTTATGAAGGAAGCTGCATCGGAAGCAAGAAAAAGGAGCACTTCTGCCACCTCTTCAGCAGAACCCAGGCGGCAGAGCGGCGTTTGTTCCGCAAGCTCTGCACGCGCCTCATGGTTGAGCGCCGCATTCATGTCCGTATCGATCACCCCTGGGGCGATGCAATTGACGCGAATGCCCGAAGGCCCGACTTCCTTGGCAAGCGCTTTTGTAAATCCGATCAAAGCGGCTTTGGATGCTGAATAGGCAACTTCACACGAAGCGCCAACGAGCCCCCAGATAGAGCTTACATTGAGAATTACGCCGGAGCGGCGAGAGATCATATCCGGAAGCACGGCCTCGGTGCAATGATACGCGCCGTCAACATTCACGGTAAACAACCGCCGCCATGCAGCGTAATCCGTATCCGTAAACAGCGCGGTATGCGCAATCCCCGCGTTGTTGATTAAAACATCAATATGTCCAAGGGCAGTACGGGTTTCTTGCACCATGCGTACCGCATCTTCCGCAGAAGCGACATCACCGCGCACGGCTGTCGCCATCGTACCAAGCTCCGCGAGTGCGGCAATCAGCGCGCGCGCTTCAGCATCTGAAGTGTGGTATCCGATGCCGACACGCCACCCATCCATGGCAAAACGCAGCGCGGTGGCACGGCCGATTCCACGCGAGGCGCCTGTGATGAATACCGTTTTATGCAAAAACGCTACCTCCGTTTCAATTGTTCTGCTAAAACGATATCACACGGCCCGCCCATCCGGCAAGTCACACGCGCTTTATTGTGCCGCCTTTTTTTGCACACCGTTCACATCAATAACGGTTTCCCCTTCAAGCAGAAGCTCGCTGATGGTTACGAACTCATATCCTTCAGAGGTTGCAGTCTTGAGCAGTGTGGGCAGATATTCTTTGATTTTGTACCCGTTGTTGTGGCAGAGGATGATGCACCCCGGATGTAGTTTGGGCAAAACGCCATCCAAAATTGTCTGGGCGCTGCGTTCTTCCTTCCAGTCCACGGTATCATCGGTAGACACGAAAAGGAAGCACCGTACGGAGGAAAATAGCAGGGAAGTGCAGATGGTTTCGGGCAGCATCCGGCTTTTGATTGGAAAGGAGCTGCGGTTCAGAGAGCATTGCGATCTAATGATACATGCCAAAGCAGGCTCATTCAAGATGCTTTTATTTGTTGCTTACCGGACTACAACCCCGACCTATGCGTCCTCTCAAGTGGTTCTCGCCTATGCAACAGCCGTCCTCTTTCTCTGTTCTATATGTTTGACAAACCTACAAAGTCATTGCGGTATTGAGCAGGAGAGATGCCTTTAATTCTAATGAAGTTGCGATAAAATGTAGAAAAATCATCATACCCCACGCGCCGCGCAATTTCATTTAATGGAATATGGCCAATACTCATAAGTTGTATTGCCTGTTTTATACGTATTTCTGCCAGATATTGCTTCGCTGACATTCCAGTATATTGCTCAAACGCTTTGTAAAATGTGCTTTTTGAAAGCATGCTGATTTGTACAAGCTCATCTACGGTCAATGGCTGGTCAAAATTAGTTTCAATGTGCTGAATGCAACGCTGTATTTGGACAGCATAGTTCTCTTTAGTGGGGGTTGGGAGAGGAATGGGGGGATAGCACGTGCTGTAAGAATCACGAAGCATAATGATAAGAGCGGAAATAGTGAGGAAATGACCAATTTCGAATGAAGAAGCACTATCATAATCTTGCTCGTCAAGCAGACAATGGAGGCAAAGGCATAGACGATGCTGCATTTTTTCTGTCAATTTTATGATAGGCGGCAGATTCGAAAAATCTCGTCGCAGGTTTTGAAAATATGAAAACAGGATATCGGCGATGCTTTTTGAAAAAGAGAGACAAAAATATTTCGTGTTTTCAAAGATGTATAAGCTGTGATTTATGCCGGCGGGCGTAAAAAAGCATTCTCCGGCTCCTTGGAGAAACTCTTTTCCAAATTGATTTTCAAGGATTTGTCCCTCTGTTATATATGTGCAATGGTAAAACTCATGTTGCTGAGGCTTTACTGGACCAGAATACCCTTCGCCAATATAGATATGATAACTGCCTTTGCTTTGAAATAAAAACTGTCGATAAAAGCTAAGACTCATATTGCCTCCAAAGCCTTTTACGTTTTTTATTGTTATAAATGAAACATAAATAAAATGCAATTGCGTTTTAATAGAAAAACATAAAATGCAATTGAAAAACGATATTAAATACGATAATATATTTATACTGAATTAATCAAAAGTGTTCTTCAATTTGATTCTACCTGTTGAAAAGGCAAGCGGGAAACAATTAACTGGGAAATAAAACAGGAGTAATAGGCAAGTGAAAGTTTATATTACAATGGATGCAGAAGGAATATCGGGGATTTATAAACTTGCTCAAGTGATTCCGGGCAATTCGGAGTATGATTATGCACGAAAACTGATGGCTGGCGATATCAATGCGGCAGTAGCGGGAGCATTTGATGCAGGAGCCGATGCAGTATTTGTAAATGATGCGCATAATAACGGAGATAACCTGCGTATTACAGATTTGGATGAACGAGTTGTGCTTTGTTCGGGAGCTGACCGCCCTTATACCATGGCGGAGGGTGCCCAAAAACGATTTGACGCAGCGCTGCTGATCGGGTACCATGTGCGTAAAGGGTCAAAAGGTGTTATTAGCCATAGCTATGCATATGGCTCTATGGTGGAAATGTGGCTAAATGGAAAAGTTATTTCAGAGTATGAATTAATCGGATACATGATTGGCTATTATGGAACCCCAGTGGTTTTTATTTCGGGTGATGATATTGTAACTGCTGATGCAAAAGAGAATGTTTCAGGAATCCATACGGTTACTGTGAAAGAATGCATTAGCAATGGAGCTGCAAGCTGCATTCATCCCAACGTTACAGCACGGATGATTCGGGCAGAGGTAAAGCGGGCGCTCGAAGAAATTGAGACGAAGCAAATTAAGCCGATGACTATAAAAGAAGCGGTGAAAATCGATGTACGTTACAGCGCGGAAGCCCAAGCCTGGAAGGCGATGATGGCTCCAAATACAGAACGTATAGGGGAAACGATAGTCCGCTATCATGGAAAGGATTATAAAGAAGCTTATCTAGCGTTTGTGACAGGAATGGGGCTTGCAGGTACGTTTGGAGACGATGTGGCCCTATATAAATGTAAATAGTCATACCTAATTGATGGAAATTCAGGAAAATCAAAGTAAGACAGTAAAAATGAACCTTGATAGTGAGAAATAACGTAAAACCAATAAAAAGCGCTTGGATGCAATTTATGGTACGATTAAGCTGCAATGCATTAACCGATTTTAGGTGAGAAGTTGATCCTATGACTTGCGCTGAGAGTTGCGCTTGAGAAACATACCTTGCAATCTGATAGGATTAATCGACTTTTTGCGTTAAAGAAGGAGCGCTCTTTAGGAAATATATTTTCTAATCTCGCCTTGATTTTGTATGATATTTTTATAATTAAATAACCACTGATTTTTCAATTTTTATATATAAGTTTCAGGATAAACGTAATTCATATTGAAGGTAGTTCCGTATTTTTGCTACTATTAACTTTCGTGCTCTGAAAAGAGCGTTTTGTGCACTCGTTAATGGAAATTAATACAAATTATATAGAGCATTTTTGATTTGCGCAAGCTTTTATTTGAAGAGCATCATTCGGATTGGAATTTATATGCCGCTTGCCGCAGCTTTCGCTGTGGCAAGCTCTTATTGGCGCTTAAGCGACAATAAACCACCAGCTATGCTGGTGAGAATAGAAAGTTTCAAGGAGTAGACCTCCGATGTTAGAATGATGAAGGTTCGCCAACCGCATCAAGAAACAAAGGAGGTCTAAGTCATGCAAGATGACATAAAAAGCTTATCACACAGCAAATGGAGATGCCAATACCATATTGTGTTTGCACCAAAGTACCGAAGGCAAGAAATATACGGCAAGATAAAATCGGATATAGGAACGGTCCTGCGAAAACTATGTGAGCAAAAAGGAGTAGAGATAATCGAAGCGCAGGCGTGTCCAGACCATATCCACATGATGGTGAGTATACCACCAAGCTTGAGCGTAACTCAGTTTGTAGGGTACTTAAAGGGAAAAAGCTCACTAATGATATTTGACCGGCACGCAAATCTCAAGTATAAGTATGGTAATGATTATGTGTACTATGTGCATTATGAAAATGGCGATATTGAACAGTATGCAAACGGTAACTTGCCTAAAGCGGTTCGCAGGTTCATGGCGTGCGATAGATCAGATTATTACTTTATGAAAAACAAGCGTGGCGAATATTACCATAGCTTTATGCCTAAGATGATCGCAGAGTAAGAGGTAACAACAGTGATGACAAAAGAACGCTTTGAGAACGGCACAAACTGGCAGATGACCTATGAGCAGTGCAAGGCTTGTTATTGCCCCGATTGCACCAAAGAAAATTGCCCGCACCGTGACGCATACAGGCGAGTACCGAAGATTGACGGCGGTCTGGGGCTTTGCCCGAACTTGAACGAGAGGTAGCAGCGATGACAGCGAAAGAAGCAGCAAAAAAGATAATGACCGAAAAGGCATGGCGCGAAGAAGCAGAAAAAATGATGGGTAATGCGATTGAAAAAATGAAGATGCAAGGCTGAAATAGGTGAAAGTAAAAGTTTCGGCCTTGTTTTAAGCCACGATAACGGGTATACTATGAAGTAAGAAGGGAGTGAATGCAAGTGCCGGAATTATGTAGAATGAATGGGATCATCATCAAAATGATGAATATGGATGTGGGACAGCATAGCAAGCCGCACATTCATGTATATTATGGTGAATACCAAGCTTCTATATCACTGAAAGGTGAATTGCTTGCAGGAAGCTTACCTTCAAAACAATTTAGCCTTGTGGTTGCGTGGCTCGTGCTGCGTGAAAATGAAGTGTATGCAGCATGGGCGAAAGCAATAAGTGGCGAGCCGTTTGGACGGATTGATCCGATTAAGTGAGGTGAATTCAAATGCGTATGATAAACGGTGTTGTATATGCTGACAACCCGATCACTATGGTAGAAGTGACGAAAGCAAAGCCACTTTCAGACATGATGATGCTTGTCACGTTTACTACGGGTGAAACACGCCTGTTCGACTGCACGAGGCTACATGGAAGTGTGTTCGAGCCGCTGCATGATGAAGCAATCTTTTCAAACCCGAAAATTGTATGCGGTGCTGTGACATGGAATGATGAGAGTATTGATGTCGCACCAGAGTATATGTACGCTGAAAGCTTTGAATATAACACGCAGAATATAATAAGCGCATGAAATTTAAGTGGCTGTTTCACAATAGCCTCTTTTTTATCGCAATATGTAAGTTTTTTATTAAATGGAAACTTTATAACGATTAATTAGAGCGAATTCAGCAAATGGTATTGCGGTTGATGGGCGAAATTGCCCGTATGCAAAATGAATACAGAATAGCTTCTGTTTGATGCCGAGCTTCAAGCGGAAATGGCGGCAATGCGGCGAACGCTTGCGGATTTGGCAAGACAGGCGTGTACGTTGCGGGAAGGGAATGCAGCGTGAGAATTCGGTTTGGCAGTCCGGCATAGTTCGTGTGGAATGGAATCAAAGCGCTCGCAGTGGTGTTTGCCTTGTGGGCGTTTGTTGTTTTACTGTGAGCGTTAGCGTGAAAGGAGTATGAAATGTACGCGACAAAAGCAGAAGCGAAATGTGAACTTGAAGCAAGCAAAGACATGACTGGCTATTTTGATGGAAGCCTGAAAATGAAAGACATGAAAGAGATGCTGCGCGGCATGCGATTCAGGTCAGCCACTTCTTTTCCTCATCGGTCAGCTTCATATAGTTCAGGTACAGCCGCT